>Ga0194135_10003209_pt1 | contig 9982 bp, 8 predicted proteins | sample LitLau_LLRF_2013_FD_134024 | JGI IMG/M metagenome (GOLD analysis project Ga0194135, IMG submission 134024) | Freshwater sediment microbial communities in response to fracking from North America - Little Laurel Run_MetaG_LLRF_2013 (version 2) | ecosystem: Environmental > Aquatic > Freshwater >... | reverse complement strand
TCTACAAATTTAGTGTTTTGCGTGATGTCTTGAGCAGAAACTGGAGAGAGTACATCATTGCAGATGCGAGTTGGAAGAAGATTGGTAGTAGGAGAGAAAGGAAGGGCGAGAGCCAATTCCCCTTCTTCCTGAAGATGAGAAACGCGCTGTACACTGCGATCATTGCCGCAGAGAGTGACTTTTGAGAAATACAATAAGGTTAGCAAGTACATATGATCCTGAGTAGAACATTTGATTTGAGTCTTAACTCAGAAAAGGCTGGGAAATACGTCTCGTCGGAATAGGAAATATCCCTTCCGCCAGTGTGTCCCTCGATTCTCAACTTGTGAGTGAGGAAATGAGCAGAGGAAGCAATTTCATGATACACAGCCCAAGTCGTCAAGATAGTATAGCAAAAGGTTCTCAAGTGTCTAGACGGACATGGATAAGAAGAATGAGCACGAGTTTACTTTGCTAGAAAGTTGCATACATGCATTTCTTACACGATGGACTCTTATTCGTTCCGATGCAACGGAGTGACTTTTTCTTCAGCATCTCTCTACTCAAACTATACACACATACTATTACACACACACTCGAGATCGAATCCCAGCTAGATGAAGCTTTCAAGCTGCGGGGAAAAGTCACTCTCTCCCTCACTCTCTCGTTGTATATATATCTGCTCTTGCTATGCGGAATTTCTCTCCGTGTCTAAGCATAATATTTCGAAAGTGTAATGCAGCTCGGAGGCGGTTGGTTGAGTCAACCCCTGGTAATTTTTACATCCGATTCCCTGCCTGATATATATACACATGCATTTGTTGTTAGTGCATGTCTCTCTATAAGACAAGAAGCTTTCGTCGACCCTCTCTATTCCATCCGAGCCGAATTATAGTTCCAGTCATGCTGGACGCGTATTTCTCAGTATTATTCTCACGACAGTTTGGGGTTTCCATCTCCAACTTTGTATCTTCCACGAGACTCTCAAGCAGTTACTGTTTGTGCTTCCATTTGTACACCGTTCCACTTGAGCTACTTGCGGACTAAATTTAATTATCTTTCATTTTTAACTCTCCTCATTTTCTATCTCTCTCCTTAGACCAACTCATGTACAACATTTGGTTGTGTATGTGTTGTAGCCAGCTTATTAAGAAACTTCGGACATGAACTCTCAGACTACTATTCGTTCCTGACTGTCATTCCTGACTTCAGAATAAGTTGGAGAAAGCATCTGCATAGACAACCAGAAGTACTCTTTAATATCACAGTCTACTTACACTCGAGCTCATCCTTAGTTTCATCACACACACACACAGATATTTTCTCCGAGGGAAATTGCAAAGTGTCAACTTTCCATTTAAACAGAAGGAAGAACTACACGGGAGTCGAAATGAGTCATCCACTGTGCAAATTAGTTGGAAAACACCTCGTTAGAATGTCTTCTGGGCGGAGAGAGCTGACGAGTCAGTTGAAAAAGAAGAAAGCAGTTTTGGCTCTTTTCTTCAATTGCTCTGGTACAGGTCTTTTCATCCATTCACTCATACTTAAACACAAGCTTTCATTTCGTGCACTTCAATGTTTAAGGAAAACAGCAATTTGTAGCACTTTCATCGAGTTCCCGTACTCTCTTTCCATTTTCTCTTCCAGCCAATCTCATTCCACTTTCCCATTCCACTTTCTCTTTTGATGCATCCTGGTCCGCCTTAAACTGTTGTAGTTGTTAATTAAGTAAAAATTCATGTCGCTTGAATGTTTACTAGACTTGTGTCACGACAATTCTCCTCTTATTTATTCACTTTAATTATCATCATTCCAATGAACGAGTTGAATTAATGATCTCAGCCCACGTTTCGAGGAAACGAGTGTTTATAGGACCACTAGGTACATGAGTTCACGTGTTATACAAGAGCTGGGATCAATTTTGCAAGCTCGTGTCATTAGCAAGGCTAGACTGTAAACTAAGTCTGATTGAAAACGTAGACACATTTCGCCTTGTTGGAAAATAAAGAAGTTTCGCAAGTACTGAACTGAGCAAAACGTGCATGCTAAGTGTCACTAAAAGATCGATGTTGAGTCTGTAGTTGAATGAAGCATATATATATAGACACACTGCGTGTGCAAATTCACGTGGGAGTTGAAATCGAATAAAGTCTGTATTGAATTGAAAGGTCATTTTATGCTTAACAGAAGAGTTACCGGATGAAAACAAAGATACAAATATTTGCACTCGTCTCGCCGACTTCCATATGGAAATGAATGGAAAGGGAATTTCTTTTGAGGTGATTCAGATATCCGTGGAAAGTGAGGGGAAGGCTGTTGCTGCGAAATTCCCCTTTGAGCAAAAAGAACTTCCATTTCTGACTTTGGATCCGGAAAACGCTGAGAAAATCCAGGTGACTTTGCTTTTCTTTAATTTGACTTTGTAGAAGAGTAGCATTGACATTTACCAAGAAGAGTTCTCATCTTGTGGAAGTAGTAGTAAGTACATTCTGGACAATCATCTTTCCAATTTCGATATTTTATTCATGCAAGTCTCTCGAGGCATCATATCGAAATGGAAAATAAATTAAGATTTAAATTCCCCTAAGTCACATTACTTATTTATTATTGCACGAGAATCTAAGCTGACGAATGAGGAATGCACTACCTCTTTGCATCTTAAAATAGTCTTCCTGGTTTTTTCAATTCCTTTTTTGAACTAAAACTAATAAACCTACGGACAGTATATATACAAGACGGAAACTACTTTTCTTTCGCTATCGTGCATAAATATTTGGACTGGGGTTATGTAAAATACAAAGGGTTATCTGTTCAGAGAGTCCTCACAGAAGAGCTTGTAAAAATAGTAATGTTTTGTTAAAAGTTTAATGCAAAGAGAGTACTCAATGTAGCACGAACATCTTTCTGTCTCTTACCAAAGTGTTTTCCTGAGCTTGTTTAAGATATTTTATTATGGGGTGAACAGAAAGGGTGATTTTTAAGTGCTGCTTTGAGTTTCCCCTTTCACACCTTTTCTACTTTCTACTAGTCTGACTTCCTACCATTTTTTACCTCAACCAATGTACCAACTGCACCCTAGAGAACAATAAGACTCTCCGATCAATGCTTTCCCTCCCGTCGTTAATAGACTCCTCAACTTCTCTTGCATGGACGACACCATTCTTTATCTAATGGACTCTGGACACTTTTGATCAACACTCTTCAACAAATCGAATCAAATCCTCATCCTGTTGTTGTCCTTCATTTTGATTCTTATTAACAGTCCTCTGTAATCGCTCGTCAAAGCACACTCACTCCTACACACACACACAGGATAGTAAGAGAAAGTTTAAGACGCCAAACCTCAACGGGCAAAACTATACACTCTTCTGCAAACTTTCTTCTGTCAGTTGACATGTCCGGATTACAGCTCACTTAATGATCTAAGTTTGTCTAACATTCTTGCTGACTCTTTCTTCTCTTCACCTGATTCATAGGAATGAACACTCTCATAAAGAAAAGCATACGAATTTCTCATCAGGAACATTACTGCTATGAGATGATGAGTACCTATATTATACTATATAGGTATACACATTTGCTATGTTTCCACTTTCTTACTTTGCTTAGTCTGTGAGGGAATTCACATCTAATGACAAAATGTGGGAGTTAAAGATTCTGCCAAGTAATGAAAATATACACACTGATTCTCTCTCTGTTAATTATCACTTCGGAAGGGAAAAGCTTTTGCACAGTTTAAGGAAGAGTAGCGAGGGGAAAGATGGGAGGAACGTGTGTTGTAATAACTTCTGCTGGCTCTACCTACGAAGTCATGCAGTGCTTATGAAATTTTGAAAATGAAGCAAACGCTTTTTCATAGAGTCAATTGGTTCAGGCTGAGAAAATAATCGATTCAATTCTGGAATGTCATTAATGCCAGGGGTTTGTGTTGCTTCTCAAGTGCTGTGGTATGAAATAGTGTTGGGGAAATGGGATTCTATTATTGTCTATCGCCTTTCCCCATTCTACTTCTCTTAAGCATCCGCAGTCATCTTCATGCACTGTTTCACACTTCTACTTCCGATGTACAGCCAAGATAAGATTACTCTGAGGCTCGATGGCTGTATGAATTGTTGTACATGTTCTACGCAGAACCTATCCTTGCGACTGCAAGAAGCTTGCTGTGTGAAAGATGAGCCTGGACGCTATAAGTGTATATAAACAAATATGGAAGTAATTTTACACGAAGAATATGGAAAAATAGATGGATTATGTTAGTAAGTTTAACAACTGCATTAAAATAAACACTTCTACTACAAGTTCTCATGCATTCTTGGAATCTTCTCGAAACATGTATTCACTGCTTCACAAGGCTATAAGATAGTTTTACCTGTGCCTACTGCCTGCAATATAAGTCCATTGCTCTAGATTCTACTTCAGATCAAAGCTTGTCAAGTAGATTAGACTGGGACTATCATTTTCCTCCGTTCGTTAAGCCAACCTGGCACGTTTATAACAAGATTTGATTGCATGTATATCTCTCAGTTACACCTACTTATGTCGAGGAAGACGGCTACACAGTTCGATTTGAATTTTGAGACGAAGAGTTGATATATTCTCATCACAGAACTGGGTAAATTTACATTTTCGATTCATGAAGGGACACTGGTAAATTGGATCCCATTGTGTGCCTCTTTTCTACGAAAGAAAGGTATATTGGGGTAAGAAATAAGAAATTGCGTGAAGCATGAAAAACGCTTTGATAGTACATTTCCATTTTATTTATGGAGCTCATCTCCCAAGAAGGCCATATCTATAGTGAGTTGCCGTTATTATTGAAACCTCCTTTTGTTTCAAAATTTCAGGGACATCTTTTCCGGAAGTATGGAGTTCTGGGCCAAACCCCCAAACCCGTAATTCTGATTGATAGTTCCTCCGGCGAAGTTATTAATTTCCAAGGAAGAGAGAAACTTCTGGAGGATCCCAAAGGATCGCAATTTCCCTGGAGGCACCCAACATGTACTGACATACTGGAATCTGGTCAACTGGTCAGATTTTCGAAAAATTTGACAGCTATTGAGGCGGCCAACGTAACACACATTAAAGACTGCATCAAAGGAATATATTTTGGAGCCTTTTGGGTACGCCTTCTTCCAAGAATTCGAGAACATCCTATGCATGCAATGGGAGTTTTAATGAATTCCAATTCTTCAAATGGGAATTTTTAATCTTTTCAGTGCCCTGCTGCGAGATCTTTTCTGCCTCACTTGGTTGAAATTTACAACAAAATAAACTCGAGGAAGAAAACATTTGAAATAATTTTCGTCAGCTCTGACAGGTTGACTACTACGAGTTATATAGCTTTCCTGTCGTTTATTAGCGTTTTCCCCTTATCCACCCACCACAGTAGTAGACAGAAAGTAATGAAAAAAAATATCGATCTAGAATTCTAGAAACTTGCAAATGCATCTCACTTGAGAGAGGAAACTGCAAGAGTTGTGTAAAGTTCATTTATCTCATGAGAAGTTCGAAACAACTAACATGAAAAGTTTACAAGAGATTAAGAAGTAGAAAAAATCCAATATCCTATAACTCATTTTTACAAGGTGTCAAGACCTACTTTCGACAGAGAGGGTGGTCTTCATTTCGAATCTGACACAGAAGGGAGTTTGCGGAAATTATAGCTTCAGCTCTAGTGTAGTCTCATTTTAGTTTTACTTTTCCACTTTCCTAAATCTGTCCAAGCTTTGTATGCATTCAGGATGTTGAAGATAAATTTCTGAACTGGTTCAGGAGCCAAGAATCGTTCGAGCGATTTCTCTCATCGACGCCCTTCCTGGCTGTCCCATATTCTGATACGACGCGAAGAGAATGTTTGACACACAAGTACAATATTAAAGCGATTCCTTCGCTATGCATAATTGGCTCAGACGATACAATTATTTCTTCCGATGGACGCTTAGAAATTTTGGACGATCCAGAAGCAGAAGTAAGAACTTTAATTTAGAAAACCCTTCAGAATTCTTCAACAATTTTAATATTTCAGGATTTCCCATGGTACCCGAAGTTAGTTAATGAATTGAGAGACAAGCATTCTTCAAAATTAAACCATGAGCTTTGTGTCATATACTTCCTAGGTAAAGTTAGCTTGAATTTTTTTCATTGGTCATGGGATGATAAGTTATTAGTTAATTGTGCTCTTTCTCATCACCAGGGAACGATGAGAATGAATATGACCAAGTTGAAATCTCATTTAATTCCATAGCCAAATATTATGAAGAGTCGGAGATTCCTACGATCTGCGAACCAAAATTTTTCATATCCACTGATAATGTGAGACTTCATACATTAAAAGGAATGAAATGCTTATTGCTATAAAGAACTTAATCAAGCTTACTGATTTGATAGTCAGAGTTGGCAGAATCCCTAAGAATATTCATTGACCTGGAAGAATCATTGTCATATCTGGTGATTATGGATGTCCCGAATTGTAGATATGCTGTAACTTCAGCCAGTTCTACGCAGATACCACTTCATGACGAAAGTTTCGTTAAAGATTTCCTTCACAAATTCTTAACTTTAGACAGTCAAATAGACTTGAGAAAAATTAATGGGCGATTTCTATAATGTTATAAGCGATCACAACTTTATCGTCATTTACTTGCTTCATAATACTCGATTCGAACACAATCTTGATTGCTGTTTCATTTGTGTAACTTTATTCATATGTTTTACAAGTTGTTTATAGTTGAACAGTTTTACAACTAGACATGAAGCCTTAAATGTTGAAAATTGTTAAGAATCTGTTTGGATTATAAATACTTGAATTATTCGGTTCAAATAACTATTTAACTCTTCAATTCTGGACGTTACTCAATTGTTAACGACACGTTCAATTGCGTACTATTAACACATTAACAAAAATAATAATAAACATTTTTTAACAAAATGCCTCTTTACAAAAAAACAAAAACTCGGATCACAAAGGTTGACCCTTTACAAAAAAACAAAAACTCGGATCACAAAGGTTGACCCTTTACAAAAACAAAAATTCGGATCACAAAGGTTGACCCTTACCAAAAACAAAAATTCGGATCACAAAGGTTGATCCTTTACAAAAAACAAAAACACTTTAGTCAAATCTCTTTAGAATGCGACCGAAAATAGCGAAAAATACAGTTATTTTACAATACTCTAAATATTAAATACTATCCTCATAACAAACATGCTTCTAGAATAGTTAAGAATTCTTCCTTATGGTCTTCTAGTACTTGGACGACATGGGGCTCCATTGCATCAATTATAACTTGACCAGGCATTTTTTCGGCAATTGTTTCGAACAATTTTCCGAACAAGCTGAAACAGGGCATGTTTTTAAATCGTGAAAATTATTTAAATGAAAAAAATGTCATTACTTTTTTGGAATATCGAAGTTGGACGGTTTGATTCCAACTATTGATGTCCATTCTTTAGAAGCAGGACAAGTTAAAACGATAGGCAGAGTACCCCATCTTCGTGAACGTGAGCTAGCTACTGCAGCATGCTGTGTGAATTGAGCCAAGTAAATGAGGCCACAAGTATTGGCGAAAAAACTAATATCTGGGGCGCCCTATTACGAGAAAAAATGATCTCTTAGAATTAACTTTTCCTTTAATTCAAATAAACAAATTCACTTACCTCAGGCACGTGTGCAATTAGATATCCACCTCTAACTCGAATTGTATTTGTATTTATGAACGCTTGTACTTGACGAAATGTTGCCTTTATAAACATCTTAGCGATGTCGAACCCTTTCTCTTGTAATACATGATTAGACCTATAATCAATCATAGTATAATTACACAACCGAAGCAAGAATAAGACGTAAAGTTCGTTGTAGCTTAAAGAAACTTACTTCGTAAGACTATCAAAAGCATGCATGAACCGTTCAGTTGGAGTCAAGGAAACATCAGGATTTTCGAGGAGAGCGAAGCATGCATATTGGCTATCAAACGCACTGAACTTTGATCGAAACCCTATTTCGGCCACAAAAGATGCGATAGCAGTGTCTTCAATCTTGTATTTATCTTTGACAATTGATGATGTAAACGCTTCCTTGACTTTTCGCTTGAATCGCAGTTCCATCGCGTTGTATTTCTGTTTGCACTGTACGAGTGGCAAGCTAGTTTTTTAAAAAATTAGGTATAGTGGCTGGTTATTTCGTGCGAATTATGTCTTTTCATGTTTCTAAAAGCTCACCCTAATTCTCCAAGCATTTCATGAAACCTGTTTTCCCCTTTCAACGAAAATGTTTTCAGCATGGAGGCTGTATGAGGTGTCATTTTTATGCTATCGTACAGGTTCCAGTGACGGTAGAGCGAAAAGCATAACCTAAAAGAAAGACTTCAAGTATCACATTCGTTCAATATGGCAATATTAACAATTAGACCATACTCCTTCTCAAATGTAACTTTCAGACAGTCTCTAGGTGTGTTCTGCTGAGAATTAGCAATCCTAGCAATATGACTGTGTAGATCTGTAATTTTCAGGGTATACTCGCGACGTGGAATTCGTTCCATAACTAGGGAGTCAGTTAACGCGACGATGGACCACCATACATATTGTATGTCTTGTCTTCCAAGAGACCAAGCTAACTCCAAAGCAAGCAAAGCTGACTGGAATAGACAATTACTGAATTACTGTACATGTTCATTTTAAATGCATATTAGTAACATAATAATAAAATTGGCTAACTCACTGGAGGTGCATGATATCGAAACTGGCTGTACTGAAACAACAGGTCATGCCGCCTTTCTTCCCATTCTCTACGCTCTCTACGCGACTCAACGGTTATATGTTTACGCTTCCTTTTTGTTCGCTTCATTCCATCAGAAGCATCAGTGTCGTCATCGGAACTTTCCATATTCACATCATTTTCATCATCATCGAGCTCATCTTCACTGGCTTCTTCATCTGAATCATACTACCATAAAAACAAGAAGTAAATTGAGGAAAAGAACATTAAGAACTGCAATAAAAATTTTCGTCAGAATACTTACATTAGGTCTAAATATTTCATCGAACTCAGGTATATCCACCTTATCTTCCATGGCCAGAACCCGAACCTAAACGCAAGTGACAAACGATTTATTTTTTCCACACACACCTTCTAAATCCCTTTAACAAACATATTGAAGTTTATACCTGCTGGGTTTCATTGTAGAAATTAGCAATGTGAATGGGTCGATGGCTGTCCAGTACATAAAAAATCTTATCCGTAGGGTTGTTTAAGATAGCCAGGAGATCCATGCTTACTCCACAATTTATCAAAATCACGATCTGTACCTAAATAAGCCACAAACCAAACGTATACACACTACATATCAATCCCCACAACAATAACATCCACTTTCAAATATTCATCCCTAATCAATTCTCTACTTTACTTTCACTTACTGTATGAGAATACTCAAAATAAGCTTTCCGCATAGCAGTCAACCCATCCACAGGTACAAAAGAATAAGCAATCGCATCCGCTCTCAAGAGTTCCATAAGAACTTTCGACGTGCACACCGAGTCAACATCGAAATTCGCCAAAATTAGGAGTCTCTGTAAAACAATTCCCTTTTCATCATTAAAAATACTCCTTCTCTTATGAAAATTCTTCAAAACCTATTTTCATTCCTTCATACCTTTCCAAAGAGTGTACTGTAGAACTCCCGTTTCAAATGTTTGACCAACATGTCGTCGTCGTCGTCGACGAAGGACGGCACTTCCACTCCAGAGATTGACGTGGAGAAAGCAACAGCAGCAGCAGAGGAGGGAGAAAGTTGCCGTTATTTTCTATACCTTGTGCTGTCTAAGACTGGACTGTCTTTGGTGAGTCTGATTTGGCGGGTTTTTTTCCCTCCAGTTCCCTCCTCTCTACTCCGCATGACTTGCTCACTTTTTGGGTGTGTGAGCTCACACGAAAACACTCCCCGTCTCCTCAACTCTCAGCCTCAGCTCTACTGAGGCTGAGAGTTGAGGAGACGGGGAGTGTTTT
>Ga0194135_10003208_pt1 | contig 9982 bp, 6 predicted proteins | sample LitLau_LLRF_2013_FD_134024 | JGI IMG/M metagenome (GOLD analysis project Ga0194135, IMG submission 134024) | Freshwater sediment microbial communities in response to fracking from North America - Little Laurel Run_MetaG_LLRF_2013 (version 2) | ecosystem: Environmental > Aquatic > Freshwater >... | reverse complement strand
CGCGCGGAATCAGTGCTTGTATCCGCGCGAAGGCTAAATCCGCCGCTGCCTATGACACTGCATGTTTATTAATAATTTTTCACCAGAATGTATTGCTGGACGATAAAGAAATCGTCGTTTTTGGGCATTAAACTATTTTATGAATGAAAATAATTCTATGAACGCTTCACAACTCCATTAATGGTTGTAATACCTGCCCTCTACTCGTTCGCACTATCGTTACAACGTATTACGAATCCCCACAATGCTATAGGTAGGTATAGTTCACATTTCCGAACCAGCTTTTAAGGGTATTTTTAAAAAAAAGGTCGCTACACTAAACGTTCTCTTCCAGACCTATCCTCTGGCGACCTTTGTGGAGAAGGAGAAAAGTGTGTGGAAGCGACTGGTGGCTTTATACAACCGTTTCTAATTCTCCTTTCAAAATTTGTGGGGGGATTGAATGGCGGCCTCTTCTACACTGCCGGAGTCTCATACATCGACGACAATATGGCAAAGGCAGAGTCTCCATTTTTGATAAGTATGAATACCCATGCCTATATACCAGCCTAGATACCTACTATCGGGTTTGTCCGAGTAGGGGACAAGTGTGTCATCTCCTCTCCGTAAGCTAGACATGAGATCTAGTTGACCTTACTGGAGGCTCAGCCCCCATCAGAACCCCTTGTCCCCTACTAAGAAAAGCACTATACGTATATCAAATTAAAGTCCTTAACATTTCCGATTGAAATGTTGTTGTTAGGTTAATAGTTTGTATACATAGCATAGAAATGGGCTGCACTATCTATGCATATTTTTATTCAGGTTTAACCTTTTTCATTCGAATGTTGGGGCCATCGGTTGGTTACGCCTTGGCTGCCATGTGCCTTAAATGGTACATATCGCCCTTACTCACACCCATTATAACACCAGATGATCCAAGATGGCTTGGAGCGTGGTGGGCAGGTTAGTTTTTGCTCAAATGCATATAATGTAAAGCTGAATGTTTTTATATGAAAAAGCTTGATCTATTTGTATTGTAGGGTGGATCCTTTTCTTCGCTTTAACAGTTGTCCTTACATTTCTTTTATCGCTGTTCCCAAAAGTTTTACCAGGGGCAAAGAAAGTACAAAACACGGAACAGGCCCCATCTTTCAAAGGTTAGTTAAAGCTTAACTAAGAAGATACCTGCCGACAACTTCCTCGGATATCAATTTGAGGGAAGCTTTCGCCATTAAATCCCATGGTGTTGGCATAGGATAAAAAATTTCTCAATCTCAAATTTAGTTAAATAGAAAGTGGTCGGCAGGTCTCCAAGAGCTAAAACAGCAAGTAAAGTGCCACATTTCACTAATTGACATTTTATAGACCTGCTAGTTACAATACGCAGATTGTTGAAGAACAAGATTTATGTCTGCAATTTCTGTTCGTCAACCATGTACATATTGGGAGATACTCCATACTGGATATATCTCGCAAAATACATTGAAACGGAGTACCAACAAAACGCTAGTGTCTCCAATTTTGTAACAGGTACCTATACTATTTAAATTTGAGTAATTTCTTCCCTTCCTTGGTAAAATTCAAATATATTATTCAGTTTGCTGATCCTTAGGTACCGTGATATTGGCGACTTCATGTACGGGAATCCTCATCTCTGGATATGTTATTGGACGTCTACGCCCGTCTGCCAGAACTCTTGCAGGATGGAATGTCTGCACTGGAACTCTCATTCTAACCGGATATATCAGTTTTATGTTTATTAACTGCGAATCTCAAGTTACAAGGGAAACTGTCTCAGGGTATGCCAAATGAAGATAGATTGAGTTCCATTTTGGGCACATAAGGACAATATCTTCTTTTCAGATTAAATTTAACGGCAATATGTACGGATGACTGTGATTGCGAGTATGCGGCATATGCTCCTGTTTGTTCAGGAAGAAATCAGACATTCCTCTCACCGTGCCATGCTGGTTGCCACAGCTTCGCTTTAGTCAACGGGACTAAAGTGGGTATTCCAAAACTATTACAGTACTAGAACAGTTTTTATCGATAACCACGTCTACCAATATTTTCAGATTTATACCGACTGTGACTGTACAACAGAAGGAACAGCAACACCGGGGCTTTGTGAAGGCGACTGCATGGGACCGCTGAAAATTTTCCTCTCTATCTTATGCATTCTCAAGCTCGCTGAGTCTTCAGGGATGTCTTCAAACTTTTTAGTTGGCGTGCGATGCATTGATGAAAAAGACAAAAGTGCCGCAATGGGGTTTTCTTTGACAGTTATTGGGGTTCTGGCATTTGCTCCAGCACCTCTCATTTATGGTTATATTTTAGGTAAGTAATGCATTTGCGTAGTTACGTACAATGCACATAATCCAGCAGCTAAGCAGTCACTTCGTTTCAGATGGCAGCTGTATCGTATGGGGTAAAACTTGTGAAGGGAACGGAAACTGTTGGATGTACGATGGCCCTAATTTGGCTTACACAATGAACCTAACAGCGGCATGTAAGTGGGTTTTCATCCTCGGTTACTGTTCAAAAGAACTTTTTTGAAATCATTTTCCCAGGTCGTTTTATTTTTTCAAAAAATATCGCCCACAGATTATGTTAAATTTTATTCTTTTTCTCTTGTTACAGCGTTTACAGTTGTAGCAGTCTTATTCGATATGGGCGTGTGGTATCATTCGAAGAATTTAAAGATATTCGACAATTAGTTACTGGATGTGTTTAGCATCTTCAAATAGCCAGGAATATGTACTGAGAAAAGAAGTTATTTACCTACTTAAGACTGAATGATGTCATACAAGTTCTTAAATACACAATGTCACTTGCACGAATTTTAACCGGGGTTGATTTTATGAATTCACATTGAACATTGTCAAAGAGTAGTGTGTTGAATTCAATATCTGCGCCACGAAATACCCCGGTGACTGGCTGTTTCCCAGATACTAGAAATGAGCATTCCTTACCTGGAAAAACAAAATTCATTTCAATGAAGCGCACACCTATTTATGTAGGTACTCTTACAAACATACATTTCTATTTTTATTATTCTCTTGTTCGTATTCCAGGCTGCCCTATACAACCCTAGAAAGTCTCAAGGCAGGCTACAATGTTTAGTTTTTTTTAAAATAAAACGAATTTCCAATCAAATGGTAGATAAATACCTATATATGTACACAACAAACACTTTAACTCTCATACTGGCTGAAGAAATTATTGTGAAGCCATCCAAGCCACTAAAATTGACATACCGTTCAAATTCGCAGCTGTTTTTAAAAATCTCTCTCGAAGGAATGACCTGACTTCCTTTTCGTTTTCTGGATAATTTTGATTCACTGACATTTTTCATAAAATGAAATGTAAAATTCTTCAAAATATTTTGTTTACGGCGAAATGATTGCGGATTGGCCACTCACTTTAAATAAAAAATTAATAGATAACATGCCGTATACTACGGTATACTGTATTAAAGCTGCCATAACTAAAATGTTTCCAATATTTGACACATCTCCTTTAAGCTAAACATACGAGTTACCAAAAACTGCATTTGACGTTTACTACAACGCATCAACTCCATTCTATGATCTTTTTAAAAGTAAAATGACTTCTATAAATACGAAAACAACCCGTTAAGGTAAACACAAAGTAATCAGTAGAAGAAAAACAGCCCACTATGCGGTCTACTGTTTTCGTGCTAACGATTTGTGCATTTAATCACAATGTACAAAGCTTATTTCCATTTGTTCAAATATGGTTAAAAAAAACAGATAAATTTAATAAATAATTAGATAAAACAAAAACTTTAAACTTAAAAAATTTAGTTAATTCTGAAATGTATGTTTTTTGTCTAATGACACGTTGTTTCGTTGTTTGTTGATGTTGATATACAAAAAATAAAAATGGTCAATTTTTACTTTAATTTGTATTCAATCTATAACAGATTTATTAATACTAATAATTGTATTAATTACCAAAGCCAGGTAAGTTTTTTTCATAGCAATATAGACGTAGTAATGTTCAAATTATAATTGCTTACTTACATAGGTATAATACCTAATGAATTTTAATCGATAACAACAATAACATTGATATAACTCAACTCCCATGTACTTACCTACCTATCAGGAGATATTTTGGCGATACCCCCAAATTTATAATTGCTTTAATTCAGCAGCATCAGAATAGGTACAACGACTGCGATGCGAACCATACTTCAGATAGGGTATGTTCTACAGAGTTATGTCCTGCCTAACTACGCGAGACCTATACCAAATCGGTAGGTAGGTACCTACGTACCTAAATCAACTGTAGTAACTACCTACCTACCTATATCTATTAAAAAGACTCAGTCGGTTACTGACTGTCGCTCTCTTGTGCATTCATTCAAAGATTCAAAGCGTATAAAGATGCTATCATCAGTTATAGTCAGAGATGGGCAAACAGTGTATACATATCTACCTATACTTAAGCTGAAGGTAGATATAGAAAATTTTTGAAGGGCTTAAAACATCAAAAGTCTGATATTACCATTCATATATGCCAGCTCTACTAATCCCGCCATAGGTAGGTACTACCTAGTCGACAATATGTCATGTCATGGCATTCTTCCCCCACCTGTTTTAGGCAGCGAACGACGCCACATTTTATAAGATAGGTGAGGCATCTTCCTTCAATATAATCTAATGTCAAATCAAACCACTTAAACAATATCCTGTAATTTAGCTGCAGAACACTCTTGTAACCTATATTCAATTAAAGAGTTTTTTAGGCTTACACGGCCATTGTCAATATTTACAATATTAACAGCCCAGAAATTGTAAATATTGTAAATATATTCAATTAGAGCTCGGGGTTCTTAAAAAATACAAGGAAGACTATAATAAAATAGCAGGAAGACTTAAGAGAATAGGTATATTAAAATAAATGTGATTTTAAGTAGGTACCTAGGTACCTATCGGTCAATCGGTGTAATATTGGCAAAATTAGGTGTTCGTAATATCCGGTCATATTTAGTTTTATTCCTCACCAACCCCGTCATGTAAATATACGTATACTTAGTAAGTATTACTTACTGTATACGTGGGTTCATGTATATGTACGATGTATGTAAGGATATCGCGTGGTAGATACCAGACCTATTGAACTTTTTCTCCATCAGTTTTGCAGTATTGATATCATTTTACAACAAAGATTTTCATTTTGGTGGTTGTGTAGCTGTGTGTGTAGTATTCACAACCCAGCTATAATATTGTTTAAGTATAATGCTACTGGTTGTAAAATCATAATCACTTTGCCCAGAGATGGTTGTATATTTCCAACACCGGTCTACGTACGGTACCCGAATAAACATCAACTAATGAAGAGTTTCACTTGAATGTGAGAGACCCAGCCTATGCTGAATATTGTTCATTGAAAGGGCCCATCTAAGCCTAATTTACTATAACATCTGTCGCACTGTTAGAAGCGAACACACAGAGTTGCGAGGGGTATATTGGCGCGAGACATTATTCGAGGGGGCCCCCAATCCCACATGAGACATATGAGCTGTAGCTGTAGTTGAATACTTTGTGCCGTGCAGTTCGCTTGCTAGTGTTGTGTATGCATCGACACCCCTTCTTCGTCAATCACTTTTCCAACGAGAAATTTTGTGCCTAAAGTCTTTCCTGCTTGTAAGTGCTATATCGCTATTTTATTTCCTTCAGTTGCTTGTTACACATATTTCAGTCCAATATAAATAAAAGGTAGAGGATCACCTATCTACATAAAGATGACTGTGGGTCTGAAGGATACTTCGATTTGGGAGCATAACGTATCTATCTACCCATAGACAATTATGTATGTGGAGGTGTAGCCTACTTCGGCGGGTTATCTCACACAAGTTACAAGTGGGAAGTAATGCAGAACATTAAGGGTGTCCATTTTCCACGTGCGGATTTATCTGAAATAGATTCCCAGGGTATTCTACTGTACTCCGAAAAAATGAGAAAAGTCATAAGAAATTCAATAATAAAACATTGGGAGATCGGTTCAGTACCAAGTGATAAAGTTAGGTTTACTTTTTAGCAACCCATGTTACACTTTATCATTTTGTTTTAGGGAAAATATTAGCTGTGACAGTCAACTGTACTTGTTTTCAAATCCCTGCTTTCAAAGAATATTATGAAAATGTTGATGCCTGCGCCAAATCTGCCGACCGCAAGTGAGGCTGGTGGCGAGAGCCTGATTACCGGGCTTGCTGCCCTCAATTCAGCAGCCAGCACCCCGGGCAGCCAGCAAAAAGACACGACATGGACCAAACTGTTTGTTGGAGGACTACCATACCACACCACTGATACCAGCCTTAGAGAACATTTTTCCGTCTATGGAGAAATTGAAGAAGCCGTCGTGATAACTGATCGCCAAACGTCCAAATCTAGAGGATATGGATTCGTAAGTAATTTTCATTTTGCAACCTGTGCTGTATGAATGTATTCACATTTCACACCCATCTCCTCTCTTATTGGTTAAACTGATGCATTAGTTCCAATCTATTAATAGTAGATAACTAAGCAAGACAGCGACAGCGAACTGTCCTTTAAAGGACACAACTACAACGATAAAGATAGGTAAAATTATTTATTTTAATTTTAATTGATGAAAAGTTAGGTTGATATCGGGGTAACTATCTCTTACCTAGAGCTAAGTATAGATATCTATACTCTTTCGATGGAAATGCGTATCATTTTTACCTCGAGTATAGCATACAAATTATTCAGGCAGTCATTTGTGCACCAGTTGTGCAAACATTTCGCCGTCTCTTTTAGGTTTCGCGTGAATAGATATATTATGAGAAGCATTGTAATCGACAGGAAGTAAAAAAGCCCTGTAGGTTGTGTTGTAGAGGCCTTCCAGGACGCGTTGAGGCCCCTGTGGTCACGGCCATGCAACCTGAGTTGGCTGTGCGGGCTCATTTCACTATGACTTCCGGGTTAATTCAGCTTTTCGTTCCAAACATTGCAGCATTTTGTCAGTTTCACTGTGAAAGCTTCTCACGACTAGAGAAAATAACAGAGATCCAACGAATAGTCCATCAGGAATTGTTTATGAAGGTTTTTTTTTTGAATGGACTCCGACTAATGGATAGAAATAATATTGTTTCCCATTGTAAGAAAGTGTGTGCGTTCGCTGTTTATATCTTGAAATCTCGTTGCTGTCGGGGCTGAGTCTATTTTTACCGGCAGGCAGGAGCGCGGAGAGGAGGACAGCAGCTGCGGCCCTCACGTGACTTTTGTCTCCTCTTCTCCCATCCTTAAACTCTCAATGGCTCCGCACAACAGCAAGGGTTCTTACCAGGTTATTCACCCCCCGCACTTACAGGCGAATTTTAACCAAACAGTTTCGGCTATCATTCCAGACCAGCAAAAAAAATACGATTTTATACTTCCAGAGGCTTTTGTTTGATTTTGACCTAGTTGAGTTCATGGACTCGACCCAATGATAAAGATAAAGAACCGCGATTAAGTTAGCGTGCTTTTGATGCGGGGTAGTCGTGAGTAAACTCTGTCCCGCCGACAAAATTGACTCCAACTCGGCCATGATCCGACAAAAAACAGGCCTCAAGTCCTAGATGTTATTTGATTGTAGGTCAGTTTGATCTGATATCAATTTTTTTCGAATTTCTGTAGGATTAATTTTAAATTATCTGTGCCCATTTTGGTATTTTGGTGGTAAAATGTTTTTTGATGCATTTAATATCATACAGAAATGGTGTGTTTATTAGGTTTATGTTCCCTAACTTGTAAGTAAGAGGATGAAAGGGGGTTGGAAAGGGGGGTCTATGTTTACAGACTGATGTGCCTGGGTCCTGATGATTGCGCGGGCAGGCACAGATGTTGAACAGCTGCTCACTGTCTTGCGCTTGTGTACTGCATATACAGACAGCTAGTAGACAGTCTCCTTCAGTACTTTACCCCAACCTTAACCATGTGTATTTTTTCCCATCTATCTACTAAGTATACTCCGCTCACGGTCTTTTTATGGCATGGAGTCACCTACACAACTCATTTTCAGTAGAAACAATAACTAATCGAACTAATCCCCACCACAAAATAGGAGTGTAGTTTAAAACTTCCCATGTATTTTGATTGGACGTGTGGATCAAGTTTTAACCTCGACGTATGCACTAGGGGTTGTCACGGTGGTGATTTTCGAATTTTTCACAGTGGCCTCCTGTTGTATTCCAGCGCTTTCCCGGTTAGAATTTTTCTTTGGTAAGCAACTCTGTGCAAACTTTGAAAGCACGTTAATTCCCGCCACGGCTGTGACAACCCCATCATGATATTTTTCAATTCTGCCTCGTACACGCTTCTTTTAGGGGTTAAGGGGTCAGAGCAACAGCAAGAAATTCAGTGCGATGCGGCTGTAACGATTAATTTACATGTTTATTATTACAAGTGTCCCTACATAAATTCACATGTCCCCTAGTAAACCACTTTTACGAATCAACTTTTTCGTTACGAACGTCGAACATTTTGATCAAATGCCACGAAAATGCACTCATAGCTTTTACCATGATTACATAATTCAGTTCACCATCTTTTTGATCCAGGCCAAGCATAACATGCGGATTTGAGTGCGGATACTATATGGCAGACAATGTCCTGTTTTTATGTTCAATTACTTATTTAGGGGAGGGAATGGCGGGAAAGCGGATGGGGTCCGAAATTGAAGCAGATGAGGGGTGGAGCCGTCACAGTTAGATGGTTACCTGCATTTTCTATGCTTGCACCTGGATCTGCACCACCTGGCCAACTTAGGCACGCGACTCCCCCCTCCCCTTATCAACATCCAGCCTCACTACAGTCTCTATTGGACAACATACAATAGATTCATCAAAAAACAATTACCATTTCATTTGGGTTTTACAGTTTTAAAGGTTTTTTTGGTAAAATTGATTTGAGAGTTTTCAAGAATACATGATGGATGCATGGGATGAATTTAGAATAAGTAAACAGGACTGGCCATGCAGTATGTATGTATGTATTGACAAAAATTTGAAACAATTGACTTGTGTCTTTTCCCCCTGCTGACCACCTTTCCGAAACGCCTTACGCTATAGCAACACTGCGGACACGCCGAATTCTGTCGTCACGACTGAGACCCGACGTCGTTTTCGCCGGGATTCAGTGGTCCCAGAAGTATGTCTTTACTGTACACTCGTAAGTCGAAAAATATTAACTGGTAAAAAAGGTGTTTCTGGGACCAGTAAGTGCTCAGAAAAACTAGCATTAGATTCCACCTATAAGACGTTAATTGTGGAAAGGTGGTCGTCAGGGCCGTATGTGGTATATCTCCTATCTGGGTTTTGATGAGCATGCATGAATAAGAACTTCATGGGCAAGTATATTTCTCGACCTATTACTTAAAAAACAAGTCTTGCGCCCCTACCTATTTAGAGGCATATGTGAGGTATCGGCGGGAACCGGAAAGGCGCAGCTGTCTTAAGATGGGCCCTTGCTGCCCGTCTTGTGGCGCGTGGCAGGGCATCACACCTGCATGTACCTATGTAGTCTACCTTCACCTTTTGCTCACCGTATCTACCTTAATTATCCTACCTTTCTTGTCCTTCCCATGGTACCCTCTTTTAATACATCCTCTAGGAGTCTAGGCTTTCCCATCCAAATGTGTCCCTGTACTGGGACACCCATCCGGTGTTATTTGTCACTTAAGTTTCCATTCATACCGTGTTTTTTCTTTTCTACACCTACAGTTTTGTACGTTAAGCTCATTCTTTTGCTTTTAGATATAGGTATAAAGGCCATGACTCCATGAGCTATAATTACTGTTGCTGCTTTTGAAATACATTTAGCTATGATGGTTATAGGTTCTGAATTACCTACTTGAATTTTAGACATTTATAAAAGTTCTGCTACTTTAAAGAGCCTATGGCAGACAAACACGTTTCACGTGGAATTTTTTTTTTTTTTTTTTTAATAAAATAAATTTTTTTCCTTTT
>Ga0194135_10003207_pt1 | contig 9984 bp, 8 predicted proteins | sample LitLau_LLRF_2013_FD_134024 | JGI IMG/M metagenome (GOLD analysis project Ga0194135, IMG submission 134024) | Freshwater sediment microbial communities in response to fracking from North America - Little Laurel Run_MetaG_LLRF_2013 (version 2) | ecosystem: Environmental > Aquatic > Freshwater >... | reverse complement strand
TCAAGCGTCCTTTCCTTTCCTCATGATTATTCTTCGAAACACCACACAGTTAATTGGGTAAGGCGATTTTTATTATATTCTGTATAAAAAAATTATAAACATAATAATAAGTATAGAATAGATGGAGGTTTACTTTCGTAACAGGACAACAGAAGTTAGGCGGCTTCCTTCCTTCACTTCGACTTCCCTGTATCAATTCAGCGGAAAAATAAAGTTATAAATTACTTCAATTCGGTTAAGTGAATTATATAGTCGCTGAGACCATCCATTCCTTAATCAATCTCGGGTTTAGAGCATGTGGGCTTCTGGACTAAGGAATTTGTGGACGGAGAACAATTTCCAATGACATGATTTGCCATCATTAACTTCATCTTCATGATAGTCGTCTAAAAGCAAAAGTTGGTACTCCCACCGTGGGAGTCCCACGGACAGAAAATAGACCATGATTTGAGTGACTCACCCTCACTATTCATTGTATAAAAGTTAGTCTGTGGAATTTCATAGTTATTTTGTTTACTTTCCCCATGCTTCCTCCTATCTTATCCCTTCCAAAGGTCCTCTTTACACAAGTCCAAGTCCTGGAAATGTTTTCTCTGTCGTTGCTATTTCTCATCGGATGAGGTTAAAGATTATTATTATATTAGTTCGTTTGTCTTCCTCTTCTTTGGAGTTCCTTTCCTTTTGAACTCGCCACACGCTCCAATGACACCCTTCTCCGTCACTCATTATTCTATATACCTCAGTAGTATTTTTCTAAACTCCACCAATAATTTGTGTCTTTGTTTTCTTGCTAATAATTCAAACAGTATGTCTTGGCTTTGAGGGAACTTGTCACTTTTCTTATCACTAATTATTCCTGTTTATTGATTTGCAGGTGCTGAGCTGATCCTCTTGTTTGAATGAATGGAAAATTTGAAACTGAAAGTTTGGAAGCTGGAAGAAACTTATTCCGCGTCTCAACACCGAGCCAGATTGGTACGCTTGTTGTCTTTTAACTGCGGTGCAAGCGTCTCGCAAGTGTACCGCCTCAGTACTTCTTACGCCTTCAAATTTTCCTGGAAGTGGAAGAGAAGGGACTGACGGTAATAGGATCCTAAAATGGTTGTCGTATTTCGCTTCATTTTGAATTCTTGCTATTATTATTCGTCTTCGGCCTTTATGTTCCTTCAAATTATTTTGTCTTATTTTAGGTTTTGTGAAAACTTAAAAAAAAAACACTTTTTTACGACCACGACGAAGAACGAGTTTCTGAGGATTTGAGAGCGTTTAATAATTTTACAAAGGGAGTTATGCATCCAGGCTGGATGAGTCAAGCCCACTCCATGCAGACATCCACTGTTTCCATCGATGGAGAACCAAGGCCAAGAAGAACTGGAGCCGTGAGTAACTCAGGGACTGGAGGTGGCGATGACATCCGACCCACCATTATTTTAACTCAACCGACGATGGCAAATGTAGCCATTAACCACAGTGACCAAGAAGAAATGTCTCCTCCAGTGTTTGGGGATATTGACACTAGCGATGAGGGTAAGAGTGTCCTTTCTTTTTGCTTGAGTTTGAATTCAGTTTCATAATTGTTGAATTGCTCAATGGAACTAATTCCATGCACCATCTCGTCTCTCATCATCTCACCTTTGATGCTAATCCGGTTTCTCCAATAACTCCAGCTCTAACTCTTTATATATCTTACTTTAGTCCGTCAATTAAAATCTGGAAGGATAAGTAGGTATGCTAGTAGGGGTAGTGGATAAGCCCTCCTCACACACACATAAACGCAGCAGAGAGACAACACAAACCAGTATGTAAATGTTCCTTATCACTTTCCTTGACCTTGGTAAAGAAAACAGGTGTTTATATAAGGCGAGCGTTAAAAGAAATCTGAAGCTCACGCACACAGGAAACTTTAAACTTATTAAATCACACATGAGGATCAAATTCTTAACTCTGATAGTTTCTTTTAGCCTGCATTAGGATTTCAATTAAGGACTCAGTGAGCTTTGATTAATTAGCCTTTAATTTAATTTAGTCAAGATTAGTAAACAAGGGGTATTCTTTTTAGAAATGGAATCAGTGCGTCCGACGTATGGAAGTGTGAACGTGAGCGGTGGTTACCCAGAAGTGGCTCGACGGCGGAGGAGGAGCATCACCTCGAATGCTTCAAACATGAGTGGAATCGGAATCGCTGCAGCCGACGACTCCCTCCTTACAGAGAGAATGAGAATGAGGCTGCAGTATTATTTTATGAATCCATTGGAGAAGTGGGAGACGCGGCGCCAGTTCCCTTACAAACTTACGCTGCAATTGGTCAAGATTATCCTGGTTACATTTCAGGTGAGTTAAAAAATAGCCATGTCATGGACGGACAGAAGAGGAAGAGGACTCACATTAAACTTTCTGCCTTGCCTTTCTTTGCAGCTAATCCTCTTCGGTTCCTATCGGTATGCCAGTGTTAATTACACCTACGACAACCGAATTACGTTTTCCCACATCTTCATAAAGGATTGGGATTCTAGTCGGGAAATTACTTCCTACCCACCAAACACGGGCCCTTTGGCAGTCTACCGAAAAGAAAACTTTTATGATTACTTGGATCATGCAGTGAAGGCTGTGAGGCTAAAACAATATAACACAATTTATTCATGTTGGGAATAATTTCTCATTTCGACCTTTGATTTCCTTGTCCTTGTAGTACTCTACTATTTCGAATACGTCCATTGGTCCTTATCACTACCATAAAGATAAAGATGGACACGTGTTCCCAATCCGTGTCACGGTTGAGGAATACGTTGCTGCAGGAATCGTGCCCGAAAATGACAGCTATGTCTTTGATACGACGACTATTCAGAGGACGATTGATATCCCTGTGGAGGAAGGACCGTTCTCAACTCACACTTTCTTCGATACACACAACTTTAGTATTAATTTTGTCACACTTTTGGAATTCAGCATGAAGTTTAGTCTCAAGACAATCCGATTTAGGGATTTGGGACCACTCAAGTCCCCGGATTGCTTTTCCTTTGAAATTGTGGTAAGCATTGATAGAATTATAGTCAAATGATCATTCTGGCCATTAAATTAATTATATTAATTACTTTTCTAATCGTCTTACCTCTTACATATATTATTAGATTTCTTTATCAAATCTGGATCACGACGGCCAGGTGCTGATAAATCTTGACTCGACTCCAAACAAATTCCTCTGCAAGGGACACACAAAGTCTTCGGGTAAGTTACGTTTGGTCAAGTGAACAATACGACAATCCAATGAATAAATTCTTTTGTTTGATTATTTTAGTAAACAGAGCTGAGAAGATTGGAAGGAGTATAATGAATTACTCGGTTATCGTGATTTGTGCCCTTTCACTATTCCTCTGCTGTCGAGCTATTTACCGAGCACAACAATTGAAAGCGGTAATGCTGGAACCCTATTCAATTACCTGGCAGAGTACCAGCAGGAATATATGGTTCTGATTTTCTTTTAATTTTTAATCTTATCTGTTCAGGAAGTTGTTGTATTTTTTCGGAAATACTTCAACAATGAGTTGACAATCCCGGAACGTCTGAATTTTCTCAATGGATGGTACATTCTCATTATTTTTAATGACATTCTCATCATCATTGGTTCCGTCGTGAAGGAACAGATTGAAAACAAGGTGAGTAAAGTGGAATTGTGCAAACCAGTTCCTTGCCCGATATTATTATCCGAGTCTCTAAGTATTATTTAGACATTATTGCTTATTATTATTCACTCACACAGGAACTTCAATCAGACGCCTGGAATGTCTGCAGTACGTGTTTGGGTATTGGAAATCTCCTCGTCTGGTTCGGCGTATTGCGGTACTTGGGTTTCTTCCGGACGTACAACGTTCTCATTCTCACACTCAAGAGAGCCTCACCCAATGTTCTTCGATTTTTGCTCTGTGCCATCTTGATTTACGCTGGATTTACATTCTGCGGGTGGCTCATCCTCGGTCCTTACCACATGAAAGTGAGTGCGAGTTCAGCGCTCCTTTCGGCGTCTCATCTAACAATATATATTTTTTGGTTACACAGTTCAGCTCACTTTCTACAACATCCGAGTGTCTATTTGCCCTCATCAATGGAGATGACATGTTTGCAACTTTTGCAGCAATGAACAACAAGTCCGCTTTTCTTTGGTGGTTCTGTCGCTTCTACTTGTACACTTTCATCAGCCTCTTCATCTACGTCGTTCTCTCCCTCTTCATCGCCCTCATCATGGATGCCTACGAAACGATCAAGTTGTTCTACACGGAGGGATTCCCTCGCTCATCCCTGGAAGAGTTCGTCAGTGGGGCAAATGACCTTAATACGAGCAGCACTAGCTCCTACTCTCGCTCACCTACTGCACAGGGGAACACGACATTAGGGTCTCAGAATATTCACCCATCATCTCCAGCCTGTCACCACTATCATCCGTCTGTAGGGAGGAAAATTAGTGCTGCCGGTGTGCTGGATACGATTCTGGAAAATATTTGTGGCTGCTCGACTCCACTGCCACAAGTACCCAAGTAAGGTTACCCTACTTAACTGTCTCTCTGAGACTTTTCGATTAATCGCACAAGATGTTGAAATGAATTCGAATTGATTTTTTTTACAGGGAGAGTGTCTCGCGCCAGCTCAGTATTAGGAGCGAGACTGATCCTCTTGTCACCGTCTGACAGAAAATGACCATGTTAAGTGGAAATTGCTCTGACTTTCATTGTTCTTGCTTCCTTTGGGCTATGCCTTGTCGGATATCTACAGATCCGAAGGATTTTTAATATGAAGTTGCGGCCACCACCACATCATTACTGGATGTAACATTATTATTTATGCTGAGTATTTTATAAAGTTTGTAATAGTAACAGCTCATTGCTCAAGCCGTGTTCATAATTTCTAGATCTAGTTGGATGGAACAGAATCTTATGCGTAGCTTCTGAGGCTCACTAAAGGCGTCATAACGTTTTAATCGAATCTAAAAAGACACCATCATTATTTAATAAAAAAAAAAGATATTCGAAGTAATTTGAGGAGGAGACTATTTAGGAGGTGGTGACGCTGGTACTCGGCTGTTCCAATTCCACCAATTGCTCCCTGAAATTTAGTTGAAGAAATTCGCGGAGAAATTGGGCTTCTTTGTTCATATCCTCTTCCGCTCTCCATTTAACTTCTCCCTTATCGTGGTTTGCCAGTTTCTCATAAATGCTGTCATTAGCAGGAAAGTCCAATGGCTTCCGCGGAATTACATGAACGTGAATATGCTGGAGAATGGAAAGTAGTTAGACTTTGTTAATTGCAAGGAGGATAATTTGAACTTTCTTTATTTGATCTTCCTACCCGAACGGTTTGCCCCGCATCTTCACCATCCTGCGCTGTCACGGTGCTGGATTGAGAATGATGAACTTTTTCCATTAGCTGCTCAACAACTTGCACCAATTGAAACAAATCAGCAACCTCATCTGGAGTCAAATCCTCCAATCGGAATGCTACTCGCTTGCTTATGACCAAAACATCTACGAAATAATTAAAGAAACGAAATGACACGCAAAAATGACCCAAGTGCAAGAGAGGAAGTTGTTTAGTTTTAATATGAAGGAAAGTTTGACTTACGGCCAGGCAGAACACACTTTTTGTTCACAAGGGCTCTTGAATGCAAGGACTCGAGGAAAATAACCGCTCGTTTCACGTGTACGTGACCAAATGGGACCGTCTCCTCATCTGCCATCGCATCTGGGACAGTCAGGCGTTTTCTAAGGGTTGGAGCAACATGTTTGGCGTAGACCTCAGGCCTCCTGTTAAAATGCACCACATCATAATCCTTATTGTTGGACTTTCAATGTCATTGTTGTCATTCAGGTTCATTCCCACCCACTCACCTATGACTAAATACTTCCATGTTACTTCGCACTTCCTCCACTAAACCAAGGTCGATGTCAACAGAGATGAGGGATTGGCGAGGCTCGGCCTCTGCCAAAATCCTTCCCCAAGGATCAATCACCTGCAAAACAGTTGAATGAAAACCAGGGAGTGAATTGCGAAAAGAAGGCAGCGGGGATGAGAAATTACCATTGAATGTCCATAAGAAGTCCTGTTTGGATTGTGTACCCCTACTTGAGCGGCAGCAATTACATAGCACTGATTCTCAATGGCGCGAGCTCGAAGGAGAGGCTCCCAATGCGCTGTTCCGGTAGGGACAGTGAAGGCAGCAGGGAAAGTGAGTACATCCGCACCAAGCTGACGGAGAGTATTGCTGAACTCCGGAAATCGAAGATCGTAGCACTATAAACCAAAAATAAAATGAGTCCAATACAACTAGGCAACCAATTGAACATGAAAAGTTTCCTTACAATTCCGAGTCCCAATTTCCCTATTGGTGTTGACTCAGGGGCTAAAATTTCGGTTCCAGGTTTCATGAGATTGCTTTCCCGTAAGGCTCTCCAGTTGGGACCAACAATTTTTGAGGATGCATCAAAGAGGTGTACCTTTCTATAGCATGAAACAATGTCGCCTTTATTATCCACCAATACATGAGCATTGGAGACCCACGGAAAACCATCCGAACGATTAGATGCCTGCAAATAAATATAAAGGGACTTAACTCACGCTACACACCTGCGGGCGGGCACGCGGAGACAAAGCAGAAATGAAGTCTTACACGTCGCTCATGAAACCCACCAAGGGATAACCATACATTAAGAACCTTTGCCTGTTCTTTCAGCGATGTTAGGGAAAGGCCATCAAGGCTCTCGGACAATGTCGCTGACGAATCCTTATCCAGAGCAATGTAATCGAAACATTCTGGGAGGAAAATAACCTGGAACAACAAAGGTATAATAATTATTCATTAAACATCGGATGACAAACTGAAGTATAATAATTCCAACGAGGTTATGCTGCTTTACCTTGGAGCCTTGCTTAGCTGCTTCATTGATTAGCCCAGTGACATTTTTCAAATTTTGAGTTTTATTCTCTGTGGACGTGAGTTGGATGACAGAGATGCGTACTTTGGAGGAAGTCGTTGAAGTGGACATCCTGGAATTGCGATTCTGTTTACTGTCACCAGTTGTAATACTAGTGGCAGTATGTAATTCCGATTCCGATTGGTAGAAAAAGGTTCGTGGGATTGGAAATGATTGTGAATGTAATGTCCTATTCCTGAGGAGGATGATTGATGTCAGTACGCACCAATTGACCTTATTCACGTTGACTAGAATTGGGAAATGTGACATTGGTCATACAGTGCGAATCCAAAGGTCAAGACCGGCAACTTGTTGTTGAGCTAAAAGAATTGATATGATTGAGATGATGAGCAGAGCTAATTTAATAAACGACTCACACACACTCACTTCGCGGTACCACCCGCACGCCGAACTCATCTCTTGTAGTTTTCACTCGACATGACATAACTCGTCCAACTTAACTTTTTAGTTTTTATCAATTAATATTATCATGTAATATTAAATAAAATAATAAAATACAAAAACTAGAAATAATAGTTATATACTACAAATGGTTGTCGAAATAATGTAGAAATGAATCGTTTATTCATTTTTGTCTCTTCAAATATTTTCACCATAATGTATTCGGTAATGTCAATAATCCTAAGACGAGAGGAAGCTAAATTAAATTAATCTAGCACGGTACATTTTACTTGGGCTGTTTCCATTCACTTCCTCCCTACCCTTGAGAGTCAGGTCGATTAACCTTAAACTAAATTAACCCCTTTCAGATAAGGCGAATAGAATCAACTTCCATTTAATCCAGTTTAAGTTATCCTCGCAACTAAGAATTTCGTTTCTACATCAAGGCTATCCGAGGGGATCAGCAGCAGTCCAAAAATAATCAAAAGATTATGAACGAAAACGAAGATTAATCACTTTATCTCATAGGGACTCATAAACAAGTGTCGCTCTGAATGTCAACGAAATGAGAAACCGTCCTTTCTTTAGTGGTAGCGGCGCGGCCGCTGCAGGCTGGACAAAGTCGCGCTAGTCATTGTCATGTCCCTCAATTAAATAGATTCCTAAGGAGTATGAGTTATTTGTACAAAAGATTCATCAAAAGGAATGTGTAAATAGTCCAACCTAATATTTCAAACGCAGGAACACGACAAATTAACTTTAGCGTTAAAACATTCTTTAGCGCCACTTGACATGCCACCACTCTTCCTAAACTGAGTTCAATTAATTGGAGTTAGTGCAGTTTCATAGGGATTTGATGTCTATACTACCGTCCTAAATACGAACCGTAGTTACTGATCCCGATTTGAGCAGCCTAAGGCATCTGCCAATCGACTCCTTGCTTCTTGCACCTTATCCTCTTGAGATTGAACATCTTCATCAAATACAGCAACGCTCTGTTCAAAAGGAAAAGTAAAGTAAAGATAACATTAGAGATGTCACAGGACGCCCTCAGTTTTTGAATTAGAAAATTCTAAATAATCTTAACTAATTATAAATTTATAAAGATTAAACCTTCCATTGATTCCAATTACCTGAATTAGAGGCTGATCAGGATTAATAAAGATTGTTGGATCCAAATTCTCCGTTTCATCTCCTATTATAGACTGCCCGGTAATTGGGATGGAATTCAGGTGAAGGGAATTGGCAAGTGATCTGAGCGCAGATTCAATTGCTTCCGATTTCCTCCCCACAAGGGGTGGATGCAACAAATGAATTTTACTGGGCAATTCCATGCTAAGATTGTCAGTTCTGATCCCTTCCAATCGCTTATGCCACAACACCTAACAAAAAAAAAACATTGCAAAGTTTTTTTTTTATAAGTAAATATAGTCCAAAAATTCAATTTATGAATTAGAAATTTAAATGTACGAATTGAAATTGAAACGTGCCTGCTTCGGTTTCTCACGAGATCCTTCGCTTGATTCGGATTTTACTGGGCTCGATGTTGGTTTGACCAAGGATACAGGTTGTTTGAAAATTGAGGCCGTTTGCCGAATGGGAGCATCCAATTCCGGGTCACCGTTGGACTCCATGGGTCTATTTCGGATAAATACAGGTGGGTGAGGAGGAATTTGGAAATTATTTGTTATATTTTAACTCGAATTAAAATTCTTTGTAATAATCCCTTACGGCAAGTCTGGGTAGAATTGTGGTTTGAGCTTAATCCATTTCTTCAGTTGTTCATTCGTAGTTCCAGTCCGATAGTCAAATCCATCGAGGTCCCAACCTTTCCCAAAGTACTTTACTAGTTGAGACTTGCGTTCAAACATTTCTCCAGAGGGACTGATATATCTAACGTCATGCATGTTCAACATTAGCCCATTCTTCCGGACGGTTACTTCACGGGTCCAATTTTTAGGGAGTCCTTGACACTTTTCCCGATAGATCTCATTTGGATATCTCTTTCGAGTCAGTGGTGGAGAACATAATGTGTGATCCTCTGCAGCAGCTCTCCTCTGTCGTAAAGACGTGATAGTACTCAAATCGTAACCGTTGCTCATGCCCCATGAACCCAGAGATCCGTGCTCTCTGTCCTCGCCGTGCATAGGTTCCTCCATTGGAGCAGGAGCAGAGGAATAGATCCAGGACGAGTACTACTAATGGGACCGGACCTGTGAATAATGTGGGATAAATGATGAGGATGATGGAAATCCCTTCGCACGTTTCCTTGAACGGTGGGGCACGCTCTTCCTACGCACCAAAATGAGTATACAGCAACTGTCGAAATGTGAGCAAATGGTAAGAAGCTAAAGGTCCGTCTTCCGTTCCGTTGTCCTACTTGCAGTTCAGCACCGGTTACCAAGATTCCTGAATTCTGATTAATGAAGGGGGGTTCAACTGTTGCGATGAAGATTAATTGAAATTCGTTGATGAAAACCGGAAAATGTTCGTTGTCCTTCAATATCCAACAACTGTAGTGACTGAGGTCCGGTCGGTCCGGTGCAATCGTAAATCAAGAGCAAAAAAAACCAGAGAACACAGGCAGGACAGGAAGTGAAGTGATTATCGGACGGATGGATAT
>Ga0194135_10003206_pt1 | contig 9985 bp, 5 predicted proteins | sample LitLau_LLRF_2013_FD_134024 | JGI IMG/M metagenome (GOLD analysis project Ga0194135, IMG submission 134024) | Freshwater sediment microbial communities in response to fracking from North America - Little Laurel Run_MetaG_LLRF_2013 (version 2) | ecosystem: Environmental > Aquatic > Freshwater >... | reverse complement strand
TTATTCCACTTTCTCCAAACTGAATTTCCACTCACCCGTTTTCAAGCCGACTTCCAACCTCTCGCCTCACCATGGCCCCCAAGTTGTAATTTAAATCGCTCATGAACGCTAGCTTGGCAAAATAATTTAAAGTCATTTTTTAGTCTTTTGTTAGATTTTTGATTATTTTATGCGACTAAATGTGAAGTTTTAACTTTGGGAATACAAATATGCGGCCCACTACTGTCAAGAACAACTTGAAATTTTAATCCATTCCTTTCCATTGAGCACTTATGGATGGAAATTTCCGAAAATTAGTTTCTTTGATCTCTCCCACCACGGTATAACCAAATCCGAGCGAAGAAAACCCAATAATGAAAATTCAAACCGACTTTGATGTTCTTGAAGCGTCAATTTAATTCGCATTTAAAATTCTCTTATTTTGACGAAGCCTTTCTGATGTACAGCGTGCTGAAGTTGTCTAGCCATGCCGTGGGTACCAACTTGAAAGTTTTTCCTTTTATGTCAGTAAACAAGAAAACACGAGAAGCCTGGCTTCATTTCTTGTCAAAAACAGTCATTAAGGGGTAAAGGGACCAAGTTGAAATGAAAGTTTTGTAAAACTGTAGGCTTTTGAATTGGAGAAGCAAGAGTAAAGAAGGATAAGCCAACATTTACTAAATTTCGTCCCATATCAGCAACAAATTCATCACCCGGATCCCAACCACATTTGATCTGATTAATTTTTTTTATGCATATATGGGATATTAACAGATGAGGAAGATCTTCTTTTCCGGTTCATGAATGGAGGAGATGGACCAACAAGGTACACAATTGTCAATTTCCAGCGCTTTCCCCTTAACGGAACGTACAAATGGACCCAAGTTGGAAACTACTCAAGTAAGTAAAAAAAACTATTTACTTGAACTACCTTAAAATATACAGTTGAGACGAGGACAGAATCACCAACCAGCATTTTGGCAGGGGGGGATTGAAAAATATTCGTTTTACCCTATTTTGCTTACACTTTGTAGCTTTGACTGGTGGCACTGGCGCATTCCCTGGAGGTTTATCAGATTTATTCCGCCCCTGCAGAAAGGCACGCGAAACGTTAGTGTGTTCATTTATTCATTTCCTCCTCCTGTTCATCTCTGATTGAAAAGGTGGGTGGGCTAGGAAGCAGTTTGGGATTCAATTCGGGGAGAAGAGGTATATTCTGGAGCACGTCCACACGACGTAACACACGACTGCGTTGTATTTAGACAGGAAAAAATTAACTGCGTCTCTGAGATTGATTATTATTGTCCTTTCGATTTCTTTATTAAGCATTTGTTTAATCTCAAAGGTGAAGGTTCAGAGAATGACTGCCTCGCAGAGGTGGATATGGCGTGTGCTTTCCTAAAATGGATTAGATGAACTCACTTACAAAAGGCGTTCTTTCGGGGAACTTCCTTGCGAAACCCATTGTACATTCTCATTCGTTTCAATACTCACGTCTCAAAAACACAACGAAAAAGATCAGTTTTCACTTCTTGTTGTCGCGGTCGTGGAGAATAAAGCGCTATTATTCCGATTCAGAACCCATCATATCCTTCTAATAACCCCTCTTCCGATGAAAAGATGACGCGTCTCCTCTTCGTCATCGTATTCAAGGAAAGGAAATGTAGCACATGTTCCTAATTTCAGAATTTAATAGAAACTGTGCAAACAATAATATAAACGCGTAGTGAAAAGGGGAAAGTAAGTTTTCTGGAAAAGTAAAATCAAACAACTACAAATGAATGGAAAGGCTTCTTCCCTCGCAGTACGCAAAATTACATAAAAAAAATGTATAAACTTTCTAAGGAGATTTTTAGGCATATGGGCTTTTATTTCCGTAGAAGGCGACGCTTACGCAGTTTGTTAATTTGGACCGTTTATTTCCTTTCTCCTTGGAATCAACGAGAAGAGTCATTATGTAATATATTGAATCCAAGATGATGTTTAGGATGTAGAATGACAATTGATTGAAGAGTAATTTTAGATCCGTATTGACTCAATGTTTAAATGGGATTTGGATTTACCATTCCTTTCCTTACATCATGCCTATAATAGAAATCCTTTAACGAGTCACGCTCACACCGCATAAAATTTTCTTCCGGTTTCCGACACGACATTCTCCTACGACCTACTGCTCTTAGTGAAGTGGAAGCAACGTTGATTCAAAAAACTGACTTGGCTTTCTTCTGTCGTTATCGAATTCATTTCGTGGTATGCGGCGTATGAAAATCTTGACCCAACAACGCGCCTGATTTTCCAATCCAGCATTGCATTATCACGGATAGCACGACAACAGTCAAGTGCCATAATCCTACACCGCTCACTATTTTGTTTTAATCAACCCAGAAAAAAAGTCAACGGGTCAATGAAATTTTTTGTATTAAATTTAGTCTACACCCAATTCTCTCTCTGATCAATGATCATCTACAGTTTCATTTTGATGAAGGAGAAAGGAAAACTTGTATAGAAATAGTTAGAGCTTTTCGGTGGAACAAGATAAGCAGGGACTAATTCCAATTCTCCGTGGAAAGCAGAGTTACTGAATTTCTTTTAACTGCATTCAGCATCAGCTTCACCCTCCACCAAACTGGGCTGATTATAAAGGAGCATCCGAATTGTCATAATTTCCAAAGAGCCATTAACCTCCTTAAGCCCCAGCGTGTGTTGCTTCTGTCCAACAGATAAGGATAACGGGTTGGGTATCAGTCGGTTTCTATCAGAACCTACTCGGCACTGGCACAAGATCACGCCTAAAGAAACTTCCATCCAACTTTTATCTCACTTCTTATGGCACTTTCTAAATGTGCCGAGAATTCAATTTTAGATGTCGGTATGGCGTCCGTTTCGATGTCGCTCGATGTCATTAAGTTTTGGGAATGGTGAGCATTAACTTCGACCCAAACTCACATACAGAGTTCTTGTTAAGTAAAGTCTGATGTTCCTACTGAATGAGTCAGTTTGATTCCCGTTACACAGTTAGGAAGGAAATGGGACAGAGTTTGTGGGGAATTGACTTTCACCGCTGATTGATCCTTCCCCCTTTATGTGTATGAGTTCATGAGAGGAGAATGGAGTACTTTAGGAATTCTGGGAACCGGGCAACAGCGATTACATTAGAGCGTAAAATCCATCATAAAGAACCTCAAAACCGGCCCCTTCTTTTTAAAAACTTGGCACTGAGCTGTAGCTACCTTGCTTACCCGCTAAACCGGGAAATACTGACAACTTACTTATCCACGCGTATAAAGCAACTTCTGGTTTCAAGTTAAGTTAATTGAGCGCTGTACGCGTGTAGGGCATGTTTCACTCTAATCGAATTTTGTTGGTCGTGGTCGTCGTCATCAAATGCAGGGGGACGCCACGCCACTCTCACTTTGATACCTTTCGATATTAATAGGCTTAAGATCATCTGAGGGAAAGGAAGTTGAGCTTTTACCATGTAAACTCAACAATCTCCTCCCAAATGAAAGTGAGAGAAATAGTGTTCATAATTTTTACGGCGGAATTCGCATTGCAAACTACTAAAACGAATTTAAGAGAATAGTCTGTTTCTGCATTACTCATTCCATAGACAAAAGGGTCGCATTATATCTTTTCAGTCTAGTACCGTAGTTTATATACTTTCGGATACAAGTATAACACGAAAATTTAAATTTAAACTCTTACTGGCCTTAATTTGATTGAAAGATAAAAGTCAAGTGAAAGAGAAAGTAGTGAACCGAGATGAGGCTCGGGATGAGGCGCATTTGGGGTATTTGGCCAATAAAAATTCCGAAAGTGTCCAAGTTCCCCATGGCGTGGATTACCTCACACCAAAGAAAATTAAAAACTTTCTCTTAGTTAAGACTTTCTGTAGTTTTAACGGTTAAAATGGTGTGAAAGGGAATTCATCTGGATGAAGTTTCAGCGTTACTTAATTCTTTTTTTTTATCTCGTGCATCCTTTATGTCCTCTAGCTAAAGTGATTTGAAATTAATTCTATTTTGTTTAATTTAACTTTCAGTTTCAGAATCTGGAAATCTTGAATTAAAATTGGTCGACACGATTCGGTACCGCGTAAGTGAAAATGGGACGTATCCTTCCTCCAACTGTGCTCAACCGTGTTCTCTGGAAGAAATCAAAGTGCGTGAGGTAATTACTTTTCATAAAAGTTGAGCTTCCTTTGGGGATAGACGTTTTTTGGCTCTCAAGTGACAATGTCTGAAGTATCTTATTTCTTACAATCACGCTCCCACCACCATCCACATCCCAACGCCTTTCACCACACTAAAGAAAGTTTTCCGACATGAAATTGGAGATTCAGTTTAAATTGAGTTTGAGGGATTTTTGACAGCCAAGTTGATGGAATTGGATCCTTGCGGGTTACCTCCTTGTCAATTTCAATCCTAAACGCACGTCCCACATTAAAACTGACACGCGGCTCCCTGGAGACTGGAAATTCTGAGGAGTTTACAATAATATCGGGCCTTAGAAAATAAAATTATCAAACTAGACAGGTGAACAAAAGGTGATGTGTAAAGATTAAGTTATATAAGACGTGTCCGCAACAGAAAGTCAGAACGGAGTTTTGTAACGGTACTCCAGTTTGGAATTTTAAAAAAATATGCATTTTGTTTGTTCCTGTAGAGAGACGACAGTTGTTGTTGGAAATGTCGACCCTGCAGCCCCTACGCCATTAAAATCGACGACTTTCACTGTGACGAGTGTGTCCTTGGCTTCATTCCCGACAAATCCCACTCTCTCTGTCTCCCCATCCCGGAGGAGTACATTGACTATAAGAATCCTTGGGCGATTGGAGCCATGGGAGTTGCTACCGTTGGTAAGTTGGTGCCGAAAACAACGCCATGTCGCGTTAAACCTTTCAAATAAATATTCAAATATTAACGTCGAGTTATGATTTCTCAGTAACATAGTAGTAGCTGGCCCGGTGAAAATGAAGCTCTGCGCGGAAAGAGGATTTCCTTAGTCAAACAATTATTTCAATCTAATGAAATCTTTTCCTGAATTGATAGGGATTTTGATTACGATCTTTGTGGGGCTCGTTTTTTGGAATTACAATGATACGCCGATCATCAAGGCAGCAGGAAGAGAGCTCTCCTATATCCTCCTCCTCGGGATTCTCCTTTCCTTCTCCGTGACATTCTTCATTGTGGCAGAACCAAATCAAATTACGTGTGGGATCATGCGGTTCTTCTTAGGCTTTTGTCCAACGCTTTGCTATGCTGCCATTGTCACCAAAACAAATCGAATTGCACGGATTTTCCATCCAAAACCGGGCAACTCAGCGCCAAAAACCAAGTACATCAGCCCACGGTCTCAGATGATCATCGTGGGACTCCTCACTGCCGTCGAGCTTCTCATAAACGCAGTCTGGATCTACTGGGACCCTCCGCGCTCGACTTGGATTCATCCCAATAGAGAACTGAGGCTCAAGATCTGCGAGGTACGATACCAACAGTCGACATCCGATGTTGGTCGGGCTCATACGCTCATTTGATTTCTGGTTGTGGCATATAGGGGCTGGACACTTACTCGTACATGGTTGGATTCGTTTATCCAATGATCCTAATTGGGTTCTGTACAATCTATGCCATCCAGACACGGAAGTGTCCTGGGGGATTCAATGAGACCAAGTACATCGCCTTCACCAACTACACGATCATCATCATTTGGCTTGCTTTTGTGCCCCTTTACATTGCCAGCACAAGTAACAGCATCCGAGTAGTCACGCTTGCCATTTCACTCTCCCTCAGGTCAATTAAAAAAAGTTACTATTAATTCAACTTATGTGGCCGAGAGGTCAATGTAGGGCCTTTCCCTAATTGATCGATGATTCCTTTGGTTTCAGTGGGTTGGTGGAATTAAGTTGTTTATTTTTCCCTAAACTGTACATTGTACTCTGGAAACCGGAGAAGAACACAAAGGAAGTTGTGATGGCACCAAACCGGAGCTCTTTGTTGACCCTGAGTAAGGCGGCATCCCTCGGGGTTCCGACGTCATTACTTACACAAGAGGATCCCCGTGGAGAAGGATTCCAATCTGATGGCAAGTACAAGGAAAAATTGTATCCTGGAGGGATCCTTGTTAATGGAAACATTTCAGAACCCTCAAGCTCGGACTAGAGGATCTCCTTGCTCCGGGAAACATTTCTACACGCACAGTACATTCCGCTCATGGAAAAGATGTAGGTGCTGCACTAATATTCCAATTCGGATAACTATATTTACTTTCTATAAATATTCAAATGTATTTCTAAGATTTCCAAAGCGTTCAATATATTTAGAACCGTATGTCTCAATGTTAAAGTACAACTAAAAATAAGGTTAAAAACATTTGAAAGCTCTACGGAAATTTGGCTGAACTGTGGGAGAGTAATTTTTGCATGTGTTCTGTGTATCATGAAATTATCAATTCCATATTTACTTTTTGACCTGAATTAATCAGTTAAATAGTTACCATTGAAATGCTCACATGAAATTTCATTTACAAATTAAACCAACATTTTTGAATGAATGGATGCTGTGGCTTTGTACTTCCGTTTGGCCAATTCCAACGAAAACCAACCAACTTCAATTTTGTAAACTGTTCTTATGTTTTCCAAACTTTGGATCAGGTAATGAGGAGCAAATCTTTGCAAATATTTAGAGACGTTAACTCGTTGATGATGAGGAGGTTGATATTGTATATCTCTCTGCAGTCGTTAGAAATGAATCTGTGTGCTGAACCGCTCATGGGGTGACTTAGCGCAGGGAACCGTGATAATTTTTTCCGCCGCATTTACTTCTTTGCCGTCCCAACCCGAAATTTATTTTAAGTCATACCGGGATAAAGCGTTTATAAACGTTGAATAACTACAAGTTAATTAGTGAGTAATTAAAGAAACAATTCCTGTTCAAAACATTTCGACTGGCGCGTGCGGGTTAAAAGTTTTAATGAATCAATTAGAAAATTTGATTTCCAAGTCTCTGTATCAAATATGACAACAAATTTAGTTCATTTTATTCTGAATTTGATTGAACTTATTCATCTGAATGGTGAAAAAAAGTTTTGAATCAAAGTATACTAGTGACGTCAGAGATGTAGTCCCGTCTTCATCAAATTTGTATACTTTGCAGAGATGCCGTGTCTTCAACCATGAAATCGCAATACTGACAAGGGCTATTTCTCCAATGATTCAGATTTGCAAGCACCTTAGTCCAGTATTAAGAATAGCCGTATCATCAATATATGGAATCCTGATATTCATTTCAAAATAAAGAAATTAAGTAAATTACCTCGGTCTTATTTTCCTTAAAGTGCATTGTTCGTTTGCGTCCTTTTGCAGTCTATAATCAGGAAATAATTACTACATCATTTATTACCATTGGAAATATATAGGCAAATTACTGTCTGAATCCTTACATGAGTATTCTGAATTTCATGAATTTCATAAATTTTCCGTAGAAATGTTTCACATTTTTCAATTTCAAACCTTGATAAGTCATCAGCAGGCACGATGAACTTTGCAAAATTACGAGGATGTCTATTACTATTTACGTGCCGATGAGTATTCATTGTAATTCCATGGCAGGTTTTGAAATGAGCCAGGAAAGCTGCTGCTCTTCCTCCGTAACGCTCTTGATGGGGTTTAGTAATTGCCCAATTGTCTGTATAGATTTGAATACTTCCAGACCCCTGTATCAATTTTTGCCACAATAACAGGGCAAACATTAAATTCTTCATTTCAAATTCAGCGGAATCTCCTGTGATGGATTTGTCATTCAGCGCCCACGGAAGAACGCTGGATTTGTAAGTATAACAGTGGCATATCTTTTTCACAAAGTCCACACAATAACCAGCGATCCGTTTTGGCGTGGCATCCACAGAAATTAGCAGTCGATAGTCTGGTGGCGGTTCACGCTCGAGCTCGTTTTGAATATCACGATGTTTGGCCAACATTTCTTCCTTCCTCAAAATGTACGTTTCTTGCCGTTCCCTTTTAACGACAATCTGAAGGTCTAAGGATATCCGGCGTGCATCAACGAGTTCTTCTTCTCCACTTTGACCTTCCACTAAGGCCCATATAAAATTTACATTTCTGGGAGTGGGAGGCCGATGACTTGAATTTTCCAAGAGTAGATCAAATCCTCCATATTGGGCGGGTAACCTTCTCTGCCCTTCTTCTGCTTCCAAGGAGTCCCACAGGTAATTTAAGTAATTTGGGCGGAAGGAATCACCGGAAATTGTTACAATGGTATCACCTGTTGCAGATTGGTCATCGATTATAAGTTCACGCTCAGTGTTCCTAGATCCCGATGAATAGCGGCAACACACCAATATTCCCAATAAGCCCAAAACTATTAAACCTAAAACTATACAAACTACAATGTACACAAAAGGCATTTTTCAAACGCTCTTTGAGAAAACTCCATTTAGTATAACTAGTTAATAGTAATCTGTAGTTTCAGTTTTGCGTGAACTTCTCTTATCAAGATGAATATAAAAAAAACAGTACAATTCTAATCATGTCAAAACTACGAATTGATAAAGTTCACGGTTGATAGCACTCTCGGAGCATTGGCTGATACTATTATGAATCAGCAAGAATTGAAAAACAAATGGCTTTAGGATAAAAGTAAATTAGAAATTATGGTAAATGAGTCCATCATTTCAGAAAGTAATAACGTAATTTTAGAGAGTATTTTGAAATGGGATCTACAAATAAAAAGCATAATAAAAAGATGTTTTTATGTTATAAATGCAATTTACAAAATTAAAGAAAAGAGTACCTTCCAGTTTAGTCCAATCAAGACAAAATCTAATGGAAGCATTGTTAAGCTCAAAGCTCATACAGTACTACAATAATTATGTTTAGTTAACTTTATGAAGTAAAATGACTCTGGCCACCACAGAACGGTATAAAAAAAAAGGAAAACGGAGAATGGACATTGGGAAGATTAGTTATATTAAAAGTAACATATTTGCTACTTTATGGGGACGTTTGGGGTAGTTCGTTCCTTCGTCTGTACGCGCTATAACGAATGGTTCAACTTTTTTAGCTCTGTTTTCAGGAACGTTTGGTGGGCTCAAGGGTAAGGTCAAGTTCGAGTCAAGCCTTACGGGCCCACCCCTTCAAGCGGCTACTCATAAGAGTGGTGCCTATATGTTCCCCAAACGCGCAAAAATGACATTTATAGTAGTTGCTCGTCTCATCGAGTAGATCAACTTTTGCACGGGACATGGCCCTCTAAGGCCCCTCTCTGAGCCCCAAGGTTCAAAAGTCAAATTTTTATTATCTGCCTTGAAGGGTGCCTATCCAACGGTATAGCCAAGGACATTCAAATGCAAGGCAACAGCCCTCCTCCACCGCCCCCTAAAATTTGGTTACAAAGTGAACCCAAAGGCCCCTCCAAAACTTTTAGCAGTCCCTCACCCAAAATTCGCCAAGTCGTTTAAGATAACGAAATTTCAAACACAAGATTTCAAATGTGAGTGAGAACAATGTAATTCATGTAACACATAACTCCTCATAAAAATGTCACGTCAACGGGTGTTAGTGCATGCGGTATCATGTACGTGCGTTTGCAACGGTATATTGGTAAAAGAAAATTTGACAGGATTTATTCAAACGTAACTAACCTGAGAATGTTATTTCCGAAGTACTTGTACCAGTGTAAGATCCTCTATGTAGCATTTAAGTTAAGAATATTGAAATTTTTGAAGATTATTTTCTCACTGTAAACCAGTCGCATAATTATCCCACAAATAGAAATGAAAAATTGATTTTGAATTATGCCTTTATTAGAGAAAAAAATCAGTAGCAACTGAGTAGCAAACCACGGCCCCAAGGGGAAGGAGTTGAGAGACGGGGGCATTAAGAATAAGAACGTAGAGGGCAGAGGTCACTGAACTACCAGTCGACAGAGATGAAAAGAAAGGGGAATGACTGTCACAGGCAAAGACCGAAAGCGAGAGGAAAAGTCGGTTA
>Ga0194135_10003205_pt1 | contig 9986 bp, 8 predicted proteins | sample LitLau_LLRF_2013_FD_134024 | JGI IMG/M metagenome (GOLD analysis project Ga0194135, IMG submission 134024) | Freshwater sediment microbial communities in response to fracking from North America - Little Laurel Run_MetaG_LLRF_2013 (version 2) | ecosystem: Environmental > Aquatic > Freshwater >... | reverse complement strand
GCTGACCAACTTTGTATTAATTACTATCCTTCCATGTTACCTCCCAACTTCATCCCACACAAAGCAACAAAAAGAAGCTTCCCTTCCTCCGTCCTTGCTCTTACCTCAACTCAATTTTCAATTTAATAAGAATAGCCTTAAACTTTGAGACTGTAAAGGTCTTAGGAATTTCAGAACATTTCAGAGTTTATTTAACAGCGGGCGTTGGGGAGGGGTAGGGGGGACCGTGAGAACTATACGCTCGGGCCTCCCTTTACCATAATTAGCTATTCAATTATTTGATCAAAAATATATATATTTGAATTAATAATAATGACAAAGTTCACACGTTAGTAATGCGTCGTGTAGTCTAACTTAATCTACTGAATCAATATTTTGAGAGCATGAACATGTTAACGAAAATTTCCTTAAACACGTAATTTAGACTTTGAGTTTAGAAATTACTTGAAATCAATTTATAAAATAGAATAAATTTTTTGTAACAAAAAGTGTAATTAATGTTCAACCTCACTTAAAGCAACGTTATCATAAGTAAAACTCGTCGCAGCCTCCCCACCATTGTTGTATTTGTAATCATCCAATCGACCACCAGAGTTCACGATCATAAACGTCCTAGTCTGATTTAAATTCTCAGCCCCAGTTTCAACTCCCATCGCGGCGGTAAAGTTACCAAGATTATCTGGAAGACTTTCATCCACAACTGCAGCAGAAGCCGGGCAGAGTTTCGGCTTCTTTTCGACGGGCGAGGCTCGGCCTCGGCTTTGCTTCGTTTTCCTTCCTCTTCCGTCTTGTTTGTGCCTGTCTCGAATATGCTGCCTCAAATTAGCACTCAAGGGAAATCCCATGAAACAGTAAGGACAACTAAACTTGGAACCAGTGTTCGGGAATAATTTGGACCCCAAGTAACTCGTCTGTGGATTCGCATTGGTCAAAACTGAATGTTCGGCGTGGAGGTGCTCCGCTTCATGGGCTTTAACTGACGGGAAGTCGTTAAAGGCAGAGGTACAGAAGGAGCAATGGTAGACTATTAGCAGTTCATCTGGATTTCGAAGAGACTGCTTACGGAGAGCTTCCGGGTTGAGCAAAGCTGGGTCGATTGGTTGAGTAATAGTTTCCGGGGTTGGGAGGACGACGACACGAGCTGAGGTACTGGGTTGCTCTGAGTCTGGGTCGGGAATGGTAGGAACCAAGTAGCCGTCAATGATTTGGTAGGTTAGATATTGATCCGGCAGGATGGCTTCACCGTCCGCTTCAACTTCAAGAGCCTCCTCGCCAGACTCCTCCACAACATTCTCGTATCCGCCCGACTCCTCCCCTTCAACATTTTCGTACTCGCCCGAATCCTCAACTTCAACCTGCTCGTACTCGCCCGATTCCTCCCCTTCAACAATCTCGTACTCTCCGGACTCGTCCCCTTCAACATGTTCGTACTCTTCCGTTTCCGTTTCCTCCCCTTCAACATGCTCGTACTCTCTCGTTTCCTCCCCTTCAACATTCTCGTACACGCCAGATTCGTCCTCGTATTCGCAAGTATTCGAAACTGGAATGGAGTACGTTATCACTGTATCTGAGCCTAGGCCTTCGGTCTTGAAAATAAGCATTTTATGACTATTCTCCTGCTCGTCATCTTGTTCTCCTTCCGCATCTGGTAATGATTGTTCCTGCATCATCTCCATGTCTCCGCCCCCTTCGATTATCGTCTCTTCCTGGGCAATATCCCCCTCTAAAATGTATTGGACGAGAACCTCCCCATCTCCGCCCTCGAGAATTTCATGATTTCCGGACATTATCCAAGGATGGGCTAGCGCCAAATGAGCTGAACCGGGTGGACCTGGATGGAAAGAAACCACACAAAACGCTTTTACTTTTACAGTATTAGATTTTCTACTTTATATACAACAAGGGAAGCATAACTTACGAATGAAGGCAAGGTAAATTCACAGCTGGACCCCAAATGCATCAATGCTTAATCAAAATAATCTATAATGGAATTTATTCATACTAATAATTGATTGAATTATTTAAAAAATTGTCAACTTCTCTCCTTTCAATCACAGTTTTCACTTTCCCTCCAATCAATTTAATTCTCATGTTGAATTTAGGGTAATATGAGATTGCTCCGGTACAGGTGTAGTAAAGTGCTTGCCTGCGACCTCTGACCGGTTTCTTTTCCTTATCGATTATGCTGTATCAAAGACAGTCCCTTCCATAATTTTAATCCAAATGACACAACCTTAAGGGAACTTTTATAGCGTTCGTCCTTCGGCCCCCAAGAAAGTATGCCTGCAAGACCTCTAATCATTTTTATGGCGGGAATCTGGAATCTTGCAAACTTCTACTTGTTTGTTTTTCGGTTTGGTTTGTAAAGCTTTTTGATTTTTGATTAATTTTAATCATGACTAGACAGAGTTGTTGCGTCCCTGGGTGCGGGGCTTCATATAAAGACAATGCCCCCCACTTAGCTATGAGAATAATCTTTTATGCATTTCCGGGAAAGCCGTACGAGGAAGCTAGAAAGAAAACCTGGATCAAGTTTGTGCGGCGACGAAGGTAGGTCAAATTGCTTTCAAATTCTAAATTCTGAGTTAATAATTGGCATTTAAGAGTTAATTAGTCTCACTAATAAGTTTAAGAGTTAGTGGACAGGGGCTTAAGCTGAATTGTTTGTGTAGGGCGGACGGTTCACCTTGGACTCCCGGAAAGAACTCAGTAATCTGCAGTAAACATTTTATTGGAAACACAAAGTCCCGGCATCCTCTCAACCCAAATTATAATCCGACCATCCATCCATTAACTAGTACGGAGGAGGAGAAAAAGATAGCCGTTAAGGTTGGACGACTTATGAGGTATGCATTAATTCGTTATATAATTTTGTCTGGTGATGAGTCAAACGTGCTTTTGCTTTGGTTCATTACAAATCTTAAATTATTAGATACAAGAAGAGAATGCAGATGAAGTTGGATCCTCAATATCCTCCTATCGAGGATATTGTGATGCCGGAGTCCATGGAGTCACTCCCTAAAGAAATGGTACGTGCTTATTTATTATCGACGCATTACTAACATATTTCTCAGTTACTCATTTCTCCTCTAATTGATCAATAATCAATCAAAAAAGTAAAATCCATTTTTAACAGGTTGAGTCTTGTACTCAGACAGAGAAAGGTAAAAGAGCATGCCGGTACTGGAACTTGACGTCTTTCATTTGTAACATCGACTCCGGTAACTTGTCTACCCAAGTCAGCCATGCGGCTTCATACTCAACAGGAACGTCAACTGATGTGGTGACTACGAAAGACGCCAGCACAGGAGAGGGGAAATCCTCCATACCGACTGAAAGGAATCAAACTGATAAGGAAGCTTTGAAAGGACTTGCTGCCGTCTCACCGCTCGTGTTCGACACGTTGGCAAATCTTCTTCCGAACTATGAGCCTGGGCCGAAGGCGTTGGGGAAGCAAGACTGCCTACTCCTTTGCCTCATCAAACTCAGACTTGGTCTCTCATACACAGCACTTGAACATTTATTTGAGGTTGGTCGAATTACGACTCAACGCATATTTGCACGGACTATGCCTATTCTATGTGAACAAACCAAGTCTTGGCTACCATGGCCTACCCGAGCTACCACCACCACCGCCATGCCAGACCACTTCAAGAAATGTTACCCCAACTGTAGAGTAATTCTGGACTGGATTGAAATCAGGACGGAGAGACCAGCACAAGCTGAGAAAGAATTGCTCATGTACTCGGAGGACCAGAAGTGTTGCACCGTCAAGGTTCTGATTGGGATGACTGCCAGTGGCCTCATAACCTTCCTTTCTAAGGCGTACGGAGGCAAGTCCACAGATGCATTTGCTGTTACGGATTCCGGACTCCTCAATCTTTTGGAGGCTGGAGATGTGGTGATGGTGGGCAAAGGTTTTACGGGACTCGAGAAATTACTCGAAGAGAAGGGCGTGGTGCTAGTTAGGGTTTCGGAGATAATTGATAATCAAAATCCTCGGATATTATGGGATGTTAGGGGACATCTGAAGAGGATCCTGGATAAGGTCAAGACATTTAATGTTTTGAATAACGTCCTTCCAACCGAGTTGCTGCACCACGTGGATAGCATTGTTCATCTCTGCTCGGTAGTAACCAACTTACAGCAAAACAAGGTCAGAATACAGTACAAAAAAAAGTAGGCATCTGGGCTAAGGAGTAGTCGCTAGTTTCTACCTCGTACGTTTTTGGTTGTACATGAATTTTACTGCCCTTAAACTAAAGGATAAAATACAAATTGTTACACAGTTTCTAATTAATCTCCAATCCTAACCAATAATCCCAATGTATGACCAATAAAGAAATAAGAACGGAGAGGAGTAAGACCAGTCGTCTCCGTAGTTGCTACGGTTCAAAGAAAGTCTCATCCGCCACTGTTAAGGACTCATTTGTAAATCGACCTACGGAAACATGTTATAAGTTTACGTCCGCATTTCATCATTAGTAAGTTTGTGCTCTGGCGTCCCTTACCTCCTTCGGGGACGATGAACTTGGGTCCGACGAGACACTCCTTGAGAACTGCGTTAGCTCCGATTTTGGCCCCAGTTGAAATAATGCAATTTTCCAGTAATCCTCCATTCCCCACTTCCACGGAATCCATCAGCAGAGAATTGACAATCTTCACCTTCTCCCCAAAGGCGCAGTGCTCCCCGAGAACCGAGCTCTGGAGTTTCACGGTCGACCCCTTGAGTCCTTGCTCACGGTCCATGTTCCGCTCAAGCCCAAAGCTCTTCCGTACCCACTCCGCCTTAATCCAAATCCCACATTACATTACATTTTGAGATTTCCACTTTGACTGGAACTATAACATGGTTTGACTTACGGATTTGTTGACGACCGAGTAGGAGAAGGTGGTGTTGATCCGAATGCATTCCTTTGAGGCATCAATAAACGAAAACAACCTTGTCTTATGCTTCGGTTCATCATCTCCAAATTTAGAAGCCAAAAATGGTAGGAATTCACCTTTCAAGCTCACAAAGTTCCTGTTGAGAAATAAGACCCGCTCAGAATGACTGTTGAGTCAAACAAAATATGATCATAATCCATATCCACTGACTTGTTCGGGAGGAGATGCTCTTCTAAAACTCCTTTTCGAATGACGTAAATGTGACTGTCAATGTACGCAGTGTGGAGCTTGACGTTGGGGCACTGACGCAAGGCTGCTAGTGGAAACGTAATCTGCTCCTCAAAATCGGCTTCGGAGGCCAGAAACAAAAGTTCAGACGTCTCTGGATTCACACCCAGGATGTCCTTTTCTATATTCAAGCATCAAGCAATCAAGAATACCAACTTGGGTTTGACAATTCCAAATTCACTTCCGTCTCACCTGGTTTAGAGACTGCCTTGGGTCCAGGGATCCTCGCCGCCGGGACGGGAAGGTGCTTCACAAAGAGTGCCGTGCAATCCGAATCTTGAGACTGATGAAAATTTACAAGCATTTTCAGCGATGCATTTGTAATGGTGTCGCATGAGATGATGAGAACATCTCGCTGGAAGAAATCACATGATCCGTCCCGTTAGCACACTGCTACTTTTAAGTTAACTCTGATCTCACTTTTCCAGATAAGAAATGAAAGAATTACGTGAATCTTCTTGAGCACGAGCAGTTCCCGCATTGATTCACAAGGACCAAAATCTTCTTGGTCTTCGGATACCGGGAACAGGTCAACATGGATGCCCAATTTCTCACTAATCCGATCCGTGACTCTCTTGACTTCGTCACGGTGTTCCTCTTGCACAACAACCAAGACACCTAATCGTTACAAAAGAAAATAAACTGTTGAGTTGTTCGATTTCGATAATTGAGGTTCGGTTCGGTTCTAACCATGTTTAGCAAATCCATTTTGAGCTAGGAGATGCAATGGGTAAAAGATTAGGGGATGCCCAACCACGGGCAATAAGCATTTTATTACAGATGACCCAAGGAGGGGATTCATTCGTGACCCACGGCCGGCGGCCAAAATAATCGGTTGCAACTGATCCGTTTGCATCGTGGCCAGATGGGAAAGTCGGCTATGAATATGATTAACTTAAAATCAAAACTATTTTATTTATTTATGAAAGAAATGTCAATTTTACTCACCTGCTGATTATAATTTTCCCACGCTGCCTTGGTCCAAAAGCAAGAAAAGCGAGAGCGTCGAACCCCCGTCACGGAATGCCCTACAGTTACCAGCACAACAATTTTATTGACGGAGTATTATTGATTGTTGATTTTTGTTAATTCAAATTTTTAGATGGACGAAATTCAAATCAGGGCAATGAACCCTGAACCGAATTATTCTTGCCAACTCTGAAGAAACTGGAGTCCTACATTATTCATTTCTTTGTATTTGGAAACCCTTTCCTCGAAGCACAACTTCATAACTGCTTGTCTTGTCTCTTGCGTTTTGATTTTACGGTTGTAAACGCTTCGGTAAAACTCGTCATGTCGTCGTTTAATCGTCTCATGGGTGGACTCAACAGTGACTACCTGCTTCAGCATCCCGGAAATCGCTTGCCAAAATTCGCTGAAAAAAAGGTTTCATTTCACATTTCACATCATGACACGCCGTCCAACATTAAAATTAAGCTCCGGAGTGTGGTAGTCAATATTATAATCTTTGGTTCTCTCTTGCAGCACTCCTTTCTGTCACCATATTTGGAGTCACTCGGGGATACCCGCCCGCCCTGGCGTTTCCAGTGGATTATCAATCGGAAGTTGGCTCTCATGGCTTGGCCACAGTACCCCGAGCATTGTCGCTTCCTCCTCAGATCTGGAATCCGACGCCTCATCACCACATGCTCAGAATGTCGCCCACCGACCCATTACTTTACTGAAGTAAGTCGAACCAATGGGTTACTAACCAGGGATTAATAATCAGTTGGATCTTTAACTTTTTTAAAGTTCTATTGGATTGAACTCCCGATTGAAGAGATGGCTGCTCCCAGTCAAGAACAAATCAAAATCTTCATGTGCTTTGCGGAAACTGCCCGACAGGCGGACGAACCAGTTGGGATTCATGACCGAGACGGGCGTGGGACGGCTGGGACCTTGGCTGCTTGTTATATGGTCCGGTACTGTGGGTTGACAGCCGAAATGGCAATTGTTCAACTTCGCAAGAGTCGCCCGTTTGCCATCACCACTTTGGAACAAGAAAAGGCCGTCCATGTTTACTATGAGGTAGGTTAATCTAACTAAAGTTACTAATTTTTCACCAGCCATACAGAGACTGTCGATAGAAACGTTCCCCAGTATTAAAGCCTTTTTGTAATTGGATAAATTTCAGCATCTCTGCACATGTCCACCCGCGGACACTTGCTGGCAACCGGGACTCATCGAGATCTAAATAATCAATCAACTTCCACACAGAAAGATACAAACCAAAATTTGTCGTTTGAGCAATTCATTCAAATAGAAAGTAATGTAATCAGAATAATAATGAACTAAAATTGGTATCAATAAAAGGATGCCCCCTTGACTTGCCAAAATGTTCTAAGTTTCTTCATCCTTTTGCGCTTGGCTTAATAATGAGCTGCAGAGTCTCAAAGAAGACGAAATCCTTTGGGAAAGCCGCTAATCACGACAACACCGACAGAACTTCAAAGTTTTATATCTTGTCCAAACCAAGACAGAAGTTACTGTGATGCGGATGCTGATTGGTGCTTGCTCATAAAACACATTTTCATATACCGCCCACTCACGCATGTCCATGATGCTTTGGGCTTTTTGGCGGCCGTTTGGATTCAAGGTTTTAATCTCATTCAGTCCTTTGTTGTGCCGTTTATTAGAATTTCCTGTTTGGGTTTTAGTAAGTGCTTGACCTTGACCTACCTACAAAAAGTTAGTTTATCATCAATTGCGATTCCGGACGTGGTAAGATTCAGAGAAAGGTCAGTGGTCAGTCTCGTATATCTTGACCAGCAGTAGCATTAACTTAATTTATTTTATTACAGATGTCAACCCCCCTGCCTCAGAACATCCGGGACCTTGTGGACCGAATGCTCAATGGAGAGAACTTGCTGGATGACCTCCGTCGAGGGGCTCCCACCAAAACAGGGAAAGGATCCAAGTGCTCTCCGCCCGTCCAATTGAAGCTTAGCACTGTGGACGCGGAAATCTCACGCCTATCCCAGGAAATTCTCATTTTACACGAAGCCCGAAAATCCCTTTCAGGAGTGGAAGCTCGTTTGGTAGGTTTGATTTCTACCATTTATTCCTAACCTAGTCAAGCGGGCTTTAATTAAGAATTGACTTTGAATTGAGTCTTTTGATATTCTCTAGGATGATGAAATCCGTATGTTGGTGGATAAGCACGATGATGTTAAGACTACAGCGAACACGATGCTCAGGGAGACTGACGCCTTTGCTAACGAGTTGGCTCACCTTGGTGAAATAGAGGTCACAGCATTTCCTAATTCTTCAGTTTCTAATAATTATGATTCCTGTCGTGAATCCTGTTTGGTTTGTGTATACTTACTAACGCTTCAACTTTTAAACTTTCCAGGAGACTCAGGCTCAAAAAGAGGGGAATATGGATGTCTTTGCAATGGACTTGAGCATTGCACCTGGACAGGTAAAATTTTGAAGCAGGGAGTGGACCCATATCCTCAGAAATAAAAGGACTGAACATTTTAGGAAGGACAAGACACGAGAGATGTTTTGGCTTGTATGGAAAGAAATAAAAATTCATAAAAGGAACAAGTGGAATTTTGCAAGGTTTATTGAACGAGAATTTTGAATGGAGATTGATTGATTGAGAATTGAGTGAGGGTTTGATTGCCGAAATTTAAGAGCCAGGGATCATCGTGAAAAATTTAGAAGGAGAGCAGGAATTGTATGAAGTGGAAGAAGGAAGGGTCGTCTCAATTTGAAGCTGTCTGTAGACATTCATCCCAATCAGGCCAGAACTCATTCCGCATGCGCCAGCAATAGTCTGCCAAGTTGGTGTACGTTTCTGGAAAACAATGCAACTTGGTTTAACAAACAAAATCCGAATATCTGAGAATCGGATTTAGAAAATTACCAGCGACAGCAGTGTGGAATGGCCCATCCATCGTCCAGAAGATTTGTGTCAACATGGCAAAAGCAGTGCAGTCCAATTCTGTCGGCTTCTCGTCGCTCATCAAGTACTTCTTGGTTCCTGCAAACCATATAAATACTCAAATTATAAATTTGGAAACTTCGGATTTCGCCCTCCCAAAGACAAAGAATCCTAATTTCTTACCAAGTTGGATTGAGAGTGCAGCCAAATCCCGGGTAATGTCATCCACTACCTCCGTTGGGTTTCGCTTCCCAATGCCATGATGCCAGGCGGCATGCTCAACGGTGCGAGAGACAGAAGAAATGGACTCTCGCGTACTTTCAGGAAGATATTGGATTTTCTCAAGGGAACGGGCTCCATCGTATACCCAGCGGTACAAGGACATTCCCCTGCACCAGCAGGAATGGAACGAAATCAACACACTAGCTTACTTCCTTCAGTTCAAAGTCAATTGCACGGAAAAATATTGAGACTTGCTCCTCACCAATAGATTTTCTGTCCCAGGAGGTGGTTGAAGGCCTTCTCGATTGCCTTCTCATGGAGACTGAGATGACTGGACAAATCAACGCCAAACTTGTCGCTGAGGTCCTTCATGCAGATTTGGGAGTCGGGAAGCTTCTCCATGTCCAAGATCATCATTGACTTTGTGTCAGGCGGAATTACGTTGCCGTTGCTGTCGAACTTTGCTCCATCAATCTGAAATCCAGAGAAAAGAAAAGAACCTAACAAAAAACTCGAAATTTGGATAGTTTAAAGCCGAGTTGAGCAAAGACCCACCTCATAGTTAATCCCCGAAACACGAAGAAACGTTTCCAACTTCATTGGGTACGGAGCAATGCACCTGGGATTCAATGAAAGTTCAATTACTTTTTCCGTTTTGCCGAAATTAAAAAAAAAAAAGTTCTGATTATTGGTACAAGGT
>Ga0194135_10003204_pt1 | contig 9988 bp, 6 predicted proteins | sample LitLau_LLRF_2013_FD_134024 | JGI IMG/M metagenome (GOLD analysis project Ga0194135, IMG submission 134024) | Freshwater sediment microbial communities in response to fracking from North America - Little Laurel Run_MetaG_LLRF_2013 (version 2) | ecosystem: Environmental > Aquatic > Freshwater >... | reverse complement strand
GATTTGTTGACTTATTTGAAAATAAAAAGTGACTAGTGTAACGACACAATCAGTGCATTCCTACTGAACGCGTTCTCCACGGCTGAAATATCCTCCAAGACGCCTTTTAACGTGGCAGGCTCAGTACTTAATGTATATTGTGTTTTGCAAAAATTTTTTTTCCTAATTTTGTTCCATTTAATCAAATATTATTTCTTAACGCGCAGGTTAAAATCGACAGGCTACCACAATTAAAGAAGCATTTACATCAAATAAACATAAATTTATAAAAGTGTGCTATCTGTTAAGCTTCAGGGAATAAATTTTTAATTTAATTATCACAAAATTTTTCAATTTTGCCAAAGAGCTACTGCACACATGACTTACTTCCATTGTAAGTAGCGAATACTCACAAACCACATTTGTGAATTGAACATAAACATGTCCAACGCACTCAACAACACAATGATGGGAGTTGTTTGCTTTATCAAGTGAATTGGTTGGTTGTTAAGTATTCTTGTTTGTCATAGACAGCTAACTAGTTTTTTGTGCAAACTTTTCAATTGTATTATTGCATAATTGCGCTGTGTGAAATTAAGCACTAATACTGTTGGCACATAACTTTCAAGTTTTTGTTTACCTGACCTATTTATTCTGAGTGTGTAACCTTCAAGGAAACTGAGCAGTCAGGAAGAAGTGTTAATCTCTTCGTAATGGTAATATATATCTAACAATTTCCTGGTGTTTGAAAGGACAGTTACATCGTAAAGCTTCTTGATCATATGAATTGTGTATATCAAGACTCAGCAGAAGAGAAGCATAACACAAGATAGAAGAGCGAGGATCCTTCCTATTATGTATTCAATCTCGAGGATTACAAAGAGTTTAATTAGAAAAGTGAGGCATCTGAACGAAATAAATCTGAAGCACATTTTGGGAAAGGTGAGATAAGCAATTGTGTACAGTAGATATTGTCCCCGAAAGACGGTTAGTAGTGCTATTAGAGGATATATATATTCCCAGAAGTAAGATTGTAAGTGATCCAGCTGAATGAAATCCGTTTTTATTCCGGGAGACCGGAATATCGTGCTACCTGACATATAAGCACAAACAAATCACGCCACAATTCAACCTACAGACGCCGAACTGTTGCAGGGACACTCGAACCGATACTAGTTAATTACATCCCAAAATTTTCCTCCATTCCTAGCGGATCATAGCAAGACGAATTAAAAAACCATATTAGGCTGAACAATCCACTTCCCAACGGTTGGCTGTGTAGTGTAGTCAGCGATGCTACAAGGACCACTTTGATCTAGCAAATATAAAACACACTGTATGCTGTGATATGCTATTTCTAGTTTACTCCTCGCATGATAACTTTGGGGTCCCAAACTAATTTATTTCCATCTGTTGGACTTTCTTTATCTTTTAAATATCTTTTAAAACATCCATTCAGACTACTACGAACTATCTTAATTGAAATGTGCACCTCAGATAGAAGAATAATTTGCCTCCTGACAGTATGCTTCGGGAGCTCTGTGGTCTTAATTTTGCATTGTTTGATAAATATATGTTACCCATAACTAAACAAGCAGAGGTCAGAAAATAAGAGTTTTTAACCAAACCCATATCTTACTTTAAACTTTTTTGTTTGTGGAGTTTTGACCGTCAAATGAGAAAGCTTCTCAAATTGCTGCTCGTATAGTAATAGGCACTTAAAATCAATTGATAGCTTAAAGCTAGCTAGAGCAAATAGTTATAATCATACTGTATTCGCCTTTGTTTGTAAAATGTAGTTTGTTAGTGAATATTACATTTAAACTCTTGCGAATGTACTCTTGATTGGGTTTTTCAACTGGGAGCAAGAGCCAAGGCAATAGTTAACGGCCCCCTACTATTCTAGTAGAAACGCCTTTAATTAGCTAAATTCGTAAATTCCAAACATTCAAAAAACCCAACCTTTCATTCCATCAAATTCAGCTATTCATTTTGCAAGATTCACAAATAAACATAAACACATTGGTAAAAATCAAAAATTTAAATTTTTGACCAACTCACAAACTTTAAGCCTTGGCTAAATATAAGGAGGAACAAAAGTGGGATTCTTTCACGAGGATTATAATCCGTACTAACGAGCGATGCTCCAATTACGATAAGCTTTATTTGACTTATTATAACGGCTTATCTACATTATTCTGCAATCACTACGCCCACGACTTATTTCTTCCTACGGTGTTTGAAAGTTTAGTTATTTATACCTTACGTAACGAAACCTAGTCGTTACTTTTAAATCAATATATCCCATCACGGAGTGAATCTATAATTGAATGAAGTTACCTCATACAACTTTTATTCCTGTCAATTATCGGTGAAATGTTGGAGTAATATCTTCCCAGACTTTCATTTATCCGGTGGATAAAGTCTGATTTGAAGAGCTTGGTGACATATGAAATTACTTTTGCCATTAGAAAGGATTGATTTTCCATCCCATTGTCAGTCATCAAATCTTTGATCGTTCTTTGAGCTCGACTAAAATCCTATTGTCATTTTACCGTCAGATTTGACAGCTTTCTATACAAATTAAGGGGAAGTTTTGCTGTTAAAGCCTTATTAGTGCCTTGACTGGAGGTTTGGTTTGGAGCATTGTCTTTGATATTTGCAAACATCAAAAGCCATGATTAAACTTTTGCTGAAATTGTCATCCTCTGTCATTTATATATTTCACCACAAACTTAAGATGTTTCAAAGCAAACTCGAGGTTGTCATTATGATAACGATTTCGAGACAAGTTTCATTTGCCGGAATATTTCATTAACTATCTGTATTAGTCTACATATTTTCAAAGCTGATGGAAGGAAGATAACGCTCACGATCATATTAAATTCCTAAATGCATGCCGTTTACAAGTTGACGATGAAACAAGCCTGCATGAAATTCTTATTCATCAAAGTACATGAATGTATTCTGTCTGTGCAAAACAAGCTCAAGTATTCAATTTCATTGGCAAACCTCAGTCTCAATTGGAACTTAAACATTCTACCAGTAAGTTAATAATATCAGTCTTACCAGCAAGTTTCCAGTTAATTAATCTCACATTAATCTCGATTATTTAATTCAATGAAAATATTAATCCAGTTAGTTTAATAATCTGTCAGGGAGCAAATATGGTCAACATTCTGGTGTCTTAAAAAAATTCCAGTTTCATGACACGCTCATGACATTCTTTGTGGTAACACGTTTTTTGTAGCCTTCTTTAGCCTTATCTCCTTCGTAAGGAATACAAGTATAAGGTGTGAATAAATCGATGCTAAGTTAAGTTAATGTTCTAGTCTGCCACGACTCTCCGAGACTTTCAAGCGTATTTATTAATATGGAAAAGACCTTTACCCAATATACTCTTTATTAGTCACACACACTCTAGGTTTATAAATAACCATTTTACTAAAACAACAAAAAGTCGTAAGACAAGTTACAAAATAATTTATATCTGTTTCAGACGGCGTCACTCATCATTCAAACTGTGAGACAAAAAAGAGAGGCGAATTTTACTTGGGAAAGTAAACTGCTGCTAAAATATTACGAATATTTTTGTGTTTTAAACATTCAACATTCTTCTCAACAGAAGAAATCATTATTTGCAACATTGAAAATTGGAATTGCAAACAGTTGGCACGTTTAGTCAATCAATTTGGCTGACTAAAGAACTGTACTTGATCCTGCTCTACTTTTATTACTTCGAACGCAGTCACGGACCTCTTGATCTCTTTGACCATTTGGAGCTGCTTTTATTCTTCACTGCTTTCTTAACAATTTTGGGCTTTGACATTTTATGTCGCAGTAAAGATTTTATCGATAGCCTCCATCCTATCCTAAATTTTTGGAATTCAATGTGGAAATGTTTTACTAATGCGTATAAAATCAAACGAGCAGGAAAATTAAGGAAGTCATTACTTTGTTCGATAACATTTCTTTTCTTCCATTTCGTGTAAGTTGATTGCTTGTTTCTTTGTTAATTAAAAATACCTTCGCCCTATTTGAATGCACACTTTGTTTCTATTTTTAGGATTCTAGATGCTTATCAAGTCATTAGTCTTTTACACTACAGTATAGAGAATGTGAGATCTAACAATAAGATGCATATTTATTCAGTGTTTCCTGAGAGGTACAAAACCGCAAATACCGACTTAATCTTTGGGATATTGGAATACATTCCCATTCACTTGACAATCTGTGCTTTTTCTGGTGTAAATGCCTTGCCAAGTATGTTAGCATTTTGTATTAGGGATACACTGAATAATTTCACTTTGACTATCCAACGCAAGAAGTGCTCCGTTGAGTTTGTAATGTCGCAGTGTACTAAACTTCAGCTTTGCATGAATGAACTAAATCGAACGCTGTCACCAGTTTTGCTCATTCAGAACTTGAGTGTGGGCTTGCAACAAGCTGCAGAAATATACGTCGGCATAAAAATGATCGAGTACTCTGTGCCATCAGCCATCCTTCTGTCACTTATCGTTGATTTAACGGTGATGAAATATTTTAACTATACATACAAAATGTAAAAAGCATCTTGATTAAATTAATTTGTTATTATAGATGTGCTGCACTCGAATGATTCACAACTTCTACAGCTTTTCAAGTGTTTCAATAGCATGGGGAAATTTTAGCTATTAAAATAAGAAAAACCCAAACAGGACAAAATCGAAGGGAACGGATCATTCAGAGCAGATTCAAAAGCATACAACCAATCAAAATGCAAGTGGATAGTTATAAGTGTAATAACAATTTCTTTCTTGTTGCTCTGTCTCTTTATGCACCTCTAAAAGTATAGTTTGATCAACAGCAAAAAAACTTAAATCAGGGAAAGCATTGACAAACCACCAACTACACATTCTTTCTACGAGCAACACGGACTTTTGTTAACTCTCATCGTTGAAATGCTACACTTGTATCTAGACAGAGTACGTAAGGAATCGAGACAATAGAAAATATTGGACGGAGTACCATGCTACCGAACTGGGTACACGATGTACAAGTCCGCGAAACAGAAGTCCCGACACGCAAGTCCCAATACACAGGTGCCGATACCCAAGTCCCGAAATACAAGTCCTTTGAAATGGAAGTCCCATGAAACACAAGTCCTACGAAATGGAAGTCCCGTGACACAAAAGTCCTAGTAAAAAAAACAATAGGCCGTCCGGTTATGCTCTACTTTTTGAAATTTCACTTACAGAATACAAATCTTCACCCACACCAACATGTAGGATTCGACTAAACCTATTTTTGTCAATATTTTCGGTTCTAAAACCTATTGCCCCATGAGGCTTTAATCCGGGTTTTACGGTAATAGTTTTATATCTAATTAGCTTAACAGGGATACCGTTTTACAAAATAATAACGGCCTAAAATGTGTTTTTATTTCTACTTGTCTCTTTCATGTGAATGGAACTGTCGCAGTTGCGCTTCAGAGAAATTATGAATCTGAAATTTAAGGTTTGCTAGTTGCTTTGAAATTTCAAATCAGGCATCGAAATGGGTCAATAAATTTTAAAAAACTTGTTAATAGCCAGTTTAAGTTTAAACCTCACATATCTGAAGTACTTGCAGATTTGTTAGTCCACACATTTATGAATATTAGGATGAAATGGTTTAATTTTATATTTATTTTCTTAAATTTGTTTTAATGTCTGTTAAGTTGTAATTTTTGCCTATAGCACTGGAAAAAAGTTTAATATCAATTCATCAAATTTAGAGTCATTCTAAACTTTGAACGCTGAAGTCATAAATATTGGAGTGGCTAGCTTTTTTTAGGTTAAAAAGTAATTTTTTGTAACCAGTAAACACCCTAAATAGTAAAACTCGATTGACAGACTTACCTATCAAAGCTATAAAATATTTAATGAAAATACAAGTTTCAAAAAAGGTTATTTACTGCACCCTAAGAATCCCTGAATTTACCAACCAAAATCTATCGCATTAAAATAACGTTTCAGTACAATTAACTAATCTAGTTTAAGATTGGAGCACAGCCAAATCTGCAATTAAGAGGAAACTATAAATTCTCAATTAGAAAGTTACGTTAAAAAGGTTGCTTAAATACATCAGCAGATTTCAAGTTTCTCATCGGATTTTCCAACACACACACACACATCTTCACCCTGAAATTTTACCTGAAGTGACACACGTGAAATAAAATGGATGATTAGAAACCAATTAAGACTTACTGTGGATTTTTATTTAAAAAGGACATCCCTCCTTCATTTCGACTCACAATCAGTTCAGTTCTACACTTCAAGCCTAATAGCATTTAAAATATGGAACACTTCAAGACTTTTATGATTTAAGTCACTCGGGTGGTGTTGCCGTTTCCACGGGGTCATGATCGAGATTCTCAAAACAATGTAGGTGATGTAAATATCTCTCTCAAATTTGTGAATTTTAAAATATTTCTTGTTGATTTGGCAGGCTGATATGGCTTTGGGATGTTGTGGAATGCTCTCCGAGAACCGTGGCCATAATTGAGATACAGATGATCGTATGGACCTCTCGATGCAGTAAAAGGAAACCGAATCGATCTGGACGCTTTAGAGGAAAATTCTCCCAAAGCCTAAAGGTGTGTATGATGAGAATCATTACGGCCACTAAAGAACGAGTCTAATTGACTAAAAAAAGCAAAAGAATCTGTTTTCCTCTTATACATTGATTATATTATGTTAATTGGATTCAATTGGGAAACTTCACTCTAAGAGGCGTTTTGCTTCAAAAACTCAAATAAATCTTTCGCAGTTACTATGATGGTTCAAATTTGAGTTTATCCCCTGTTCCGCCTCATTACAATATGAGAGGAAGATTTCATAAAAATAACATAGATTTACAGATCTATATTATTAAAAATAAATGATAAATAAATTGCCTTTGCGTCATCCCATCCCAAAAATAAAAAGCTTCTGGTTACCTAGAACAATAAAAATCCAAATAGTTAATAATTAAATTAATTAGTAATTAAATGAAATATTGAATTCGCTTAATGATATTAATCCTGAATTTGCAGAATTATTTGGAGCATTCGTAATGATGATCGGTTTGCTTGCTTTGAGTCTATGATCAAGGGGTAAAGGAACAAGGAGTAATGGAATAAGGGGTATGGAATACGGGGTACATGGAATAGAAGGTCATGGGGTAAAGGTTAGGCGGAATAAAGGGTACAAGAATTTTAACGAGCACGGAACAAGTGGTATTTCATGCAATTCATTTTTGTGCACTGTACTCATCATCTAATTCAAGTTTTGAAAGCAGAAGTACAGCTTAAAGTGCAAATTTTACATACAAAATACAGTGAATTCAAATATTGGAAACATATCATTTATTAGCTTATTTTATTTTTGAAATCTACTGCTATTAAATTTCCTGTAGGCGTTTTTATAATGAGTCAGACGGTCGGACGGACGGATTGTAAAGTTCGGATTTGCAGTTAATTAGTGAATGATTAATAATTTTGCACTCAAAAATACTTAAAATTTGCAGTGAACTAAATGCAGATTCCCGTGCACTTGCATGAAATACCCCTTGTTCCGTGAACCTTTTATTCCTGGTACCCCTTAATCCGTATGCCTCCTATTCCATTACCTTTTATTCCATACCCCTTATTCTGTTACCCCTTGTTCCTTTCTCCCTTGATCTGGATACGGTTTGCTTGTGCAGTTTTACAATTCTTGCTCCATTTAAGCTTTTAAATTCAGTGGCTTTCTGTTTCTAGGGAAGATGGAATAAATGGTGTTTCGGCTAAAAAGTATCTTGACTATTTCCAGGCCTTCCCTGTCCTTCGTTCGATTGGAATGATACCAAACAACAAGTAAAAAGTAACTAAATCGATATTTCCTGATTATTTAAACCTAAGGATCGATCCTGTATACCTGTATACACCTGTATATCAATGAATCTTTTTTTGGATTAATCTAGTTACACGACTTTAGGTGAAGCAAACAGTGCAAAAATTTCAAACGCTATGAATATTGCTTGTTCTTGTGCGATTACAGCTCACGTAACAAATAACAATTTCCATATGACAGAAAAATTAGATTCTTTTCTTTCTTTTGTCTGGCAAAACTTGACTGACAACAAAAAAATAACAAATATAAATGCAAATATATTTAATGTGGTATATTGGTATTCCTCAGGGGAATGTCAGAGCGGATACGGAGCTGTGACTGGTCTAACAGCTTCCACATTGTGACCCAGAGTGCACGCCAAATCAATCTGCAGCTCTGGCGATAATTTGGATATAAACCTAAGTACATTTCTCATTTTGACTAGTTTCTAATTTGTAATACCTGTAAAAGTAGTTTTTGTGTAAATTTCTCATTTGTCCGTGTGTGTGTGTGTGTTTGTCTGTGTGTGTGGGTGTGTGTGTGCGTCTGTAAACATTGACCTTATTTGCCAATGTTTCTGAAACCACTTGTCACATCTACCTATTTCAAATTTTGCAGGCTTATATATTAAGCGATTGTGCAAGCAAAGCTATAGACTGCACAGTTTAAATTATTTCTGGTGACCCGCAGGGGTTGCTGGTATGGGTCAAAACGGTGCTTTTTTCGATTTTTCTCAAATAACTTTGGAACTAAGAGCAGACCCTCTCCAATGTTTTGATATATTGTGGATTTTGACATTCTACATATTTTTTGTTCTTGTGTCAAGTCTCAAAAATGGTTTCTTCATGGTCAAAATCAGATTTGAAAGTTATAAACTCCAGCCTATTTGAATTCGACATATAATGTGATTCACGACAACAGCTGACAGCTGATATATGACTAATGCAGGTTGTTATTCTAATGAAGTTTTTGAAAGTTACCTGGGCTTAAGAGATCTGCTTGGAGTAGGTTTTTAGCCTGAAAAAGAAAAACAGTAAAATTGGGAGACTGGTTTCTGTAAACTAACTAAGTGACCAAAAGCTGTAAAATAGTTTACTAATGAAGAAAGACCTTTTTAATTTATTTTTACCTTTGTCAGAATTTTATGTTTACAGGAATGCGTTACTCTTTCTCAAAAACCAGTCAGTTGTTTTATTGCTTAAGTGTTTCTTGTTATTGCTCAGGTGCAGTATATTTTCAGAACGGTTTTGTATATACTCTTGTCTGTGGTGTTGAAAAAGGAGCACAGTCTAGCATTAGCAACTGAACGAGAAGCACACTATTCAGTATTCATTAGGACTCCTGTAAGAAGTAAGGTAAGTTTATCATCTTTTGTAACCTCAGTATTTTTAATAATACTACATTTATTGCTTTTACAAATTGAGTATATAATCTCTAATAACTAACTGCAGTATCAATTCATTAAAACCTGGTGTAGGTTTACAATCTCCATCCTGTTTATCTCCCTCAATTAAAAAACCATTTGCTTATATTTTGTTAATTGCTGTCTTAATTGTTTTGAACTCAAACTCATAAGTGGTTTTTAAACTGGATTTTCCTGTTTAAAACTTTTAAGATTTAATGGTACACTAACTGCTTTCTATTGATTTTTAAAACCCAGGATCATCCACAAAGCTCTTCAATTGTTTTTGGCACCTCCGTCAAGTAACATTATTTGTCTCTCTTACCCTGAAACATGAGGAAAAAAAGTTCCACTACTTCTAAAGGTAAGTCCGCCCGCAGTCCCAAGTTGTGTGTTTGGCTGAACAATAAGTAATTAACTAATTGTATTTTTAGAATGAAGGCGTGAATTATTTTGATTGTCCTGGTGGCTATGGCGGCATTTGAAGTAGAAGGACAAGGAACTTGGAAATCATGTTGTGCGGCATGCAAGCCGGAGTTGGAAGATACATCCGATCACTACCAAACTTCTTACGGTTGGTTCATGGGAGTTTACAACGAAAGAGGAACTTGTAAGGCTGGCTATTCTGGATCTTATTGTGAGTGTTGCCGATAATGTATAAATTAAAAAGTCCTTTTTACAAAAGTACATTGAAAAGTTCTCAATAATAAAGTGATGAGTATTTGAAAAATTTGTT
>Ga0194135_10003202_pt1 | contig 9994 bp, 14 predicted proteins | sample LitLau_LLRF_2013_FD_134024 | JGI IMG/M metagenome (GOLD analysis project Ga0194135, IMG submission 134024) | Freshwater sediment microbial communities in response to fracking from North America - Little Laurel Run_MetaG_LLRF_2013 (version 2) | ecosystem: Environmental > Aquatic > Freshwater >... | reverse complement strand
TCAGTCCGCAGTGGGGCGGAACCTAATTCGCATTGACGTTTTACAAGGATCCAAGGATAGCCGGGTTTTATCCGCATGAGCCCTTTTCCTTCACTTACAACCAAGCCAGGAATCAGGAATCCTTTTGTGTCAAGATCCAAATCCAACAGCAGGGGCAGGGTGAAAGTGCAGAGGAGACGCGATGCAAAGCAGGGGATAACTTGGAGAAGCAACGCCAAAGGGTTCAAGCTCATGTCAATTTAGATTTTCCTTGTTTTGACCCGGACAGAACGTTCCCAGTATCCAAATTCAACAGAATTGGAAAGTTAGGGGGGGAAATCCCTTATTTTGCCCTTGTATAGCTTTTCTTTTTAATTTCCTTAATTTGAAAGATCCGAGGAGTGATAATGAAAATCTCTTGACGTGAGAAGCATAATTTAAAAACGATTTTGCTCGGGACAAGACTGTCATCTGTGGTCTGCTCAACTTTTTGAATCTTTTTTTTTGAGGATGATACAACCAGGGATTTGATTTCAACTTCCAACCAACTTTCTAAGAAGAGAGAAACGCGGGATGTTTTTGACAGAGTCTGCGGAAGCAGAGGGAGAGAGAGAGAGAGCGTCAAAAATACAATTAAAATGTGGTGGTGGCTCCTTCGGTTTTTGTTATTTGAATTGGAAATTTAGCTACTGTCACAGCTGCTCCTACCACACGGAGAGGTCTAGGAAACTTTATTGAAATCTTTCCCTTCGCCTTTCCATCCAAAGTCTCGTTTTCTGGGGATAAGGGTTACAGATGCGATTGACTTTTGCGGCCTCACCCATCACCCAGGCGGTGTTTCATTTCCTCATAACCTCAACAACACAATTATGAGGCTTTTGCGGCGGCTGTTGTGGATCCCCGCACTACGTTTACCCTTCTACCCCACCACCAGGACCACACATTTCGGGTCCTTTGGAGAAAGTGCCTGTAATAAGTTCCGAGTGTAGACTGCGTGGGGCCCATGGAAGAATTGGGATTATTGGCTGTCAGATGGTAGGCTGAGACTTGGACTCCATAATGGGAGCTTCTAGTCTCTCTCCATAGTCCTTTTAGTCAATTTCATTTTTCCCTCCAGTAGTTCCGGAGAGACGACTTTGTTTTAGGAGAGTGTGGAAGCTGGAGAGATCAGAGGCGGACGAGTGGTAATAGAGTCCATATAATGACTTACGAGATGCGATTGGAGAGAGGAGAGTAATAGGGTCTCAAGGGAAAACTCACCGTGGTCATCATTTCCAATTCAAGTAGGAGAGGATGGAAGAGACGCTCACCCCCAAAAGAAAACGTACCTAATCAGATTCAGTGAGGAGACTTTGATGATGCCTTTCTTCTTTCTCTCCTCCTCTGAAGAGAAAGGGCCAAGAAAAGAGAAAGCTTCTGCCCAAAATGATTCCCATTTCCATAGTTTTACGGTACGAAACTTTGTAACAGGGACGAAACGATCCGGATTGCAGTAAGGAATTCTGCAGGTCCTCAAAAAAAAAACAATACAATCCTGCGGTGGGCTATGGCGGTAGTGGTGGTCGTGGAATTGAATTGGCTCAGTGAAAGCAGAGACACACACCTCTTTAATGCTCTTAAACCAATTCCCATTCATGTTTTCCCTTTATTTATTCCTACCTCCTGCTCCTCCTGCTGGGCCCTACTTTCGCATATGTTTATTTATTCAACATTTAAATGGAAATCGTCTTCCTTTTGATACATTTGTTTTAGAGAGGGATGAGTTCCATTCCGGCCATGGTGGTGGCAGTGGGGTGAGCTCTTGTTGTCACACGGACTTTCTCTTCTCATCCTTTCTCTCTCTTTGGTTTTCCTTTCTATAAGAGGATAAGGAGCTCATCTGCTGAGGGTTTCCGTTTTCCTCTTGCCATCGGCATGTTGGGCACGTGTGTTGTTTGGGTTTGACATATCCCTCAATGCATTTTTAATGACGGGAGCCGTGGGCTTTGAAAACCATCACCGGATCAACGGCGCGCACGGCAACGAAGAAATGGCTCCCCGCATTACATTCCTAGATTCAGTTTCCCTCCGCCCTTATGCTGAGATGGAGCGGAGATTTGATTTTTATTTTCTACTCTACAGGAAAAGACGGGCGGGGGCTTTTTGTCCTAAAGGAATTTCAAGATTTACTAAAGCTTTCCTTTTGGATTGGGATTGGGAAAGCATCCTTTGGATTGGAACCGCATAAGCTCCCCCGCCGTTTGGACGGATACATTTTGTGTGCGGAAGTGGGAACTCTCCTAATCCTAATGTCCTTCGGGTTGAAGATGATGACAGGGAGCAGTGTATATAAAGGGATGGGCGGAGCAAACTCGGCCCCACCGTCTTCAAGGAGGCGTGGACAGTCTCCTGAGTCGTTGTTGACCAGTTGGAGGGTTGAAATTGATTAGATTTGGGGGGTGTAGAGAAAGGAGAAAGTGAGCGGATAAAGGAAGAAAAATGTAAATGGGAGGAGAAGGAGTCGTAAGTTTGTAGTAAATCTCCATGGAAGGAAGGAAAACCCATTAAAGGAATGACTCCTCATCCCAATTACGTTAAAAGGTATTACAAATTTTTCCCCTTTTTGCTTTCCTCATTTCATTTTGGGAGAACCAGCAGAGCGGAGATGAGACAATGGGAGAAGACGGCTATTCAGATTACTATCAACATTATTTAGGATTCTTAAGCCAGATTTCCTACACGTTCCCTCCTCTCTTCATCTCTCCGCGTACAGTTTAGCTCTGGATTTGGCTAGAGTGCCATACGGGCAGGAACGAGCGGCGGCCCCTCTTTAAACTTTCTCAACTTTTCTAGAGGTTGGAGAAAGTAAAGTGAAATTGAGAGTCATCTCCATGATAGCCCAGCGGTGGTGGTTGGTTGGTGGGTTCCATAAGCTTCTGTAGATTGCGAATAAATCCCTCTTGGAAAAAGTCTGTTGTCGACAGGTCATAATAATGATAATAGTTTTACTCGGGAAAATAGAATCTAAAGTCATTCTCACCGAAAAAGAACGGGCGGAGAAAGGACCAAGGAAGGAAGCAAGGAGTGAATGAAGGTGAGGATGACACATGCACAACCTCAGAGGCAAAAAAAAAACGTCCCATAACTCAACTCCAAATGCAGTTCCCACTGTCTTTTATCTCTCTGGAGGAGGATCTCCCTCCGCAATCCTCGGAGCTTCGAGATCTTCACAAGGCCCATTTACATAAAATTCCTACTGAAGTGAAAGTTGAGAGATTTCCTTTCCAGAGTTTGGGTTTTTGGGGAAGAAGTGCCGGGGCTTCTTCTCTGGAAAGTAACTGACTGGGGTGTTTCTCATAATATTTTGTCATCATCAGTCTCTCAAGTCCCTCGTCCATTAAGGAGGAAAAGAGGGAGGACGGAGAGCAAGCAGTTAGGGATGGGATGATGATTTGGGAGTGTGAAAATCTTTTGATCTTTCCATTAACGGTCATTTCCCACAGTGGGAATTAAATGACATCAAACAGAGAGCTGGAAACTAATGAAACCAGAAGGAACCCAACAAACCAGAGTGTTGATCTTATTAAATATTGAACACGTCCTGCCATGTCCTCTCCACTCCTCCTCGGCGGCGTTGAAAACCTCATTGTAAGTTGTAGAGGCAGAATTGATGAGGGCTCTCCCGAATTCTACGAATCTGCCTCCCATCCCATGCTTTCTCCCCGCAGTAAATCAGCAGAGGATGATGACAGGAGAGGACTGAATTATGGTCCTAATGAAACCGTTTCTCCTATGCTGCTTCTCTTTTAGAATCCTCCCCAATTCCCAGGTGAATTCACACATAGAGATATCAAATCATTATTCCTGCCTACTCCCCGCCCGTGCCCTCTCCTCTCTCTCTCCTCATTAACAACAAAATGGAGAAAAGTGGGCCCATTTTGAGAAGAAGATTACGGAAGCAAACAATTTACTTTCACTTTTATTTTGATCTGCCATTAAACTGACCACGTGCGTCTTTTCTTTGCAGACTCCGGCAATCGACTCCGGTCATTACAGGCCCTAGCCTCGGGCAACACGTTCTCGAGTCCCTTGTCCAAAGACGCCTCTCGAGAAGCTGCTTTCGCAAATTATGCTGCGATATCAACTGCTTTCACTATAATTAAGGGAGAACCAGTTTCCAGGACCAAGGGACGCCTAAAGTTGAATTGTAGTCATTTCTATCCTTCTTGTCTCCAAAGTCGTAGCTTATATTCAGTTGGACTAAAACCACGAGGTAGCTCATGACACAGTTCAAAATCTGGAAATAAAGAAGAAACGCACGAAATTTAGCTTTTGCTATTTAGAAGGTAACTTTCTCGGGGAATACCTTACCGTCAGAATCATCCGTTTCTCAAGGACAATGTACCCGTTGAGTGAAACTCGGCACGGTTTCTGATGAATTACTCCAATTATTTTCTGAATCTCCATTTTCCCATCCATATCAAACTTTTGGATTTTGGCCCCAAGGAGTAAGTCTCCAATTTTCTGTTCCTGTTGAACCCAGCCATACAATCTAATGTCCATTTGTGGAAATCAGACTCGTCCCAACAAATTGAAAATTTAGTTTTACCTGTTGGCTCAAACGCTCGGCTGCAAGAATTTTACAGATGAGCCTATGGAAATAGCTGGACCCAACGAAAATGGAAACAATTAAATTCGTTTTGAAAACTCCTCCCATGACGGAGCTCACAGCAAGGAACAAAACTTCAGTAACGAGAACCACGGTTTCAAATGCTACAAACAATTGATTCGGTGCCTGGACCTTTCCTGTCAGTTCCACATTCATTCGAATCAGATTCAACAGTCCCGTCCACTGGGAGATTTTCTCGTGGTCCACGGCCAAACGCTTCCTGCCCTGTGAAATAGGCCAGAAAACACTTGGAATCTTCGAATAGCGTCAGACTAGAAATGAGAAAGGCTCCGACTGATTTCATGATGAGTCTCCATAAGGTGAAAGTGGTCAACACAGTGGATTGGAAGTAATAAACCATAAGAAACGTGAGAACGAGTGTCCCAGCTGCGGGGATGGTTGAGAATAGAACCAAAATACGAAGCCATCTTTTCATGCTACAAGAGTAAGGGTGGTCTGGGCCAAAGGCAAACTCAAATTCCGATTCCAAAAGAATCCAGGAGTTGATGAGCTTCGCTGATTTTTTAGCCACAATCCAAATTGCAATCACTTCCCAGATTTTTGCTACTGGTAAAATGATATTTAGGAACAGGATGCAATAGTCATCAAGTGTCCTTTCATACCTGCAATCAAGTTAAGATTAAGGTAAGGCATGATTTCCAAGAAGGGCTCACTTTCACCTCAACTTACTTTCTGCCGAGCATAAACTGACCCCAGTCATGGTAGAAAACTACCGCAAACCCAATGCGTAGGATCCCAAGAAGGGCGGAATAGATGGCCACCCCTGATTTCCATTCGAAGGACACTGGATTGGATTGGGACTGGAGGTCATGGTTGGATTTCAGTAGAACCAGTGGACAACTGCCAATTAGCCGTAAAACGCACATGAATTGGTAGTACTGCTTGAAAATCTGAGAATGTTTAGGAGTATGTGGAGCATCTTCTTCACTTTCACTGTCAACTCCAGACGGTACAACATTAACCATTGAATTTTGGATATTGATGTACTCGGAATACGAACATCACAATTGCTAGGGTGAGCCTTGGAAGCGTCCCTTTTCAGAATCTCCATCTCACAGAAAGGAGCTTCGGAAAACCAAAAAGCAGCAAGCCAATCTTGTCTTCAACGTGGTTCCAAGTAACGTCCAGGTAGGTGGCTCCAGCAAGCTACCTAACCTAACCCCAGAAATCCAGGGAGATTGTGTAGATCGATATTAAGGAAACTACAGAATTCAATTAAGGTTATAAGCTCCCTGATGAGATAAATGATGGAGGAGATATCACATATTACACAGAGAAGAAAGTCTTCAAGCCATGGCATTGGTTAGATAAATCTTTGTCTTGTTTCTCATTGTTTGCATACGAACCTATTGTCATTTGCGCCGTCTGGAATTGGCGGACTTGGATATCGACAGAGTCCATATTGCCAACATACTGCACATGACCATACGAAATTTGAAACTCAGCATATCCAAACAGTCACATTTGCAAAAGTTTCATGAGCTTCGGCTACTGGTAGAATAACGGCGTACGGGGTCCTTTGTGTTTCCAGGATTCCGCTGCGCTAAGATTTGTCAAGGAATGTAAAATCTGTTAAACAGTACTTGGCAACTAGCCAATTGGACAAAAGGAATCTTGCAGATTTTTCTGTGTAACTGCAGGTGAAAAAAAAATCCCACGAACCCAAGGATCTAAATTTAGAGGCTGCAAATATCTTCCTCTCCTATTGCCATTCCTCTGTCCTCAAGTCCAAAGAAATAAAAGAACCAAACAGTTTTCTTTTGTTTTGAACATAATAATCATTCTAAAATGGAGACAGTTAGTCTTCTTTTATGCATATTCGCTCAATTTGCCATTGTAATTGCACAAAGTTCGTTTTATGAGCAACAACAGCAAGTTCAAGTGAAAGTTGGTAAGGAGTTGAAGCTGACACTTGAATAAAACCAATCAATCAATCATCAATCAATCAACCAGCCCTTTAGACGGAAATTAGTAGTTTTAATTTGAATTGCATTGTTTGTATAGGAGGCTTATTTGACAGAATGGATTCCCCGGAGGAAGTGACGCTGAAATTGGCAATGGAACAAATTAATCGGGATCCCTCACTACTCCCCTACCACCACCTTACTGTCAAATCGGAGACAATTCCTGAAGGGAATTCATTCTACACTTCAAAAGCTGGTAGCTTTCTCTAAACGCAGCCGCAGCTTTCTCTGAACGTTTAAAACTTAAAATTGGAATTATACTACTTTAAATATTTAGTATGCAGCTTAATGCGGGAAGGAATTGTGGGTGTGTTCGGACCCCACAGTTCAAGTGCTGCAGCGCATGCCCAGGCTCTCTGTGACCGCTTTGACATTCCTCACATTGAGACGGAATGGGATTACAGGACGCGTCAGGACAAGTATGCAATAAATCTCTACCCACATCCGGATACGCTGGGACAGGTAGTTAAGAATTGGAGCCTAATTCGGATTTGCATTTGAATTGAATTGAATTTCAACTGATATTTGACCTTCGACACACGCAGGCTTATGCAAATTTAGTAGATGACCGAGGCTGGGGGAATTTTGCTGTACTCTACGACAATGAGCAAGGGCTCTTTAAACTTCAAAACTTAATTCGGACTTCAATGCCACATAAACGAAACATTACAGTTCGACTTCTTCAAGGTGATGATTTCAGGTGAGATTTTCAAACTGCCGTCTGGTAAATTTCAGCGTCCCAGAATGCCGCTCACCTGTAAAATGCTTAATTGAACTGTCCAAACACGGGCAGGCCACTACTAAAAGCAATTCAGCGGGAACACGAAGTCAAGAATATAATTGTGGACTGTGACATTTCTAAAACGCTGGAAGTTTTACGACAAGCAGAGCAGATTGGGATGACGCGGTGGGACTACAGCTACATCCTGACCACACTTGACCTCCAGCCCTCCGATATGGATGAGTACAAGTATGGGGATGCACAATTCTTTGCATTTCGATTAGTGGATCTTGAGAGGTCGGAAGTAGAAGGGATTAATCGGGAACTGAGTTCAATTGCTGGGAGTGGCTCATCCCGATCCGGCGGCCCATACCGTCAACAAGAGTTTCCAATTCACAATTCCATCCCGCGTGGGCTGACGGTCAGTCAACCTCCTTAAACTGCCGCTGAAGAACTCGACTTCATTTAATGCAAATTAATTGATTGATTGATACAATGTTAACCAACAGACATCTCAGGCCCTGATTTTTGATGCAGTCAAATTATTTAGCAAAGCACTCCATGAGAATTCAGAAATGATCAAACAAGTCCAACCTCTCAACTGCAATGAAAACGAAGGGTGGACGGAGGGTTCTACACTTTTGAATGACATGAGGGCAATGGTAATTTCCAATTGAAATTGAGAACACATTTAATAATTTAATAATAACAGTTGATTCCCATTTCCGTCATGGCCAAATTTCAGCCAGCATTTCAAGGGCTCACCGGGACTGTCCAGTTCAACAATTCGGGTTTCCGGACGGACATTACCATGAATTTGGTCAAAGTTACCAAAAATGTAATCCGCTGGAATTAGTTGCCAATCGGCTTTTCTTGATTGTTTTCAATTTCCACAGGGATTGGTGAAAGCAGGGACGTGGGACTATGCCCGTTTCTCAAATAACAGAATTACTTGGTTTCCGCTGCAAGAGGACGAAGAACCCACCAAGGAGCCGCTGGAATCCGATAAGTTGCCATTGAAATCCAGACACTTGAGAGTTACGACAATTTTGGCAAGTGGACATTCTGGATTGAGCTGTCGATCTGAAAATGAGCTCAAATAAGGTCAAGTTCCAATTTGCAGGGGGACCCAATTTGCATGTACAAATTGTCGCAAGATCCAAAGGTAGGGAATGAAAGATTTGAAGGGTACGGGATTGACCTGGTAGAAGAACTGGCCCAGAGGCTCGGTTTCAATTATACAATTCAACTTGTTGAGGCATTGGAAGGGAAACACGACGGAATGGTCAAGGAGGTAGCGGAAAGGATTGCTGACTTTGCGATCGCTGATTTGACAGTCACAGAAGATCGTCAAAGAAAAGTAGATTTCACAATGCCGGTAATTTACTTAACTCTGCTATACCTTTTTATTCATACTCCAGCATCTATGTCTCAATTACTAATTGTTTGATTCCAGTTTTTGAATCTTGGGATTTCAATCCTGTTTGTCCCACCACAACCCAAGCCACCCAGCCTTTTTTCATTTATGTCACCTTTCGCCCTTGAAGTGTGGATATATATGGCTATTGCGTTTTTTGGGGTCAGTTTTGTCCTCTTCATTGTCGCCAGGTCAGGCGTGGTCAAGGGGGATTTTCCGTTTAAGAAATGACTTCAATTTATTTTGGAACAATTTGCTTATAGGGTGACCCCGCTGGAGTGGGACAATCCATTACCATGCATAACGGAACCAGAGAAGCTTTATAATCAATTCAAACTGTCCAACAGCATTTGGTTCACACTCGGATCCATTATGCAACAAGGATCAGACTTAGCCCCAAAGTAATCTCATGCATTCTCAAATTGTGCTAATTCTTCAATAATGATCTCCAACCAAATCCCTTGTAATTAATTGACCCAATCAATCATAATTACCAGAGCCGCATCAACAAGAATCATTGCCGGGATTTGGTGGTTTTTTACGCTAATTATGGTTTCCTCCTACACTGCCAACTTGGCCACATTTCTCATTGTCCAAGAATTGGAAGAGTCCATCAAGGGTCTCGAAGATTTGGCTGCCCAGAATAAAATCCAGTACGGCTGCATGGCCGGAGGAAGCACTTCCAAATTCTTCTCCGTATGACGACGGCGCACTTCGTAACAGAAATTAATGAAATTTGATAAGAGGCTAATAAAGCTGAGTTTTGAATTTGGAAACAGAAAGCCAATACAACAACCAAGCTAGCAATTTGGAAGAACATGGAACAGTGGCAAGCAATGGGTTTCAATGTCCTCAAGGCCAGCAATGACGACGGGATTGCTGCTGTCAAGGAAAAGAACGGGAAATTTGCATTCTTTGTGGAGAGTACAGCCATTGAGTACAACATTGAGAGAAAGTGTGGACTGGCCCAGGTTGGTGGCCTACTGGACAATAAAGGATATGGAATCGCTCTTCGAAAAAGTAAGTTCCCGACATTCATCACACTTTAACTAAGGTCTTCACAATGTAATTTTTAAAAACAGATAGGGAATCCTGAACAACTATTTTGTTTTTCAGATTCCTCGTACTTGAATTTATTCAACGGAGGGATCTTAAAGTTGCAAGAAAATGGGAAATTGGATGAATTGAAACGGAAGTGGTGGAAGGAGCAGCGGAAGGAACAGGCTGAGACCTGTCCGGTAAGG
>Ga0194135_10003201_pt1 | contig 9994 bp, 3 predicted proteins | sample LitLau_LLRF_2013_FD_134024 | JGI IMG/M metagenome (GOLD analysis project Ga0194135, IMG submission 134024) | Freshwater sediment microbial communities in response to fracking from North America - Little Laurel Run_MetaG_LLRF_2013 (version 2) | ecosystem: Environmental > Aquatic > Freshwater >... | reverse complement strand
GGTGGTGGTGGTGGTGGGGGAGAGTTGAGAGTAGGGAGAAATGAAAGTCTCAAGGGACGAAGACGAGGGAAAGTGAAGAACATTTTGTTGTACTACGGCCTGGGGATGAGCTGGGGGGCTCATATCACAAGTGGGAGGGGAGTTTTCCTCCAGCAAAAATGTCCAGTGAACTCGTGTCGCCTCACTGGAAATCGAGGTCATCTCAGCAAAGCAGACGTCGTAGTTTTTAAAGATGTTTTTATGAATCCGAAAGTTCGAAGGAATCCTAGTCAACTGTGGGTGATGTACATGTTGGAATGTCCCCTGAACACGCAAAATTTTGTCGACAAAAATGTCTTCAACTTGACTGCCACTTACAGACATGACTCAGATATCGTGACGCCTTATGAGAAATGGGTTTACTACGACGACAACGTCAAGACACTCAAGCAAGGTAATCGATCTACTCCTTCGTATTATTTGGTTATATTTCAGGTTGAGTTTGCATAGTAAGCTGTCCTTAAGTTAAAGCATTTAAACTCACAAATCACAATAGGGAATCTGTTCTCAACGAAGCAAATCAAAAATATTAAACCTTAGTCACTTTTGTTCCATTGTCCAATCAAAAGCCTTTTTGTCAGCCAAATTGAAACTGAGACTTTCTTTTTAAAAGATACTTTCTCCGCAGGGAATAGGAAAAGTTTTTGCTGTCCCTCCTTTACAAGTGTGTATAACGCAGAAAGGGATTTTGCATGTATTTCTCTCCACGTAGACATTTAAACACCCCAGGACATTCATTCATTCATTTAAAGTGTGTGTGAATTCTTCACAAAAAAGTTAGAAAGTTTAATGCGAAAGAAACTAGAAACTATTCTATATCGATTGAGATTTGAGACAGACACATGACATGAAGGAGAACTTATAATTTGGTTTCGAATGCTTCATCTGTCTTGTTTTATTGTGGAGCAAATCTCTCGAGAAGGATTTGTCACAGGGGTCTCTTGAATTAATCAATATATGTACAAAAAGTGCAAGCGTAGTAGTTTTATAAAAGGTGTATCTCGTTTACGTAAAAAGTGAGTTTAGAATAAAAGCTAGTCAAGTGGGCAAGATACGGAATCTCCAAATTTAAAGAGAAAGCATTTTTTGTCTCTCTCTCTCTCTCTCTTTATCGAAATCCAGTACTATTATTGAGAGAATATTGAGTATAGAATTTCCATTTCCTTCCTGCTATGTGAAGACGAGTTTACCTTTGTTACTTGAACTTTTCGACAATTCCTTCTTCGAGTGAGTAATATATGTATAACAAAAAAGCAAATGTGATGTTCATTTATGTTATTTATGGAAATAGTTGTTTACTGCTAAAGCTTTTAGTTTCTTAGGCCCGCATAAGATCAAAACGTAAATAAGACTAATTCTCTGAAATCTTTTCAATTACGTTTGGGAACAAACAATTTCCTATCCTTAATGATTTCTTTTGATACCGCTGGAATGAGATTTTGAATTCGTTTGCCTTCACAAAGGAACTGGAAGATTGTTCCCTGGAACAAGAGAGACGCTATAACTAATTGAGTCCTTTGAATTTTCTTTGACGCTGAGTTTACGTTTGAAGCTGTAGAAATATTCATGATAAAAAAAAGTTCATGTTGAATTTGAAGTTTTCAATTGTGAAAGAAAAGTCAACTCGCGGCGTAGTATCTAATGTATGCATATTTTTTGTGATTTGCAGGTGTGAATTACTCTGAAGGCAAGTCGAAGAAGGTTGCATGGTTTGTTTCGAACTGCGTAGCGAAGAACAATCGACTGGATTATGCAAGAGAATTGTCAAAATACATCGAAGTCGACATTTATGGAGCTTGTGGAACTCATTCGTGCTCGCGAGCCAATGCCAAGCAATGTTTCGACTTACTCGCTAAAAACTACAAGTTCTACTTGGCTTTTGAAAACTCAAACTGTCGAGATTACATTTCCGAGAAGTTTTTCGTCAACGGATTAGGGTAAGTCGCTCTCTGTCAATATTGTCAATATTGTCATTCTTTTTAGTCTCTGGCGATTCGGTTTCTCAGAGTGCCCCACTACCAAGTGATCTGGGACTGACTCTTATTCCGTGTCCTCTCTCAGGAGCCTTCTTGGAAGGATTTAGTAGAGGGTTCTATAGTTTAGTCAGTGATAAATCTGTGTACATGGTAAATGTTCTCTCATAAGCCGTCCATATAACGATGATGGGTTTGTGGAGGTCCTTGGAAAGATGCATTTAAGTGGGCCGGTGTAATCCCTGAAAGGGCCGAGGCTTAATGTGACCACATTAAGGAGTAAAGAGTTTCCATATATCGATCCGCTTCGATTTTCCCTTTATCGTCTTATTCCACACATTCTCTGCTCTTTCTTTTTGCCACATTTGACTTCTGAACAAAAGACGTGGCATATGAACTCTATAATATCTACAATGTGTGCTTGAAAGTCTCGTCCGGCTTCCCTTTATGTACTTTCTTTTTAACACACCCGGACACTTACTTACTTGGACCCATTACACAACAGAAAATATTTACTTTGCTTATTGTTAGGGAGGAAATGTTCAGGCTAAATTATTAATAGAATTCTATTAAGTACACTCCAGCACTCAACTATTCACTCAAGCAGAGGAGCCTTCTTCCCAGTCTTTCTCGCATTTACTCGGAACATCACTTAATTTTAAATGTTCTTTTTAACAGAAGATTGGCCATAAATATCCCGATAGGATTTGTTGGTAAGCTGATTATAATCAGTATGACAAATTCAAAAGCAGGACTCTTTTAAGAGTTGAGTGCTTAAAAGCGTACTGAAGCATTTCTCCAAGGAACATTTTGAAGGATATTCTTATAGTAGGCGTTGTTTCTTCGTATTTTGCATTCCATATGGAATGGACTTCTAGTATGAACGTGTAGTATTTTTTAACAAACTAGGACGCAAATAACGCAACAGTACATTTAAGCTTTCTCCGTGCTTATTTGTTGGTGCCTCGTGTGAAGGAGAATCTCTTGGGGAAAGTTTGTGTACATAGTCTGAGTCACGACTAACGTTGAGTATAATTAGAAAGGAAGTCTCTTATGTATTTTCCCATTTATAAGGTCACTTAAACTGTCGTCTTAAATCCTCTTTGCTTCCAAATATCTTCCTTTAATTCCATTTTATTACACTTCCCTAATAATGACATGCTTTCCGTCATCAGCGATGTTGTCCCCTCTATGTAATAAGGCTAATATAATTCTGGACTCACGCCAAGGAAAGTCATTAGAAGGGGATTAACAAGAATGTGAATGTACACATATTGAAGATATAAATATGTTCATGCGAGTCAATTCGGAGGTTTAATATTGGGCGAGAAATCCAATTCACCTTATTTAACGCGAAAGGTGAATGAGGAAAAATTAATCCAATATAAAATTTTGGTTTCTGGATTTTAGCTTGTTTGGCTTTCTGAGGATTAAGGAGGAGAAGGGGCGTTTTTGGGTGGTTTTTTATAATGATGTGTTCCTTAATATTGTCATTGCAGGAACAATGTGCTTCCTATCGTGATGGGAGCCCATCCGGATGACTACAAGCGGGTAGCTCCATACAAGTCGTACATTCACGTCGATGACTTTGCATCTCCAAAGGAATTGGCAGAGTATCTTTACCTGTTGGACTCTAATAATGAGTTGTACAACGAATACTTCCAGTGGAAGGGTACTGGAGAATTCATCAACACTCACTTCTTCTGTCGACTTTGTGCGATGGCTCATTTCGCTGAGAAGTCTGTGAGGAAACCCCGTTACTACAAAGACTTTAACAAATGGTGGAGAGGTTCCAATGTCTGTACTCGAAGGTCTTGGCGATCTCAACCTGATATCTTCTCTCCTGAATTTTACCAAAGCCAGACTTCCGTCAACTAGCAAACTACCATAAACATTCCTAATCAGGGTGAGAGCTTACAATCCACGTGTGTGTTGTAGGAACAACACTTCAACTTGAAAAAGTTTTGTCGCTTGTTACCTAGCTATATTTGTTCAGTTAAGTTTCGTCATTCCTAATGTATAGGTATATAGGTAGGTATATAAATTTGCGTGCGTGTGAATGTTTTGCAGAGTGTGCTAACTCTCAAAGTATAACGATCAGTAATAATAATATGTCAAGTATGAAAAGTTGTGAAAGTTTTGCATTTTAGAAGAAATGAGTTTTAGTTCGCACAGAAATAAGGCAACGATTCGCACATCAGTCAATTGGAATGTGTTCCTTTCCTCTTGAAGAACACATCTGGAGTGTGCGCGTCTAGACTTTCACTTATATTTCAACTTGTGTCAATTTGACTCATTTACACAAAGAGATTATTAATTCCGTTTCTCAGCAGGAATTGTAAATGGACTCTCTGTAAATATATATATATATCTATATACATACATACATACATACATATATATATACATAAAATATGTAAAATATTATGTGTACCAGTTTTCAATAGTCAACTTTATGTCTGTGATATCTACAAGAAGAAATGTTTGACGACATTTGGGCGAAGAAAAGATTGGTGAAGTCTCATTTGAAGAGACTATGAGAGAGATATTGTTAGCCGGGTTTGATTTGTTTCAGAGAAGTTACAAGTTACATATATAGGGAGTTTAATAAGTGAAAGGTTATTTACTTAAAGATTATTCGAAGTCGTTCCTTAAAGAATTAAAAATGCACTCAAGACTGCTGTAGTAGAGAGACGAGAGATGAAGGAGATAAGAATTTGAGCATTTGCATTCCTTTTAAAAGTACATATATACTGGAGATTATTATTGGGCATTCCTTTAGGTTTAACGAGTTCCATAGTCATGAGAAACTGTTTCTTGTCTGCAAGGATTCATTTAAATGTATATGTATTGCGTAGGGATTTTAAAGACTTGGTGATTTTGAGAGGTGTGTTTGTGTGTTAGGGATGTTGTTGTATGTAGAGTGGAGTTGGTCGCATCAATGTGTATGAAAACTACATTCATTCATGTGATTTAAAGAAAAAAGAGACGTTTCTCCTGACATGTTGTCAAAGAAGTAGAGTTAAGTAACCTCACTCTTCCAACTCTCATAATTTGTACTTAAATATATTACAACTGTTTCGAGCACTTAATGTAATTTTTTATATTCTAATCGAGAATCAAAGAATAAACGTTTATTTGTAAAGGAGACATGATGAAAATAATTTTTTGCTTTGTAATTGGCGAGCAAATCATTTGGTTAAAATACTTTCATAAATTAATAATAGTAATTAAGAGTATTTTGGCATTATTCTGGTCTTTCTTCGAGCTTGGCAAAGGCTGGACCTATCACGACATTAATGAAGTCAAAATGTGATCGAAGTTCATCCTGGAATGTAATTTTGTATTTCCGCAGAAGCTGAAAAAACACAGTTAAATTAATATTGTTCTTTGAGCTGCTGTAAGTGAAGGCTTTTTCTTACTCTGCCTATTATAATGATGCTCATCGAGATGGCCAATCGACGACCTGGGCAAGCTCGTCTATTCATTCCAAATGGACAGATGACATCTGGTCGGTGAGGCTTAAACGGAGTTATGTTTCCTTCACCAAGCCACCTTTCTGGGAGAAATTCTTTTGGTTTGTAAAACATATCCGGTGATAAGGCTCCTGCGAACAGCGCTTGGCCAATTACGACAGTCTGCATGGAAATCAATGTCAGTAAATACAACCTGCTCAGACATTGTTAGACATTCAAAATGTTTTACATAAGGTGGTATTTTGTATCCTTGAATTTCTGTCGATGCATTTGTGACCCTGGCAAGATTTGGAGCTACGGGTGAGAGTCTCATAGCCTCCGTGATACATGCTTTCAGGTAAGGAAGCTTTGTTACATCAGCGTCGTATATGAAAGTATCCGGTGTGATCAAAGCCGCTTTCAATTCTTCAAACACCTTTCTTTCCACATCCTCATTGCGACAGATTTCGTACAGAATGAAAATCAATTGGTTTTGTACCTTAATAAAAACATGAGTTTTAGCTCAGCACATATGAATTTTCTATTTCTTCCGTTGAAGGTATACCAACTTACTGGATCTGTAGCACCGCTGAAGAACTCCAAGAGTGCCATTCGCTTGTCCTTGTATGACAAGTTCGATTTCAAAAACTTCTTGAAAATAACACTTCCTTCTTCAGTTTTCAGGCAATGCTGTGTAAGCTCATCAATTAAGCTATGTCAGCATACATTACATATCTTTAATTGAGAGGTTGAAATGCGAAATTAAGCCTAATTAAGTGTAAATTAAATTACTCGAGAATCCTTTTTTCCAATTTACCATGCTGCCACGTTTGGTAGTATTTGAGAAGTCGAAACTCAGACACGTAGGTGTGAAAAGAATCGAAATAGTTTTGCATCAACTCAAACAAATTTTCAGTACCCACGGAGCAAGAATCAGTTTTAGTTTCAAATATTCCCATTCGTAAGCCAAAAAAAGTGTGGAAAGAACCTTCGAGGTCAACAAAAACACATTATCAGAATGAGGAGTAGTTGACTAGCATGTCGATAAATGGCATTTCATGTATTTTTTCATGATCCATTCTGATCCATTTGCAGCATTTCATAAACATCTCTCTAAAGCTTATATGGATATTGTTGAGCAGCATTAGTAAGTGAAATCTTACATTCAACTGAGATTCGACTGAAGTAATGCTGGAAGTCAATAATTCCGGCTTCACTTTCAATGAAGTTTATTGAGTCCGACAAGATTTCGTTGTAACCTTCGTTCAAGGTCGAAATATTAGAGTGATTTAGCGTAATCTTTGCTAAGCCCTTGTGTAAGTTTTCCCACTCTTGACCATTCCTACAGAGTTATTAGTAGATATACTTTATCAACAAATAGATAAAAATAAACAACTTATGTACATGTTTAACAATATTCTTTAACGTACGAGTTGACTAAGCCCACACTATCAAATAGGTCAGGTCTTGATTTTCTATAGTCTATCATGTGTTGCATTGGAGGCCTGATTTCACCAGTACATTCGTACATAACCCTCTTAATGTCCTCGCCATCCAACAAAAATAAGATGGGAATGTTATTGAAAAACTCGAACTTAACTATAGGTCCATATTTCTGAAACAACTCTGCATAAGAAGATGCGATGAAACATTATTACCACACTACCAAATGAAGATTTTGCGTGCGTATGATAATCTTGAATTCCTGCTCATACCTCTGCAGTAGTCCACCGTCTGAATAGCCTTCAATTTTGGTCTGGAGGATCCAAAATACGGAAAAGCAAATGGACCCGGAACATCTCGAATGGTTTTTTGCATTACCTCATCCTGAGTTTTAATTAGTGTTTCATCCTGAGACTGAAGTTGATTCTTACTTATTTTCTCTCTGGGAGAATTAATCTGCTGCTGCTGCCACAAGCTAGCGATTGTATCAACTGATAAAAAGAAACATATCATATACGATTAAGTACATGAACTTAATATGCTTTACACATAACCTACACCAATTATATGAATAATAAACTTCTTCTTACTCAGGAAGACCAGCCAAGTCTTCACAAAGAGAAAGACGCGTCTTCCAGGAACGTCATTGGAGCAAAGCTGTTTGAGGATCGTCGTGGAAGTTGCCGTTACCGTTGTCGTTGTGTCACTGGAGGAGGTCATGTTGGAAGGTGAAGGGCACGAAGAAGAATGAAGTCATATCCACTGCTACAGAGCTACTACATGGGTAATATGAAGATAATGTGAAGAACAACATTAACGATGATGATAAGATAAGAGATTCTTCTCACGGGGTTTCTCACTTTGCTCCAGCAAAAAACGCATCCGTCGCCCCATTCAAAACAACTCTCAACAACTCGTCTTCTCTCTCTCTCTCTCTCTCGTTTTACTAATTTAACTCGTTGACAGTCACACGAGTTCTTCTTCTTCACCTCCTCTCAACAATAAAAGCCGACTCATCCAATCTCTCTCATCGTGATCGTCATCGTGATCGTCTTCGGGTCGTGATTTGTGTTCAACATTTTAATCTCCCCTTCTGCTCTTTCCTGCGTGCCTCTGCTGGTAAGGTGACACTTGTTTTTAATGCTCTCTTTAATTGCTTCTACTTACTGTGTCTAATTGTAACCAAGATTGTAAACACGACGACGACGACTCCTTTTTTGGTATGTAGGCAGCTCAGCTTTAGCAGTGTGTCCTTGGTTGAGATATGGCACAGATCTACACGAGGGAGGGGTTTATGGGTCCTGTTATTAAGACCTTGAGTTTGGCTCAGATGTGTGAAATGATGGATATCATTAAGATTCGACAAACTCAGATTACACAGAGTTATTGCGACTTGTCAAGGCAAGCTGAGAATGCCCAGAAGGAAGGGTATTTGAATTTGGCGAAGGCAAGGTATGTCCAGGGACCACAGAGTATTAGCAAAAATCGACTTCCTACTGAAAACTCTGAGGAATGTGGGGCCATTGTGGGGGTTACGGTGAATGAAGTGGACGAAGTTGACCCGATTGATGACAGTGTGTTTCGGTACAAGCAACGGGAACTGGAGATCTTGAAGGACCCTGCGAAGGAAACTAAGCTTTTGAAGCAGATTGCCGGAGTTCTTCCAACTGGATGCGTTAAGGAGGCTCAGAAAAACTTTCGTAAAGCGTTGGAACTTCATGTCGAGAGGGCAAATATTCTGGAGGAATTGGATTTGGTTCAACGCAAGTTTCATTCGCTGGAAATTATGAAAAAAATCATGGTTGAGAAGAATATCAACACTGTTGCGGAACTTATGGAGGTGTGGCCACAGAATACGAAGACTGAATAAAGTTATGAGTTATTTTTAATTAGAAGGAGACATAGAATCATGTAAAATTCTGTGATAAATTAACCTGTGTAATTTGTTTTTCTATTCACGATTTGTTTTACAAACGATTAAGTGATTTAATTCTAATCATCTAAACTACTAATCGGTCTCTGTGACGGTAAACGGAAAGTAATTATAGAACTATACACCAGTTTTAGAGTATTTAGTGTGTAAACCACATTTGTTTAGTAGAAGAATATTATTATAATTCCTCCAATATCACATGTAGTTGTGTAATAATAAAATGCTTCGAATAAAACAGTTCTGATTTTCTATGACTAATTGCACTTAATTTTGCCTACAAAATAAAAAAGTCAGTATCTATAAATGTCATGACATAAAATATTCGACTATTTACATAACTAATATAATACATAAATATATTTATATATACATTACATAATAAGCATTTTGTACAAGTCGATCGGGTCAGACGTCAGTAAACAATATCGCACGACAACTATAATAATATTCAATACTTTTTATTGGAGATTGGAAAACAAAAGGATTTTAAAATGAGGTTAAAATATGTAGAAATGCTTTACGTAAAAATACTAAAAATAGGTACAAACACGTAAATGTTCACGACGAGAATATGTTAAATCGTTTTGAGAGGATGAGCCTGCGCAAGAAGTTAGTAATTGCCGGTCATAGAGTACCCCGTTGAGAAATTAGTTTTCCAACTGGTTCGAAACTCCAATGCAACTTTCCCGTAAGGTTACAGGTGCTCATCAAATAGCACGATTCTCCATGAGCAATGTTAAAATTTATTTGAAAGTTGCTTTCTCTGAAATAGATCTCCTGCGCCAGTTTTTACGATGAAGAACTGAATGATAGCTTGAATTAAAACCAAAAGATTCCTCTATAAATTGTTGTAAATATAATGAACAACTTGCCAAAAAATCTTCAAAATTCATCCATTCCCAAATATCCTCTACTTATTGTTAGTAGGTCCCTTTTATTTTATGTTTCAAAAAATTATGATTCTGCAAAATTACTTCCTAAATCTGGTTGCAAAAAGTTTTGAAGAAACCTTTTAACCTTAACTCAAGCTGTCGTACATTACTTCATCTTCTAAACTGACGGGATATCCACTTCGGAGAGGGCAACAATTTCTAACATTGATCCTCATGAAGAATCGAAAACTTTTGCTAATGTCTGACTTTCATAGACCC
>Ga0194135_10003200_pt1 | contig 9994 bp, 14 predicted proteins | sample LitLau_LLRF_2013_FD_134024 | JGI IMG/M metagenome (GOLD analysis project Ga0194135, IMG submission 134024) | Freshwater sediment microbial communities in response to fracking from North America - Little Laurel Run_MetaG_LLRF_2013 (version 2) | ecosystem: Environmental > Aquatic > Freshwater >... | reverse complement strand
TCTAAAACCAATGAAATTAATAGCGTCCATTTAAATTAAATGCTGGAAGATCGGATGATCATAATCCCCCGTCATCATTTCCGAAAAAATATTTTGAATCCCATGAAATATAGCCGTGAATAATTTGTTAAAAAAAAACACTTTTCTTACTATCGTGAAGTAGTTGACGGTCATTCCGACACCAACTTTTGTAGGTTCTCCATTCTCTTGCAAGGGATTCACTTTCACCTCATAATTTTCCAAAAGTGTTTTACGGACCAATTCCCGATTCACAGCACCTGAAAAATATTAAGTGTTAGTGTAACTCAGTTTCGCCGTTCATCAATTTATTCCCGATATCAAGGACAAATTAGCTAAGAAATGTGCCATGTGCCAATATGTCATGTCCCAGAGAAAGGATGAGTAACTTACAAATTGGAGAAAACACGGATGTGGATAAGATGGAAATTAGTAATACACGTTGTACAAAACTTGAGTTCCCGTTTCTAAAATATGAATTTCTCCACATTTTCAAAGTAATATTTCTACTGGAGGATCGAGGATCTTATTGGATGAAGTGGAGACTTGATGCTCCACTTTCAGCCCTATCTATCCACTTATCGCCTATTCACCATATTTTTTTCTCTCAGAAACAGCATCTGATTAAATATTTGCTTTAGTAGAACTCAGAAAGGAAATACTTTGGGGTAAAGATTGGAAATCACAAAGTCCAAGATCGCTTAAACACACCGCAGCATAGCAAGGACGTTGTGTGACTTTCTTCCCCTGCTTGAGATTATAAACTAAACGATTCAATATCAACCACTTGGCACGATCGGAGTTCATGGATGGGATTACAAAGTAGGACAAAATTGTAAATGGTAAATGCTTGATGTTTCTTATTTCTGCGTTCTGCTGTTTGCAAAAATAAAGGCCACAAACGGCAATGCCGTGGGGTATTGAGCATTTACTGCTCTTGCCTCCTAGGCGTTTCCCTTTCCTTTACATTATTTTCCCACTGTGAGTTACTCCAAAGAATTGCTCTTAATTTACTTTGGTCGAAGGGAAATGACTCTGAAGAGCTTCACATGGGCCAGAGAATTTATTAAAGGTTGAATTAAAACTGAAGACTCATCTCGCTCTCGTCCCCTTTACTCAAGAAAGACCAACTCGTGTCCGAACAATAAGAGCAACAACTGCAAAAAACGCTTGGCTCAAACCGGTCTCATCCCATCAAGATTACAAGTTTCAATTCGGTTTTGGACGTAGGTGTCAGTCGAATAATGCCAAAGATCACAAGATTATACCAAAATGAAATATCAGAAAAGATACACATCAACTTAGTCTCGAGATATTGACGACTTGCATTTTGTATCAATACGCAAGAACAAAAATCCCACACTTTATTCCATTCGGCATGTAATTTACAAAAGGATTTAAATTCATTCAGGAACAGCTGCTAAACAGAAGCGACTTTTAATGTTGATTAGAGTTTTTTAAATTGCTCCTAAAGGCTTTTCTTCTAAGCTTAAAAAAGTTTTAGAAATATTCGCGCTGTAGGAAACAGACACTCGCAAGAACAATTGGTAAAGTGTTGATTTAGACGAGAAGTGCGACAGCCATGACGAATGAAATGATGGAAAAGAGAGTAAAGCAGGCTTTGTCAAACAAGTCCACCAGGGCAATCCAATCTCCTTTCCTTGGTATTTTGCTACTCCGCATGTCATTGACCTCTTCCAGGGAACTCTCACCATCACCTTTCCTTGAATGTTGCGGGGCTTTAATGATGGAACCACGGCGCTGTTTTCAAGAAAATAGATACTTCCAAATTATCCACTCCATTTCAATAATAATATGTTGAGAACCGTACGGCAGGAGGCAGTTTCTCTCCGAGGGTAATGTACGACACCACTTTGGAATTTAAGAGAACTTTTGTCCAATCTGGAATTTTCGAATGGGATTTCCCAGAGGTCACATTCACCAATGCCACGGTGAGCGTCATATTCAGGGTCGTCATGAATAAGTTCCAAGTAAAGAATCTAACTGTATGAATGTGAATAACAATATAACCCAACTTTCCATTATCCGTTCATAATTAATTGTTAACGTGATTTTTACTTGCCAATGGCAGGGACATGATCAACTGTTGGGAGGCGCATTCGGAAGTAAATCATGTAAGCCGTGATGACTAAAAAGTTAATTCCGCACATTGTCATCCGTCCACTCCCAGCCAATGGAACAAGAAATCCAATAAGGCTGACAACCGTAATCACTAATTGAAAACAAACCACAAGTGACAAATTGGTAGAAACGGAAGAATAATAATGTTTCATTCTACTCACTCAAGACGGGAAGAACGAGCGTGAATGTAAAGATGGATGACTTCCGCCCAAGTGTAAAGTAGTAAGTAATATCCACATATTTCTCAACACAGCAAGAGTACTTCTTTGCAGTGCGGACTGCAGAAGAATCCCGGATAATCCATTGCGTATTGTTGGGGAAAATATGCCCTTCATAGGACATGACTTTGATTCGAGACTCCATTGCTGCCTGTGGGTCAAATCGGAGGTCAATCTCGTTCTCATTGTACGTCCAGGACCCAATTTTGATGTAACAGCGCTGCTCATCAAAGGGCCATTGGAGTAAATTCATTTTACAGTTGGTAATGAATCGGACAGGCGGAACCCAAATCACACTTCCGTTACTTTGTGCCAAAATCTGAGCATCCTCTGCAAAGTCATTCATGACGGTTGGCTTGGCCGTGTTGTATGTTGCAATTTCCGGAGTCCAGACTTCACTTCGGGCGAAATGAACGTAGCCGGAAGTGTCGTAAACTGAATAATTGGCCCATCGTAGTCGCTCGTCCTTCCAGCTCATCACAACCCAGGCGTGGACTTCAAACGTCTGAGCTTGATCATCCTAAAGATTTCACATTAAGAATATCGCAGTTAGCCAACGTTACAATGGTTAAGACCAGCAAAGGAAATTACGAAATTACGAAGGGGGATGTCTTACAATGTCATAGTGAATGACGCTGATGAATGGGATTGTGACTGTTGTCATGTACGGATAAGGTTTGGCAAGTGAATCATATCCATGCAAAAGATTCTTCCGGATTTTAGGATCCGGAGTTCCCCCAAACACAAAATCTAGAGAAAAAATATAAGAGTCATTTAAATTGTCACAAAAATGTAATTTTGCGTGCGGTTTGGCTGGACTTACCCAAAAACGTCACAGTGTTCAACAGGAAGAAAAACTTGTACATTTTGAAATTAAAAATCCCGAGTATTGCTGAGACTTTGGCAGCTCCTTCGTCCGTGATCTCTTTTGGAACATTTGACAATCAGGGAGTCATGCATTCTTTCCCACTGGAGACTGCATCTCTCCAAAGCCTGTTTGGCTCCCCTTTTTCCTCAATTGTGTGAATTAGTACCAATTTGAGAGATTCACCATCGGATATATTCATTGAAGCTTCCTTTGCAGGAAACTCATAAATCAGTCAAAGCATCATCACAATTACCGAACGGAGCATCCGACTCGCATCCCACACAAGAAATGTCATCAAGAAATTTTCGTTTTGACGCAGTCACAATCTGACTGTATGAAAGGGAAGAGACAGAGGGGATGCTTTTCAATGTTCACTAATAAGACAATGGAAGTTTCATATAAAAACCGACAGGCACGCGAGCCAATCTGAAGTTCTAGGGAGGATTCTGCTCTGCCGGCAGGGTATAATTTAAATCCTCGTTTCGAAGTTTTTCAGGAAGTGACTCTCTAGCCATCTTCTGTTTCAAGGAATGATATGCCCTGTTAAGAGGCCTGACCCCCGGCAATGAAAAGACAAGTTCCTTTTTGGCGTATCCACCTTGTAGTCCAACGACAAAAATAGTTCTTTGTAATTGGGATTCTCCAATTTATGGACCATGAAATTCTATGTTGGATCTTTGGATAATAAAAAGTAAAATCCGCGACTTGTCGAAAAAACAATCTCCGCTCCGAGCTCCGAGAGGGTTGAACGAGGTTTACAGGGAGGAATGCTCATTTCAGACTAGAAATAAAATGTGTTACGACTTTATTTGTCACTCGAAGAGGAAGTGTGTTCTTAATTTTAATTTCCTTCTACCCTTCGCCGGGTTCATCATGGTTTCCTGTTACGTTTGGACCAGTGCCTACCTCTCCCTTCCTCCAATCAGTACGCAGGTGAAATCGGAAATTGAGACTTCCTCAACAAAGTTGGACTCGGACTTGGACGTGGGAGGTAGAGAAGAGAAGAAGGGGGCTAAGAAGATCCTAATTTGGAATACTTACTGGAAATCCAAAGTCCTCTGGAACAAAGTGCTTGGGAAGATTATACATGGAGAGTGCCCAGTGAGTAATTGCGTCTTTACTTTGGATAAGAGGGAATTGGAGACGAGTGGCGCCGTCCTATTTCATATCGTGGATCTCCTCCACTATCACTTCCTACTTCCGCGTCATCGACCTCCCTGGAAGCAAGTTTGGATTGGGATGACCTATGAGCCGCCCTTCATCCTCACTCGTACAGGCCTTGACCTCTCCACCCTCAACGGACTCTTCAATCGGACCATGAGCTACAGGCGTGACTCTGATATTGTCATCAGGCATGGAACCTTTCACAGGATCAACGACCATACAAATGTCCTCACTTCCTTAAGAGCATCAACAAAAACCTCAGCCCTAGACGGCTCCGTCTCCAACTGGGTCAACTCACGGGATGACCCGCAAACTAGAAACTACGCAATTGGGAAACGCCGCCTGGTTGCCTGGTTCGCCTCTTCACGCGGTTGCAAAAGTCAATCCGGAAGAGAGAAATATGTGCAAGAGCTCCGGCGCCATATTGACGTCGACGTCTACGGAGCCTGTGGGAAATTCAAATGTGGGGAGCAAAAGACCATGCGGAAACCGTACAAAGTGGAACATGATGATTGTTATTTCCTTGTCAGCGTCGCATACAAGTTTATCCTTGCCTTTGAAAATTCAGTCTGTGAAGACTACGTGACAGAGAAACTTTATAATAATCTTAAACTGAATGTGATCCCGATTGTTTTTGGAGGGGGGAACTACTCCTTCTATGCTCCTCCAAATTCCGTTATTGACGCTTCCGTGTATAGCCCAGAAGGCCTCGCGTCCTATCTCCAACTCCTCGATTCCAATGATACGCTTTACAATGAGTACTTTAGATGGAAGACTGAATTCACCATTACGGCTCAGGATGGAGTCCCCGATCCATGTGAATTGTGTAAAAACTTAAATGAGCCTGCCATCTACACCCCAAACACGTACATGGAGTTTGACCAATGGCTGACAAGTGGATGCCGGGAGGGTTATGGAAGGGTTGAATAACGAATCCCACCCTTAGTATCCGTTTTATTAAAAGGATGTCAACTAGCAAATCCTCACCTAACGGCTCATCCAAGTGGAGCTCTTCTGCAGAAACAATTGAATGAGCGTCATTTGGATCACAATTGAAGGCCGCATGGACGGTGAGGTCGTCATAAGCAGAGAAACTGAAGAATTTTATTTCCAACGGGTCCTCATCCTTCCAGTGCAGAATTGGAACGTCACTCGTCTCCGGCAAGAGACGCAAATCCCCGGAATGTGCGTCGTATTGGACAATGAAGCCTCGGTAGTGATGCTCCGTCAAAATCCCTGGGGTCTTAATTACTGCTACCTCGTGGCAGTGGGCGTGGTCACAACGGCGGAAATCTGTCTCCTCGTTGCCTCCAGATCCAATCACAACCTAATTTATAAAATTTAGAATTAAAACTTATAACACCCAAGATGGAACACATCAAGTTACTTTACCATATAATGAAAATCTCCAGGCTCGTTGGTAGAACCAAAAGGAGAGAGAATTATATGGCCATTTGACTTTCCACGAAAACGGACAAGTAAACGAAAGTGCGTTTGGAATGTTGAGTTTGGAATTGGGTAAACTGCATTTTCAAATGAATATCCAGTAACGGATGTGAGCTGACAACCTAAACAAAACCAAACAAAATTCTTCGTTTAACCTAAAAACATTTCTTTCGAAATGGAATTCTAATTTCTATATTTTGCATTTGGCTTAAGCTAACCTTCATGAGTAAAGTTGACATGATAGTTTGGTAGATGAGCATTCGGTCCATTCTTCTCTTCTTCAACTCCCGCTGGCTCATCTTCGGAGTACTCATCAGAATTTCCAAAGAAATTATCACTCAAGAAATCACTGAAATCCGCTTTCCCAAACCCCAAGTGGTGAGGAATGGAGCTCCAAAGGAGAAAACACAAGAGAAATTTATTCATTTTCCCTTTTCACATCAAAGTCCCAAATGTCAAACTCTCACTGCTCCATGAAACTGGAGTGTTTAGACTATACGAACAGAGGAGCGTGACTAATCCCAATCCCAATCAAAACTATTCAAAGGCGAAACTCAAACTGTGTCATCTTGACTCCGTGTCTGACAACCCGAACATCTTCCGCCTCCATCGCTGATAAGAAAATGTATTTATAGAAGAACAACGACTCAAAGCGTCAAATCGTTGACGAAATTGTGAGCTGCTGAGATATTGAAAGTGGATTTGAAACAATTAGTCCTAGTGTCGTAATGGCAGTTCATTCTTCGCATCCTTTGAACTTTTAAAACTAAACGCTCATCTCAGCAAAGATTAGAGGAAGAGCAGAAGAGTTGTAAACAATTTGATTGCCAATTCCGAATGAACTCGCACTAGACATTTTCCTGCTCGTACACAACCCTTACCTAAACATTACGAACCCTAACTAACATTTGGATTCAATTCATTTCAATTTCAACCTCTGCCCTTCCTTATCGTGTATGCTCTAAATGCAACCGTTGAATTCATAATGTAATCATCCTTCAAAACGGATCATTCAATCCACTCCACCAATTGAGAAATTAACCTAAGGATGAGGAGAGGGAGCAAGCAGAGAAGGAATTTAATTTCCTTCGAGGTCATTGGTAATAAAACTTGCGTTAATGAAGGAAATCAAGAATGCTCTTCTACTCACGTTTAGTATTTGCAACTGATGAGAAAATATCCTTGGGCTTGCAACCAAATGCAACTTCCAGGAGCCGTCCATTGTAACTGGAGAAGCTGAAGAATTTAATTTGGAGTGGGTTTGGATCCTTCCAGGACAGGAGGGGTAACTCGCTTCCTTCAGGATACAAAACCAGGATGCCAGACACCGGTTTGTAGAGCAGAGTGAAACTCCGCCATTGAAAAGATGACAGGATCCCGGGCGTGTTCAACTTGACAAGGGGCCTGGCCTGCTTGGTACGACGAATCTCTGAGAATCTATTATTGTAGGATCCTAGAATTGTCTATGGAGGAATAAGCCGAGGTTAGAATCCTATTCCTACTTTAGTTCAAGACAAATTCGGAGTGCATATCCTTTGGGAAGCGTACCATGTAGAGAGGCTCCGTTCCATTTGGATATGTAGAAAGGAGAATATGTCCATCCGCAACGCCTCGAAAGCGCACTAGGAGCTCAAAGTTCCCGTTCGTATCAAAAAACGGCATCGCCGAATGAAATGTTTTGAAGCCAAAGGAATTGTAGATTTCTCGTGAGCAGGCTGAAAAATCAGAAAATGATTCAAGATTAGATTATAAGTGAAGTTCACAAAACAAAATACTTTTGATTTCTTACTTTCATGTTCGAAATCAATTGTTTCCCCATCCGCCGTATGAGCTACCAATTGCCCTAAAATCCCATAGTTTCTAACTACCACCACTAGTAGAAAAATGATGATAGAATTAGCAAACTCCTTCATGCCTAATTTCTTTGATGTAATGTTGCGTTCGGAATAATAATGAGAGTAAGTGCATGAAAGTAAACAATTGGCATGAAATCCAAAAAATTATGATAAAGAAACCGGAAGCAAAGATGATACGCGTAAACTGTAAAGCCTATTTCGCACAAAACAAAGACGTAGAGTGAGACTCTCACAAAGAAATTAAATTCCACACTTGCACTCTTCCCGGAGATAAACAGAAAGACGGAGTAAAGTTGTTATCTTTTACTCTAGACTTTCTACTCCTAACAATATTCCTTTGTCAATAATTGTGGAAATGTTGAGTAGTAAATTGGACCAATGCCAAAAACAAACCAGGATTTTGACATGGGCTAGTGGCACTGCGTTTTCCGAAATGACAATCACTGGTTTCCACTGGCACTTTTCATGCTTTCCAGTATGTTAAGCTCTTTGAGTTCCTTTGCTCGATTTCTCTCCTCGTACTCGAGACGCTTCTTGATGATGCGCTCCACCACGAGCTCCGTTGTCAGAGTCGAGCCAGAATCAATCCCAACGAAAATCCCAATCTCCTTGGGATACGCATATGGATCCTGAAATGGGAAACGCAATGATGGTGTCAAAAGTTGCTTTGAAGGGGCGTTGACTACATAGGAATACTAATATCCTACCTTTGAAGTAGCAGGATCCGGCTTTGCAGTTTGCTTCCCATGGGCAACGACAGCAACGCCGAAATGCTCTATGAGGTCCTTGGTAACGACGTACGGGGCTCCGATGACTACTTCAGAGACATATTTGCATGCAAGGACGGACAGAACTCTCTCTTGTAGATTCATAATTGGATAATTGCTTCCTTTATACATGTTCACGATGGGATCAGTATGGAGTCCAACAATTAAGAAATCACCTGGAAAGGAAGGGTGTAAAGTTCAGTTAGTTATTTCGTTACTTTCAATTTAGGTGAGAAGATAACGCATTACCCAATGCTCGTGCCGCCTTGAGAAAAGCCAAGTGTCCAGGATGGAGAACATCAAACGCCCCGGCCGTGTAGACAATTTTTGCTCCCGGCTGAAATCATTAATAAAAGAAGGGTATATTTAATTACATTAAATTCAAATAGGAATAATTGCAGTTGTTGATAAATCATTAAAAGGAATTATATTATTATACCTCAGGTTCTTTCCCTTCAGCAAACTGCTGGATCTTGCGAGTTGTTGGTAGAAATTGCGACATTCCTGTCCATGGTGAACGAGCCAATGAATCCGTGGCCAAATTGGCATGATCCCCCTTGTTCTTATCCATACTATATTCCTTATCACCACGTTGGAAATGATCACGGGTCAAGAGGAGCATCCGTCCCACTAAATCCGTTGTGCTCACGCCCTGAGTCCTTTCAACTTCTTTATAACGACCAGCATCTTTAACCTAATAAATGAGAACAACAAGATGTAATGTGCAGCGGGAGCTGAGACAAATCAAGCCTGTAACTTTACTATTTACACATTGCTTACAATTTGATAAGTATCAGTTCCATCCGCAGTAGTGGTGATATCGTTTCCTAACAAAAGACAGAAAAAAAGCAACCGTACCTTTCAATATACTCATTCCATTGAGAAGACTTTACTACAAAGTTTATGACCGTTGAATTACCGTGGACACAGAAGTCACAATTGTATTTGTCTAAAGTCTCCAATGTAGTCACGTAAGGAGCACCACGAACGACTTCGTCAACCCATTTGATAGCTTCTACCATTTCATACCTAAAGTATTCATACATAATTAAATAACATATGAATTCCAGCGTTACTGCCTGTGAGATTACTTTAAGTTTAACAAAACAGACGCATGAGACATGACCAGACCATTACCAAGCTAGTTTTGTCTCAAGTAAGATGTTTATCTACTTAGTATACCTACCAACTATCTCACCTTTCTTCTTGTGTGAAAACTGGTGGTCCTTTGTGCATTGTTATTTCTTCGTCCGTATGCACGCCAACGACAAGATAGTCACCGAGAGCTTTTGCCTGACGTAGGGAATTGGCATGACCGAAATGAACCATGTCATAACTGGAGTGAGAATACAAAAATAATAATTAGTAGTCACAAACACTGTAATTAATAATTAAATTTTAAGAAAACATTTGAAGATAAAGGCATGTTGAATAATTATTAATTACCATCCATCACACCAGAGTCGAACTTGCTTTTTGGACATCCCAAATTCTTTTCTAACTACTATGCTATAG
>Ga0194135_10003199_pt1 | contig 9997 bp, 10 predicted proteins | sample LitLau_LLRF_2013_FD_134024 | JGI IMG/M metagenome (GOLD analysis project Ga0194135, IMG submission 134024) | Freshwater sediment microbial communities in response to fracking from North America - Little Laurel Run_MetaG_LLRF_2013 (version 2) | ecosystem: Environmental > Aquatic > Freshwater >... | reverse complement strand
TCATTTCCCCCCCCCCCCCCCCAATAATCCAGCCTCTATCAATCTAATTTATATCCGAATTATCAAAGTTCAATTCCACAATTATCATCAACTCCTAGGCCCAGCCGGTCAGGAAAGTTAAATTTGATATCATTTTAATTGATTTGGAGGGCGAGTGTGGAGGATCTTTTACCGGATTTCTAGATTGAAATTTAGCAATTGGAGTTAAGTTAAGAAAGAAATAGACACAGTACAGTCCTGACTCCTGAGAGTCCGCCCTGCTCATTACTCAGGTTTAGTACAGCTGATTTAGGGTGCGGTAGGGTGTAGATTATTAAGAACATTTCAATTTCAGTTTCCGCTTTTAATGAGTTGAGTTTTCTGGTAAAAGGTGAGGAGTTTAGGTCATTTTCCGCTGCCGCTGCTGGTGTCCTTTGTCTCACCACCCTACCACCACCACCGTCGTCATCAGATTCGGATCGGATCTCTCTCGGCGGTGTTCTCCATTTGCAGAAACTTTTGGGTGGTGGTATAATGAATGACGTGTTGGTTGTGTAATGAAAAGAAATGCCTTAAGTTTTTCAAATCCCGTCTTCTGCTCATACTCACTCACAAGAAGAAGAAGAAAGTGCAAGGAAACCCGAGTTTGCTTACTGGAAAGGTTCAAAGCAAAAGCATCAGGCCAAGGCAAGGCTGAAGAGGGAAGTGTCTTATTAATTCAACTTTGATTTTGACTAGTGAATTTTAGAGTGAGCCAAGTTTTTATGAGAAGTATTGTCCAATTTGCCAATTCGGTAATTAACCTAGTCAAGCCCTTGCTTAAACTAAACTGATGATGGCACGTCCGGATTTCGCAACAGCAACAGAAAGTCAACGTTTATTTTTTAAGAAACTGCAGTGAAATGTGAATTTGAAATGGCTAATAATAATTGAACGATAAATCAATAACACCACGATAGCCGCACTCCTTTATGAGCTATGACTTGACGATCTCGTTTGGATTCAATTAAAAGCTCAAGGTTCACCCGAAACGGTTCGATTCAACTTTCCTTATCCTTTCTCTAACTATAAAATCCTTCGGTTAAGGTTTAACCCTCCCCTCAGCCAACTTTCTCCATAGTTCCCCCCATAATCCGAAACGCAGCACGAAAGAATTTCTGTAAACTAAAATTAAGGCCTTTGTTGGCGGTGCCGTGGGGTGCTTTATTACGTTGCATTCCTAACTTGTAGCTGCATTTAGCTGTTTTGCGAGGAATGCCACTGTTGGAATCGTTGTTTGTTCGATACGTAACATGCAGCAGTTCCTATATTCTCGTTGATGCAAAGGAATTGTGAGAACAGAGCCATTTTATGACAGTTAATTACAGGTGAGGTGAATTGGTGAGTGAGTAATACTTAGCATATGTGTGGTATGGTTAGTGATGCGGGGATGATACAATGATAATCCAGTAAAGAGCATGGCATTGAGTTCAAGCTAAATAAGTTTCCCCACCCAAAACCTATACGCTGTCGCTCTATCTATGTCAGTGGCAATGGCGATGCATGATATGATAATGGATTGGGTATTCAATTCAATTGTTTGTCGTTCGTTGTTCCCTTCTTTTTGTTGTTTTAAATGAGGAGACACACACAGGCAGGAGAGACATGGACAGAGGCAGGCAGGCATCGTGACGCTCATCTCATCATCTCTCCCTAAACACCAAAACTGAACCTGATTCTGATTGGTGTGAAAGTATCTGATTAGGAAGAACTCACTCTTATCATCATGCTCCTCCAAAGCTTTCTTCTTCCAAGCATAAGCAGGAGCAGTAAACTTAAACCATTTTTTATCCGCTCCTTCCTGCTTGGTTTTGCAACTAAACTACCCAGCATGCATCGTCACTCATCGTCACTCGTAATAAAATAAAAAGCGTAATGGATGAGATTGATAAGGTCGCATACGGGGAGGGAGTGAACGAAGCCTCTTCTTAAGTAGAATTTCCGTGCATTCGGGGGTTTTTAGCAGAAAGCATATAGTTATACCCCGAGAACCGAACCCTAAGCTATACTTCTTCCTTCCTTACAACAGATTTCTAAATGTGGTCTCTAAACTTTTCTCATGAGTATTGATCGATCTCCGCTCATTGATTGCGAGTTGTCTTTCCCGAGTCAAGTCTCAAAAGTTCTAACCAAAACACGTCATTTCTATCCATTTCAGCTCCTCCTATATCATTGCATCTTTGGAATTGGGAAAGTAGTAACTAAACTACTACATAGTCATGGACGACGTTGTGGATTTAAGTGTCAAGTGAGTTACTTTTTTAAGTGTGCTCTATGGATCCTAACCCACGGCACCCGTAGTCTCGCCCGCAGTGAGACTGCGACCGTAGACCGTTGTTACACAAATCGTCGAGTTTAACCTGACTCGATTTTTATTTTGTTTCGCAGGAAAAGCAGCCCTAGTCCGGTCTCCATTCAATCCCGGTCTTTACCCAAGTCCCCAAGATTGGATCTACCAACGGCAGAGCCCTCGAGGTTAGAGCTCCCGATGCCCCTTGCTTTCAATCATCTGCCTCCATCCGTTGCAAATCTGATTCCCCAAGTTCAAGTTCCCCATGACCTCACCAGACTTGTGAGTTTGTTACGAGAACATGAAAGAGATGATGGAGTCTCCGCTACGTCTGGTAGCGCCGGCAGTCGTTCCGGCTCAATGTCAAGGGCGGCTCTCTCATCCTTATTCCTTCAGCCTCAACAACAGGCTCCCCGTCAGCCTCAAACTCCTAGGAAGCAAAGTCACGTGACGGGGGTGAAACGGAAGAAGCAGGATGACGACGGAGACGTTTTCCAACTCGCACTACACCACTCCTCATCAAATCATCCGGTCAGGAGGAGTTTGAGACCAAGGGCGGAGCGGAGTTATGCAGAGAGTCCGGACATTGTTGTTGACTACGAAGACGAGCCACCGAGTAAGATGAATGGAGTTGCATCCATGGTTTCCACAAATGGGAACGGTTATGCCAAGGATAAACATGACGACTCTGATACTAGCAGTGACTGTGGAGAGATGCCACCGCTTCCAGTAATCAAGGTAAGTATGTTAATACTGATTGATAAAAATATGAAGATTCTTTATCCTTGCGTTATAGCCACATGATTTAAAAATAACCTACTGATGTTTTCTTTCGTTTGGAGGTTTTTCTTGTGGCAATATTGAACCGGTTTCTGAAGTTTGGGCTACTAACTTTGTGTCATTAGTCAGAATACGGAAACTTACACTTCTATTTAACGTCACACATTGACATTAATTATTGTCGTTTCGATTGCTTGAGTATTTCGTATTCCCAGACTCTTATTTGGAGTAGATGAAATGTTACTGCACTGATCCATTTTATTTTTTAGGAAATGAGTCCGTCGGAAGTTGAAGCTAGAGAAAAATTGCTTGAGAAACTACGTGAGAATGTGAGGAATGAAGAAATGAAACTAGTCCTCCTGAAGAAGTTACGCCAGTCACAAATGATGAAGGAAAACGTCTGTGTTCCTCCGTCTCCAAACTCTGTAGCCAATGTCAACAATGGAATCGGAAGTAGTTTATCAATAACTGGAACCAATTATGCTGGGTCCCTACCACCTCCACAATCCCCTCATCAGAATAATCATTTGGGCATCCCGAATCTTCATGGGGCCAGTTTGCAGAGTGGAGTGAAAGGTCGTTCCTCTCCCAAACTTCCTTCGGGCACAAACCTATCACTCAATCCCAGCCATGGGACACCAATGGGTCATTTGGGTAATCTCGCTGGACTTCGATTGACACAGCATGGAATCCCAAGCATCGGAATCCCGCCACAACAAGGCCCCAATAATAGTCACCATCGACCTCATCATGGTTCCCCAAACAAGGGACTCAACTCATCAAAAGTACCTTCGTTTCTCAAAGGGGTAATGAAGGTTTTTTCCACTTCTTCCTCCTACCCCGTGTAAAATTATAGTTTGTTTCAACCCCTATAAATTCCACGAGAAATTAACTCCTGACTTTTGTTGGTTCTCAACACAAGTGGGTCATGGAGTTGACGACTCGTGGTAAAGAAATCGGTGTATCTCCCAATATTTTGAACTGACAACTGACTTTGGTTATCATTTTTTGGGAGACACCAACACTTTTCCATTTTGGAAATTATGTTCTTACATCCTAACTAACTGACTGGAGCGTAAATAACATTTACCTCTAATTTCCGTCTAGCAACAACCACCGGCGTCCCGAGGCAATGTACCGAATGCTCATCACATGCAGTCATCTATGCCGTCTCTCATGATGCCCCCACAGCGATCCTCGTCTAACTCAATTACGCACAACCTCCTCCTGGCTCAAGCGCAGCAGTCTTTACTTCGCGGTAAGGGATTGACGATTCCTAATCTAAGGAACTCTCCTGTGTATGGTGCAGATATAGTTAATGCGAATACCTACCGACTTTCAACAGGTTCGAGAAATCAGGGTCCACAGTCAGCAGCAAATATGATGCTAAATTTTGCCGGTACACCTCCAGGTGCTATTCCGCCACCCACTATCTCACCTGCGATGGACAAGTATGAGAGGCCAAAGGAGGCTCACTCTGGTTCCACATCAAGTTCTCAGGTTAGTTGTGTTTTGTTTTTGAAAAGTAGGAATCCAATCCAATTACTTTTTGGGATTCGTTCGCAATTTGTAATATACACATTATCTGTTTCTTATTGCCACACGCTCAGCTACTCGGTAGCTCAAGTTTATTGGAAGGAAAGTTAAGTGGCACCTGCAGCACTCCTAGCCTTGCCGGGGGATCCATAATGCTAAGTCCAAACACTGGATCTAACCATAATATTAGTAGTGCTTCGAATTTAGCTCCTAATCTGAATGTTGGCGTTCCTTTACCACCAACACTTGAACAGGTATTCCACGAAACTCGTTACGAATCCGAAGTTGATAGTCGTTCTGTAATGCATGGAGTAACGTTTGACAACAGTACGCTTGACATGTATTGATTAATTTTCCGGAAGGGTATTTCCGAACTTTTATCCATGAGTCTAAGTGGCCGCTAGAAAGTGGATATAATTTTTAGAACTTTATAATTATAATTTGCATGTAGCTTATTTCTCGAGTAATCCTGATTTTTTTCTCAGTGCTAATTTGCGTTTGTTGAGTATTCTTCCGGAGTCTGGTTGTACTTGATCCCATTCTAAAATCATTGATGACAATCCACTTTTTTTTTTCAGGCCGAGCGTCGTCATCGATTGGCTACAAGTGGAGAAGAAGAAAGGGAAACTCCAGCTCAGAGACAAGCAGCGGCTAAATTAGCCCTTCGGAAGCAGCTAGAAAAAACACTACTTCAAATCCCGCCACCCAAGCCGCCGCCTCCAGAGATGAATTTTATTCCAAATCCAAATAATATGGAATTTCTAGCTCTTATCGGGTTAGAGTTTGTTGTGGACTATATCACGAAGGACGCCAAAACGATTCCCAAGTATCCAGATGCTGTTGTGTGTAACCAGTGTAAGACAGACTTTTCGAGCATGTGGAAGATTGACAAAGGTAAGAAATTCTTACACAAAGACAAAGCATTGAATAAGAAGCTGACAGTCTAGCCTTTAATTGTAAAAATTCATAATAGGGAAAGTGATCTGTGAGCAATGTGCAACATCCAATGCCAAGAAGTCTCTCAAAGCTGAACATACGAACAGGCTAAAGACTGCGTTTGTGCAAGCTCTACAACAAGAGCAAGAAATTGAGCAACGGTTGGCCCAGGGTGGATCCCTGGCTGAAACACTTGCAAGTGCTGGCACTACCGTAAGAGCTACTTCCACTCCTTCACCAAATCACAACGTGGTTGAACGTGATCATCGCTCACCTCAGTTGATATCCTCATCAACGTCGGCCAACAGAAATCGGACACCAACTCAATCCCCTGGATTAGGAAACATTCCGCTGGCACTCCCTGTACGAGATCGAGAACGTGACAGGGAAAGGGAGCAACGTGAGCGTGAACGGGAGCAACGAGAAAGGGAACGTGAACGTGAGCAAAGGGAGCAGAGAGATATACGTGAAGCAATTTCCGCCATTACAGCTGCTCAACAACAACAAATGCAGCATGCACATAAGGAACGTGAGAGGGAAAGTCAGAGTTCTAGTTCTACCGGGCGGGAAAGAGGTGGTAGTTCACGGGCTGCTGCTGCCGCGGCTGCAGCGAATGAGTCGCTCCTTAACCTTAGCACTCATAACCAACAGCACAATTTCACGCAACAGCTTCGTCATGAAATGGCTCAGTTGGCCCAGCTCCATGAACAACAGTTCCAGCAACAACATCTTCAGCAGCAACTCCAACAAAGGCATTCCTCAAAAGTGGCATCAAAAAATAGTGGTGGTAACGGGAATTCCATGAACCTTAGTGCGCGTGGAGAAAAAAGGGAGAGAGAACGGGGCGGGGAGGCATACCGTCTAGAACGCGAGCACAACAGCGCTGCATCATCCCTCCTCAGTCAAACCTTGGCACAGACCATGGCCAACCAGTTTATGAGCCATGGCCTGAGTATGGGTCAGCAACAACAACAACCGAGTTCCAGTAATGCTGGTCATTCTTCGGCCCCAAAATCGAGTCAGGGTCCCGGAACTAATCGCCGTGGACCAAGGACCTCGGATCAATCCTACAAGCAACCTTCCGTAAGTTCTCCAAAGTTTACTAGCAGGACGAAACAAGTTACTTTCGAATCAGAATCTTACTTCTTTTCTAATTCGGCAATATTAGATGTCCAAGCAGCAGAAATTGGATGCAGATGCAGCTGCAAAGTTTGCAAGCGCAATGGGAATGTCAGGAGCGACTGCGGGAGGCATGGGGCTCAATCCGAATGCAGTTGCGGCAGCGCTACAAGCAGCAGCTCATCAGCAAATGCTCCGGATGCCTCAAAACCAGCAGATTCCAGCACATCTTTTCTCGCCTCTTCTCTACCCGTATCAAATGGCCATGGCACAGGCAAGTTCAAGTGGATCAATCTCCCAATCGAATTCAATGACTTTGAATGAAATACTTTCTTATAATAATTAATTGGTTTCATTCTATTCAGGCTGCCTCATCCGGTAAGCAATTGCCTCAAGCCTCACTCGCAGAATTACAAAGACAAGCCGAGAATTTACAACAACTCCAGCGCCAGTATCTCTTGGACATGATTCCAAATTCGAGAAATCTCCCACAGAATTGGAAGACGTAATTTTGACAATGGTTATCGATGCAGATACTGTAATGGTGATAACTGGATAATTACCTTAGCATTACCACTTACCATTCGGACGACGGCAATAGACCTAATCAGATTAGAGAATTATGACACGAAAATTTTCGGAGGGGTTTGACAATTCAAACAGTTTATATTGACGTAACTGTTTCATCCACCATATCGGGCGAAAAATTTTAATAGTCTTCTCCCACATACACATGCGTTTGACTTTAGGAAAGCTTCGAAGGTTATATTGTTAAAATATTGAAACTTTATTGCCAGGCTTTTGAATTGAGAGTGCAAATGGTTGAAAGTATCCAGATAACGCATTACACTACAATACAGAAATTGTACAAAAAGTTTAGTCTCTTCAACCCTGCTTTACAAATTCCGAAACCTAGATATCTCACATAATGTAAGCCTTTGCCCGTGATTATTTTGACCATTCTCATTAATTTAACCGACTTGGTACACAAACTTTGGTTTTTCATGGGTGAGTAATTAATTAATCAAGAAAAGAGTCGGATCATTTCTGTCGCCTCAATCTTATTCATTTACACCGTCAGCCTGTGGACTTTTACCTTCTCAGGGTATTATTATCATACAATTATATTCCACTTGCTCAAAATAGTTTGAAGTTTTCAATTGTAAATTATAAAAAAGGATGGTTGTTTTATTAATAATTTACTCTCACTGATTGGTGATGAAACCATAGAGCTGTAGTGTCCTATATTCCGTTTCCTATATTTCCAAAAGGCTAAAGTAGTCTTCACCAACCACCAATCAAATTAATTATACAAAGTTTACTTTAAGAGCGCTTAATTGTACATTTATACAATTTTACTTACCTGTAAAGTTGTTCTTATTAATAATTTAGCTTCACATCCTTTGTATATAAATATGTGTATTCCTAATTGTGTACACAGTGTACACATTACACAAGAAAGACGCAAATTTTACAAGACGATGTTCATGCTGAGGGGTTTTAGGTTTATCAATTATCACAATTAATAAATCATGACCAAGAGTAATTTCTTTTTCACCTTAATCGTGCAGTGTGTCTGCTTAATGCCTGTTTCGATTTATAACATGACTGCAAAATTGGAGTAGGTAAGTGACCTTACATGTTAGCTTAGGGAGAGAAAGTTTCATTAGCTCAGCAGGGACTGATTCATTCACGTTTTTTTTATTAGCGAGATTTTTATTTTCGTTTCAATTTCTTAATTGTTGAGCACAACGTTTGCTTACTTATTAATTTATATTAAAGAATAAAACCATTGAATTTAATTAAAGATGAGAAGGAAGTGAGAGGAAAGGAAAGTCGCCTGTTTTTCTCTCCTTTGTGTAGTAATCTTCTTCATCATTCGAGATGCGAGGAAAGCCTATGCAATGGGTGAAGGGGAGGATTTCAATCACCCTTCGACCGCGGACTGGTGGATGACGGGAATGGGTGTGGCTGATGCCTATTTAAGATCCTCCCTCAACAATCCCTTCCCCAACTTCAACCGCCTGCAGTGTTGAGGAGCATGGAAATAATTCCGTCCGATTTCGGATGAAAAGGTTGCTTTCCCTCTTCTTCCTTTTATTCTCGCCATACAAACTTAACAGGTAGCACAAACACTTCCTACCCCTTCAAACCCACGCGTCACCTCAGTTTTACGTTCATTCCGGATTAGAAATCCGGGGATTAAGTTTCGATACATAGGGAAAAAAGAAAGTTTGCCATCCTTTCTAGTAAAAGCGTGAATGGACAAGAAGGGGAAGGTGAAAGTAAGTCCCAAATCACTCGGAATGTGCGAAATCCCGTCATCGGAAGTGTGTAACAGTGACGTCCCTTTTAATATGAGCTACGGTCAAAGTCAAAAAACCTCAAAATCTCATGACAATTCCACTACCACGAAGAATCAGGTAAAGTACAGAACGCATTCATTTATAATATTTTTGACGAGGAGTCGATGTTGAATAATTGAAATTTTAATGCTATGCTGGTGTATGCGTCTGGGATTGTAGGTATCAGCGGTGATGTTATTCGGCGTCCCAATTGTGTCCCTGGTAATGGATGGAAAGGAGCGGCTTTGTCTAGCACAAATCTCCAGCACTCTCCTCAAGGAATTCAGCTACAATGAGATCCACAATCGGCGCGTGGCTCTCGGCATCACCTGCATCCAGTGTACTCCAGTCCAATTGGAAATTTTGAGAAGTAATAATTTATTTTTCAAAATCATTTTAAATACTCAGAAACTTAAGTGAAATGGAATCTACGTTGCCTAACTGCTACCTTAAAGAGAGGGTGCCGGAAAATATTTTTTTTTCGAGCAGAACCTTGCAAATTTCTCCACGCGTTTGTCTCGTTTTTTTTTAATTTGATTTTTTGTCTGGAAAATGTTGAAAACAATTATGTTGTGCAAATCGTTGTAAAGTTCCACGTCATATCGAAACACATGATGGCAGAATCTAATTAAGTGTGAGATATTGTATTAAGGAGCTGGAGCAATGCCGGTGACCTCAAGAAGGTGTGGAATGATTACAAGGCGAGAAGCTGAGAGACTCTGCCAAAGCTTCCTGGGAGATCACGCTCCACCACAGGTGAGTTCAATCCTCCAGGATTAAAATAATTTCCAGATCTACGAAAATTTGGACTTGTTTGATCTTCTCGTATTATTTTATCAAATAGCTTCCAGAGAATTTTGCATTTGACGTCTACCACGAGTGTGCATGGGGATGTCGAGGGAACTTTGTTCCTTCCCGCTACAACTCTTCCCGTGCCAAGTGCATCCGATGCTCCTTCTGTCAACTCTTCTTT
>Ga0194135_10003198_pt1 | contig 9997 bp, 11 predicted proteins | sample LitLau_LLRF_2013_FD_134024 | JGI IMG/M metagenome (GOLD analysis project Ga0194135, IMG submission 134024) | Freshwater sediment microbial communities in response to fracking from North America - Little Laurel Run_MetaG_LLRF_2013 (version 2) | ecosystem: Environmental > Aquatic > Freshwater >... | reverse complement strand
TTAATGTATTTGGCCTCGTCAGTAACAGAATAAAGGCTAAAAAAATTAAGAAATACCTCCTTAATTCAACAAATTAACTTAAGCGCTGTATTCCTCCAGTCAAAAGGGAATAAACTTCGTCCACAGAGTAAGGAGCACCTTGGAGCAGCAACTTCCTCAGTTCCCTCCGAAGCCCCGCCTATTAGAGCTGCCTGCCTAAAGCCTGTTCTGAGGCGAATCCAGACCGGATTGAGTCAACTTTTTCAGTGTTACCTAGTTTACTCAATCACGACCCAACCGCACCAAAAGCTCGCTAACCAAATTGCTATTCTATATGATTAGGTCGAGTTCATGAACTCAATCCGCTCTGGATCCAACAAAGAGCAGGTCTATAGTAAAAAATATACTTTTGCTGCTACAAATTCTTATTCTTCACGTATTACCTTCATCCCGAATAGCATTGTGTCTGGTCTGGTCACACTTTGTGGTGGAAAGATTACATTGAAAAATATCAGGGCATATACATATAAATCAGCTAGACACGTAATAATAAATTATTGCTCTTTTATAGGTTGAAGCTAAAGTGGGGTACAGCATTAAGAAGAATTTCAAAGAGGACACTGTAATTATGGACCGAGAGAGCCAAATTATTGCTATTAATAAGACATTTGAGGACTCAAAAGTACCGATAGAGCGACATTACAGCAAACCCAATGTCACCGCCGTTGAGGTGCTTCCGGTGTTCCCTGATTTCAAGGTATAGTAAAAGATAGATATAAGGTCAGTGCATGGATACATATACCCTTTCGCAGGTAGGAAGCAACCATAAACTGTTTTGTTCTTCTTAAAATATGAGGTTTTATGTTTTTTTTAAATACAATATTTTTTAGAGAACAATAATAGCCGCATTCGAATCCTATCTGCGTGTAAATGTCATTGGCGGTCTCTGCACCGTGGTTTTTTACACATTAAACGATTTATTTATTTATTTAAAAAACAGTGTATAGAGTAGAAAAAGACAGAAAATTCATAGTGGATTTATCCACTCGCATGCATGTAAAGAATCAGATTCAGCACAATAACTAGTTCTAAGTTGCCCGGAAACTTAAAAACATACAATGTTAATGGATTTGATTTTCTATTAAGAAAGATCCTAGTCACAACAATTCTGAGGTTGTCCAACTAACACGATGGTGCCTATAAACTAAATGACAATACGATAAAAAGAAGACTGTTTTCCGTCCGCCTAGGCCTATTTATTATTGAATTTCTCCTTTTTCCATAGGGATGGAAGTATCCGTGTGCCCAGGTCATCTTTGATTCAGACCCGGCTCCGGCAGGTTTGGCAGCTACAGTCCAGACAGAGTTCATGTCTCAGGCCATGATTAGGGGAGTCATGGATGAAAGTGGAGAGCAATTCGTGGCGTACTTTCTTCCTACTGAAGAAACTCTGGAGAAAAGAAGAAATGATTTGGCTAATAATGTTGAGTACGAAGACGACCAAGAATACGAGTACAAGATAGCGCGAGAGTACAATTGGAATGTCAAAAACAAAGCGAGTAAAGGATATGAAGAAAATTACTTTTTGGTGGTTCGCGAGGATGGAGTATTCTACAATGAACTCGAGACAAGGTAACGTGTAACGTGCTCTTCTACAATACACTTTAACCTAGGGATAACTATTTTAAGCCATAGAAAACCACGGGCTAAAATCTAAACCCTAGTTTAGGAGTTTTGTACCGTTCGCCCTAAGACTTCTAAGATATATATTGTATATAGAATGCAAGTCATTAACCTTGTTACAGAATATAGTAAATAGAAAAGTTCACTTTCACTTTTACCTAGTTATAAAACAAAAATATAGCGGAATCTAAAGCATTTTTGTTTTTCATTTTGGCACTTTTGTTTACTAAACAAAATATTGGCTATAAAAAAGATTTCGTGTTGGTTCAATTTAGATAAACTTTATTACTAGTACGGACTGAATAAAATTAGAAGTTCAGGAAATTCAATGGGAAGAAAAAAATAATATGATAATGCTGTTCATGTGCTAATACATTCTGATATTATACTTGTACTTTTTATTCTGCACTGATTTTTAGGGTTCGTTTGAGTAAAAGACGGCAAAAACCTGGACAGGCTCCCAGTAATACACGTTTATGTGTCAAGCACCGGCCAGTCAATGAAATGGAATATAGAATGCAAAGATATAGGGAACGAGTGCTGGAACCACCAGGTGAAGAAGAAGAGGAGGAAGACGAACCTGAGGTCATGGAGGAGCATGTTACCATAACAAGGAAAGGCGGCGAGAATCAAGGAAGCGGAGGTAAAGAGAGAGAGAGAGAGAGAGAGAGAGTTAAGGCCGCTCTACTCTGCAAAATGCGCCGTTTAAGTTGAGACTTGCCCGAATACACGCTAGAACCTTATCTAATGATATTCCGTGCAAATTGCTATAACAAGTCTCCTGAGGTCATTAGGTGTGCTCTAGATTATCAATGGACCTTTTCACTGATTTTTTAATTTCATAATTATATTTACCATGAAAAACTGCTGTAGGAAAGTTAAATCCGTTTTACTATCCAGGGTTTCAATTTGTCGTAGCTTGTGTTGAAACACTGTTCAAATCGCCAAAAAAGACATAACGTAACAAATTTGTATGCTGAATCTAATTATTTAATTAACTCAAACCAGTGGAAAGGTCCATTGATGGATATAAGTAAATTTTATTGTTTTCATCTAGATGAAAGTGATAGTGGTAGCAGGACTCCTGGATCTAGCAGGAGCGGTAGTCCTGCCCGGAAAAGTAGAAGCCGCAGTAAAAGTGGCAGTCCAGCCAGCAAAAGAAGTGCGAGTGGCAGTCCAGCTAGTAAGAGAAGTGCAAGTGGCAGTCCAATCAGTAAGAGAAGTGCAAGTGGCAGCCCAAATGGCCAAAATCGCAGCAGAAGCAGTTCAGCCAGTTCCACAGGAAGCAAAAAGTAAGTATTTTTTTACTTTTATAAATGTAGCATTAACCATGGGATTCAAACAAATTAAAATACATGAAGATTATAATGTATAAATTAAAAATGAGAAAAACTTTATAGCACAAATCGTGATTAATTTAATGAACTCATTACTATCTATTCGTTTTTAGGCGAACGGTACAATACACTTAAACCTTCGTTCAACTAATTTAATCTGTGCTTTTCTATGGCTTAAAACTGTTATACCTAGACTAAAATCTATTGTACCGTTCGCTCCAAATAGAAGGCTTTCGAAAATTCTAGGTTATAGAAGTAACTTCCATTTTACACAATTTTGGTACGTTTTAGGAGCCGCGGTGCTGGAAGCAGGAAGAGTGGAAGTCCCGCCAGCAATCGTAGCGCTAGTGGTAGCCCAAGAAGGAGCCGAAGTCCAGCCAGCAACCATAGTAGGGAGAGTAGCAAGAGTGGTAGCCCTGCTAGTAGGAAGAGTGCAAGCCGTAGCAGAAGCAGCTCGGTTAGCTCGAAAGCAAGCAACAAGTAAGAAAAAAACACTTTTAGAGACAACATTTAGATAGAACCCTATACTAGTTCCTTCTACGTTCCACAAATTTTTTTGCTATTGTCAATGATGCCGCAATATAAGCTAAATGCTCTATTTCAACGACACGATTTAAATTTGCATGTAAAAATTTTTCATGTTCGATATTTTGCTTACATAGTTTGACATAATTTCCGAAGAGTTCTCGTTGTTCTGTTTTCTATTTCTTGAAATTGGAGAAAATTATAGGGGAGATCACGATCAAATTAAAATATAATAATCAGGAAGCTTCTCACCAATAGAAAACGTTAGAAGCTTCCTAATCCTTATTATTACTCTTCATTATTAGGAACGTTTAGTTTAATGATAATCTTTTCTCTAAAGCAGGTGAACGTGTGTGCGTCACGTATTGACAAAAATATTGACGGTTTTCCAGCACTCTGGAAACCATTTCATAATATTGACAATATTATTGTCAATACTGGTATTGACAATAATAATGAACTTGTGCGGTCTGCATAATGCCAGGGGAATGATGTGGGCTCATGGTGGTGGTTAGTGGCAGCCCTATATACTATACCTGTATGGTGGTCGCCAAGAACTAGTCCCACAACCAAGGGTTCCAAAAACTGTTTACCTAATTGTAATTCAATAAAATAAATGCGGTAAATGGATGTTGTCTAACACCTTTTTTCTTTGTTTTCAGGAGCAAATCTGGAGGCAGTGATAGTGAATGAATTTACATAGAAGAATTCAAACCGTAAGTAACAATATTCCTGTCCTAACATATAGTTGATAGTTTTGACTTTCATTGATTAATAAAATACAATTTTAATAGTGTTGTAAACCAAAAATTATTTTTAGCAAGGCTGAAATAGCAACAAATCAAAAGCTAATTATTCCATCCGTAGTTCCTAAAATAACATAACATAAAATTGAAAATGCACTTTTGTCAGGTAGCCATGTTTGTTTTCATTTCATTCGCGGTGTCTGCGAAATTTAAAAAGAATTAGCGTGTTCTTAAGATTGTCTTGATCGGTTTGACTGGACTTTTTCAATGACTCAACCAAATCAAAAGCACGCTAGCTCGATCGCTGTTCTTTTAGTTCATGAACCCAATACACGCAGGATAATAAACAACACAAGCCTGAAACATCCTGAAGAGTTGTTCAAGCTTAGATAACTGTGGCACAAGAAGTAATGTAATGTAAACTAAGGTCTTTTAAGAAAGTTTTAGGGGCTCCTTCAATTTTTTGAAGTTTAAATTGTCACGAAATTGTAAAGCAAAAACATTATTTTCCAGAGTGATTGTAGAAATTTAGCTCTATTGGTTCCTTGTACATCACGTATTCGTCCCGCAATTAATATTGCCTATAGTGATAGAGATGGAGGATTTTGCAATTAGCAGTATTGCCAAATTCCTTCTGCCTTTATCTTACTTGTTGAGGTTCAGAATTCAGAAATGTTTTCCCTTTTCCTTTCCTCTGTAATGTAGCGACGCTTGTGTCCAATCTGTATATCTTGTTTTCCAATGATCTGTGGTTGCGTTGAAATCCGATTTCATATTGTCTAGGAGCTGATTTGCCGAATGCATCGATGGTATTTTGCTTTTGTTTATTTTCTTATGAATTCGTTCGGCTGTGAGGAATATTACACCTAAAATTACCCCTAATCCGAACATATATAGAATGGGGCTTATGTCAGAAAGTGTGACACGCACCCAACTAGTCTGAACATTTGGAATCCGTGGTGGCCATGTTGTCAGTAACAGACGACGTAGTACTCCCTCGTTTTTTAAACGCACCAATCTAAAACAGGCAGGAACTATTGCAATTAAACAAAGCCGAAAATAGTTAATTTTTGGTAGTTGACTCCGAGTTATTGTGAGTTTACTAATAAATTTATTCATAATTAAAAAGGAATTAGCTGCGCTTCGTATATTTGCTAGTGTAACTTACTGAAGATCGATCAACTTTTTGTAAGGGCTATTTTTGGTCGTTGCAAACCCAAGATGTTCCCGAAATACCTGAAGCATAAGATATCAGTGATTGTTAAATAGTCTAGTTCTATTGTATTTTGAACGAGAATTTAGATACCATTGTTTGCATAATTTTTAGGTTTGGCTATGATGCAGTTGCTAACGTAGGCTTACCCGAGGTCCTCCAGGCATTATTTTTTCCCGGCATTCTCTTGTCATATTTTGTAGGGTGGTCAGAACGTTAGGCAAGTCCCACATAAAAACGTAGTCTTTTCTGTTGCACACTCTTTCTAACCCTTCGGTTACATTCAAAGGCAGTTGCGAGGTTGGCTCTAACATTTTATAGAGTCTGTTGTGATGCGACAGCGGGAATCTCTCCGCCAAATCCTATAATGTTATTTTAGTGATCAAATTTATTTAGTACATAGTACAATATGCCTGTTTTAAGTTGGATCTCGAGTTGAGTTCTCTTTTTCTGCGGAGCCGAGTTTACTCAATCACAATCAACCGCCCCAAATGCACGCCAACTCAATCGCTGTTCTTTTTCATTGGGACGAGTCCATGAACTCAACCCGGCCAAGATCCAATTTAGATCAAGCTTATTTTCAGGGTCACCACTTCCCTACTCTATCTACTTTACTCGTCATGATTCACTATGCCCATCCCATGACCGCTCCTAGTCATGCTTGATATTCCTGCTGTAAAAGTCACCAATCCTAGTGCCACTTCGGTCATGGTGGTTGCAGACAGTAAGGGCATTCCAGTTAAATATGATGTTGGTATTGTCCCCATCCCTAAACGTTTGTTTCCGGGACGTACCCTGTTAGGAACCCCTACCGAGTTGGAGTTGTCAGGTTTAATACCCTCAGCATTAGCAACAGGATTAGGTAGCCCCACTACTATACTGTGTGTCTGGCCAATAGTACTTATCAAGTAAATTCGATGCTGAGGAGGAAACCAAGCTGGCACCGCTCAAGAATATCATTTAATATTAATTAATTGGGTCACTTTACCTGAAATCTGAATTTATTATCCCTACCTTAATGCCTTGGTACACGTCCGAGTCGGGTACAATGCCCAGCTTGTACACTTGACTCGATGTGACTTCCTCAAAAGTAGTGAAAGGCGCTTTTGATGCAGGTATAGTTAGTAATGAAAACAGGGCTGCTGAGAACGCTGACGTGACCACTAAAGCCGTCATGTAAATTGACAGAAACATCAGCCGGCAAGCTGCTGATTTCGGTGTTACTTCTGAGCCTGTTACATCAATAATTAGCTCTTGTATTTGAAACTTTAATTTTTACGGTTATTAATTATAATTTTGACTTTGATTGTAAGCAGCTTTCAAATTTATAGTGGATCCCGATCAATCATAATCAGAGGTAATGTGGGGAAATAGGAAATTTTAATCCTTTCACTAGCTAATAATACTTCCTTTAAGAGCGAACGGTGTAATACACTTTAACTGAGGGTTAACGATTTTAAACCATGGAAAAGCACCGATGGCAATCGTTAAATTCTGGGTAAATGCATGTACCTTGTGCGCAGGCTGCTCGAAACACCGTCTCTAGACAAGTCGAATAGCTAAAAACGTAGTAATCATTTTCTATCTCAGATGTTTGATATTTCCAAGAAGCATAGTAGAGCCCAAAAAGGGCGGCTGCACTCACTAGCATCCAGCAAAGCATAGCCACCCAAGTTTCAGTACTGAATGGTTTTAAGTAACTGTTCCACTCGAGTTCACTGCCTGGTCGGTTTCCGAATAAATTGATCCTTAAAAGGTAAACGCATAATGTATAAATCTGCATACGTTTCATTCCACGGCAATTATTGCGTTTTTTAGCGGCGCAGTCTACAAACACATTTTTTGCAGCAGGTACCAAATCTTCATCAATTTAATGGTGCGACCAGTGTGGCCATATTTATAATTTTTTATGGCAGAAGCAGTAGTTAGTAAATGGGGTAAAATTCAAGATACTTAAATCTAACCTTATCTACGTAACCAAGACCAAGGTAGTACCTAGATATACGTACTTTGATTCGTATATAGGTTCAGATAAGTCGGCAAAATGGGAAATGATAGGCTCTTGTACCACAGGTGAAATCACAAAGTCCGCTTTCGATTCCAGCATTCCCATTTTTATATCTTCCTCTCCGATGAATTTGTAATCTGTACTGAAGCGAAAAAAAAATCCATCAGAGGTATCGTGAACAGCTATAATAATAAATACTATAGGCACAAACTATAGTTTTTTTTTGCCGCATTTCCGATCAATACTACAGAGCAGTGTGTCGAAATCAGGACGGGGATTGCAGAGCAAATCCCCTAGCGAGGAAGAGAAAACACATTATGCGCCATAATAGTCCCTTAGCGTGATTAGTAGGAGGAGTAAATAAATAGCTACACATGAAAAGATTCGTATAGGGATGGGGTATAGGTTCAGTGCAACTTACTTAAATTTGAGTCTGTTCTCCAATTCTTTCCAAACTTCATAGAAATATCCCGAAATTATAGTTGTACCATTCTCAAGTTTATTCGTAAAGGTGTATGGGGGCATCTACAACGGCAAAAATTGTTATGGTGGCGTTCCTGCAAAAAGTCAGACAATCCAAAAAAATGATAAACTCACTGACATTTTTGACTATTCCAGTAAATGTGTGACCCTTGAAATCGGGCCGCCTGATGTAAAAGTACGGCTGATTAGTTGAAAATCCATCGACAGGTCCCCAATATCCAAGAGGCGTTGTGTAAATAGGACCTTTTCCAGTCACATGGTAAACCTCGATCATTTTTGGGATCGACCCAGACATATCAACAACTATAAATTCACAGTCAAATGGTATGTAAAGGTTTTTGAGCCCTTCCAAGTATTCCTTGGTGTTAGTGAATAATATCCATTGGGCTCCTCGAAGTATTTGCAAATTAGCCAACTGAAATAACAATTTTTTTTATAATTTTCATTCCCTTGTTATGCAACACCAACTAACAATAAACCAGCAAATAATGAGGAGAGTATTCAAATAATTTACCTACTTTTTCAAATTTTGACCATGATAGGCTCTCTTGCCTGGCGATGACCATATTTACTCCTTCCGGCTTTTCTGAGTCTCTAGCTATGCTGTCTAAAACTTGCGAAGTCGACAATATTGCAGTTAGAATCATTTTTCTTGATGGAAAAATCATGTCACTGGCAGGATTTTGTAAATATCCAGCAGAACCGTCATCCATAATGAGCATAAAATCAGTATTCAGGTAATCAAATAGATCCAGAGATATTTGGATTTCAGTACTTGAATATGCATTTGCTATACGTTGCTGAACCAATGCCGACATAGTTAGAGAAAGAACGAATTGGATCGACATAGTAGCACTAAAGTGATCTTTTTTAATAGAACGTACCGAACCACCTTAAGTTTCTTATTATTTTGTACTCGAATTATGTCAATGTAGAGTGCCTGTACAAAGACTACCAACCATGGCCTCGTCTGACATTACGGATTTGATACCACTGTCAAAATAAAAAACACCAACTGACAATTTTGATAAATTTCCGACTAATGGAATGCCATTAATAACGAATAGTCGTGCAATTATTTCTAAATAATGTGTAAGGGTATTAAGTAACATTTGCTCATTTGAGGTCCATTACTACACTGTTAAATTTCTCTTTCCCAAACAAAGTATTGCTTTTTGGTGATTATAGGACAACGTACAACCATCGTTCGCTAGTTAAATGTTTATTTTCCATAAAAAGCTTTCAAGTTATTTATGCTTACTTCTAACGAGCTATCGAATAATGGTTACGTATCTTCTTTTGTTGATTCTACGCTAAGTGGATGTTTTGTGCATTCTCATGAAAAAAATTTAATAGGGGGAGGGACTGACTGAGTTAACCACAAAATGTAACAAGAACTAGAGTTCTCGGTCTGTGGTTAAATTTTAATTAAGGGAGCAGGAAAAGTTAAGAGAATATCTATACAAGTATAGGTAACTTTTCTGTACAAAAATTCGAAACATAAAAATATAGGAAATTCATTGTTAATGTTTTAATACGTATCAACATCACCAGCAAATTATGTATTAATAATTACAAGTATTATTTACCGACAAAAATTAGTCTAGTATTTACGAGGATCAACAATGATTTGGTTAGTGATGTGAATCACTCCATTTGCGCATAATATATCTTTGGATAAGACCGTAGCTGACCCAGCATATAATGCTGATCCACTTCTGGTTAATCGTAGATCATCTTGGCCCAAAGTCTTGACAAATAGGTGCCCATTATCTGGAACCTCGTTTTTCACCACCTCTTGATCGAGCACATGATGTTTGAGTATCTGGAAGAACGTTTCCTGTATAAAATTATGGCTAAATGGATTATGGCACCTATTGCCACACGAATGGCACGGTCCCCAAGGAATAGCGTGAACGATAAAAGCATTTCAATAAATTTGCTGACAATGGCATTTAAATTATCAGCGCATCAAATATCCATAACTATTACTGCTGTCGATAATACCATTATTCCCTTTTAT
>Ga0194135_10003197_pt1 | contig 9998 bp, 11 predicted proteins | sample LitLau_LLRF_2013_FD_134024 | JGI IMG/M metagenome (GOLD analysis project Ga0194135, IMG submission 134024) | Freshwater sediment microbial communities in response to fracking from North America - Little Laurel Run_MetaG_LLRF_2013 (version 2) | ecosystem: Environmental > Aquatic > Freshwater >... | reverse complement strand
GAGTATACTTGCAAGAATTCAAAGTGCATCCCGAAGCTCTTCTTCTGTGACGCTGATGTAAGTTGAAAAAAAAAGTTTTGCCTTGGTTTGGTGTCGGCAGCGCAAATGAATGATTCCGTTTTTTTTAATGAATTTTGTTTTAGGATGACTGTGGGGATGACAGGCAAGTGACACCGGACGCATAGTCTCCTTCAATATAGTTATAAACTTTGGTTTCACTTTTTTTTCGGATAGTGACGAACCTGCTTTGCTTTGTCGGAATCGGAACTGCACTGAGGGATGGCGACGTTGTCCTCCAGTCGGAAGTACAGTTGGTTACTACCGTTGCATACCGGAGTGGCTTTTCTGTGACGGTTAGAAGATAACCTCCCTTCAGTCTCGAATTCTATTTCATCAAACGTTTTAAAATATGGGATTTTGAATTTCAGGAAAACCGGATTGTTTGGATGCAGGGGATGAGAGACCAGAGTCTTGTGCCAAATGTGACGCTGAGAGAGATTTCACTTGTAGAAACGGACGTTGCATCCCTAAACGGTGGACATGTGATTTTGAAAACGATTGCGGTATTTTTTTTTTACTTATTTATTCTTTACAAGTGATTTCGAATAATGGATAGAAATGTTTGCATCACATAGGAGACAATTCTGACGAGGCAGCATCCAACTGTCCTGCCTACCGAGAATGTTCCGAATCCGAATTCAGATGTGGGAACGGGCGTTGCATTCCAAAGAGGTGAGTCCGTATGATTCAATGCCTGATTTCCCATAAAAATTGACCGGAATAATTCATTAATTCATTTTAATCTGAAAGGTGGAGATGCGATCTTGATGATGATTGCCGTAAGTATAGAATTTGTGGATAGTTTCATTTTGTTTTGGGTTTATGGCGTGCATCTAATCACTCTGAATTTTTTCCATTTGTAAATTAGGTGATGGAAGCGATGAGATCGGATGTACAGATCACGTATGTCGGAATGGGACTTTTCAGTGTACTTCCGGTCATTGCGTGGCTTCTCACTTCCGATGTGATGGCGATCCCGGTAAGCTGATCCAGCTTCCTAGTTTTTTTTTTCTACTTTCTATGATCGATCGTCAAGTTCCCTGATTCATTTTGCGCTCTAAACTAAATTATGTTGGTGTATGACAGACTGTAGAGACCTTTCAGACGAGTTGAACTGTCCCCCACGATATCCAGACGGGAAGTACTGTCCTAGGGAGAAATTTGAGTGTGCAAACCACCTTTGTGCAAGCCATACAGATCTTTGCGATGGAACCGATGACTGTTAGTGTTAATTAAATTATTTCACAGATTTCAGTTCCTCATCTAATTTTCTTGTTGTCCCAGGTCACGATAATTCAGACGAGACCGAAGAGTTATGCAAGGACTTCTCATGCGATAAAGTTCATCGATTCCAATGTGCCAACAAGAAATGTATTCCCAAGTATCTTGTCTGTAATAACAGAGACGACTGCGGAGGTGAGGTCAAATTCCTTGACATTGTCTTCTTTTTTTTCTGTCCTTGCCCTTGCCTTGCTAGATTTCAGGCTTAATTTTAAGGTTTACTAATTACACGATTTTATGATTTTGACCCATTAGATCGAAGTGACGAAGACAATCTGTCGCTTTGTATCCCGAAACCTCGTGAGTGCAGTCTAAGCGAGTATCGCTGCGCTAACAGGAATTGCGTCGACAAATCAAAACTTTGTAACCTCCAAGACGACTGTGGGGGTGAGCCTAAGATTTTCTATCACTCTCTTGATTTTGTCCTTGTTTTGTAGTAATTTTGTCAAAACTTGTTTTCCAACTTGAATGAATAGATTTGTCGGATGAACTTGGGTGTCATGAGAAGCTCCATTGCTCTAGTCCACAAAACGGCGGTTGTGAGCATCATTGTCATAATCTAACAGCTAGCAGCGGCTACGTCTGTTCCTGCAATCCAGGATTCATAGTCACCCGTATGAACCCGAAACGATGTGACGATCTCGATGAGTGTGAAACCCAGGCATTGAGCAACTGCAGTCAGGTCTGCACGAATCTCAAAGGGAGTTTCAATTGCTCCTGTTACGAAGGGTTCCATGCCAGTGGGGGATTCGGCGTCTGTCGTGCCGTAGACTCAGGATCTCTCCAGGTCCTCGTTGCCAATGGACCAGAAATACTCGGGCTCGGAGTGAAGAGGAATATTGACCTCATTCGGAATGAGGGGCGTATCGAAGCAGTGGACTATGACATCTTTACAAAATACATTTACTATGCCGACTCGTACAAGAAGACAATCAAGCGGAGCCTTCTTCCAGGCTACAGCGGTGCAAACATTGGTTACGGGCAGGATCTCGAAATTAAGTCAAACGGGAAGCCAACAGCCATAGCAGTAGACTGGGTTGGAAATAATCTTTACTGGAGCGAACAAAGCCGAACCGGGAATGGAGCAAAATCCAAAGGAAAGATTATGGTGAGCACAGGAGACGGGAGGTATCGACGCTCAGTCATCAGCTCAACTCTCGAACTGCCTACAAGTGTCGCCGTCGACCCTACACGCGGGCTCCTTTTCTGGACTGACGCCGGCACAAACCCAAAGGTAAGTAAAATTCTCCAAATTCGTTATCCTCCCACGACATTATTATTGTCATTTTGGTAACTTTTAAACCAATAGATTGAGTCAAGTTGGATGGACGGAAGTAAGCGCTGGACGATACTTTCGGATCAAATCCGTTGGCCGACATCCATCACTATCGATTTCCAAAACAACAATCGGATCTACTTTGTGGACACGAAATTGGGTAGAATTGATTCAGTGAGTTCGAAGGGGACTGATAGGATCACAATCCTCCAGGGTGACACACTACGACACCCCATCGCCCTCGACGTCTTCGAGTCCAACATGTACTTTATTAATCGAGATTCGGGTGATCTCCTGCGGCACGACAAGTTTGGCCGAGGAATCTCTGCGTCGCTGGAAAGAGACCTCGGCAATCCAACGAGCGTAAAAGGTAACAGAATGTAACGGTATCCCCTTAGTATGTATGTATCCTTTTGCTCCTTTCGTACCTAAACTAAACTACATTCCACTTTCCAGTGTTCCACCCCTTAAAGTACAACACGAGCATGTCAAACCCATGCAAGAAGGCTGGCTGCTCTCACTTGTGTCTCCTTATTCCTAATGGAGGGCGATGTGCGTGCCCTGAAAACACCAACTTCCGTCAAGGGTCCTCCAATTCCTGTGATGCCCGTAAGTATTTTTATTTCCTGACCTAAATGTTTGCACAGAGAATCAGTTTTAAGGAATCCACTTTAATTTTGTAGCATTTGAGCGAGAGAAGCCAAGCCCTGAGCCGTGTCACTGTGAAAATGGAGGCGTCTGTCGAGTAAGCACGGATGGTCTCGAGTGCCAATGTCCTGACAACTACAGTGGGCAAACATGTTCCCAGCACGTAGAACGGCGACGAGTGGAACACGAGAGCGTGGGTGCGGCCGCATACGCCATTCCTATTGCCCTTATTCTTCTCCTCTCACTCGGAGGCGCCGCATTCTACGTCTTCCTTCGTAGGAAGGATTTCGGGAAAGGTCTCTCGCCTGCTGTCAGCTTTCGACAGGGCTCCAACGTTACCTTCAACGTAAGTTGACCATACTTTGATAATCATAAAGTCCTGGAGTGAAATAATTGTTAATCCTTCAACGTTTCTGTTTTACGAATTTACAGGAAGGAAGCCCACCAGAAACCAAGGTTGACCTCAAAACACGTGATTTCTCAAACCCAATGTTCGATGCCGAGCCTGGCGACGCTGCTGGTGCTGGAAGTTCATCGGCTGCTGTCCTCTCCCCATCAGCCATTCTCCAGCGCTCATCCCCACAAATCCAAATTAGGCAATTTGATCCAAATTCCGAGGATTCAGGGAAGGACACTCAGACATTAGTGAACGAGGCGGATTGTTAAGAGAAAAAAAAAGTCAAGACAAATATGATTCCTGATTAAATTCAATTAGGAACAACTCCCTGCTGGTCCAATATTCTGAAAGTTAAAAATCATGTGCCTTAATAGCTGTTATGTACTCCTGTTAACTAGGTCTAAGTTTTAATCAGGTTTTAATCTACTCTACTCAATGAGATTATTTTTTATTAAACGATAATCATTTCAGCGTGATGCAAAAACCAAAGTATTTTGTGCCTGATTGCCATCTCGCATGCCCAGTTCGAAGGTTGACAGCGAGATGAGAACGGAACAAAACCATTGTCCATTTTCTTTATTTCCATTTGAATAATCAACGTCAATATATTAATTCATAATTCATTTCTGTCGAGATTACTTTTTCGGTCACATAATATAATAATTGACTCTGTGAGACACAAAAAAGAAGGTAGGTGGGTTAAAATTATGGATCACAGAAAATGTATTTTACGTTTTTACCGATTTGAATACTTGGCGGAAGAGGAAATGTCTCTCATTTTCTTGGGAAATCTCTCATCCAGCTACTTGTTATTATTTGAAAAACCTATCAAAGGCAGTTTCCTAAATTCCCCTCGGCTTTATTTTTTAGCACCATTCCTTTTATTAGGAGTCGAGCGCAACAAGTAGTAAGAGATGGATTTCATTTCCATACTAATCAATTCCCCAAGAAAGGCAACTTCCATTGGCGACGTCATCAGAACATTAGAATTTAGTGTGGGGATGAGGATGAAGGTTATGAAAATAAACATCGAAATTTGGAAAAGCACCAGAAGAGGAATACTCAAGTATCAAGTATTTCAGAAGAGAAAAGAGCACAGGGGACGAAGGAGTGGGGCTCAAAGTGGAAACAATTCTGGAAATTGGATGATGCATGCAGAGCCAGGAATAAACCCATTCATGGTGGGATGACATTGGGTGGAGGTTGAGTTAACTTCGGATGAGCAGCTCCCAGTTGCAGCAACGCGAGTAAAAATTTCAGACAGTTTATGCTGGAGGTTCCCACCTTTCGCCGCAGCCTTCGTCACCAAGTCGTCAAAGTCCACAGTTTTAAAGGCCGTGGTGAGTTCCTTCCGTTTCTGAGACTCGATTTCCTTACGTAGTTCCGGAGGCTCATTGAGCAAGCGTTTTAAATCCTCCACGGTCATTAACTCCTCATTCAATGGCTAGAAGACAACAACAGTAGAGAACCTTAAGCGGGAGACTTAGTGATGGGAAAGGCAATAAAAGTATGGAGTGGACTCACCTTGGCCTGGACTGGAGTAGAATCCCCAGTGTCTACGTCGATGCTCATGTTGAGGTCATTGGTAGAGCCCGACTGAATGTCTACCCATGAGTGCCTAGGGAAGAGGTAGTAGTTGCCCTTGTTAGAAACTTCAATCCCATCCTCTTTCAACACGTCCAAAATGCCCGCATGGCTAAGGAGACAGGATTCAAGAAAGTTGTGAGCCGGCTCGTAGACCTCGTACTTTGTTTTGAGTGGAGGGAGGAGGTGGATGGCATGTTCTCTCCTGGCTTTGATCACTGTTCCCGCATAGTCCTTGAGGACAGGGAGGAAGTGAGCGATGAGGGCAAATATGCAGAGGGCGAGGACGTGGAGGTGGATCTTCTGTGCAGGGGACAGGACTGTCGAGCTCACTGCCAACTCTTGGAAGCTCATGGCGAGTCGGACAAAGTCAAAGAGAGTCTCTTCACAGAAGAGCTCGACGCAGAAGAGTGCAAGAGTCGTGTAGACGGCGTTCATATTCCCGATAGTGTTGTTCCGCTTCTCCAAACTCCCAAACAGATTTGTAAATATCTCGCCACCATTTTTCTTGGTGAACAAAATGTCAGTTCTACTGCAGGGCTCTCTAACTACACCGTCTAACTTTAACCTGAAAGCGAATTTAAAAAAAAAACGTGTAAAACCTTCTCACATCATATAAAACCCTCCACAATTAACGTTTAGAATGTAAACTGACGTGGGTGATATGAGCGTTTCCCGGTTTTGATGCCTGTCGATCAGAGTATGGAGGATATTTTGAACTAGGAGACGAAGTTCAGCATCGTCATCCTGACAGAGGGTGAGGAGCGGTTGCAGAAATGACATTGGAAACGTAGTGCTCAAATAAGTCGTATGATATTTTGAGCCAACCTAGAAAAATGAAACAGAAGAACTTAATTAAACTAAAATGCAACATAAAGTTGGACCCTCCTTTCCTGAAAGGTGTCAACTTACCATGAGAAGCGACTTCAGAAGCATATTTTGAAGAAGACGATTAGATGGAGAATTTTCTGAACCCGCCGGTATTTTCTGCATGATGAACTTCATAATTTCAATCTTTTGATAGTCCGGGAGATGTGTGACGTACTCGCCGAGAGCAACTATGAGCGTTTCTCTATACGCTTTCTCCTCTGTATCCGCCCCTTCCAGCTTGGTGGAGATTTGGATATGCTGGACAATGGAATTGACTATTTCGAGTACAGACGGACCCACGCTCTCCCCAGCCGCAATGTCAATGATCTTTGCCAACACGTCAGCCATACTAGCTCGGATCTTGGCACTGGATTTCATATTATGCATGTCCAGGTGGTTCATCAACGTCTCAATCACTGCGTATGAGTATTGAGCCTAATTTCCAGAAAGGACATTTTACACTTTACATATTTTAAAGTAATACATAGTTTCGTAATTATTAAATTTAGGAAAAATGAGCACCTGAATTGAGAACATGACGACCCGGAAAGTGTGGACTGCAAAGTCGTTTGGTACCCATAAATCAAAAATGTCAAAATGGCTGCAAATACAAAACGAACAGTTCAGCACTTGGTGCTGTTCAACAGAGTAGGTCGAAAATCAATACGCGTTCCTTCATACTTGAGAACTGGTCTGACAAAGCTTCGGACATGTCCAAAAGTAGCTTTATTGACTAAATCTCGGAGACATGTTTCAGCTATCCGTGGTGCATCCACGGAATCATCCTGATTCCCCGCAACAGCGTCATTTTCATCACGTACCAATAAACTTTGCCTACAAACAAAATGGACTGTAATTTGCCACTGCTGAGATTGGTTCCATTGAGCTGAGCATTTTTGATTGTTCTCTAAAAGTTCTACGCTTACCTCCCTTGTTCCATATTGAAGAGGAGGGATGGAATAATTTTCTCCATATGAGTCGAGTCCCAAATATTTTCAACCAAATCATCCGACACTGTTTTTCTAACCACACTTTTCAGTCCTGACACTCCGGAGGCCCTGATGGCATTCCGGAGCTCATCATCCCCGGTATTGTTATGAGCCATTGAGGCAAATTTAGAGACAAGGAAATCATAGCGACGGTGGTAGGATGGAGTATCTTCTTCAATATTTGAGAATTTCACAAACTAGAGAGAAAACATTGACATTGATTTGGAATTCAATTATTTATTCTTCTACTTACGGATTGCGTCGCAAGAATTTGAAGATTTGGATCCACTGACTCTAGTAGCTTTTGTATCATTCTCAAATAACTTTCGACAAAAAGATTTAATGTCTGTGAGTGGCAGGCCTGTAGGAGTTGGTCCATTGCTTCCACGCCGATCTCAACGCACCTATTGGTTGGTTCACATGGTTGTTTAAAAAAATATCAATAATTATTAATTGTGAATGGAAAACTTCAGAAATTGCACAATTAGTTTTCTTACCCGTTCCGCCTTCTGTAAACGTCTCGGCTCAGTTTATAGTAAAGATATTCTCCCACCCGGTCAAGTTTTTCTGGAGAGGAAAGGACATAGAATGTCAATTTCTCCATGTTGGACTTGACGAGGCCATCCTTGGGGTCAGGGGGGAAGACGCTATCCACGAGGCGCTTGTACCGGGGTGCACAAAACCCACAGCAACCTGAAACGAAAAGACGAGTTCGTCAATCAAAGCCTATGAACGTTCGTTTTTAAAGTCAAGTGTAAAAATACATTTTCCATGAAAAAAAAAATGACAGGAAGTTGTGAGGCTTTAGCTAACTGTGGTTTTGACACTTACAATCTGGACTGGTGCACTTAAAAACAAGTGACTCGAGTAGCTCATCCTGACTGTCGATACAACAACACCTTTTCACAAAGGAGGCCATTGTCATTCCTCTAACCCCTGGACTCTTCCTGACCTATGACCCTTCAGACAAGGGCCACATGGTCCCTGCACTATATACCTACCCACACTTCAACAACATTTTTCGGGGAGTGAACACCAGAAGTTACAAGTAGGATTACCTCGCGCGCGCAGGGAGTGGGAAGATGAATTGATCTATCGATCTTCTAGCATCCCAAAACTCAAAGGAAGCCAAGTCCCGTCTTTAACACAGTAACCTACTGACAACTGACATTGCATTCTGGGAATATGGTTACATTAGTTAACTATAATTAAATGCTATTAAATAGAACCGGAAGTATATAGAAAAAATACTCACCCATTCGAACCATTTTTGGTTATTTGATCTTGGCTTTAATAAACGACCGTCAAATAACAGTTGACAGCCGGGAAATCACTAGGAAAGGAGCATAAGCACACGAGGCCATACAAAAGTAGTCGAAAGAGAAAGGTCTGCCAACCTTATTGTTGATTCGAGTGTACAAGGTTGAGCCGTTATCACCTTCACAGTTGTTGAGCAATTATAAACTGAAAAAAAAAAATGATATTGTTTATTCATTTAATTAGATTTAGCAAGAACAAAAAGAAAAAGTTTGCGGGTTGGCCTCCTTCATGGGTGTAGGAAATGAAGGATTCTTTAAAATTTCATTCCCGTTTGGGTATAATTAATAACGTGGCCCTGTATAACATAACAAGATTGTCTTAACTTCATTTAGCACGTCTGCGAGGCGAGCTGCCATTGACAATGGAAGCCGAGAGGAATGCGACTATTGCCCTACTGAATTGATTCCATTCAGCGGGTGATGTCTGGGATGGAAAGCCGGTAGAATCAATTCATTATGCAAGAAACACGAGAAAGGCGGACTAAAAAGGTATCGGAAGTGGAATTCTCCTGAATTATACAGATGACGATGGGTAGCCTCACAAGGTCCACCTGAAACGTGAAACCTGACCAATAAGAAAGCGGATGTGATATATTGTAAAAAGTACAATGGTATAAACAATGGGACCGTTTATCCAAGGTCATCATTTTCACTATTTGCAGGTAGATATACCCTGTGCTTTTGGACAAGAGAGGTGGAAGAGATTAATTAACCATTACATTACTAACTATACTAACTAGCAAATTGGCCGCAAAATGGTGTAAGCTTTCCAAAATTGAATTTGAAATAAAACGGACTCCTCTATATGTATGATCAGATCTTTTAGTACTACTCCACGGTTTCATAAAATTGCGGCTCTCAGCTCTTTATTCGATACCAATATTCAAAAACAATATGAATGTAATGTAATACACTTATGATACCAAAACTCCTCTAGTTTACGCAATTAGTTTTAGGTTTGGTTTTCTACAGAAAAATGTCCCTTAAGAAAGCGAGCACCGTAATTTCCGACCCTGTGAGTGATATTTTAGAGTAGGCGGGGGACACAATAATAAAGCCGGCATTTCGGGCTCGTGATTACCTTTCTTGCTTGTAAGCTGAGCAAATTAATGTTAATTAAAATTGGACGTACCCTTTGCCTTTGGATGAATACAGTTGAAATGAAATTATCGTGATTGTGAAAGCACGGCTTCAATTTGGATTCAGCAGAAAATATATGGAAGATCCTTGTTAATTGAGTTTTCCCTTATTCTTTCCCCCTTCAGCCTCACTCCTAATAATTCTTTTTAAAAATGAAATGGATACTCTAATTGATTAATTGATTAACCAAGAATCAAAAACACCTGTTGGGTTGGGTTAAAGTTTAAAGTGTTTCGTTGTTTCTTAAGTTCATGTTGACGGATGGATTGCAAAACTGACGTATCAGACTAAAACTTAGTCTAACCACCACCGTCCGCCCGCCGACGAAACGCAACTTCAAAACTCAAGAATAAAAGTAATGTAAAAACCAAGATCCACCTTGGTAAAAACCTAAAAAATTTGGGAAACTCAAGCAATCATCACCAATATTATAG
>Ga0194135_10003196_pt1 | contig 10000 bp, 16 predicted proteins | sample LitLau_LLRF_2013_FD_134024 | JGI IMG/M metagenome (GOLD analysis project Ga0194135, IMG submission 134024) | Freshwater sediment microbial communities in response to fracking from North America - Little Laurel Run_MetaG_LLRF_2013 (version 2) | ecosystem: Environmental > Aquatic > Freshwater >... | reverse complement strand
GTTCAGACCCATTCGGCGTATGTCCGGTGCGGCAGTGATGGTGAGGAATAAACGCGTGGGTTACCTTTGACTTCATTGATGTCCATGAGACAAATGATGATTCCAAAGATGCAAACAAGAAGGAAAATTCCAGCTGCAAGGATTACGCAAGTGAGGAGGAATTCCTGCTCCGACATTTTGAGTAAATCCGAGCCCCTATATCGGGTGAAAAGATGGTCAACCTCAACCTCTGCTGTTGGACTACTTTCTAATTGACTAGAATAATTATTTTCAAATCTTAACTTACTGGTAATCCTCGGATTGATGAATTTCCTCAATTGGAAGTGATTTTGCAGTATGATTGATGAGTCCCCAGATCAGGATCATCTTGACTAGAAATGAAAACCGAGACATTGTTGTTCCGAAAGCGTTGTGACCGTGCGTAGGAATGGCCGTCAATCACTTCCAAATCAAACAAAATAAATGGTACTTTCCTGAGACTGCAAGACGGGAAAGGGAGGAATTGTGTGTCACTTGGGCGGATATGAGAATCCAGGTAAGGGATCCTTATCATGAGAACTGTCTGATTGCTCCGCCGCCGCCGAGACTAAATGCATAAAGATTTCAAATAGAGGTTAACTGTTTTACCTCCTGTAAGTAATAAATTCTTGATGTGAACTCAACAAGACTTTCTATTTTTCTTATTACACGTGAGAGAGGATTAAGCGTCCGCCACCATTTTCCATTCAACCTCCTTAAAGTAAAATGCAGAAATCAATGGAAGTTGCGTACAAATGGCCGCATTCGGAGTGTGGCATGTCAAAAACGAACAATGAAGACTCATGATCGTTTGACCTCCACCGTTATCGGTGAGTGAGATATCATACAGAACCAAACCAGGGAGAAATGCTCAAGGAGTTGATTTTACTATTTTGATACTCCGTAGTTTTACCTTTAATTATAAATGAACCAAGATATTGACAAGGTTAGTTAAATGAGGAAACGTCCATCAATCAGAGTTTTTCGGGCAAGGTTCCTCTTCCCCAGGGAGTTCCTGATGTATTTCAATACCTAAGAACAATAAATCAGGGATTGACGGACGCGTTATTTCTAAACATTTATAGTATGCGATAGGACAGTCCCTTACCTTGTCTACCAGTAAGGTCACGATCCCCGCCAGGACAAAGTTGTGGCTTAGGAGGTCAATGAAATTGAAAAGATACAAGTCGAAGAGGAATAGGGTTCGTTCATTTCCATAGAAAATTGTAGAATCGAAGGAGTGTCCATTATCTATAGTGAGCAGAGACAGGAAATATTTTGAACATTATTATTGCCAAAGTTCACTCCCCCCTCCCTCCGCATCAATGCACTCCTCACCATTGTAAAAGACGGCCCGATCCCCTCCCTCGCGAAACTCCATGTCAAGCGTGGACTCAATGAAGGATTTGTCATTGACCTCGTAGTCAATGTCGCTGAGGGCATGCTCGAGGAATGAAGTGAGGAATCTGTTCATTGAGTGATACGCATGTGCACTCAGATTCATTTGAGATGAGCTCGGTTTTGGAATCCCAGTAGTAGATCCTTTCGAGCTTGTCAAACCCACTGATGGTCGCCCATGCCCGGCTAATTTTGAACTCTGGGGTAGGACAAACGGAAATCAGAAATAACTCGAACCGGTTTAACATTGACTTGACTCACTACGTAAAGTGGCATGAGGACTTGGTCGTAGACCAAGCGAAGTGAACGTGGGACTGAAATGATGAAAGTTTGCTGATCATAAGTGGCGACCAGTCCCCGTCGCCCACAGAGATCTTCCTCCTCCCTACTCAGCTGTTCAACCATTGTCCGCATGTCCGTATCCGCAAATCCATGAACGGATCTATTGAAAAAAAAGAATGTCTTGAATTCAAAAGTGTCCCCGACAAATAAGGCTAAAATGAAGTTCTCATTAAGGAACCCGACCTGCCGTGAATGTAGTAACCGTACTGTTTGGCAGCCAGGATGAACACGCTGATATTCGCCAGGGTGCAAATGTCGACAAAGTCCTGAATCTTATTGGAAAAGAAGCGTTCGTAGATTCCCACGCTGCAGAGCCATTGGAGGAGCCCGATCACTCCAAACACGAGCGTTGACGTAGTGAAACGTGCAACCGTGCTGTAGGGAACATCTGTGGCTTCTGGCCCTGGATTCAGCGTTGTGTTTGGCCAATGAAGCCCCCAGTACTTCATACCGAATATCTAAAAGGAAAACCAGATTCATCGTTTATCATCGTAGCCCCTCCCTTTCCTCCATCCAATTTGAGTCCAGCCTTACCTCCAGCAAGAGTAGGGTGAAGACGATTTGCAGAGCCATGTTAATCTTCCGTACGGATTGAATCTCGTTCCATTCGTTGGCGACAAAATATGATCGCCAAATGCTCACACTTTGCTTGTCTTCGACGTTCCCTGCGCTTCCGCCTCCGTTGGACGCGTTCAAGTTTTCCTCATTTGGTGCCTGGATGACGCTGCCTGCTTTGGGTTTCTCCCAGTCCACGAAAAAGATGTCAACACTCACTTGACGACCAATTAACTTCATCACATCAACGATCTAAGGAAGAATACGTTAATGCACAATTCACAAGTTACAAGCTGATGAGGCAACCTTGAGGGCAAAGGCGGAAATTAGCAAATCTCGAATGATCCGTTCTTGAGGCGGCTGTGGAAGGAAGACATGGACGGCCACTTGCTTCTTGAAGAAAATCCACCAGTAGAGTCCGGTTGAGAAGCAGACAATGACAAATGCATCCGCAATATGACCACAGGACGTGAGAAGGAGCGTCAGAATTGTTTCCAGATCAATTTCCGCTCTTCCGTTTCTCCGATTCCAAGTCCATGTTTGGAGCGCAGCCCAAATTACGGCGAGAGAACTAATCACGCCAATTGAGATCTAGGTGGCCGGCCATACAATTTAGTTTAATTAAAACAATGGAATGTCAAGTCAAGAATAGCTTATCCGCTTTTGTGATCCTGTCTTACTTTGATATCCTCAACGGCTCTGTTCATGTCCATGTAGTATTCGACTTCGTAAGTGAAGGAAATCCCGTGATTCGAGACAAAATCCTCTGATGTAAATTGATTGTAGTAGACTGTAATTACTGGCACAAAAATTCGGCCAGCATCTTCTTGCTGCTGCAACTGGATTCTGTCAGACCACAATAATAGGTTTAAATTTGAATTTTACTGGCTAGCAATCCTGCCCCCAATCCAGTTCGGGAACCTACCCAACATTAATTTTTTCCACATAACGAACAACCTTTGGAGTTGTGTTGGCACGGTCTACTGAAAAGTCAGTTCCACCAATACTGTCCAACATGAAGAATCGTCGAACAAGACGCCATTTGATCTTCTCCTCATCCTACAAAGGATCAGAGACGCTCTGAAAAGTGGAATTGCCAATGGAATTTAATTAAATTACTTTACCTCGTTCACTCGGACCCCATTCCTGACGAGGTTCATAATCTTAACAGGAATGGAGGAAAGTGTCCTCTTCGCTCCTGCTTCAACACTTAGGAAAGTATCCAGAAACTCCATTTGAGGTGGACGGAGGTTCCACAAGTCTCTGACTCCAATTTGACAGGTTGATCTCGTTGTCACTCCAAACTTTTGCTTCATGCGACGGGTCTCCAGTTGACCTTGACAAGGAATGACATCCGTGAGGAGTGCAAGATCCAAGAACTGCCCATCCACACTATATTTTGCAACGGTGATGTTGAGATCGGAGCTCAACTCGCCAAAGTCGGACGTGAATTCCTTGGGAATGAAGTCCGGTGTTTGTAGAATAAGGTAGTGGTCCTCATAGATTAACTTTGGAAGACTTGTCCGTGCTTCTGCATCCCCGCCATTTTTATCAATTAGCGATTCATGCAGCTTGCATGCGTTGTTGCTGTCCTGAGTAGAAAAGTACAACTGTATTGCACAAGAGTTGGCCACAATTTGACATGCACTCTTATTTTTGCCTGCCTGTCGATGGACAGAATCGAAGAGATGAATTAGGTTTGGATTAATACGGAATGGATTTAATTTTTTGAATTGTTAATTTTCGTTCCTTACTTTACAGAGGTAAAAGGCCGAAAGGAGGTTCTCACGGAGGAAATGGGACTCAATGGAAAGTCCGTCGTCATAGTGGATTTTGCTAAAGGTCTTATGGTCATACCGGAAGTCCGGCATGTTTGGAATGCAGATGCCATTACTGAGGCTGTGTGTGGTGTCAGCAGGGCAGTTGCAGGTCCCATTCAGGCTGCTCTTTCTTGGAAAAGAAGGGTGACACGGGATACACACTTCGGCGGATCTTGAAGGCGTAAAACCATCCCCACATCTCTCACAGATGAATTGATTATTCCCCAGTCCACTCGGTTGCCGGACAACTGGAAAAAGCCAAATATGTTAACATTTCTTGGGGATAAACTATAAGATGAGGTGATAAAATGATGATACTGACCTTGAATGTGGCCGGGAGGACAAGTGGCACACTTTCCAGCTGTAGTATTGAAGGGATATTGATCTGTGCACTGGAGGCATACCCGTTGATCTTCTGAAACAGTTCCGCCTTGACATAATTTACACTCGTTTCCAGTATTCCAGTAGCCGGGAGGACAAGGACAATCTCCAAATCGAAATCCTGAATGGAAAGTTCAATTTTAATTTAATTTTGCAATTAATTATGCCTAAATTAGTGACAGTAGTAGCAAGGTTCATGTTCGTAAGGAAGGACGCTGGACTGGAGAAACGTGTAAAACTGCTCGGCAGGCAGGGGCAGTCGTTTCTGGGCAAATTGACAATTTGGAACTTGAACTTTGAAGGCATCACAGAATTTATAAAATTGATGTACGATAATTAATTTAAGATTTTATACAAAGCCGAAGTTAACTGTCTAGGCGTGCCATTGCAGTTAGGTAATTCGGTAATTGCATTCATTATGTCGGTGTTTAGGTGGCGTTTAGAAGTACCGAAGTCAGCTGTTGCAAAAATATTTTCACGTTGTGTGGGTTGTGTAACTGAAATCAATTGCTAATTAAACGGATTAGTGCCTTTCCATCATGCCCATATAAAATTAGCTGAGGATTAACCTGGGAAGACAACTCTCTCCAAGCGTATTTAATGCATATGACCTCACAATATGGTAAGGTAAACAATGGATTGTGCCGTGTTAATGAGCTAAGTTATGTTACTGTTTTTCCGACTTACGCAGTTCAGGAGTTGACCTTGAGTCATTCTTGGTCCGGATATCCCACTGACACTTGACACACCCCAGTCGTATGCCAGAAAAGGATTCATTTCTGCTCAGAAGACAACTGCTAGGTTCCATGTACACAAGAACGTTATCATCACCGTACGCTGGAGGAAATAATCCTAAAAGTAAAATCAACCAAACAAGGATAATTGTTTCCATTTTGAGTAATTTCTCACACCGTCACACTTTTGGAGAACATTGCAGAAAACTTGAATAGTTTCCTTCAAGGCTTGAATGGCTACTGCTGCTGTTCGTGTGGTGATGACGGCAGGAGGACAAGGATTTTGTTTTTGTTTGGGATTTTCGTTCTCATGGTTACGTTCTTGTGTGATTTTTGAGTTTGATAATAACATCTTAACACCACCGCATTATGGCGGCGGCGGTCTGCTGTGCTGCTGAACAATACATTTTGCTTTTTAAAATATTGTCCTTTTATAACGAATATTATTAATCTTTTTCCAGAATATAAGAAACTCATATAAAGTCCTGAGGTGCGACTTTGCAAATCATGGAAGGAGAAAGCCCTCTCCCATCGGATGAGGAAGAACGATTCTTTGAAGTTAATCAAAACGCACCAAATCAAAAAATGACATTGGACCAGCCAGGCCACCACAAGAAAGAAACATTTGATTCTGGCAACTACTCCGAGAACGGGGCCGGAACTTGTGGATTTAATAATCCGGACCAACAGAATGGGTCACCTTCCGTCTCATTTTTAACACCACCTCAATCTCTTTCACCCGTGAGTACTCCCGTGGCGACGCTCACTATTGGATCTCCAAGGGTACGACGACGGAGCAATATCAGCGAAGAGTCCGCCTCAGAGGAGTACCTCTACTCTCCCACATCCTGGACCAAGGACTTACCAATGGCAACCAGTACTCCGACTCGCGAGGCAGCGTCCGCCCCCTGGACAAGTGACATGCCACTCGGAACGAATCCTACGGTCCGCGATGTAACGTCAGCCCCAACCTTCTCTTCCTCGACCTCACACAAGAAGTCACCCAACCTGGAAAACCTCCTTCAGAACTTTAATTCATTGTACGAGCAGAAGTTATCCGAATATGAAGCCCCTCCTGGAACGTCCAATCCGGAGGAGATTAATCGTTCCCTAAAGGTGATTTCCGTGGAATCAAATTCCCTGCAAAATGACGTTCTAATTGCCTTTTTGTGATTTCAGATAAAGAATGCAATCATGACGGACTGGGTTCGAGATTTGAAGGAGCAGAACAAAGTGTTGCTTGCAACTGTGGATGAAATGGAGAAGGAAGCAGAAGAAAAGATCCACCTCCTCCAGGCTAAAGTGCACCGATCTGCTGAGATGCTCATGGACCACATGAAAATTATTGAAGAGTACGAGAAACAAGTCCAGGGGTATATCAACCACAGAGGAGAAATTGAGCAGCATCTTCAAGTATGATTGACAACGAGACTTTTTAAGTATTCCACGTGGTTTATTTACCACAAATTCATTTTCTCTGTTCTTTGATTGATAGATGATTTATTCGGAAGCTGAAGAACTTCTTTGCAAGAAAAAAGGACTAGAGGAGAAATTGGAGGGAGTTGAATTGGAGCACTCCTACCTAGTTAAGTTGATTACGAGAATTCGTGATTGGGGTGTTTGGGATATCAGCGGCCTGGATTTTGACCCCAAAACCTACCAGCAACTCTTCGATCTCTATCCTGGACTTCCAGGGTGAGGAGGCTGAGGAACTCAATTCGGTTTTTCATTACGGCCATTTTTACTAGAAGAATTTTTTCAATGTTTTCCAGGAGTGAAGTACAGACTGTGTTCACGCAGGAACGTGCACGTGAAGTTCAGGTAAGTCTTCCCAAATCCACGCTGTGAATTGGGAATTCTGCTATCCTGTGCTTATGATTTTTTTTTATTCAATAGGAGAACGAAGAGAAGTTGGCAGCACTGGAAATAAAGTTTACTGATTTACAAGAACATCACTCAGCCACGGAGAAATTGACACTGGAGAAGGGAAAGTAAGGAATCTTCCATGGGATTTTTCACAAACTATTGCCGAACTTGAACTTCCATGTATTTTTTTTTTCATTACAGGTTGATTACTGACTTGCAAAAGGAACGGGAAGAGCTTCATATGAAAATATCCGCACTTGAAGCTGAAAACCATGATTATCGGCTCCGATTAGAGGAAACCCAGGAACTGTTTACAAAATTCCTCCACAGCAGCAGCCAAGTTAGTGCCCAAAGTTTCTTAGTACTCCAAATGGCTCTTGCTTATTTCTGTCAATCTGCTGCATGCTGCTAATATTATTTAATGGATTTCAAGGAAAGCATCTCTGTATCCACTCCGGATACCTCAGAGCTGGATGAGCTTGTTAGTGACTTGAAAGAATTGAAAGAGGAGCTTTACACGGCCCGGACTGAGCGCCATTCCGCCAAGATGGAGGCCACAGCTTTGAAAAATGAAATTAAGCAGCGACTCTCGGATGTGACGCAAATGAAAAATCTCATCAGAGCTCTCGCGGCTGTAAATTTATTAAAACTTGAAGTTGCTTTCCTCAGCATTTTATTATAAGAATTTTTCATTTTCCAGGAATCGGAGACTACAAAGGAGAAAGTGCAGGTAGTAATCCTGACTCAGGAGAAACTTTCCTCGTTGCAAGATCAGGCGAAATTCTACCAAGAGAAATATCAGGATACGAATAAACTCCTCACCACCAAGTCCATCACGATTGATCATCTTCAGGAACAACTAGATCGCCTCCATGAAAAGGTACATTTGTCTCATAAATAAGGCCCCATGCTCCCTCTACCTGTTTCACCTCACCCCATTCACTAAAGGTGTCCAAGTTGGAATCCTCCAAAAACATCCTCCACATCAATGCTCCACCTCCTCCTCCATTCCTCAACCAATGTCCTAAGGCTAGTACCATCCACCCTCCTCAAGTCCCAGTCTCTGCTCGTACCCCGATGGAAAAGTACAAGTCAAAGCAAGACTCACCGGCACTCGGAGAGGCCGCTAGAGCCCTTGGCAAATCAGCTTCAGCTCTGAGACGGGCCAAAGGTCAACCCAGCCTCGCAGAATCGATGACAATTGATGGGAGCAACAAAACAATTTCGGCAACCTCATCAGAGAAACCCTCATGGAACGATCACTTTTACAACAAGAAAACTACAAACTTTGCCCTTCGTCGTTCACAGACTCCAAATCGGGAACCGCGTTCTCTCTCTCAGCTGCGGCGGCGAAGTGGGACTCCAGTTCCAGTTCCTGATAAAGAGAAAGGCAATATCACGAAGCATGCTGAGGCCCTGACATCACGTTCTGGAAATACTCCTAAAACTCCTAAACCGGCTACGTCAGACATCAGCAAGAAAGGGAATCAGGTAAACGTTTTCAGAACTCTTGAATTTCCTGGAAGGAAGGGTTGATCTATAATAGTTGGTTGACCTTTGAACAGAATGCCGAGCATACGAGCAAGTCCAGCGGGGATAAGAAAACCACCACCACCCCTGAAGTTAGCACCCCACGGACAGCAAAAATCTCCAAATACTTTTCGGATCGGTTTGGTATTTCTCTTGAAAATGGCGGGAAAGGAATTAGCTCCGAGGAAACGAAAAACGATGAATTGACGGAATCACAATCAGATTCATATGATGAGAAAGTTATTCCCGAAAAACTGAGACTACCACCACTCGACGCGTCGGCAAAAGAAACTAAATCAGCTCGGAAAAGTGAAACACTCCAAGAATATCGACTCCCGCGACTCGTGGATCGAATTCACAAAAGCAGTGCCAAGTCACACACTCGCAGAGGAGGAAAAGAGACCCAGCAGGCCAAGAAAAAGTCAAAAACGCGTTCTGAGATGAAGGATCTGGAGAAACTTTTGGATGCTGCAGTGGAATCCTCCAAAACTATGATAAAGGCTCATCCCAACGAAGCTATTAGCGTCAAAGTCCGGGCCACCACGACCACACACCACCGCTATCACCGTCCAAGTGCAACGCGAGAAAAGACTTCAGCAGCCACTGTCGGCGGAGGAGATCAGCAGAATCAGAAGCACAAACCCCAAGCTACGGAAGGGAAGGATGACCGGGTTGGTCTGTTGGACAGCAGTGGTGTAGCGCCAATTGTGACCAATGAGCGAAAGACTCCGGGGATGAGCTCCCAGATGACAGGAGATGGAGGTCCTGATTGGGGGTCCGTTGCCGATCCGGATCAAATCCTCGCCTCACTTCCGGAACAGAGTCATGACGCGAATGTTCAAAACTGGATTTGGCGTAGCAAAAAGACCTACCCGAATTCTACTAAACCGACTATCGACACTCTTCGAAGCCCAAGTAGCAGTGGACAAAAATCACCCCGAGAGAAAGGAACAGGGCACGCATCCAAACAATCCTCTTAATAATTCAATTCCTTTGTACTAGAAAACGTTTATAAACTCCTTCCCTTCCTTTCATGGGACGTGGGACCTTGCTTGCCTACAAAGATAGCGACGGATAGGGAGGGTAACTTTACCCTCCCTAGCGACGGATAACTTTTTAACAATTTAATTTTTCTACAATTTTAGCTTTGTGAAATGGAAGTTAAGGTTGGACCGCTGGTCTTTATTCACGGGGCATATTATACTCGACCCAAACAATCATTGGAAGGAAATGTAAGTCCGATCTTGTGCTGCTTGCAACCTGCACTCCATTCTCCTAACCGGCGGCGTTGAACCTTTTGCTTCTTCGAATCGGATTCATCCGCATCTCAAAAATTAGCGCATTATCCATTATGCC
>Ga0194135_10003195_pt1 | contig 10002 bp, 8 predicted proteins | sample LitLau_LLRF_2013_FD_134024 | JGI IMG/M metagenome (GOLD analysis project Ga0194135, IMG submission 134024) | Freshwater sediment microbial communities in response to fracking from North America - Little Laurel Run_MetaG_LLRF_2013 (version 2) | ecosystem: Environmental > Aquatic > Freshwater >... | reverse complement strand
TTCTCCCATTTCTTTCCCCGTAATGCATCCTTTCAGCTTTCAATGTGAGTTTACTCAAGTCCTTTCTTTTGTCCCTCGTACCTGCTTTATTCTTGCACTCCTTCTTCGAACTCGTTTTGTGTGCTGCCGTTCCTTTCTAAATGTATTTCCACTGCAGCCACAATAGTTTATATATACGTACCACCACAACCTCACTAGATTCTACTACAACTTTGATTTCTAAGAACACACAAATTAAAATACACACTGCCATAATATTTCTTCTCCTGTCATATCTTTCCTAGTAAAACATAACAGGCATTTTTGTTTTTAGTGTTTCCTTAAGGGTTTTTCTTTTTCTTCGTTTTCCTGGCCACGATTGTCTTATCGGTGAGAGGAATCTTAAGTGGAATGGTTATGGATGAAGTACGAGGTAAAAGTGAAATGAGTTCAAAAGAAGAAGAATCAGTGTGAACATATATAGGATCGAGGAGAGAGCTCTTGCATATATGTTTTATATATATATGTGTGCGTGTATACACAAGTGTGCATATATATATAGTGTCAGTGTGTAGTGTCAACCTCAGTAAAATATTGTTGTCAGGCCTTTTTCTACTTTTGATGGGTTTAATGTGGAAAGGCTCCCTACTTTTAGAGTTTTACAACCATCTCCAACACTTTTCCTGAGTTGAATGGGATTTTAAGGATAATATATTGCCAAAATGCAAAAAGAATTGTTGGGAACGGGGGAATACTTTTTACTTGTGCGGAGAAAGCCCAAACACTATTGAAACTCACTCTGTACCTCTCTCTTCCCTCTTCTTCGTTTGTCATACAGCCATTATTATCATAGTCAGTAAAACTGCCTTCTGCTCTTCTGCCTTCTTTCTCTCTCACTGTATCCCTGAGATCACATACATCTGCATAGTTTCGCAGTATAGCAAAAGTCAAAAGCATTTCAACAAGAGGAAAGGAAATCACAAGGCAATCTAATGTATACTACAGAGAAAGTAAAGAATGAATGTTTCGCAGCAGTAGGGACTGAAGTGGTCTTGAGTCATGACTGGAATTCACCAGTTGACACTTTCCTCCGTGTTTTCTATTCATGATTTTGCTTACCTTTGCTCAACCAACCAGGGTGAAAGAGAGACAGACAAGCATTAAGGTTAAATCCATGCTCGCGAAACTACGCCAGATATATAGCGAGGCACTGGAAGATGAAATATCTGACTCACTCTTTGCTCCCCATCAATCACCGATTATACGGCAATTAATTATTCTAAACGGGCTCTATACAGTCTCCTGTGTACTCTCATATGATCTCATCCAAAAAGATACGATAACAAATCTACTCGCGCTGACTTGTTGCCTTTTATATACATGAGACTTGATGCAAAAATAACACTTTCAAGGGACTCTCTCCGGACTGGTGTAATTTTCACTGCGACAAAATTCACGGGATTTTGACTTAGAACTTTGACGAAAATGAAATGGAATATATATAGGCAAACAACAAAACGACTTGTTTCCATATTTAATACGGCATATTATAACTGTATTTAATTAAAATGCGCGGAAAGAGGCAGCGACAAAAGCTCGGAGGGAGAAGAATGAAAGATCATTTGTGTGTGCGTCATGCGTGCAATTTTAATCTCCATTCTTGATAGCTCTGGAGAGTGTGGGAGAGCACTTGAGTTGTTAAAAGTTACGACTGCTTCGTTGCCTCTGACATGCCGTAATTTCATCAAGCCTAGAAAGCTATTACGGCGGAGGAACTGGAAGAAGAAAAAATGTAGATGTTTAAAACTCATTATTTCGCTCCTTGTGTCACTCTGTATTCACGAGGAAAGAGATCACAGAGAGAGAGAAGGCCCCGATTCCTTGTTCTAAGAAAAAGTAAAAAAAGCTCGACACCAAATCCAACAGCTCTACACACACACTACAACGTACATCTATGCATTCCGCTACTCCATGCGTATGCATACACATACATGTATGCTTTCATATATATATATATATCTCTTTCGAATGACTGCAACTTGTTTTCTTCTTGTGCTATGTCAACTGTTTGCATAGGACACGACGAATGTTCACCTTCATTTGGCGAGTATCTCTGTGTGTAATCTCTTTGTCTTATTGTGTACATCGGAGTATCATCGTTCAGTTGGTCACAGAGCTTGGATGGCGTGTCTCAAAATGATCCCCTCGTAGTAGTAGAAGTAGTGGTAGTAGTATAGAAGGAAGGCTTAAAGTGAGTTCTAGATACACTCGACTATGAGGTAGAAAGCTAGAGAGGGAGGGAACACAGGGTGCTTGGGAAAAGTAGACAAGTTGAGTTCTCTTGAGTTAGTTGTGTAGAAGCCAAGGAGTAATGTATCAAAGGAGGAATTAGGAGAAAGTAGCGAGAATGAGTGAAATGTAAATCCCACCAGAGAAGGAGATAGTGGTATTCTTAGTTGATAGATAGTATGTTTAAGAATACGAGCTAAGTTTAGGAAGAAGTGGGATTTTGTCAGAAGAAGGGTTAAGAGGAAGGGGAAATGTAATCCTTGGGAGAGATGAGAATATGCAAGAGAAAGAAAAAGGAAGAGTCATGCTCGAGAAAGTTGCTGATTTCTCCTGAGAATGGGTTTTGAGACAACAGGCCAACTTTTGTTATCTCATCTCGATGCTTAAGTCCCGTCTTCCTACTACGCCATCCGCTATAAATATATATATATATTCCGCCAAAGACCCTCCCTTATGCACAATCGTCCCCTTCTCGAGATATGTGACGAGACGTTTTAGCCCTTTCTTCATCCATCCCACACACCGTCTAAGCTTTTAACCCGGAGTATTTGCATAATCACCACACACAATCCTAATAAACACCGATGCAACCTCCTCACTCACACAACATGAACCAATATTTCCGATTATGAGCCTCTTATTCATATTATGATGATATATTGATCACATATATGTAGACGTCTCGATCGTCATTCAACTATTCATCCTTAGAATATAAGACTTCTTGGAAGTTACTCGATTTCCACGTAATGGGACGAAAAAATTCTTATGACGGCTTTGCAAGGAAAAGTATGAAATTCTTAAGTTTCAATCTTCAAGCTGGGGCATCAAAAGTTTTTGACTTTATTAAACTAATTTTTCCACAAATATTAAAGCCGTTAATTAATGCGCCTTCCTATAACTGAAGAATTTATAATGTATGTATGTACGAGGAGAGTAAAAACTCATGTCATCAGTAGGGCCACAATTTTTCATTTTCTTTTTTAAATCACAAACTTCCGTTAAGCCAAGATTGTTTGCAATACACTTGGACATTTGTCTTTGTCTAATAGCAAGAAGTAGCACCAGGCAAAAGGAATAGCAGTAGTAGAAGAGTGTAAGCTTGAAACTTTTCCAAGAAAACATAATATTTGACTGAGAAAGCTTAAAATGTTTATTTTGACTTGTTAGAAACTTTAGAAGATCAAAAAAGTTTTGTAAATGAAGAGAACAAAAGTTATATTAAGATGAATGATAAAAAGACACCTGTACAGACGAAGGAAAGTCTAAATAGAGACTCGAGTGTGACCGAGAGAGTTGTTCTCTCTTCCTTTTCTGACTTCTGACGAGAAAATATTAAAAAACTAAAAGCCTAGTCAAGGAACATGCTTGAAACTCTTTGAATAATCCGCAGCGTAAGTAGTAGTTAATAGTTCTCATATAGCTCGCTAAAAAACACGAGAACACAGAAAGCACAACAATAGTATTTCTTCAAAGCAAACTTATTTGTCGAAACAATGCACGATTATGATTTGTCAAAAGCTCTCAAAATAATGGAGCTGTCGCTCAAAACTACAATCTCTTTCTACCCTAGGCAGGAGCATCGTGTCCTGCTCATATTCAGGGCAGAAACCGACGTAGTAATGGTGAATTCCAGTGCATCAGAATCAGAATTTAATTTTGAAATTAAACCTTGTTAATTCGCACATTTAGTCTGATGAATTTCAGGGAAGGCAGTTACCCTTGCGAATAGACTTGAAGTATACACACATATAGGGAGCTGACAAGGAAGCAGTCTACTATAAGATAAGATAGAAGCAGATATTAGATCTGTATGCAGTCAGTCTGGGAGTTGTGAGCGGTAGAACCCCCATCAATGAAATGAAATTTAGTAAGTTCTGAGAAAAGGATGATCCCTGGACCGGAAAATACTGGTTGAGTGACTCCTGCCTCACTTTAGCATGCAATTTCTTCCAACGTCATGATCATCATCGTGAATCTGGAAATAAGTACCTTCGTTCCCGTGTATAACATTAAGTAGCTGGCATATTATTCCCTTTAGACTCCTTTCACAACTACGGACTTATAGGAAACTGCTCCTGCAGAAGTCACCTTCTTCTTCTTCTCATCTGCAGAGTCCGAAACGTGACTTTAATCGTGTGAGATAGAAATTGAATACACGAAACGGTATCAGAACATGATGAATAAATTCAAGTAACTCGATCAACAGAGCTTGACGCCCTCATTTCACTTTCATTCCTTTCACTCTCGCTTACCTCGCAGCAATAATAGGTCTCTATTGTGTGTAGAAAGAAAGGTCAATATATATATTGTATAATTGTGAACCGACACCTACTCAAACTTGTCTGTTGTCTCCCTCTCCGTGTCTACGGGATGGAGCTCATTTAATATTTACGAGTGGAGACAACAACAACATATTGTTTGCTCAGTTTGGTGGACCCTCATATAATTTTTTGTATTTCAATCCTGTGAAATGGTTATTATTTCTACTGACAGCAATTGCTTGCTAAGTAGTTTAGTTAATTTTAGTAATTTTTTGATTAGCTAGCAGCGTATGATTTACTGAATTATTTCACCGTAAATGTATTTATAGAACAAAGGAAAGCAATTCATTCTGTAGAATCGTAAGGAATTGGAGACGACGATTGTAATCAGATTCAGTTATGTAAATTCTTGGAATGTCGAACTGATACAGAAAGTCCATATGCTCTTGTGAGATGGCTGGTGTTGAAATCTTTCATACTGAATTAGTATTTATCTTGTCTGACGCTCGTCTATTGTCTGCAAGGAGGTGGTGGTAGTATATATGTTTATAGTGTCTTTTATTTCCCGAATGGTGAAATCTCCAAAGTGTCTTTTGATATCCATGAGGGTGGACGTATGCGGTTGTCAGAGAAGATCATCAGTTAAAATTAATACGGACTTCAAAGAGACAAGAAGGCGGACACATTTTCCCTTTCTCGCTTATGCTAAAAGCAAAAGTAGTAAGTTACTAAAATTAGAAATATACATTTGTAGTGACATGAAATTCACAAGGTCTTATTTTTCGAGATAGAAATAAGACTCCGGATACGTATGTCATTTGTAGTGCAGCATTTGTGGCAATCTGGAGTCATTTCTTCTTTTTTCTTCATTCTTTTTAATCTCTGGTGAACTAATTTCCCAACCCACGGATGTTGTGCTATGTAAAAGGACGCGAAACCTTGCGTGGGTCTTTCTCCAATCAGTAATGAATCTCTTGAGAGATTGAAGTAAATCCTTATTGATAGCATATCGCGTACACTATTTCATTTTCTATGCCTAATAATACCAAGAAATTAAACCGGATTAATTTCGATCTATCCGTCTTTCCGTGTATATTTTGATTTCGGCCGAGTTAATCGGGATGTGGTGATTGGTTCGGGTTTAAAGGCTTACAGAGGTCAAAACCTGTGAAGGAAAAAAGATTGATGATGAGTTTTTATAAATCAGAGGAGTAGTATGGTTGGAGCTCCATTTCGAATACTTTCGTTTTAGTAGACTTGAAAGATAGGCCAAAATCGGCAGTGTTTCCACATGGAATATTGTGTGTGCAAGCCGATACAATTTTTGGAATTTGGTATGTGATCCAGAAGAAGCAAAACGGACGATAAATATTCCATTTGGAAATCAGAAGAGCATAAAACTCCAGGAAAGAACTAGCCTTTGACTTTTAGACCATAAAAGATTTATCAATTGCATTTGTTTTCTTTGGCTGAGCTAAATGGGAATCAGTTCGGCGGAACGTGAAACGAGACAACTAGGGATGAGGAATTCTATATGGCCACCACCACCACAAATAACCACGGTCGTTATTTTCTCTTTGATTATTTGTTTTTTACTTTCTTGCTGTCTGCATGAAGTCACAGAAGAAGAAGAAGAGAAGGGTTATCCCAACTTTTGGTGTTTTGTGTGATAGTGTTATTGTGGTGGTTGGAACACGAAGGAAATGCAGTAGAGTGTAATAATGAGAGAGAAATAAGTAAGAAAGAGTGCGAGACATAAAGCGAAAGATAAAAGATTTCCTCCTGGTGGTATCAAAATAATTGCTTTCTCTTCGATGCGTAACGAAGTGGCTTTGCACGTCTCCTTTCAAATAAAATGAAACCCTTCACTTTCTCTTACAACTGACTCGATTGTGTTTGAGATTTCCTGACGCAAAGGAATCTCACAAAGCAGCAGCAGCGTTGTAGATCTAAATTGCAGCAGGACGGTATGGCGTGTCTAAAACTGTCTCAATTACTTTCTCTGCTTTCTTCTATTCTAAAATTGCTTCGAGGACGACACTTGGAACAAATTGAAGTTGAATTAGCTTTAGAAGCTGACTCATATAGGTAAACTAGTAGCGTCTCTCTCGCAAACCATTATCTTTGCACAAGTAAACATAAATTTTAAACCTTTACACCGGAGGAGCAGGACTAAAATCCTCAGATCTCCAAGAATAATCACCTTACACAGACTTTTATTCACGGTAAATGCAATTCCATTACAAGAACTGAATAGCTCGATATAATTAGTTCACGTGAAAGTGCATCAGATTCTATAAATCGTAAAAAGTATTAAGGCTGCTGCTGTAATTTAGGAAGTGTAGCAGGAACAATAGAGATCGATTAGTGCACAATTTGGAACTGAGGCAATTAAGTATTACTTTCTTGGCTAAGAAGAGTGGTGGTGGGATTGAGAAGATGGATGCTGAAGACTAATGGGAGACATCACTAGAGAAAGTTATAGCAAAATAATTAGACTCTTGTCCTATTTGTTATATAGATATATACGCTGACTACGACGAAGTGTGGCACACACACACACACACACAAAACTCCAAGAGAGAAACATTTTCCCAAAGTACCAACTTTGGATTCCCCATATACTGTAATAATAGTTACTAGTCGTCCCTTGCACACTACAAAAGCATCAGATGATGCGAGAGCAAGATGACTTACCCGATTCAGACTTTATCTAATGATTGGTAAGACTAATTAGTCTCATTTTCCATCGTGCACAAATATTTTAGTTCTCATCTCTCTTTTATGTAATCTGTCTATCCATCATCATCTTTATCCTATCATTTAAGAAGCTGAGAACAGTTGTGTATCATCATCATCATCATCTTCGACAAAGCCTTGTTATACGTGACATGGAGAGTGAGTACACACGTAGTTTGTAGTCTCACCCACTTAATACACACGTTACAATGCAAATTCTCCATAAGTTATATGGCTAATAGTGTGTCTGCTCTTACTTTGCTTTTACTCTTTCTCTCTTTGTATGTTCCTTCCTTAAATGGACATTATTCATGTTGTAACATCTTTCACTGTGAATTAGTTTTCATCAACAAGGAATATTTTTGCTTGGCAGAGTTTAAGGCAATCATTAATCAGTGTTCACTGTGTTCACTGCCACTTTTGGCTATGAATATTTGACGTGGAGAAAGTTAGGAAAGATCCCCCAAACTCTAGACACACGACTTTTGGCTTTACGCATTCGGGAGGAATCTCCTCAAGACTCTTCAACATTGGACGAGTAAACATTTGGTTTCATAATCAAATCAATCCGGTACCCTTCCTTACCTTTCTTCGCACAGCACGAGTACCACTCTAGACCCGTGTACATTATAATATACATATATATATATATATATACACGTGTATATTGTAGGTGGACGATGATCTGGAGCGCAGTACATGCTTAATAAACTAACGAAGTAAAGAACCCTCCTCCCTTCTTCATTTTGTAGTCAATGTAGAGTGGATGCGGTGTGTGTTTTGAATACAAAAATCCTCTTAAGTAAACCAGACGCAAAAGAAGTCTTTCACTAATTAAGAAATATGAGTTTGTCTTGTTCATTTCCCCTTTGGTAAGTTCCTTATAGACTCCTTCATTCCTGGAGTGGGCAAATGTGCTACCAAAGTTCATCAAGGAAGCAGCAGCAGCAATACATCCGTGTGTCTTTGAAAAAGTATTTCTCTTACACGTACACACACACACACAAGTCAGAGAGTAATTCCAAGTGAAAGAACTTTGAGGAGCTAAGAACAAGAAGAAGAAGGTTCTACTCTCGTAACTTAATATCACATCACATCGTATTCTAATCTCTCCTCTCTGCCTCCTCCTGTTTCTCTTCAAGATCTTCTTCTCTGCTGCAAAGCAAGACAGATGTAGTTTGCTTTAAATTCCCCCTGCGTCTGTCCAAATAATGGGGAGAAAGCTCTTTCTAAACATCATTCCGCTTAGTCTATTATTATGAGATGCATTAAAGTATTACACTTCATATATGTTTAATACCAGACACATACTGCGCATCTGAATGTGTCTTGACAGATTACAAGCAGAACACTTTTTAATTATTCACGTAATAATAATATGTAACTCACTCCCGGCTATTGTGTCATTTGTCTCGACAATTGTCTTTATAAAACTAAAAGGTAGCTTTGCTTGTATGGGAGATAGCGGAGAAAGGAGGAAATTGTGCTCTTTTGTCTTTATTTGAACACCAGAGCATCATCGTGGGCAGCACCTGTACAACACATTACATGTTATTTGCTCGTGGTACGCAGTGGCAGTAGTATATAGTGCATCGGCAAGAATTAAGTTTGCTTCAATCGGTAGGATAAAGCGAGCTTAAGCTCTATATACACACACAACCGTTGGTTTGTGAATCCTTAGGTCGTCTCTACAATTTGGGGTAAAAATAACTAAGGGAAAACACGTAGTAAGGCTGTAGCGGCGAAGCGAATCAGAAAGTACGAGCAATAAGAGACTGGAAGTAGTGTCTACTGGATTGAACCATTATGTTCAGTTATTTTTTGAAAGTTTTTGTAGGGAAAATAAGCAGCGAAGGAGAGGGAACTGAATTCTCGGAGAGAGTAACTGAGGATTCGATAGCCGTAGTAGTTAGTCGTATAAAACGAGTCTCGTGTACAGAATTTTAAGCAGATTGATTTTCCTCTACGCTGTTTTCATCGTTCAGTCGTATCTTCTTCCTCCTGTCTTACAAGTAACTCGGGTGAAATACGAAAAAACGGAGAGAAAGTCCTTTTTTCTAAAGTGGGATCAATACAAGTACTAAAGCTGAAGTGAAATTATAGGAGACTTAGGAGAGAGGAAAGAATACATGGGAGGATCGAGAGTAGATTAGAGTTTTATTTTGTGATGGTGATGTGTACCCTTTTCCTCGTGGAGAGAGTTCAGCCGAAGCGAAGTAAGGTAGGTTATATTGCTGCACTACAGTTTCGCTTTTAGGTTCCGGTTTAACTGCCGTACTTTAGTGTGTTCCGATCAAGATACAACTTCTGCGATATATAAGAAGACCGAATGAGATTTCGGCCTGAACTTCAAGCAACGAAGAGTCACTATACATACATACTCACATGCATACATACATACAGTTTGTTTGTTGCATGGAGAAACCCATAGACAAATATTTCTTACGAATGCGAACCCAAAGGTTGATGGTAACAGTTGGGGAAGTTTTATGTGCTACGGAGAACTAAACGAGGTCCAGGTCGCAAATTTATTTGTAGATGAAAAGTACAACTTCCGGTATCTCCTGATATATATATATATATACACGTCGATATATATATATGTATGTTATATACATACACGTCGAGATAAGAACTCAAATGTTCAAGTTGCTGGAACAATATAAAGGTTTTATTACGTCTACCAAAAATTAATTCCCAATAATTTGATATTCATGACAGTTTGGTAATA
>Ga0194135_10003194_pt1 | contig 10003 bp, 10 predicted proteins | sample LitLau_LLRF_2013_FD_134024 | JGI IMG/M metagenome (GOLD analysis project Ga0194135, IMG submission 134024) | Freshwater sediment microbial communities in response to fracking from North America - Little Laurel Run_MetaG_LLRF_2013 (version 2) | ecosystem: Environmental > Aquatic > Freshwater >... | reverse complement strand
GTTCTTGTGTACACACAAAATTGAGGACATGTGAGAGATAAATGTGTTTGATTATGTTAGAAAATAGGGAAAGATTTTAATTAATTTATTCTAGACGAAAGAATAAGGAAAAGAAATGCTGACTTAATTAAGTGTGGTGGTGGTATCTGTGAGGGAGGGAGTCTTCGCTTCTGTTCTGTTCTCAATTGGCATTTCGCCAGAAGCAGACTTCTAATTTATATTTTAAAAAAAACTCCATTTTATTTATTCCCGTCTTCTCCTTTAATCAGGGTTTCTTCCTCCCTTATAAAAAGTAATGAGAAAGCAGAAGAAGAGAAAATGAATTGGGAAACTTTTCTTTTTTCTAATTATTTATTCAGTCAGGAATCCTTCATTTTCGACTCGAATTACTTTCCCAACACCGAGAAAGGAAAACAACAAACACATGAGGAGGGAGGGAGAAAACTGGAAAACTTTATTCAGGCAAAAAGTTTACAGACACTTGTAAACATATAAGTGTATACTTTCTTACTGCTTTGCGCATTTACTCCGATTCCTTAGGATTCTGTCAAATCTATTTTTACACACTTTGATGATTGGCGGACGGGCATAATGTAAAGGCAAATGTTTTAAAAATGTAATCAATACATCAATACATAAACATTTAAAAGACCAAGCACCTTACGGGCAAGGGGCAAGCATTAGAGGTTGTTAAGCTGTGGCTTGGAAGTTCAGAATGGTTAAAACTTACGTTCTTGTGGTCTGCTTCAAGAGCATCCCACATGGAGGCTACGATTTTGGAGACTTCTCCAAAGGATGCATTTGGATTCTGTCCCTTGATAGCAGCTTGAGTGTCCCGGAAAAACAATGCGTAGGCGGAGACGGGCCTGGAAAGAAAATAAAGAAAATCCCATTCTTAGTCCTTGTCCTCTTTCTTCAGTCATGGAATTCAGATATCAAAATAGAAAGTAGTAACGGAGGCGGAAAGCTAAAGTTAAAGATCGATTTCTGTGCAAATGTGAAAACAAGATGCACTTTGCATAGTTATTTGAATGAATCCCGTAATAGTATGGAAGGGAGACAGTCAATGTCAATAGGAAAGTATGGGACGTGCGGGAAGTTATAGTAAGGGGACCGTCCGAGGAGAGAATCTTGTTTCTGTCAAATCAACGTTGATAAAGTAGAATGGAGGGAAAGTGGGGAAAGCGACTCCTGATTCCTGTCTCTTCCAATTGTTGCTCTTCCCATGTCTCCCGTTTGTCTCCTTCTTCTGGAGTATGGATGATACAAATGAGACCCCACCAAACAAGAACCAATAGCACAAAACTCTGCTCTCCTTGAAGAAAGAAGTCAGTTTGAGTTGCGATTTCAGTTTGGAGAAAGTGGAGAAAGTCTTCCCAAGACTCAAAGAAAGATCCGTCGTGTGAAAACCGAATAAAATATCCAAAAAAAAAATAGAAAGAAAAAAGAAAAGCAAAATGTCCCCCAGAATCAATTTGAGATAAAAGCACTTTCAATTTTCTTCCTATTTTTTCTTTCTCTCTCTAGCTCTCTTCTTCCTTCATTTTTTTCCTCTCCCTCATCCTTTCTCCCCCTTTCCCTGGTCGTGTCCTTTCTCTTCATCTCATACTAACTGTATTTTTGTTTTCTCTTTTCATATCATAATGTATTAGATTCCATTAAGACAAATTTTCTCCAAAGGAAAAGAATATTCTTAAAAGAAGAGAGGGAAAACTGGTTAGCGGGAGAAGAGAATATTAATTGTATTATTCTTTCTTTTCTTTAGGGAAAAGGGATCTACGCCAATCCATTAACGAGAGAACGGAGAAAAAGAGGCAAGGAAGAAGAAGAAAAGATCGTTTACAAATAAATTCTTTTTTCTAATTTCACATCACTCTCCCACCCATTTCATCCTCAGTTGGAGGAAGGGGGAAGGAGAAAGTTAAAAAATAAAACCCAGGAACTTTCAGCTTAATGAATAATTTGGATAAGAGAAAGATAGAAAAAGTGTTGCCTGCCCTTAGCCCTGGTCGGGGGTATAAAAGGATTCCAGTCGTTAATTTGCTTAGGGATCGCTTTCTCCATTTTAAGCTACACTCCTCGCTCAGATATACGCACCGACGACGTGCACTCCCTCCTCAAAAATCCTAATCCTCGCATTTTTAAATCAATTTCCGTATAAACGCCGCTCCTTGAGCCCATGAGAAATGGGCAGGGGTGAGGTGGGTAGGGAAAACAAAACAAAAAACTAAAGTTTTGAGTGTAAAAATTCCTTTCACTATTCAACTCAAGTTTTATTATAAAAGACAAAAGGAACTCATCCGCACGAGCTAGACACATCTTCCCTCATCTCTTTTTGAAGATGGTCCAATTGAGTCTTGTCCCTTTGGTCCTTTCATATAAATGTCCAGCGAGAGAGAAAGGAATCATATGTGACATATTCCTTATTAAATTATTTCTTTCCGATTTTTATGTCTTCCGCAAAGAGCTTCCCTTTCCCTTCCTTCATGGGGGTGGATCAATACTCAGAAACCTAAGAACAACTTTCCCCGGACGCAGGAAAAGAAAACTGTTTCTGGGTAGCTTTATAGCTCCCACTTAACTCTCAGTATAAAACCAACAAACAAGGAGCAACAAATGTGCGTTCGTTTGCCAAGGACAGAGTTCCACCATCATGGCGGCCAAGATTTTCCATTCGGAACGTCTACACTTTTCAAACGATCAGTAACTTTGCTATTCCAAAACTTTGATTTGGATTTTATTAAGAGTTAGTAGCTCATGTGACTCCTTGTGTTTCCCAGATTGAATTGCAAATTGCCAATTAGGAAAGGTCAGCCAACGGACACGCAGATTGACTTAAGGTTATCCTATTTTCATTTTAATAATGTTACTGGGAGGGGGTAACAGATGAAGATCCATTTCTTAAAAATCATGCATGCACGGTTTCTAGCAGGTGACCTAAGAAAAGGTCAGGCAGACTGCCCTTTGACGAATCCAAAGATAAGAAGAACGAAAGGAAGGACTCGGGTCTTACTTTAGTGGTGGATGGGCAAGTTATTGGCTACCTCCACCTCAATGGGGTTCTCAGAGGAGAGAAAGTCACTTAGGCCACAAAACAAGGAAACTACCCCTCACTAAATTGAAAGAAAGGGAGATAAAAAAAAAGATGAAGGATCTTTACTGCTTTCCCTCCTTACGTAACACCAGTCCGGACCAATGGAGAATAAAAAACATCGTCTCCACTTTAGCTCAACGATAAAAGGAAACTCTACGTGTGGAGAAAATTCGACAAGGAGAAGGAACTGTCCATGTCCCGCAAGTCCAAGTCCATTCACTCCGCACTATGCACTATGTGTGCTATCGAAATGGAAAACCACAAACGGGGACTCACTTTTGCGGCTCATTCGGATCTCGCTTCTTCTTCTTCTTTTGCGGTTTGGCTTTCTTTACCACTGCAGCCACGGGCTCAGGACTCGGACGCTTCACACTTCCGCTCATCTGGAAATACATTAAAAGCAAACTAAATTAAGTTTAATTCATCAGCATGTAGAATCTTGAATTGGAAGGTTTCATTCTTCTAAAAGACTGATTGTGCAATTTATAGAAGCCAGAGAGGTATAACCTCAAGTGGATAAATCAGAGGTAAATGAAAAGAAGCCCATCCAACTCTACCCAACTGGAAAAGGAATTATTAAATCCTAAGAAGAAAGGAAGACGTTTGGAAAGAGAATAAAAAATTATTCTCAAACTCGCCGAAACGTTTTCTCCGGCTTGTTTTTCTTTTTAGCCCCACTCCCTCAGCCTGATTTTGAATTCTAAAATAAGGAGAAGAAATGGGATGGAAAAACTCAAATGAGAGAAAGGTAAAAGTAAACTTTCCCTTCTGCTCCCCTCCCAAACCTAACGGAAAGAAAGGAGACTGATATTTAGAGAGATGAAATTGCCAACTCCACGTCAGAGAACGACCAATATTCCACAAAGAACAAAAAAAACTCTGCACATTATGCCAAGAAAAACAAAACGAGGCCTTTCCCATACAAAATGACTCAATTATACTCTCACAAAAGTACTTACTCTTTACTACTTCCGCACAGGTAGGACATAGGGAGAGAGGGACCGACAACACGATTTACATTCATCCAAATAAAGAGTAAGGTAATACTTAAATTCCCTCTTCTAACAAACATAATAATGTTCTCTTTTAAACATTCAAAGAGACACCAATGAGCTTTTTTCTCACTTCCTTCACCATAAAGAAGATTCTAAAGTCTTATTCTCATCTAACGGAATGACACAATTCATGGGGCGCAAACACAAGTGGAGCACAAACCTAGAGACCAACTTTCTATGGCTTTTCTTCACGTGTTCCGAGTTCATTAAGTTCAGTTTCCTCCGTTTGGCTTACAGAGACGACAGACACAACGACGACGCTTACTCAGCCTGCTACAACTTTAGCCCAACTTGGACGTTGAGAAAAGGTGAAAATGATAGAGATTTTTGGGAGTGGGATCGAATCCTTTGAAAAAAAACTTGAGCAAGAAGGGAAAGAAGGAATTTTATCCTAAAAGAAAGCGGGCGCGGGTAAGTCTTTGAAGGGGCGTATTGAAAGTCGAAGAGAGGAATAGGAGCATAAATTATCCACCTAATTCTGAATTCTCATTATGTTCTTTTTTTCCTTTTTTTAAAAGGGTACTTTCTCTTTCTTCCTCCGAGTTGAGTGTTTCTCCTTGGCTCGTGATTATAAGTAGAGTATTTTATATGCAATGTTATTATTTTTACAAGCCATTTGCTCTTTGTATTTCCATCTCTCTTCCAAATCTCATTTTCTTCTTCTCAAATGGATCTTTGGAGAAAGAGGAAAAAAGGAAGAAAAAACTTTCTCCAAGGAAAGAAGAAAAGACTACATCCCACCAACTCAATCCACTTTCTAACATGTTAGATACAGTGAGTCCTGCTTTTAAGATCCCAAAATTGCTTTCCTCGACTCTTTCTTTCTCCTGATCAACCCTGCCTGCACCATCTTATTCTTTATTCCCAAGTATCAGGTCCTCTGGATTTCCGACTATGCATTTAATCCAAATTAGAATAAAAGCCACCGTAAATATCTCGAGCAGAGATTAATTTACTCAACATCAAATCAAACTTTGACAAAAACTTCGATAATTGATCCAAGCTAACTCAGCTAATAGGACGGGATTTGATCCAACTTTAATCGCACCTGCTTTCTAACATTTTCCCGCATCTTTGGAACAAATTACCTGTAGCTCGTGTAGTTTAGCATTTCACTCCAGAAATACCCGAAACTCATTGGATATGAAAATTGAAACGCGCTATAGACTCTCTGCATATGCTCTGTCAGGCTGGGGGAGGAGAATTTTCTTCTATATTATTATATTCCATCAGATTTCTAATAACACCAAAAGAAAAACTTGCTCAAGAAAGGCTCTGCGTCCTTTTGAAAAAAGAGAAGGGAGAAAGTAAGTGGAAAGGGGAGTCATAATAGACAACGATTTCCCGTGCATAGAAATTACCTATTTCCTCTGGGAAAGAGAAAAAGTGACTCAAGAAATTGAATGAATTCAACTCCTATTTTCACAAACTTCTTCCTCATATGTCACCAGAAATATGGAGCCCCTTTCCCCATTTATCCTTCATTCAAAACCGAAGCTGCTGCTGACATGATTACTTATCTACCTTGGGCTTTTAGGAAAAAGTTATATCCCTATAATCAGTTCCGCACAAACAATTTACAGAAACGCATAGGGATTCTCTTCATTTAAAGCCAGAGTTAAACAAGAGCTGGGAAGGTCGAGCGAGAGAAAGTGAGAGTAAGTGGAAGTGAGTATGACTTTGTTTTGGGAGGAGAGATGAACTGGTCCCAAGGTGGAGTTTCCCTTCTTGGAATCAGTTCCTATTAGCGGACTTGGAAGAGAAAGAAAGGAGAGAGAGAGCTATTAGTTATAAACTCCTTCCTTCTTTGTCTCCTGTTTCTTCCATAATAAACCATAGAACAGAGAGAGAGAGAGATGCTTTCTAAAGGGTGCCTACAACTACCACTGCCTTCAGTACTAACCTTACCAGGACCAAGAAGACTCCCCTCCTCCATTCTTATTTGTACAGGCTGCACTTTACTTGGGAAAGTTGAAAGAGGAGAGAGAGAGAGGAGGAGGAGGAGGAAAGTGGAAGTCTTCTTTTATTTTTCTAGATTTATTCCTCCTTTTGTCTCAGGGGAGAAAGCATTAAAATGAAATATAAAAAAGAAGCTCCTTCTACCCATAATTTCCTTTTTATTCCTGAAACAGAAGAGAGCACATGAAATTGAAGAAGAGATAAAAGAACACCTGTCGTAGAACTATACGGACAAACTCTGGTAGCAGCTCTACCCCAATCACAGACCAAACTCGACGAACTAATTGTTTTATTTATTTAAAAAAAAAGTTGAAGCAAAATGCGGGTCGTGAAATCCAATTCAAATTGAAAGGAAAACGTTTTAACTGAATGACCAATTGGACAAATTATTCATTCGGGCAACGTAAATTTTCCCCAGTGTTTTAACGTTACTAAAACAGTTCTTTTCTCACTTGGATCTTGGGACTGTGACAGTTGGAAAGAGGAAACAAAACACTTTGCACACCTCCATATTATACGAATTTGTCAGGGGGCTCTTTTTATTCTTTTAACCTCCGCCACCAGAAACCACAGCATTTACAAGTTACACATTCTCTCTCTTGTGATCGGATAAAGTATGAAAACTGACGGTAGACGAAGTTTTCATTCTCTTCGTGGTGGTTTTCACAGTTTTTGCGGATGGATTGTTCCGATTGTTTGAATGGTGGGAAAAAGTAAAGGAAGAGAAAGTCAATACATAATTCAGAACGATGAGGTATGAAAACGTTCAAAGGAAAAGTCACCCCTCCTTTTTCTCCAAAAAAAATCCCATTTAAGAACCCATAGGATCCAAATTGTCTTTTACTACTATTTTTACATCCCAGTTCATAACAGAAAGAAAAGAATCATATTTCACAATTGTACAGAAAGTGATCCAGAGTTTTTTGTTTCCTTTATTCTTGTCATTCTCCTACTGCTCTCACGCCTCAACTTTCACCACTTCAAATATTATCTTATATTTCAACATAACTTGTTCATTTTTAATTTTTCAAAAAGGAAAACTCACGATTACGAACGATTCCTCTAAAAACATAACAAATTCAGGCATCATCCGTCGTGTTGTGTGCATGCGACTTTTGTCCAACGATTTAGAAAATGGAAATGGGATTGCTTCTGCACTGCGTGTCTAAAGGGAAACGAGAAGATGAACGAGGCTTGTATTTGTATGATGCTGGGCTGAATGGGTCTTGGAGAGAGCCATAGATCACACGACGGAAATTTATTCATTATCACCCAGAATTTATGGAGGGAGAGAATCAACCCAAAACTTTCTCTTTTAGCTTTCACATGATCTCCACTTTGTATGCCAGATCAGATGCCTTCTCCCTCTATAGACCTCATCATCACACACATTATCACACTTGACTCATTGTCAGTCCATACTCACGCACATGCACAGTGGGACTGAAAGGAGTTAAATCCCTTTATGATAGAAAGTAAGACGTTGCGGAGTGACATTTTACAAGGATCCAAACACCATCCAAAAGAAACGTCACACCACAACTCTCCATGCGATTCCCTTGAATAAATTTATAAATTGAGGCACGATGAAGATGAGGATGTGACGAGTCTCACCTGTGCCTGGGTATGGGGGACGCTATCATCAGAATCTTCGGATGTGTTGTGTTCGGGGTTCCTGGGTGGCGATGGATTGTTGGGTGACCTTCCAAGGGAGCGTGGAGGACCCTGCTGTTGTTGATGGTGGATCATGTGGGTGTTTCCCATTGGTTGCTGGGAGTGGGGACTTGACAGGGTTGTGTAGGTCGGCGGACTTCCGCCATACGTCACTCCCGAGCTACAAGGAAAATACAAAGTACAACCGTAAACATTGCGTGTTTCTTCAGATTTTGATTCTTTGACTTGGAATGACAGTTTTCTTATAGTCTTACTGAGTTGTCATGTGCTCAGGAAGGTACATTTGGGCGTAGTGGTGCTGTTGTTGTTGCTGCTGCTGCCGCTCACCTCCGTGCCCCATCATCTGTAAAGCATAACAAAAGATGATAACCAATTAATTCGGCTCAATTTCTTCTACAACTTCCCGTCTCCGTTCCTTTCTTCCTCCTTGTTCAGGCTGACAAGGAGAACCTAAAGTCTAAATTCGAATAGAACCGGAGCCTGTAATTTTGAGCAACTCCAAATCATGACTCATGCGTTCTACAACTGATCCGCGCCCCAGCGTGCATTTTCACTCTAACCATCATTTCATTGTCATAAAAAATGGAATATTTGATCAAATGGAAATAATGAGGAGGCGAAACGAAAAGCCCCTGGAACCTTCCCGCCATAAATTTAAATGCACGGGCTCCATGAATCCATGGACAATGGGATCGTAAAAGTTTATGGATAGATTTCTCTTTCCTTGTTTATGAATACGGAAAACGTTTGATGAATTTTGAGCCCTACTTCATCTTCTTCCCCTTTCCGACAAAATAATAATTCACAATATGTGTTCCTCGAATTGGCCAACCAGGGAGCGCCTTGGCGCTTGGTCCTGAACGTGACCTCATAACACTCCGGCAAAAGGCTTAATTGAAGAAATTAGCATGTAGGGACGTTAGGTGTGAAAAGGAAGAATCAACATATGACACCTCGCATCATAATAATCACAAGGTACAGCTCCTTCTGTAGCGTAGAGTGGATGAAATTTTACGACTCCCTACTCCTTCTTAAGCTGAATCTTGAATTTAAACCATTCGTTCAAAAATCCACACTCAATTTACATCAAGTTATGAAATGTATTCAGGAAAATTCATCCCGACAGAATTTTATTGTAATAAAAATCATCATAAAAAAGAGTCATTTTTTCAGTCTTTCCATTCAATTTTGGAAGAAACAGAACAAGGGAATGACGCCTAACTAAATGCAAACTCAAACGTGTCGATGTCCACCTCCTTTCCTTTCCCATTTTTCACACATTCTTAGATCAAAAAATGAAATAAGGAAAGGAAGGGGTAAATCGTAGAATTACAGAAACGCATATAAATATGGAGACAATTTCACAAAAAAAAGCGTTGGGTTTTCTCAATTTTATTTAAAAGAAAAGTATTTGACATTTTTACTATTATTATTTATTCTTTTATTTCTTTTTTCCCCAAATATCTTTTGGAATATTAATTTCTAACTCTCCTTTCCTCCTGAAAGAGTTCTGGAGGAGAGAAGGTGAAAGGAGTAAGTTTGTGAAACAAAAGGTGTCGAAGGACGTAGGAGAAGCGTCATTTACAATTCAAATCCCCCCGCTTTCCCCCTTGGGGAGCCATTGAGAGAAAAAGAAAAACTTCCCAACAAAACCCCATTCCCAATTCCTCTAAATAAAATAAAAAAAACACTAGAATTTGCCTTTTTCTCATGCCCTGTTTTCCTCCACAACTTTAATTTTAACCTCTTTGAGAGCAAAAAACTAAGCACGGGTGAAAACTTTCTCTTTTTTAATGGACTCACACAAAGTTTAAGTTTTTTTTTTCCAAAAATTTGAATTGTAGCGGAACACCATTTTCTACTCCATAAACAAATGAGGCAAAGTTCAAAACATAATAACAGTAAAAATCCAAATAATAAAAGAACTCACACAAGCGTCAAAAGTTAACTATTTCTAACATTAAAAGTATCCCCCTCACCCTCCGAACGGAATTGACCGAACGTAAGCCACTCTCCCACCCTCAGAAAGAAAAACTTCAGTTTCAAATTAAAAAGAAAGGATTTCAACTGGCATGGCTGGTGTTAAGAAATAAAGAAAGATAATAATAATAATAATAATATTAATAATAAAAGACAAAAATGCAATGTATTTAATTCATTTTTAAATTAATGTAATGTGTAACCTACTAAAAATTCACCAACTTCCCCAACATGTATGGCG
>Ga0194135_10003193_pt1 | contig 10006 bp, 6 predicted proteins | sample LitLau_LLRF_2013_FD_134024 | JGI IMG/M metagenome (GOLD analysis project Ga0194135, IMG submission 134024) | Freshwater sediment microbial communities in response to fracking from North America - Little Laurel Run_MetaG_LLRF_2013 (version 2) | ecosystem: Environmental > Aquatic > Freshwater >... | reverse complement strand
TAAGCTTAACATCAGAACCACGGCATTAGTTACACCAGCCGGACCATAGTAAACATAGGAATGTTGACAGTAAATATTCGAAAGGTGGTACACGAGCCTCGCTCACTCCTACTAGTCCCATTTTGGCTAAGCGCAACTATACAGCTGTGTTAAGCATGTGGGGACATCCTACCAAGTGCGGTCCGTCGCCTACGTTGTTTATCCATCAGCAAACCATATTGGTGTTTTCTGCAGGGTTTTTTGGTCTCTTGGTATTCTTACTTTATAATTATACTGGCCGTGTTCTATTCGCTTGGCTCGAGTCAGCTCTTAGCGGTATTCATCAAATGAGTTCGACTCAACTACAGTTAAACGAATCTTATTTGTTTGCAGAGATGAGTTGAACGCGACTGCCGCCGATTCCTCGAATGCGCCAGCCGCCGATTCCTTTAGTGCGCCTGCCGCCGATTCCTTGAATGAGACTGCCGCCGATTCCTTGAATGTGCAAGACGACAAGCAAAAGATACTGGAATACCAGAAGCTAATTTTGGTAGGCCATTTTTAACTTTCTCATTACGTTATACAAGGTAAATAATATTCGGCTGTAGAACCATTTATCGGCCCACTTCCCCCTTCAGGCGTATCGGCTCCCGTCCATGCGGGTTAAGTTGCCAAGTATGCTGCTCAAATCACATAACTAGGAAAAGAATCATAAAACCGTTAATAATGTTTATTGTTGCAGAAACAGAAACTCGCTTGATGTGACTTCACACTTTGAGTCTTGAAAAATATGCTTTTAGTTTAGTAATAATAAAAAAGTCCTTATTTTTTTGGGGGCGAACTTATCTTATCTTCTTCACTTTAAAACGAAAAGGGCTAGCCCATTACCTCTTTTATTCTAAAACTGAATGGGGAGAAAATAGATGCAGTAGTTAAAACAGACTTTCAAGGCGTCACTCTCGATTCTGTGCTCTCTTGGATTGAGCTTATAAAAAACCTGCGCTCCAAGCTAAACGCTGTTTAGCAATAAGATGATGATAGGATAAATCACAAACTAGCACAGATAAATTATTACTTAAGATTGTCCAGTTAACGCTAATATCGCGTCCAGAGCACATTATTCGTAATACATATGACGTCCGGAGCGTTGACAATCCTTCTCTATGGTTTTAATTTGATTTATCATATCATCAAATTTTAATAGGAGGTCGTCGTTTAGGGCCTCACAGGTCTGATTGACCGGAAAGACTCCATTGAAAAGTACCACGCATTAGTTGAATGCCAGTAATGCCACCTATTATACATAGTTGACTGTTGGGGAGCGGTATCTGAGGCAAAGGCTGTGTTTAAGGTCCAAAATAGCATTTTTCGCCAAATGGCAATGAAAAACAAACGTCATCCGGCTATGCAGCTGTTTATTAATTTAGAAATACTCACACTACCAGCGTGCTACGCATTGAGACTTTTTTCCGGGGGCTTAGGGATATGTTCCCTTGATCACTTGGACCTTGAGGTCTATTGTGTTGTGGCCCTTTGTTAACTAGGGAAGCTCTAGACTTCCGTAGAAGTTAAGCACCTGCCTAGGGGCTACTGATACAACTTCTTCAGGCGTAAGGTTCGCCTTTCTAGGTATAGTAGCCTTTTAAGGGAGATAGCATCGCATGTACATAGTATGTGTTCCGCCGTTTCATCTGCTCCCTTGCAGAGACGACAGGTTGCGTTGTCTGTTTGCCCCAACTTATGTAGGTAGTATTTAAGGGGGCAATGACCTGTGTATAGGCCAAGACGCATTGAGACTTATAATGATCGTGCACAATAGAATTGACCTCGAAACAAGAGGCGAAATGTCGGGGAGGGTGACACGTCAAGAAAGCCAATTAGAACTGGCTCGTACTAGGCTGGAGTTCACCAAAAAGAGCCCGATATACGCTGGGACCAAGCTATATAACGCTATACCAAAAGAACAATGAACAATGAAATCACAAGTTGAGCTTCGGAAATGATGAGGACTTTGAGCAAGGATAGTACTTAATTATATTTAGGCGATTATTTGACGAAACTAAAACTAATGTATGCTGATCGAACCATAATTATCATTCATCCTATAGTATTATTTTTGTTGAAAAATGTCAAAACCGTCTTAAGTTCAGGTAGTTTTGAAGAAAAAATGAACGATAGTGGAGATGATGAATTTCTTGCGCCACGTTCTGAACTTTTAGCTGGGCCCCGAACATCAGTCTCCCCTCATATATATATGGCACACTATCTTTTGGCTTTGTTTTTTAGTCGCAGATCAAGTTCGCGATTGGCGAAAAAGAAAGCGAGGCGCAAAGGATTGAGAGTCAACTAGCTACTATTAAAGCTCTCATAAGGGACATGAACCTTAATCAGGTAAGATATCCACTGTTTTTTAATATAATATAAATATTGATGATTATTTATCATCGTCGGCGATGGATATGGCCGTTGGTTTTGGTTAGTTGTTAAATAATAAATTTAAGGTACGGAACTCAAAACCGTTTTATAGGCATGACCTATATATCTCCGGAGTTATGTGTTAAAATGCCCTGGAACTTGCTGATGTCACGAGTTTCATGGCGCTTTCGATTGGTTTATTGACGTCACGAGGTTCCAGTGTGTGCGTGTTTTTTTGGTAACTTTCAACACAAACTACTGCGAATTGATATTAGTTTTAAACTAAAGTATTCTATCTTAGTTATTGCCGAATGAAAAAATATTACCGGCTTTGGAAGGGAACTGGACCAACTTGCAGAGAATTGTATTTTTTATTGGTTATTTATAGAATCAAATTCAGCATAAATATTAGGATAGGATTGTGAAAACCGTTTTTCTTTACAGGGTCTCTATTCATATTGAAAGTTGCGGAAAGGGTCTGATTCTTATGGTGTGGGGGTAGCGTGCTCAATTTTCTGCAACTTTCAGTACAATTCACGTTGAATAGAGACCCTGTAAAGAAAACAAATTCACAATCCTATCCTAGGTAGTTTTATGTGCTGAATCCGATTCCGTAGTAAATAACCCACACCATTGGAAGAGCTCATTGGGTAGGTTGAAATACTAGTGCTTGATAAATTTTTTCTTTTCTGTATTTCAGTCACAAAGAAGGCAAGATATGGCAAAAGAAAAGAAAATTTCCCAAGAGATAAGAAAGAACTCCTATGATACCGAGGCCTACGTCCTGTCCAATCAATTTCAAAGAGTTGTAAGTAATATTCTTTTTCACTGCAATTTGATCGCATCAAAATACTTTCAGTAAAAAATAGGACATAATAAAGTTCAAATAAATGGAATAGTTCCACTCAACCAAGGTGAGAGAAGCAGAAGTGAGTAGGGATTGCTGAGGGAGGTACCAACCACTTTCAAAAAATGTTTACTATCTACATTTGAATTATGGAATATGGACGGAATAAGCACCTATTTATGAATTATGAATGAATGATTGTCCCATCTTGACTCAGCTGGACTATATTTCATTGCTTTTGTTTTTTAGAAAATGATGGATGAGGAATTGCGTGTGAATAGGGAGAAGATTAAAGTTCAACTTGAAACACAAATGAAGTTGAAATTGGGTCTCGTTGAAGTGCAGACTCGCATTGTAAGTTACTTTAAATGTTAATTTCGAAATCCTTTCACTCACAAACTAGAAGGAGCGCCCCCTAACCAGCCAAAGGCTGGGTGAAAATTCCTGGGATGTGACAATTTCGTATAGTAGCAGAGACTATGGATTACCTAGGCCCTAGGGTATTGTTGAGCTGATTTAAAATGGCAATGGTTGAGTGATTTGGGCTCGCTGACAGAGTCCATGTACCTAATTTATAAATTAAGAAAATGGGAAGTCGATTTTTTTATCAAATTACCTATTCCGTTCAAGTAGTAAAGATTGGAATAATGACAGAAAAACGTTTAAAGTGAGTACATGCGGCTCGATAATAGACCCCATTCCCTATTGCCATTTTAAATGAACTCTAAAATACGAAGTGTCCCGAATTCTATCGTCTATTCTAATTTCCAATGCTAATTTACAATGTTGAATGCGGGCCCCTATTCCCAATTAATGCTGCGAGTAGAGTGTAGAGTGACTTCCCTAGTATTGGCCCGGATGTTGATGTGGCCGGAAGCCAACTCTTCTTCATAAAGCCAACTCTTCTTCATAAGCTAGACATCAGATCTAGGCGGTCCTTACTGGCGACAAGGCCTACTTGTGTACTTTTTCACTGGTATGGGAGTATGGAGAAGTATATATTGGGCAAGTTACTCGACGACGACCTCCTACCAACTTTGATGGGAAGATTAATGGCAGAGACTAGTCCAGTTACCGCTAATATGGCGTCCAGAGAACATTATTTGCAATATGGTGTCCGAATAGTTGACTGGACAATCTATAATTATTGTTTGTCTCTGCCATTAATCCTGCCATCAACTTTTGGTAGGAGGTCGTCGTTAAGGTCCTAGGTGGTTGGTACACTACAAACTTTTTATTTTTATTTTCAGAATGAATTGAGAAAGGCAAAGGTCATACAAGAGGATACCATATATGACCTCGAAACTGAAGACTGGAAATTCTAGTCGCCTTCTTGCATTTTTAATGGGTCCGGAGTTGTGACTCATTCAATAGGGGTGTATACATTTAGGGTCCTCACTTAATTTCTCGTAATTTCAACATGAAAGTGTTTGTCTACCATTGGCCTTTAGGGGGATTGGATTTTTCAGATTCAGATTGCCACCAATGAAGGGAGATTGTTTAGTGAAGGAGACAATGACCTCACGGAAATTCCACAATATAATAAAACGGAGTAACACCTATTCGGTACTAATCAGACTTTTACTATTTTTTTATAAATTTTTTATTACTAACGAAACAGCTGTTACTCCGTTTTATTATATTTTAGAATTTTTGTGAAGTCATTGTCTCCTTCATTATGTTTAAATTCTACGAAGGGGAAACCCTTCAATGGTGATTTTTTAAACCTTGCCTTCAAAATACACACATCGATGTATTGAGACACTTACATACATTTGCATTCCATGGTTTAGTTAATTTAGTTTAGCCTGTAATATTTTAACGTTTTTCACTTGAGTTTTTTTAACGCAATTATATTTTACAATTCACGGATAGTGACTCATTCATTTGTGGTGTACACAAAACATTCTGTTTAAATTACTTGAAAAATACTAGGGGTACTCACTTAATTCTTGGTAAATGTCCATTTTAATTGCAAAACGGTTATCTCCATAAGACTCTGCAAAGGTCTGCGTGTGAAAATTCAAATTTACTTCCATGGTTTTTTTGAATTTTTGCCACCAGGAACGTTGCAGAGTAGCTCATCTGCAATTGCTTCTTATGGAGATTACCTTTTTGCCATTACCATGGACATTTACCACGAGTTAAGTGAGTACCGCAACTCACATCGATGTATTGAAAACATTTATACACATTTTCATAAAGTTCCCGACTATAGTATACACTCCTATTGCCTATAACAACGTTTTTTTCTCAGTATATTTTGTACATGTACTTTTAATTTACTTTTGACTGCTTAAGAGTAGATACCTAGTTTTTTATATGGGTATGTACACATTTTTTAAACTTCATATGCCTTAAGAGATTTTCGTCCTTTACCTATGAAAATCTATGATATTTTGTATGTACTTTTAATTTACTTTTGACTGCTTAAGAGTAGATTCCTAGTTTTTTATATGGATATGTACTTACATATTTTTTCAACTTCCTATGCTTTAAGAGATTTCCTTCCTTTACATATGAAAATCTATGATATTTTCCCCAGACTGGTACTTACTGATTTTAACTTGTTTTACCCAGGTGCATTCAACTTGTATTCGATAGCTGTTTATGTTAGAAACAGCATATGCATTGATTTTTTAATTTTATAACCCCTCTATTTGGCCAAAATATAGAAAAGTTTACACAAATATCAAATTTAAAAAATATATATATTTCGTTCACATTACATAGAAAACTTATGGATATCCCATGAGACTTGTCATGAGGGATTCGTTTATGAAATTTTTGGACCTAATTATTATAAGTGAATTTTCCTATGCGATAGCTCTAATCTAAAAAGGCGAAACGTAAAAAAGAAACAAGTTGAATTTTTTCTTTGGTTACCGATCTCAGGGTTTAGTATTAAGCTTTAAAGTATGTACCTATTCAGGGTGTTTTCGACTGTAATCTAAGGCATGTTACTTCTTACTACTATTTTTTTGTACTTTTTTACTTTTTTAGTGTTTTGGCTGTTAAACAAGGTATACTGCCAAACTTCTTGTGTCTTTAGTTAAAAGAACCGAAGAAAATTTCGGAAATTTTAATTTTATTTTTGTATACCGATCTCAGGTTTTTAATACAAGACTTTAAAGGAGGTATTCAATCTCAATTTTTATGTTCCTAGTTTTCTATACCTATTAAACGCTCAATTTTTTATGAGTCGTGTTTTTAAGCATAAAATTTAGATAAACGATGTAGGTTGTTATTTATAATTATTATTATTAATAATATTAATTTCTTCTATGATTAAGCGGCGAAGTTAGGACCCGGGGTCCTTTCTTACACTTACCTGCTGAACTAAAGCGGATCTCCTGATTACAGTGGGCTCCGAACCACTTAGCCATACCTCATACCTCATAGGTGATGTGGAGAATGAGAAAATTTTCGCTTCAGTCGGGACTCGAATACATGACCACACGCATGATAGACCAAGTCCTTATTATATTGACTTATAGGAACTTTTCAGCTCTACCGCGTACCTACCTTTATACCTACTTACCAATATAGTATGCCTATGCTTGGCGATTGAGTCGTGTTAGCTCTCCATGTTATTTCCCTATACTGAGTTCTGAGTAAATAACTCAGAAGCTTGACTTGCATAAGGAAAAATACTTTGCGAGCTACCTCGGCTCAATGAATATGCTTACTGACAAATAGGTACCTACCTACCCACCTACCTAGATTTTGCACCTCAATTCCACATGCATTACAGTAATGAGCTAATCGTAGGTACCTGCACTATTTTTAGCAGCTTTGGAAAATCTGTTTGATAGTTATTAATGTTATTAACCTAAGCGACGCACAAATAGGTGACCCAAAATACCAACGAGTAGGCTGGTATGTTTTTATTCTGAACGAGTTTAAAACTAGGTAGGTACCTACTGTTGATACAAAATTACCTATTTCATAGTATAGGTACCTACCTTGGTAATAAAAAATATTATCATTATTCTGCTTAAGTTTTATTAGTAGAAACTCGTGGCTAAGGGACAGATGAAGACAACACGGGAAGAAAGGGTTTAGTCCAAAAATATCGATTTTGAGTTACCTATCGACGCTATTTTTAGCCACTCAGATCGTTAATAGGTAGGTATAGCAGGTATTCATGATTTAAAATTGATACCCTACCTGCCTAATAGTTAAGAGTAAAAGCATCTAGGTAGGTTCCTCACTGCTAACAGGGTAGGTATACCTACTTATTACTTTGCAACTTAAAAATTTACCTTGGTAGCAACAACAAAACATTTATTTTGTTTTAAAATTTTCATGCAAAATTAAAATACTTAAAAACGATTTAACGATTACAGACAGGCGGTGGGATAATATTTTCAAAACATAGTAAACATATATTTTAGTAATAATAATAAACTTGATAATTGTTGAAAATTATTGATTACGGAAGTCATTGAAAGAAAAGTGTTTTAAATTTTGCGCGTAAAGAAGCAGACAGTCGATGACTACAAGATGGCGGTGACTAAACAATAACACAACAACCAGGCAATGTCGAAAAATGATGGGGGATCCTTTTCGCACTAAAGTTGAGCAATATTCGCCGAAAACTTCACCTCGGGGGTCTCGGTCCCCTGTGGTGTCTCGTCAAGACTCGACGGGTACCCTAAAAACCACGATTTCGCTGGGAAAAAATCCTTCTATCGTCCATAGTGGACCCTTTTACTTGATGAAGGAGCCCCCTGGTAAGACAAAAATTAAAATTTCTCCTATTAAAAATAGTCTATTTTTGCGAAAATAAGTAGAAACACGTCGTAGAATAGTTGGATGTTCTTGATTTGGACGAAAAGTAGGAAAATGTTCGTAGGTAAGTATACACATTTGATTATTAAATTGTGTTAGGATTGGTAAGTAGACAGAACTGCCTCCCTGAAACGGCAGCCTCTACATTATCTTTAGTATTCTTCTCAGAAAAATATTATTTTCAACAATATGTGGATATGCCAGCAATAAAATAACAAGTTGTGACAAAAAAGCAACCACTTAATGAATAGTTTTGAATTGAATGAAGCAGCAAAATGTAGGAACTGTAAGGTTTCGCTAGCGTCTTTTGTTGACAACTAGCAACTGGTAAAAAATCATGCTAATTGTTATTGTTACACTTAGACTGAAGTATATTGTTCCGGTCGCCCTCAATCGCTGTGTTGACGTGTCACAGCTGTGATGCTTCCTTACCTTTGTATGAAGTAGCTATAGTGTTGTTTCGGCTAGGATGCCGGAGAACCATAGTTCCCCTGAAAAAAATAACTACACAGAAGCTGAAAAAATTTATTAATTTTTAGGGGAATCGGAATTAACGGGCGCAACGAATTTAATGGCATATCATGGCCTCGAACATTCGTACAGCAGATACAGTGGCAAGAAATTGAGAGAGCAGCTGTCGACTTTTCTTCCGAATCTCCCGGGGTTTATCGACGCACCCGGCACTCAAGACAATAGTTCCTTACGATCAATTATTGACAAACCCCCGATTGGCGGGAAAGAGCTGTTGCCCCTTACAAGCGTCCAATTGGCTGGCTTCCGACTCGACCCTGGACCGGTAAGAAAAAAGTTACTTTACGTATTTTTGTTGGTGTTGAGGGTGAGAGAGGCGGTCTATCAGGCCCAAGCTGGGCAACGACCTAGATTGAATGTAATGTAATTTCGCCCTAGAGTCCTAGACGTAGGCCACATAATGCGACAGCGACTTCCCTGCACTATAACACCAGTTTACTTATGTTATAATGGGACCTCCAGATTATGGTGGGTTCCGAACCACATAGGAACCTGATTAGAATCACATGAAATTCAGAAAAATTCATTGGTGACGGGAATCGAACCAACGACGTCTGGTTTGTTAGACCAGCGTCGTAGTCGCTCGGACAACCAGGCCCCTCTACTACTTTACGTAAAAGGATGGAATCAGAATGTGGGAAGCTTTAATAATAATAATAATAATTTCGCCTTTGATTAAGGAGTGAAGTTAGGACCTGAGGTATTTTATCACACTAAACTGCTGAACTAAAGCGGACCTCCTCTGATTATAGTGGGATCCGAACCACTTAGCCATAATCACTTAACTAGAGTCATAGGTGAACGGTTATTACTTTCATATCATAGTTTTTCCATACTATAACTTAACCGGTAGGTACTAAGCGGTAGCTAAAAGCTACCTCTATGTGATACATAACTTTATGTGGAAGAAAAAGAGAGTTGGTCGACATAGCCCTAAGGTTTATAGTGTACAGTGACTGCCAGCCCCTGTGGTTCAGTTGGGAAGGACTTTCTCAATCATGCGTGTGGTCATGCGAGTCCCGACTAAAGTTAAAATTTTCTAATTTTCCACATCACCTACGACTGTTGTTAAGTGATTATTGAGGTATGGCTAAGTGGTTTGGACCCCCTATAATCAGGATGTCCGCTTTAGTTCAGCAGTTAAGTGGAAGAAAGGACCCATGGTCCTAACTTCGCCGCTTAATCAAAGACGAAATAATTATTATTATTATTATTCTATCAACATTTCTCTGTAAAGATACGACAAAGATCAGGACTAAACCTCTATAAATACCTAATAGTATTCACCGTCAATCCAACTTAATTTTTTTCCAGTTGCCGGAACAATACCGATACGTGAATCAAGCACCACAGAAAAAACATAAAAGCAAACACAAGAAACACAAACACAAGACGGGGGACATTTCGTCGACAGAAATCCATCCGGCAGAACCGGGACTG
>Ga0194135_10003192_pt1 | contig 10008 bp, 9 predicted proteins | sample LitLau_LLRF_2013_FD_134024 | JGI IMG/M metagenome (GOLD analysis project Ga0194135, IMG submission 134024) | Freshwater sediment microbial communities in response to fracking from North America - Little Laurel Run_MetaG_LLRF_2013 (version 2) | ecosystem: Environmental > Aquatic > Freshwater >... | reverse complement strand
TTCCGTTTTATAGAAAAAATATACGAAATGGAGTTCAATTATGCTGATTCCGAACTGCGTTATTCGCTTATAAATTGGATCCCATTATATAAATCACATTCAATTATTGCATTGAACAAATTACTCATTTCCTCCACTTGCTTATTTAAGCATAGTGCGGACATGCCGAACCCATTATTTCATTTCTCATTCTCCTCGCCATGAATGGAGCCTTCGACGCATCCTCTCACGAGACCAAGAGATCCAGTATATCGACGTGCCCACATTTCCAGAGAGACCTTTCCAGAAAGCAACTCTACTTGAACAATGGGAGAGGTGGAACGAGTTAAAATGCAAATTTCCCCTGCTTATCCTGATTTGCCCGAAATCTGATCTGATCTTTGTATTAGTTTGTACACAATTCAGATGGGGTTGGAAGTTTTTTGGGGGAATGGATTTAATGGGCTCGGTATCCGTATGAAATTCCGCATACTCGGATAGGATTTTCTTTGTTGAATTTGTATGTTGTGTTGAAAGTTGAACCTTTGGGAATTTACTCCTAAAGTTTCGACGGGTAGTTTATGAATTATAAAATATCAAGGCACATGCGAAATATTCGTTAAGTTGGCATTTCAGTTATCCCAATTTTCAATGAAGGACTGAGAGCCACGGCACAAGCATTTATAATATTGGAAACGGGAGGCGGTCCTTATGTGCATAATTCATAGGACGACATAAGCTATCCAGAGTTAATTGATTCCTTGACTCTTTCTGCCTTTTAGAATAGTATAGAATAGAATAGAATAGAACCACGCCACAACTACTATTTCCCAAGCAGTAAAACAGGGACACGTTTTGAGCTAATTCGGAACAGAATTCGGAAAATTCCAGAATGCCCAGCAGAATTAAAGCGGCTGAGTGCATAATTATGTGCGTGATTTTTGTTCTCGTTGCAAGTGCATCGAAAGGCTATGACCCACAGGGTAGTTCAGGTTGTGCCGAAGGCTGGAATCCGTCGGGACGTTGCTGGCGATATTGCCGAAAAAATTATGGTTACTGGTGCTACACTGGCTACGGCTGCAATAAAGGGGATACATGCGCCGAGAGAACGGCGTGTGCTAACATCAGTTGCCAAGGTGCGGCAGTTGGTTGCGTACAATCATGTTCCTACGAGTTATTCACCCCACGCGGTGGCTATGGCTGCAGCAAAAATAAAAGGATTTGCTGGCGATGGTGCATGGCAGACGATGGTGACTGGTGCTATACTGGGGGCGTTTGTAAAGACGCGAGCGACGCGGGTATAGTATGCGACAAAAAAGCCTGCGATAACTCCAGCTGCAACGGAGCCCCGGATTGTGTCCAAGACTGTCCAAGACTGAAAATTGACGACCATGGGAACTTTCCAACTTATCACAAAGTTCAAACGTCACCTAAACAACAGGCACCTAATTGTGAAGTCTCTGTCACAGTTGAAAAGGGAATGGAGAAATATGCTCATCCTTGGATAACTGACCACCAATCGGCCCAAATTACTTGGAGATTATTTACAATGAAATTTCACAGGGAAGGTAAAGAGAATTCGCGAAAGATTACCAAGCTGTCGGGGGAATGCGCCGTTGTGTTGATATTTGACAAGGATTCCAATTTTTATACATGCGATTACCACAGCAAGTATTATGAAAACTACACGTATTCCTCATTCGTCACATTCGTCCTGGTAACTGACCATAATCTTTGGAACCCCGGAAATTGGGCCACATCCCCTGCCGCGTACTACGTCCACATTTTGGGCTATGCTACCCTATTCTATTCAAAGACGACAGGCTCATATCATAGGCTAAACGGAACTCATATTTGGGACTCTGGAAATAGTAATCTCGCAAAAACGGCGGACTTTTCAAATTTAAAAGTCAAATATCTCGAACGTCAATATCCAATTGAGCATTACTGCCCTAACCTGATTAGCCTCAGCGGCAAGAACATCGCAGAGGCTCGGACGGACTGTGACTGGATCCACTTGGAGTTTCTCTTTCTCGGCCAACATTTCAACATGTCGTTTATTCGAGCGGAGCAGAAAACAGGCTATCCTGGTTATCAACCTACAATCAAAGCGTCAACACGGATTGTGGATGCGTATACTACTGATGACATTACTGGGATGGGCGTTGATAGACAATCTCGGAGTGGCATAATTTACTGCAAGGAACATTCAATTTTTGGGACTACGAGCGGTAGTATTCAAGTCTGGCTGACTCCATTTGACGCCTATACATGGTTCTCCATCCTGCTACTAGTCGCCATTTTGGCTGGAAGTGCAGTCACCATTCAGTCACCCATAGGAATGATGAAAATGTATTTTTCTCAAATATACCTGCTAGTTTCCATACTTATTCGGAACGGGGTCAAAGATTGTCCGTACCGCCTGCTTTCCTTTGTTTTATTTATTCAAGTAATCCCTTACCTGTACGAGTCAATCATAACGGGAAAGCTTCTAGCCCCAATTGAGCCAATCCCTTTTAGTAATGTGGGTGAGTTGGTTAATAGGTCCTTTATAATTCAATGCGACAGGGATTCATATGAGGAGGCGATCGGTCGAGTGAGAGATGTTGGATTAAGGACAGCCTTTGAAAATAATGGGATAGCTAATAAATTCAATAGCAGCTTTAACCATTATCCCTTCGAAACTAAACTAGTAAATGAATCCTATTTCCCAAAGGAATATCTATTACTAAATGCACTGAAAGACAAACGAAACCCTAAAGGCTACTTTACTCAACTGCCGGAAATAGAACAACTTCTGTTTACCAAAGAACTTGAGATTAGAGTGAGATTGGAAGAGAAGAAACACAGGTGTCACCTCCTGCCAATTGGCGATCCTAGTTACTATTACTGGTTTTTCTATATCCCACACCGGGATCTCGTACTCCGAGCTCATGCCAGCCTCCGCGAATTTGGGAATTTGCAAATGTGGCAAGACATCTGGAAAAATCGGAAAAATTTGATTGTGACTGAAATGGAACGAGAGTGGCGAGCAAGAAGTAATGAAAATGATACTGGAATGGCCAATGAAGTCATAACGGCGGAAACGCTGGAAAGATTTTTCACAATTTGGGGAATTGTCCTACTCTTTTCCCTCTTATTATTTCTTGTAGAAATCCCTGAGTTTGGGAGAAAACGTATTGTTAAACTTAATTATAAAACTCAAATCTTTCAGAAGATGATGAAAGACCCGCCTAACTTTATAGTCGTCGAACCTCAATGTTAAACGTGAAATTGTACCATTAAACTGTAATAAAACTTGACGTGTAACGTCGCAACCGGCAATGATGTGATTGAAAATGTATGGCGTTTGAGAAATGACGTATTGCAGAGTAGTGATAGAACGGATTAATTAAATTTTCAATACCATTATTAAACTCTTTCTCATTATATAGTTAAGCAAATTTCTGGGTGTTTTCATTACACTTTACATAAAAGGGCGCTGGTTCTGGTTGGTCGCAGAAAATTTCAGAGAACGAGAATAAGGAGTCTCCTTTCCGCAATCTTACGGGAGACGTCTGCTTGTTCGGGATTCAAAATCCAAATTATTAAAACAAAGTATGGGAAACGACGATGCGAGGAGGTTTCCTAAACAAGCCACTCATTCTGGAATCGGATGTGCATCCTTCCAAGATTTGATGGAAATGACAGTTATTGGAACTCAGTTACCACGGAGGATATTGAACCCAAATAACCATTACACTCTACATATTAGGATTCCTTCCGATTCTAGAATCCGCGGCTTGTCTAGAATTTAGAATAAATGCTTCTCACGGTTGCTAGAAAGCCAAATCTGAAAGATTGGCAGAGTTATTATATTTTTGTACCAAGCCACGTTGGATCCTACTAGAATGCTACCTTTCATAAAAATTTTACTATACTTATTTCCGATTAAGAAATACGGCGAGGTTTACCTGGTAAAATCAATTAAGAAGGAAAACATTCTGCTCAAAAGCCAGAAAGAGACTGATATATTTTAGGATCCTGAGTTGGAAACCAAAATCAATTTTTTCTTCATTTTTGCGGGGGAAGATTTCTTTTTTTTAATTGATAATAACCCAGCAAAAATCGCGGAAATTTGGCAATACTAAACAAGCAAAAATTTTAGGAACGGTTTCAGCGGTAGCTTCTCTATCTTCACTGTCATCCCAATGACCTGGGCTACTAACTAATTAATAACTAATTATTGAGTTTTCTGAAAGAAATTATCATTTTCCATCGAACGTGTGGAGAACTAGAGTGATCAAGGACAAGTTGTCCTGGACAAGAAGAAAGAAACGTCTCAGTGGTATAGGAGAAGACACTGGCAGTCTTATCTTTTTTGTCATTGATTAATTTGCATGGTGACTAAATTAAATTAGCCTTCAGATTTCTCACTCAAAATTTTCCAAAAGGGACCAGACACCAGACTCTACAAGTTGGAGGTGCGTGGAACCTGTCTAATTACAATTAGAATTAGAACTTAGGTTATATAAATGCTCCTATGATAGGATAAAGGATATCAATTTAAAATGGCATGAATTTACAAAAATAATCTCACATGTGCCCACCACTGTGTATCGAGTAAGGAGTGAGCGGAATATTACAAAAGTTTATTTAAAAAAACTGAAGATAAGAGATGAAATGAAAGTGAAATTGCGTCTTTCCTTCCCGTACTCCTCGTCCTCACCTCTCTGTGTCTCGTCTTCACGTTTACGAATCCAAGAATTCAGTTGCTCCTTGGAAGAAGGGGAACTTGGACGGACGTTACTCCCCGTCGTCCTCTTCTTCATCTCACCTGCATTTCATCCACGTCCATCAAACAAACTAAGGTATTCCATCAATTCAAAACCACAATTTAAAACTAACTCTAGGAATGAATGAGGGAGAGATCCCATCCCTCCCCATAGTCACAAGTCACAACCTTGAACTATCCAGTTTACTGGAAAAGGAAAGGAGTGAGTGGGGTTTCTGATTAAGTTCAATTGATGTTGATAACCAACTCTCCCTTTTTATACACTTCATCCTCATCCAATGATATAAAGTGTATAAAAGGCAACCATTCTATGTTATGATGTCTACTTCCAACAACCGTAGTCTATTTACTCTGAAATCTTTTCATCATTTCATTTCTGTTTATTTCTACAGGCTCCTCTTTTATTAACTCATGTTATGATTCATCCTTCCTAACTGCTGCGGGACATACACGACCACACAGAAGAGGACGAGCAAGACTTACTGTCTCTTCCTGGTGCTCTGCTGGAGATGGTGATTCCAAGTGTGCAAGGAGACTGGAAATGTAATTCTGGAGACTGGAGACTGAGGTCATGAGTTCAAGTGTTCCGAGCCGGAAGTTGAGTGGAGGAGGAGGAAGTGGAGTCTCACGGCTCTTTGACTACTTTGTCATTATTGGATTGGACGAGAATTCGGGACTGGAAGTCCTCCAGTCATATGAAGCTGATCCTCCAAGTGAGCTCTCAGTCATTGGAATCATAATTTATAATTCCCCTCAAGTTCCTTCAGAGTTAAGGTCAAAGCCACGCTCAGTTGCATTCCAAACCGTGTCAATGTTTTTTTATACAAAGGGAAAGGATAGAAATTAGCCTTGGCTACATTGTTTCTCGTCGTTGTCAAAAGTAAAATGATAGCGGCGGTGCCTTGCCATGTTAGTGCTCCATTTTCCGCTTCTTAACTTTTCTTTTCATGGGCTTGTAATAATAATGATACCTCTTTGTGTTGGATTTTGACACGAGCCAGTAACTACCCCCACCCCCCTTCCCCCCAGTCAGCGTCTTACTTGTGTAAACAAAGAAATAAAAGCATAGATTCCGCTCCAATTAATTCGTGTGTACTTTTCCCTCATTACTTCACAACTCACCTTCCCTCAGCATCTCTTTACTGATTGCTCTAGTTGATTAATTTTATTTTTAATTTCTCAGCTGAATTCCCCAACTGGAGTCCACTGGAAAGATCCTACAAACCAAAGATATTGGGACACTATCCAGACAATGCTCCTGCCAATCCTTTTGATCATGAGGCAGTCAGGAATGTAAGAAAAAAAAACTACAAAAACTTCAATGTCACAGAGGTCATGTAAATCTTGTTTTTTTTTTCCACAAATTTTAAGTTGTGTTTGCCGAGTGGACTGATTTTCCGGACACAGAAGCATGGATTGGAGGGCTCCTTCCACTCTTTTGTGATCACAAGAGAGAATGGGTCGAGGACTTATGGATTCTCGTACGTCTTTTATGAGGAAGTGACAAGTCAGCATGTAATCTCCGCCATTCAGACTCTCCAGGCCATGCACCTCACCGAGCTTTCCACTGCCAAAAGTTACCACGAGCGGAGGGCCATGCAGAGTCGGAATTTTAGAAATGGTTCCTCTGCAATGCATGCCAAGACCAAGCCCCCTCAGAGACCCTCCTCAGGGAAAAGCCAGGAACTGGGAATGGATGACTCCAACACGCGCTCACTCCCACGACATTTCAAATTAGCCGCTCAGAAAGGAGCCTCGCTCTCCACCGTTCAAAACTTTTATGATCCCTCCAAGGACAGGCTTTATGTCACGAAAGGAATCGCCCTCATCTCCCCCCTCCCATTCGTCCATCTCCCCAAACTATTTCTAACGAAACTCAACAGGTGAGATCAAGAAACCAAATCAAAATGAAATTGATGAAACGTTTGAATTTGAAATTATACTTCCTTTAGCTTCATTGGTTCTGCTGGAGGGGAGCTGAGCCTTGAGAGTTATGTCCACAATGTCCTGTGGGATATTCCAGTACCACCACCAGGGCGGAGCCTTTCCTACTCCTCCCTTGGACCCACACTTTTACTCAGTCGGCCCTCTGCCAAGGAACTCCCACTCCTGGACTACTATCTGGGTGATCTCTTCAGGTTACTCGACATCCCATCCACACTCCAACTATTTACGTGTCTCCTCCTTGAGAATCAAATACTCCTCTACTCAAAAGGTAAAACCGCAGAATTTGAGTCGAATATTCTAAATAAAAGACTGTGATGCTGATTTGTATTTTCTAGATCTGTATCGCCTCATGGTTGTTGCGGAGTGCTTGACGGGTCTCCTGTACCCTTTTCTCTGGCAACACGTCTACGTGCCCATCCTACCCTCGACCCTCCATCACTTCTTGGATGCCCCGGTGCCCTTCATCATGGGTCTCCATGCCCAGGCGACAGAGTGTCAGGAGGACGTCCAGGCAGAAGCGAATCTCTGCTTTGTGGATATTGATCGGAACCGTCTGACTGTCCCAGAGGACCTTCCCTCCTTCCCCAACACGCCAGAACTTTCTCAGGAAATCATTTCCGTACTGAGGGAGTATGGAGTTCCTCTAAGGAACAGCACAGCCAACAACAAGTTAGAAGAACACGCTTTTTTTAAATCATAATCTTAATTATCGTTTCCCCTGCATGTGAGTATTACACAAGTGACTAATTTTTATGTCATTTTTGATTGATTGAAGGACTGAGAGGAATCGGATGTGGTCCTATGGGAGACGGAGGGGACGTGGGAGGAAGAGCTCTGATGGGTCGTGGTCACAGGACTCTGACTCGGGAATGTCCAGCAACGAAGAGCCACTCTCACTCAATTCCTCACAACTCAACGTGTCTATGACGCAAAGTCACCAATCGGAATCACTTCGGAATCTCCTGTCTAACTCCTCCACGTCCACTGGGAATTCTCAAGGTTAGTCCAACAACAACTCACGCAACTCCAAAGCTCCTTTCTCTTTTCCACTCATCCACTCTAATCATTATTTGTTGTCATTCCTCAATATCTTTCGATTTGTAAATAGAAATTGAGTTGGAAGGTGAACATGGAAGGACAACAGACGACGTCTTACGAAATCTCAAACTCAATAATGCTCTCCGTCAAATCTTTTTTAATCGTTTCGTCCACATTTTCTCTACTTATGAGCATTTTGTCATTCAACCGGATCAGGTGGGTTTTATTAAACCAATTTCCATAATTTCCTCCCTGGATGAGTTTTGCATGACTTTTTAAGAAAATGAATATAACTGTCTCGTTTTACTATTTTGAATGTAGGATTCTGGTCGTGTTTTAGTTCATAATTTTGACAAGGCCACTTTCCTCTCGGATCAACCCGACGGAGACCTTCCATTCCTCTCTCGTTTTCTGGAAACGCAAATGTTTGCTAGTCTCATTGACAGGAAAATCGGGACCATGAGCAGTGGCGAGGCAGAGCCAAGCTTGTCTCTCTTTGAAGAAAGGATCAAAACATTGAGGTAAACAAATCAGATTCCTTTGTCATTGCCTCATAGGCGCATGAAATGTGAATAACGTTTGTTTTTATTTAATTTTATTTTGTTTATTAATTTATTATTTTTTTGATTAATCTTCCAGGCGTGAGTACGGTGAGAGTTTGGTACGCACCCCCTCGTACGAGCCGTGTCGAACCATCGACGTGACACAGGGCGTGATTGTGAGTCGCTTCCGTTCTCCTGATATCCGGATTCCCCTTCCAAAACGAATGAACTCGGAAGAGGAAACATTCCCACAAGAGACAATCGCCACTTTTCCCATTTTGAGTAGTAAACTCCTCAATCTCACTCCACCCCAACCAAGGTCAGCATTTGAATTTGAAATCAAATCAGGAAATTAATTCTTCTTCTTCTTTGGTGCTCACTATTATTTTGTTTCTTCTTTGCTTTCCAGGAGTCGTAAGTTGTTGAGGGAGTTGAGTTCTGGCGAATTTACTGAAAAGGAAAGGCCATCTCTGGTGGTGGTGGGTGAATACCCTTCTCTGACTACGCTCAGGAGTGTCTTCGTCCCAACGGAAACCAACTCAAGTGCAGCATCCATTGCGCAAGCCAATTGGGAATTTGTCAAACAACTCCTGCAGGTATGCATTTCGTTTTCCCTTTGCAGAATTTGATTCAATTCGTCCAGCCCCTTGGATTTGAATTTTGAATGTTTCCTGTTTACTTACTTCTAGGAGTGCAAAGGAAAGACGAAGCGAATGTTGGTAGAAAAAATGGGAGGAGAAGAGGCAGTTGCCCTGGGTCATGCGGACTTGTCTTGTCTTGTGGGGGTCGAGGAGAAGACGCTCGTGGGGAGTTTGTGTGATTTGTTGGAAAGGATCTGGGCCCACGGGCTTCACGTTAAGACCAAAGGAAGGAGTCCCCTCTGGAACTACCTTACAAACTATGAGGAGGCAGAAGCAGCCAAAGACACGCAGAAACCGTTGGATCCACAATTCCTCTCTCCTGGTATGCTTTATCACTTTTACACTTTTACGTTTTACACTACTATGATTTTAATTCATAATTCTGGGAATCGGAACCAAATATGTTTTGAAGTTGAAAAGCTATAAATTTGGTATTTCCATGCAGCCCTGGCCTGGTGTATTCTGCGGAAACGCCTCGATAGTACGCATTTACGAATCTTGTCCAGTAGACCCTTCTAGAAACTCATTCCACTCTCACGCTCACTTTTTGTGAAATTTTGTAACAAGTTTTTCCTTGGTTGCAGATCTCTCTGCACGTGCCATGGAGCTAAGTGTGAGTCCTTCCAGTCCTTCAAAGAAAGTGATTGAGGATCACTCGCCAAACCCCGATTTGGAAGGGCGGGAAAGTCGGAGTCTGGGGAGGAGCCGTGAGACGCCGTCATTCAAACCACTTCCAGTTTCCATCGCGGCAGACATGAGGTGGTTATTTCACTTTACTTTTAAACGTTCCACGAAACTTCTGATTTGTTGTAAGAAAAAAACACGTTTGTTTTCTATCACTATTAGGAATATTCAGGCCATACGTGAAATCAAAACAGAAATAGGATACGCCAGGTAATGGACACGTTGGATTCAGTTTAATTCTGAAAAAAAAAAATACAAAGGTTTTTATTTGAACTTTTACACATGAGTTTTAATGTATGATTTGATTAGGGCTTGGATTCGACTCTGCCTTGAGAAGAAAGTTTTGTCAAAGCATTTACGTGCATTACTCTCAGATGCAGAGCTCCTCCGTGGTAGTTATAAG
>Ga0194135_10003191_pt1 | contig 10008 bp, 7 predicted proteins | sample LitLau_LLRF_2013_FD_134024 | JGI IMG/M metagenome (GOLD analysis project Ga0194135, IMG submission 134024) | Freshwater sediment microbial communities in response to fracking from North America - Little Laurel Run_MetaG_LLRF_2013 (version 2) | ecosystem: Environmental > Aquatic > Freshwater >... | reverse complement strand
TTGTCAATTGTCATCGGATAGAGTTCGTTTTGACAAACCTCAAACCTCTCCTCTATGTGTGATAGGTTGTACCTACTGAATAAGATACTTATACCATATTGACCGTATGGTTGCCATTAAAAATTCCCGTTGTGGCTTTCCTTGTGGTCAATAGACGACATAGCCAAAAACCCAAAGGAGTAGCAGTGGATAAGAGGGTTTGTCACTTGCTCGATTCTGGCGGTCCTTTCACCTTAGATAAAGCTTGTTTTTGTTAACAAAATGGCCGAACCGATTGTTTTTTAAGTCGAGGGCATAGGCCTGAGACAAAGGAAACATGTCACACAATTTCGGGGGACATAGTATGTCTCTATTTTGTCTTATCAACAATTTTTGTCTCAAAATATGATAAACCCGTCCGAAACGGGCCCCGGATTACACTAAAAATGGCAACAACAAAATCCGGAGACATGTGAAATGTCCGGAAAAGGTAAACTAGAGGTCTGCCAATAATTTTGAGTTTCGCATGATCCATAGAGGAAGCATCACCCTTTATTTGACGTTGACTGATTATGACTATGACTGTGTGCAGCCCTCTTTTCTGCGAACATCCGGGCGCTGTCCACTACGGCGGAACACGGAGCTTCGCGCATTCACCAAGACCCGACCCGTCGACCTTTGTCTTGTTTGTCTCTTGTTTAACCGATCAAGAATTTTCTTTTTGTAATATGTAGATAAGGGGTTCCCAACCTTTTTTAGCTTGCGGACCCCTTGAAATTTCAGTACAATACTGTTGCGGACCACTTCATTTCATGTAGTGTAATACATTTTGTACCTACTCACAAAATGGCACTGCGGAGGATTTGGGGGATGTCCTCGATAACTCGAAGAAAATTTGGGGAAAATCGAGGGAAAATAACGCATTGTTTGAGCTCGAGCTCTATAGTGTCAAAATGTCTCCTGGTTTATTGGTGGCGATTATCGGGAAATTTTAGACAATATAAATTCTTACCTTCGGTTATCAGCCGTTCTCGAATTTCCCAAGCAAAAATGGTGGGATTTTCCCGTTTGTACTGTTCAATTTTGGAAACGACCGCTGGAGTCGCCACTTTTGGTTTGCTACCGCCTATCAAACCCGGCGGTCGCAATGTCCCTGAAACAAAAAATTAAAATTAAGACTAACATCCAAATCTAAATCATATTATAATAAATCTTCGTAGTGCAACAAAAGCGGTAAGTACCCAATTAGTTCGTGCGAATTTCAATGGAAATCGAAGAAAAATTGCAAAGGCGACCACTTCCAAAATTAAAAAGAATATACATATTTCAAACATTTCGACTCTTTTGAGACTTTGCTTTGGAAATTTCCACCAACTAAGTGGGTACTTACCGCTATTGTTGCACTGCGAAGATTTATTTAATTTAAGATGTAGATTTACCGCTAATATCGTAAAAACTTTTAACCGCCGCGCCGTCATTATGCTCCTCCAATACTTAATTCAAAATTTTTATTTTTTCAAGATAAACAATAATAATTGTGGCAATTGCGTTAGTTTTGAAAAAACGGTATCTTGCTGCCAGTAAAAGTGCATAGGTATTAAAATTCATTGCAAAATGTAATCGCGCTTAAAATACGGGTATGTAACTCGCGACAAAAAACATGGACAATAAAGTCAGGTGTAAAACGGAACGAGATCGTAATCGACCGAAAAAAGACATAAAAATTAATTCAATTAAAACAGGACAATCGTTTAATAGCAACAAATACCTTACCGATTGCCCATATGAGGACAATAACAATTACCAAGCTATGTTTATGACATTGTAATGGTAAATGCGAGACCCAGCCAGCTGATGAAAATATTTATGACTCCCAAATCGAGACGTGAACTAGTTTTTTGGCGATTCGGATTATAATTTTAAATAGGTTGTAATACAATAATTCCAGCGGACAGATGGCTAGTTTTTTGTTGAAACCGACTCCGGAAACGGGTGATTAATAAAAGGATAGATTGTGGTCACTACATATCTCATGTTTGATCCCACAGTTTACATCGTTCTTTTTGCTTTCTCGCTTAATATAAAATTGAGGAACGAGTACCATCAAAAAGTTTTTCTCTAAGATGAAAATCAAAAGGTTTTATCGATTTTTGTCGACGATTACCAAGTTAGAAACGTGACGATGAACAACCGGTTTAAAATAGATCTCCCCATTGATATAAGCTAAGAAGTGACGAAGTTGTGATTTTTTAGGTCTAGTGAGAATTGAGAAACAGTAAAAAACTGACAAAAAGTGAGAATTTGAATATCAGTTTTAAATCAAAATTGCGGGAGAGTTTGTGCGGTTACCGTACCGTTTACTACTTTTTCTCCTAACATAAATACGTACCTAGCAGGTAGCTTTATAGAAAAAGAATTGTAATCCTTCAAAAAGAGATTTTAAAAATGTTTCCCCTGGTCAGCGATCCTTCCTTTCTATCTTGTAGTACTATATGGAGGGATGAATGATGATGGATCGATTGGACATGGCATTTGTGTAAAAGTATTATATGTACACGTAAGGTGAGCAGGTAGGTGTTAATCACAGCTAATGCAGCTTAATCTACGATTATCAGCATTTCCCCGTATGAAACCCCAAAAGTTCTTATTTGATTTTTAATTCAATCAGAAATGTGATTTTTGTATTATCATCATTATTTGGTATACTACTGCTTCCTTTTTTTCCATATTCTGTGATTATCAATACGTGCCGGATTTTTGCTTGGGGGGATGTCAGTGATTTATTAATACTAACCAAATCTCGACTCAGATTCAGTAGAAGAACTAGGATGTAATTGTTAAAACCGTTTTCCTGGACGATGTCCCAATTCATCGTAAATGATGTTTGAAGTTGCAGAAACAGGGATATTATGGCTAGTGATGGCCACAGGACAAGAGCTCCGTCTCGTCTCGTCCCGCAGCAAATGAGCCTGTCTCTCAGCTTGTACCGCGGGACACACGGAGCAGGGCGTAGTTAACAAATGCGATATTGAAGCAAAACTTCATTATCATCGGGACCAATTACAGCGCAGAAATGAGGTAACTGCCACTTTTAGAGTGTTTTTTATTGAAAAATGTGCCCCGCGGGACAATGGCCTTGTCTCTCTCGTCCTGCAGTCAAAAAAGCCTGCGTGTCCCGCACTCCGTCCCGCGGAACGAAAACTTCACACTTTCCACCTCTTATGACGCGTGCCGTCACTTTTTACTAACTTTCTGCATCTCAAACATAAATTACGGCGAATTGAGACATGGTAGATAAAAACGGCTTTCACAATTTTTAATGGACTTTTTATGATGAATCTGATTCTATAAATTACTCATATCAGTGGAAAAGTCCATTCCGCTGCTCCCCTTACGAGTTTTGTGAAAAAATTATTTTGGTATAGGTACGAGTACATGTATGCAGAAACACAATTAAAAAGGTCTCATCCTTTGACTCCACTTTCCCCGTTTCGTATAACTTGAGGGCTATTTAATTTGGTCTTTGTCTTATCCTTTATTGGATTATTTTCCTGTACAAGCAAATTGAACTGAATAGGTACGTAGGTACTACTGTAGATACCTTTGTAATTGAGTTCTTTCCTTATCCATCAATCACGCTATCAGCCATTCAGCACGAATCAGTTTAGTAAGTGGTGCATCATATAATTATTGCCGACATGTCGTCCTCAAATTATCGGGACTCGAATTGCGTGCTGCCATAAAAATCAGTGACAACGGACAAGACCATGCTTATTGCTTATTAAGCGAGTTCGTGATTGTCTGCAATTGAACACCACACAGAATAACAAAGTGGGGCGGTCCTCCTCTAACTCTTCCTATTCACAAAGACAAAAACTCGGTGCATTATACAGCAAAGTTCCGGATTCCACTCATTCGCTGTGGGTATGGTATGTGATTAAATCATTTGTTACCTTTCTACCTCTTCAATAAGTTACAAACTTACAACCATCACTGTCACATGTACTCATTTTCCTGCTATAGTGAATGGATGTCTTTTTATTTGTTCATGAGTACTTTTACTTCACTCATATATACGTAGTATATAGTGAAAGTATTGTGATCCGGCAAAAAATCGATTTTGAGATTTTGCCTTTCCAATGATCCCTGAGATCCCCTGTCTCGAAAACAGAGGTTTTTACAAAATGTCTGTACTTATGTATGTTCATATATGTACGTATGTACGCGGAGCTGGAGCCCAGACCATCGCTTGATCTAAATAAATTTAGAAAATTATGCTAAGGAACTTCAAAGTCCACATTTAAAATGAATTACTATTTTTTTTGAAGTTATAAATAAAATTAGTGCATGGAAAGTGTACCCTTGAATGTAACAGAAATTATTATTAACATCTGTTTTATTTGGTTTCAAATTAGCTAAAACTAGAAAATGTGGGCTACAGATCGATGTATAAAATGCCCAATGATTTGACGACAAGTTATAGAAAATGTGCTTTGCGTCGCGCCGGTGTGGTTGCGTGTTGCTCGCCTCCATCTCTCATGGCCGGTTAAATGCATAACTGCTGAAGGTTGCCTCCAGGCAGCAGCCTACCCTAATTATCTCGAAGAACACAAAGACAGAAGGACAAAGGACATGGCGCCCGCTGCCCAAATGCTGTCATGGCCAGAAATGTGTAGTTCCACCCTGGCTATAGTCCAGTATACCTACTGCACATGCACAGACCACCTATTCGCTTGTATTTTTACCTTCTGACATTGAATAGATTTGACCTATCTCCACAGAAAAAATATGATTAACTTATTAATTAATGGAAAAAAGGTTTTTGCTATTTACTTCTTTTCTCTCGAAATTAATTAATTCTGTTTGAGCTAGAATAAGGCTGAAAATTAAAAAATTATAAAAAGAGTAATGCCTATAGCAATAAAACATGGATTGAATGCGCATTTTAGTATTTAGTAGGAGCATAGAGTTTCGGAAGTTCAAGTATCAATCGACATTGAAATGTAAGCCCGCGGCTTCAAATCGATATCTGCCCTCTTGAATAAATTCTAGAGGGGTTAACTTCTTATGTTTCTAATTTTTATTCAATTCTGTTCCAATCATTTCCACTGGATTTTAGAAAGAAAGAAAGAAAGAATGTATTTTAACGTGGGACGATATTAGCCAATATTTTACTGCGATTTTTAATTTTGTACTTCTGAAGAATTTTTTTAAGGTAACAAGGTAGGTAATACTTGTTTGCTGGAAATTTTCATCGAAATCGAAAAAAACCAAGCCCTATGACTCATGAGAGTCAATGAAATAAAAGACACGTCTAAATATATTTTATTTTTTTGCTGAAATTTTTCGAAGTTGAAAGTGCTGTGGTTGTCCGCACCATAGGCTCTTATGAGTGCTTGATTTTTTTCGATTTCAATTGAAATATGGTTATTCCAAATTATCTTTGAATTGAAAACGATTGTTTATGTTATTGTACAGATTGAGGTCCTGCAGTCCTGCACAAAGATCGTTTTAACTTTCCTTCTTACGCCGAAATAACTAACTGTGTGCATAAACTGAGGCAATATAAGGTTGAATGCATTCGTGTCAAGTGTAGACAGTGCGGTGGTGGTGGACTGGTGGTGGCTAGTGGTTAGAAGGTGCGAGTTTAGCAGCGGCTGTAAAAAGTGGCACTGCATCCCACATGGCCCTCGACTCGTCTTGTACAGCTTCTGCTTCCATCCATACTTATTACCAACTCGCGATTATTATGTTGCGTGTTATCCCCTTTTTAACGATTCAATTCCAATTTCCACAAAGTCGCCGCACTTGCATCGAGGCCTTCTCATTCAACCTTAAAATCCAATTATGTAGGTACATTTGGAAGGGAATTCAGTAATAGAAAGCATTTTTCTAACATTTCCAGCATACATATTCATTAAGCATTGCCCAGCTAAATATTCGCGGCCGATTATTCGGTATTCAATGATTCGCGGCATCTCTAATATTAATCTGCTTTCCTGACCAACCATGAATCTTCAAGCTATCTAAATTAAAATAAGAATAAAAATTTACTGTCTATAACTCTTTACAATTTACTATTGACTACTTACAAGGGCAAAAATGGCTGTGAATCCTTTTTCTTTTTGGGCTAGTGACGAGTTTTTATTTTTTCATGTGCAAGACCCATTTCATTTAGCAATTTTCAGCTTCTATCATTGTCAATGCATCCATAGAGGAAGTACCTACTGCAATGGTCACGAACATAATAATATTATAGACTTGGGTATTGACTATAGGTTTTCGGAGGGGTGTCTAACATATAATTAGGTATTGCAGCCATGCAAAAATGTCGGTACCCATGAACAATAAAGATATAAATTTGCGGTTACCTCTCTTTCTCTTTATCCATGCCGATTTTAAAACAATCTGTTGACTTTTCTTGTCAGTGCCTACAGAAGGAGCGAAAGCACCTGCTACGGCTGCATGTTAACCAACTTTTAACTAACTGTATACCTAGTGCAAAAATTGCGAACTTCTCACAATGCTTCTTAGAAAACTTCTTAAAATTAAATTGCATGGTATAATCAGGCAGCCTATACAGTATCCGCCTATTGTATGGCTAGGCAAAAGCGAATTCTATCCAATTTTCCTAACCTTACGAAGTTACGGATAAGTGCTGATATTTTTCCGGTAGAAACTGGCTTATTGTATGCCTTTTTTGTTTTGCTTTTGGGTTTTATTAATTTACTACAGTTAATTAAGGTACATAGTTGAATAGTTTTAATGTTACTTAAAGGATAAAGTTTTAATCAAGCCATGTTTATTTAATCTAGAAATGGGTGGGGTGGATGATCTGGGTAGGTTGTGGATATTTTGTCATAAATTGGAGAGGGATTTCCTGAAGGTGGTCGCTATCATACCGCTTCACTCTACTAATCTAATAAATTATCTATCTATCTGTCTAATATTTTTGGGCTAAACCTATTTTCCACGTAGGTCACTTTCAGGGAAAACCCTTTCAAAAATGTAATCGAAAATAATTTTTAATAGTATATCGTACACATGTTAGGCGACCGACCCAATATTAGGGGAATTGTTGTGTATTGTAGGGGCCAATCTATAATCGAGTAACGCAATAATAACTTTATTTTTGAAGTGAATCTTTCAGTGAAATCCATAATTTTTCTGAAGCAATTAATTTTTTTTTTAACTGGGTAACTTTCAGAGAAAACTTTCCAGTGCTCTAATTTCTGCCGTGGACAAATAATGTGGCCAGGTCCAAGTGTTAGCCTTGGGTCTGCGTTCGGTTCACGCTATGCCGTGCAAGCAGCTTAGGTAATACGTTTTTGGTGGAAGCTTACATCGAACATGCAACGGCTCGCCACGATTTCTATCTGGCCACAATTAGAATAACTAGTGGCGGTAATTATGTTTCCTGCGTTGGAATACAAGTTGGTGTACTTGTATTGCTAGTAGTGTATGGTAATTTGGTAATGCGGTTGAAGGCTGCGGTGGTCATGCCAGCGCCATGCCACCCCATTGCCTCCAACTACCCTCTGATTGTATTTCGACTTCTTTGAAATACCTCAATACGTCATGTGGCCTACCTTGCTTTTAGGTCTCTGCTTTTGAACTGATTTAAATTGTCTTAACAGATGTTCTTCGATTTGATGAGTTGTTTTTAGGTATACATAGATACATACTACTAGATGAACCAACCAATAGCCGCCACCCTTAAAGAAATCGCCATTTATTTATGGCAAAATATCCAGACCCCGATAATAGATATTGCCGCAAAGTCTTGAGTTAAACTTTATTCTTTATGTAGCATCCGATAGCGATTAAATAATACAATTAACTTAATCTGGGTATAGGAACACAACATGTGGTTTTACATTTTTCTTTTGAACCGACCGCGTAAATCTGAACGTCTGCAGGCGGACGGTTTATTTTGTATGTTTGGGCATACGTTAAAAGCTCTTTAACCTGGGTTGCTGGGTTTAACGATTTTTATACGGTCTAGGGCGAACGGTACAATAGTCTTTAAACCGGGGTTAAGTTAAGCGATTGGAAGCCAATCAAAGGTACCGATTCATCGTTAAACCTGTGATAAACAGTAAACACCGTTCGCCCTTAGAATTGTTAAACCTTGGATAATGTATGGTGGACCTTTCGTATGTACCATGCTTGGTAATTTCACCCTGTTTCTGTTCCAGTACGAAATCAATCACGAAATTGCATGGGAGGGGATTTTACGGGGAAAAAACGGTGCTAGTTAACAGTAATAGTAAAATTTTGTTTATTTCGACTTTGAATTACATATTCTTGATTGTGATAGTCGACTGTTCTGAGTATTAAGATTAAGTTGCGGGTTTGATAAATAAAACTGTTGATGATGGTTACGAGGCTGTTGGCTAAAGCAATTAAATGAACAACTGTCAAGTGTTCTTCACTCTTTAGTCAGGTGACTATCCATCATTCCATCTGGTAAATTCTTTGATAACAAATATCAATGGCAGCTTGTTCTGCCAACAACAGTAATTATTGTAATCTCTCTTCCTATTCGTAGGATAAGCTGCTAAGGGTCTGCAACTTAAAAGAACTTCAGAGAAATTCCACTTTCATATACCTCGGCCATTCTCACGAAACGGGTCACTCGACTTAACCTCTCCATATATTTCCTAAATAATGATAAATCATTGTAATCGGTCTTAAATTTGAACGGGGTACTGCTATACAACTTTGGCGAGTTTGGGTTAAGTTATTGGTGCATATGTTTTGTTGAAAATTACAAAAAAATTGGTCAAAAAGTCCGTCCATTATTTGACTGAAAAATTGCAGACTGCTAAGAGTTTCTGTAAAACCAGTCTATTTTTAATAATTGCCCTAACATACTTGTATTTCTAAATATATAGGTACAATATTGAATAACAGATATTTTTATTTTTTTAAACGATTGGAAATGCTTCGAAAATAATAATATAGTGGATCCCGATCATAACGCACTAACTAATTTTTCTAAAATATCCACCAAAAATTGGTCTGGGGTATTGGGCTTCTCTATGTAGTATGCCAAAAACTACCCCGACAATTCACAATAATGAATTCTGAGGAGTTTTTAAGCAATATCAGCACCATCGGCGTCGGCATCCGACCAAGTACCAACACAAACAAATGAAGGGGCTGACCATTTTATTTGTAGTTTTATTTGCAAAGACTTACCGAGGAGCTTGGTGACTGCTCCTTGTTGGGACAACATGTGCTGCGCGAGATCATAGTGACGGCCCAGACCAAACCGTGACAGTTCGAGTAGTCGCTGCTGTTGTGTAGCCAGGTTGGCAAGAGGGTGTCCCAGAGGCGGATTGCCCAGAGTAGACACGTAGAGGTCCCTGAGAGATGCGGCAGGCGCGGTCAGCACTCCTCCACTACCGCTGTTGGGAACTGCAAAAAAACAATGGGTATTTGTCATTCTACTATTTTATTTGAGCCATAGATAGAATCCGTATTGGTTATTGAATAACAGAGCAAACTAGCATGATAATAAAATAATTTTACATTTAGAATGGTTTTGGACGGCTTATAAGTTCTTTTTCTTGAAGTATCTAAGTGTTTTGCTGCTGCTTAGTATTTTTTTCTGACCAGAACAGGCACAATCAATAGATAAAGAAATAGTATTGTTCAATTTTGTCAGTTTTACAGAATTTTTTAGGTAGAAAAAGGAAAAAGGTTCCAAATACAAGAGCCCCAATCCAATGTTCAATAGGCATAGCTCGATAAATGCAACAACAAACTAACGACAGGTCATGTGTTTTTAATAAAACATTTTCTTGTACATATTTTTTTATAATTTTTTTTTAATACATGTATTAAATTACATAATCGATTTGGTGTTATTACGGGTATTCTAAAAAGATTAGGGAACGATTAAAAAGTATGTTCCCTACGTTGAGAAACAAAAAAAAAAACATTTTTTTTTCCGGTGAAAACCTCGTATGTTGTCCGATAGACCGACAGGCGACAGCATCAAAAGTTTGTACAGGTATAATA
>Ga0194135_10003190_pt1 | contig 10009 bp, 12 predicted proteins | sample LitLau_LLRF_2013_FD_134024 | JGI IMG/M metagenome (GOLD analysis project Ga0194135, IMG submission 134024) | Freshwater sediment microbial communities in response to fracking from North America - Little Laurel Run_MetaG_LLRF_2013 (version 2) | ecosystem: Environmental > Aquatic > Freshwater >... | reverse complement strand
TTGGATGCTCCGAGTAGCCGTCTTTGGATCATCAGAATTCGTTCTTTTGGACTTGGGGGATCCAAATCATTCCCGATTGGGAGATTCACGGTCAGGTTTGGATCGCTGCAAAGAAGCAACGAATTGTAGAAACTTATTAATATTATTATCTGTGCGTCTATAATGCTTTAGAGAAACCTTGATTGCTCTACCTATCATTTCCATTCTTTTCCATTTGAATGTAACATTTCATTTGGGAAGGAGGCTTGATCAAATGTTGGATCATAAACCGACGGAGTGCACCGGCATAAGCCCCAAGAATGATTGACACAAAACTTGTCCCGTAAATACTCCGAATATCCTTGATGACTGTTGTAGGGAGGGGTTCGGAGATGTTGAGAACCAAGTCACCCTGCCGCCTGTCCCTAACGGTTTTAGAGTTCCATTCAATCCATTCCGGTTGATTAATAAAAGTGGACAGTAGTTCATAGGAACCGAATATTACGATTTTTGTATATTTCAGAATCCGTCTCCAATTGATTGATTTATGACAATGAAATTTCGTCTTGGATTCCTTCTCAGTCTCATTCTCATTATTGTCGGGGTCAGTTTGATTGGAGTTGGAATCAAACCAGGAATGAAAGACGCGTTCATTCATCACTTCCACCCCACCGCCCAGAACATGGTGGAAATGGAAAATGAGGCTTGTTTTGTTCCCCACACCTGGTGGATCCGATGATACGCGCGTATTATTTACAATGTATAACTTCCATGGACTCTGCTCTTTTTCAAACTCCGTTTTTAAAATGGTGTTGAGGATGTTCTTGAATATTTCCTGCGTCACCACCACACTCGGACTCTCTAGACTCCAAACTTCGACGTGCGTCCTTACATCAAAGTTTTTCTCAGTTTCCCAAAATAGGAATCCCATCCACTGTCTCATGCATTGTTGGAATTGGGGATGCCGGAATTCACCATTTGGGAAACGGGAGTTGATCACTTTCTCCAGGAATGAGTCAGAGACTTGATCCACATCAATCCGCCCACTCAATGTCACTGCAATTAGTCCACTCTTCTCTTGGGTCTTGTACACATCATCCCCTCCACCAACCAATGACGTTACGGGATCAAGGATTTTCTCTAAATTTGGAGCTAACCACTCTGCACACTTTTTCACGAGGGCCCGAAACAGGAGGAACGGACTTAAAATTATAATTAGAGTCGGAAGGAGTGTAAGGTTAAAGAAAATTGAGAGGAAGAAGATTCCAAATTGCTTCCACATTTTACGGAAGGGAAGGCCAACCTCCTCATTATGAGAAGATACTTTGAATACTGCCGACAGGATTAAGATAATTGTTGGGTTCATGGGGTAAGAAGCCAATGCGAAAACTTATTTTACCAAATACACTACAATATAATGTGGCCAAATAAACAGGAATTGGGTTATTTTTTCTGTATCAGTTCCTTCTCTCTTTCGTATAGTGTTTTTTCTTATTAGAAAATTTAACCTTTTAATTTTCTTTGTTCATTTAACTTTCAGTGTCACGCTAATGAACATCAAAACGAGATTTTCATATGGGAGCAGAAGAAGTCTTGGTGGTTTTATAATTGAGGAGAATTTTGTCTCTTTGCCTGAAGATTAGAGATAAAGGGATAGAGAGTTTTTAAGTCTTGTTAGTTAGTAAGGAGCATTAGACCTAAACTTGTTTGGCAAAGAAAACAAAGGGGAGTCCTAATTGTTGAAAGTGGATAAACATCCTTAGTGCAAAGAGGAGCAAGAGAGGTCCTCTGGATTTGTAAAAGTGTATGTTGGCTCCAAAGATTTTAATCATCAAATCCCCTTTACCTGTTCCCATTGAGTACTCCTTTGTTTCCTTGTGTGACTTGGACATTAATCTCATTCTCCGACTTGTCACAGTTACATTTGTTATGCCTAATCAATTGGTGACAACTGAGATACCCTTGTGGGATAGATTCGTGTCAACCATTTATGAAACGAGCCCAGTAGGGGAAAAAAATTCAACCCCAATTAATTCATTACGAGTATTAAAATAAGCTATAACTTCGCCGAGAACGCTGGCACGTTTGTTTAGTATAATATAAATTCATAATTTAGTCCAATTTCGTTTGCTTGTGGTATGAGTGTTGAGGCGTTAAAGTTATTTATTTGGAAGTTGGTATATTTCCCCTTTAATTTTTGTTACGCATTTGAAAGTAATTCGGAGAAATTTGGTTCACTTTGGAATCACCCAAATTAGGCACCATATTAAGAGGAATTAAATGAAGAAATTATGCTACCCACACAGTATTTTCGTGCCACAGAAACTACTAAACCAAAAGACGTCAATTGAGCACTTCCTTTTTCGGTATTCCCTCGTCTCCTGTCTCCTTTGGGTGTTAATATTTATATAACCAATAATATCCCTTTCCATTTCTTTACATTTTTAGCCAGTTGCATTTTTTACGTTGGGAGCAATACAAGGAAAGATGCAAGTTGTGAATAGGCCTGCCATACTGTATATTTTAATTGGGATTTTATCTCCTCTGTTAGCTTACAACTACCGCCTCCGTTATCAACCGGAAATTGACGCTGTTGTACTAGACGCTTACTTTAAAAACGAGCGTCTCTACAAATCCCAGGCACCTTGTTTTGTCCAAAATGGAAATTGCGACACTATTGGACGGTGGCTGAAACGTAAGTGACTATGCATCCCCCATCTTACCGTCCTCCAACTTTTCCATGCTCAATTTTCAATGTCTCTTTTTGCGTTAGAGATTCATTTGTGATGAAAATATTAGAAATATTGTTGAATTTGCTGTGGATTTTAACTGTTTTCATTTCCAAACTCTGATTTGCAGCTCGCCTACCAAAATTAATTCAAGGGCAATGCCCGCTATGTACAAGTAAACAAACCAAGGAGACGCAGAGCGGAATTGAATACTTGAAGACTGAAAACCCAGTAGTTTTACATGAGCTCGAGGAATCACTAGATCAAAAACCAAAGAAGACTTGAGTTTACAAATTTAAAGTTTAATCTCATATAAGATTCTACTAAGCTGGAGACAATAAAAATAAACGTTAACAATTACATTTGCATAATTAAAATAAAGGTTAGTAGGAAATTTCCATCATTTTCAAACTAGTTTTCAAACCACTTTGGATTGGTTATGGTTCCTTAAGAGTGAAGTATGATGACTAAACCCAATTGACTTAAGCGATAAATTACATGTGCGTTGGTGTAAGTGATAGGTTTTGAAGGTGAAGGGTGCAATTTAGTCAGAAAGGTCATTCTCATAATGTTGAGATTTTTACAAACTAGGCTGCACGGAACTTAAAGCGGTGATTCCCTAGAATTCCGGATACCGGGCTAGACGTAAATATTGTTTAGTTTCCGCTTCGTCTTGAGCCTAGCAAATCATCATGCGTGGAACCCAAAAATTAGGCAATTGTGGAGTTGTTGGGTTCGTCTTCTTCGTGTTATTTCTTCGTGTGAGCGTGGCGGACGATTACATAGCTATGTATGAACCGGAACTTGAAAATATTCAAATTGGTCCATACATAAATAATCCACGTTTGTTCAATATCCAAACACGATGTCTCCTTTACGATGGGCCCTGCGACATTATTGGTCAATTCTTGAAACGTACGTTTGTATAAATAATATGTAATCAATCACATCTGAAAGACTTTAAATTTATTCGAATTTCAGCAAGGATGGCAAAGGGTCTTCTCGGTGAATGCATCCTTTGTACACCGAAACAAGCAGCGACTTTACAAGAACTTTTAGCATGGGTCCAAACCCATCGTCCAGATTTATATCGTTTGGCAATTGCCAAATATTTACAAAATTCTGGAATCAGCCTTCCGCCCAATGAACTGGCAACTTTAGAAAAACTGGAAAAGGAAGAAGGGCTAGGCGTCACGGCGTGGACCACGCCGGCAGAACTGTCATAAAATATTGTTTTTGAGCAATTTAAAAATAAAGGAATTCCTTTGATGCACCTGGGGCGATTCCAGTATTTGTATTTCCTGTTTCACTTCTTATCATGCCGAATAGTTTACTTAAAATTTGGGTATAGGAATTTGAAGCCATCCATGCCAGGACCCAGGTGGAAATTTGCTTTTCTTTGTGTCGTCAAAGTCATAAATTGGACTTCGCCCATATTTGCGGGAATCAAAGTTAATTCAAAAAGAATCTTGAAACCCATGGTTGGCTGGCGCGAGATTCCCGTCGCCTCTCGCCACCTCTCTTTCTTCTTTCTTCATTCGTCATCCCCATCTTTACCTGTCTGTATGTTTCTGTTTTTCTTTGTCCTTTGTTATTTATTTTGAATCAATTAATTCCAGTTTAGGTGCTCGATTAATTTCGGTGGAAATTTTTTACCCAGTGACCTCGATTACTCCTTACTAAAGCCTCCACCTTCGGCCTCCGCTCTCGAAGCCTTGATGTCAACGGTAAGTTCAGGATGATCTTATTCTTAACATGAGATGATATGAACCCTTATGAAGGTAGAGAATTAAGCAGTGTCTGTCGTATTGTATTTTATAGTCCACATTCCATAACATTGCACCTGTGTGAAGAAGCGATGGATCCTTTGCCGACTCCAGTTTTTGTTTACTTGGACAATTCAAATATCTTTTTGAGTACCCAATCTTACTCTGCCAAAATTAACAAATACAAAGATGGAATCATGGATGTTCAGTGTCGGTTGAATGTGAGCAAGTTACTGGATATCGTTCTGAATGGGCGAATCGTGACCCTCAAGAAGGCGTATGGGCACATGTCGAAGGAGGTTAGTTACCCAATTCCGCCTACATTTTGAACTTTTTCTTATTCTGATGTATTGATATTCCTGTTCGTAGCTGTTTAATTGCTTCATTTATATCCCGCAGGTGAAGCATGAGCTGAACAAGGCAGGGTTCACCGTATTCTTGTCAGACTCCGCCCACGGAGAAAAGGAAGTGGACACTCAGCTTACTACCGATGCAGTTGAGGACATTGTCAAACATCATTTTCGAACTCAAGGTTACTTGAAAGAAGGACCTAAAGGGACTCTGATTCTCCTCAGTGGAGACAAGGACATGAGACCACTTGTCAAGCTGGCAAGAAAGTACGAGTGGAACGCAGAAGTTTGGGCATATTCGTACGCACTAGCTGGTGCACTACGGATCGAAATTGAACTCAAGGAGTACGGAAGCTCAATAGAACTGAAGTTACTGGACAAATGTTTCCAAGAATTTGGTTTTTACGACGATAAAGTTGCAGAGATACACCGAGAACGCACAGTTCTTATCAGGTAAAATTAGTGATAACAGTTCTGTTTCTGTTACTTTTCGCTCAAGCGCGCTACTCTTCGAAACGTGCTTGCTTCTTGCTTGTGTTAAGAATTGAATTTGAATTTTACTACATATTAAGTGGACCTTTAGACAAATGGGATGATTCCAAGATTTCCATTTCTCCAGATTTCGAGACAAAGGAGCATCGCTTGAAGGAATGGATGCACCCACGATGGAATTACTCAGAAAACTTGTTCAAGTCTCTGCCAAATCTACATTTCATCTTCCTCTTGCTACCAAAGTTACGAAGGTTGGAAATCGAGGCGAAGTAGCCATTGCCGTTATGATAGTCTTGGAGGAACGGACAGGGAAGAAGCATCTCTACAGTTTCCAAACCGACGTGATCCAGAAACTAGCGGAATTTGAACGAGACTTGCGAGATGCCATTCGGTTACACTTTGGAAATACAGATGCGGCTGTATTTATCAGGAACTTGGATACTTCATTGGACCGGAAGGATATCTACGATACGTTTAGTACATTTGGAACCGTAATGGATTGTCGGGTGGAGACTGATGGAAGTGGAATTTCTAAAGAAGGAGTAGTTCATTATAGAAAAGTGGAATCCGTCAAAGCAGCGGTGACAAAGGCCAATGGGATGGTTTTGTGTAACAAGAAGATCACCGTTACTCGTTCGAACATCTCCAGTAAGTACATGCTAATGGTGTAGTATTATTTTTGGTCCGCCGAATTTTAATGGAGTTTCCGAGTTTGAATTTCTATGAAGGTATTATACGTGAGAAATTTAGCAACTAAAAGTTAAAGTTTTGCTAGTACGGAGGACGGATTAAAATTCGGAAGGTGGCAGTAGAAAAAGCGACGAATCGGAAGTCCTTGTACATTTACCGAATTTCTTATTTATTTTATTGTTTTAGAAATTTGGATTCCTGAGATGTTTCTGTCCCGGTTTACGGAGGAATTGAAAAATCCCACTCAGCTTGGCACCGAGCAACGAAATGCTGCCCAATCACATGTTGTTTCATCAAACAGTCTGAGCGGAAGAGTGGCACTCAGTCAGGATTCTCCGATCAAGTATTGTAAGCGGTCCCGGTGTGATCGGTCTAAATGCAATCGATCTCACGCCAAGCAATAAACCCGCTGCTTCAACTGCTCCGGGAATCCTTGAGTTCTTCTACCTCAGTTCAAATCAAAAGTGAAAAAAATTAAATTAAAATAAGCCAGTACAATAAGCGAGTTAAGCCAGTACATACTGAAGCTTGTCAGAAAAAAATGGAATTTCCAAAGTGGCAAACAAAATGTAATCAAATTAATGAAATCCTCTCGCTATTCAAACCAAATTATACAAAAATTTTATTTCGAATTTTTTGGTACGTTCAATTATTTCACAAGGATTTCCTGATTTTTCAATTTCGTTGCAGCATGATGAGAACGCTCACTTTTCCTTTCCGTTTTCCTCTTGATTTCTTGCTCACTACTTTCGCCATTCCTTCTGACAGGAAGAGAGGATTTTGGCGGACTGTACTCAAATCCTGTCACCATAAAAAACGTTTCTTCTTGACTTGGAATTGGACGTTTACTTTTAACCCTTGAGTTGTTTCCGCCACAAAACTAAATCCAGGAACCAATTAATCAAATTAACTCATTTAATAGTGGTACTTTTGTCATAGATTTTGTCTGCCTTACGCTTTGGACGTTTTGACAGTTTCGAAACAATGTCTCCATGGCCTTTGGATGTGAGGTTGGTAAAACTTGCCCTGCGTCAAAGATCAGGCCGGTATGGCCCACATTTGTCTCATCCAAATGAATTGACACCATCCCGAGTGTGAACAATCCCTTCATGGTCTGAATTCAACGGAAAAATATTAGAGAACCACTTAATGGACAGTCAGTGCGTACCGGAAAACTCCCATCAATCCTAAGAGCCAAGTACCGGTAAGGGCCCATACCTTGACAATACTGGCAAATGACGAAGAAGTATCATGAGATGTGGGTGGTATAAGCGCAAGTGGGTCCAGTTCCCGTTCCATCACAAATATGTTCTTGATACAAAACAAGGGAGTGGGGCACAAGATCCCGGCAGCCCTCAGTTTCTCATAGTGCTTCATTTCTCGGGCAGCCCAAAGGGCAGGGAATTCAGACGGTGACGAATTTGTGACTTCCTCAGCGAGTGACGGATCGGCATCGTATATTTCCTTTTTGGATTCCAACAATTCTTTAGCTGTGCGATTCCAAACTTTTACAACGACGTTCCTTTCCGTCCCGTAGTACACAGTGCCCCGTAACCCTGTCACTTCTCCGCTATAAAATCAAATAATGGAAGGTTTCATGAAATTGTACTTTCCGAAGCCATGATTTCATAACCGCGGGAATTTATAACCCTGGAAGCTATTGCTATATGCATATACGCATATTGTAACAAGGTGTCCTCACGTAAAAGTAGCAGCGAAGATGGTGGCATCCTTCCCAACGGAAATTGGATCTTCACAAAGTTTCAAGTCGTATTTTTCTTGGAGGGTTTTCTGTACTGCATTCCGCGTTAGTTCTACGTCTTCCCTAATTCTCACTCTGTAATTTTGATCCTTTTGTTTTGAGCGTACGCGAGTGTCAGTAAAAACCTAAAAATCAGTAGAAAATAGCATTGCTATGTTCAAATAACCAAAAGTAATATTTACTAATCGTGCTTTAAAAATTACCTTGTTTCGCCATTTATTAACAGTGAAATTACTATTGTCCTCCTTCTCCACGAATCTTTCTACTTGCCCAAAAGTTTCGTTCCCATTCAGTAAGCTACTGGATGCGGATGGAACCACCTCTGTTGTTTTCCGTAAATTCCTTAAAGCCATGGCGTCTTTTTATTTGATGATTCGCTTCCTTTGTCTACTTAACGCTTTTGCTTCTAAAGTTACTAAGCTTGAAAACAAGGAAATGTTAAAAGTCAACTGATTTAGTTTGTGGTTTGTGTTAAAGTTTATGAAACTTTTTACAACAATAAAGTGGGGACGAGTAGAGTTGGCATACGTGCCTCTGGGTATTGTAATGAGTCAGCCACTTCAGATGGGTTTCCCTTTTATCCCGCAAATTAAACTACTTTTTCACCAAACGTTTCTAGAATGAAAGTGAACGTCACGTATATTTCGTCTTCATGTCGTCGTACTTAGTGAGTGTAAAATACACAGACCAGCAGCAAAAAAAATGCAAGGTCACCTCACTTCGATTCAAGAGAGGAAAACAAATTTATTGAATCAATAGAGAGTTTATTCATTCATGTTACTCGGAGTGTAGCCGGAGAATTAGGCGTAGGAGTTCTTAAAAAATCTGCAATAAGTCAATTCAGAAGAAAACTCACAAAAGATAAATTAGAAATTAACAACACGCCAATCCTGTAATTTTAATCTAATAATTTTTATATAGGAGGCGTAGTTGGAAAACTTATTAAATCCAAGTTCAAAATCCAATAAACTGGGAATTAGTTAAAATCGTGAGTCACTCAATTGTAAATGAAAACAAATAAAGGTTTTGTTTACTGTTCCCTGTCTATCCTCTCTTCCCTTGAAAATTCTTCACAAGAATTAAAGTTTGATGCTGATGAGTGATGATGGCAGATAATAAAGGTCATTACCAACAGTCAACAGAGTTTGTATTAGATGGTATTTTCATCAGTTCAAGCTAATCGCTAGGCTTGATTACTATATACTAGACTTGATTACCATATCATGGGGTTGAACAATGTCAAATTAGTGATTCTTTCCTATTTTGTTTGCGTTATTATTTGTCTGTGCGGAGAACCAAGACCCACTATATCCTAGATAGTGATAGTGGATAGATAGATAGAAAGATATAGTGGGTCTTGGGAGAACGCTTATTCCTCGGCTGTTATTGGAGGTCAACGGCATTAGGGATATTTTTATGTTAACTTTTTGTTAAAACTCCCCAAAATAAATTACGTTTAGAATCAAATGTATATCAAAGTATCGTTCAACGCTTCAAATCGGGGGATATAAATACGAATGGGAAATTACGGAAGAAATCATCAGTCAAATCAACAATTTATTCACAACAGAACACAGAAAAGAATTCAACCAGTCAAAGTTTGTAATACTTAACTTTACATTAAAATACAGCAAAGTTACGAAATTATTTTTTAAAAGTCACAAAAACTTCTCAGAATGAGATACCAATACCAAATCGCGTGTTTTCTACTCCTGGTAGCAGGAATCGTTGCGGCGAAACCAAAAATCGACCCATTGTTGAACAAAGTACTCCAATCCAAAGGCAAAGCAAATGTTTTTGTTTCATTCAAAGGAAGAACCACGGAAGTTTTGGATTCCTTCAATCAACTCAACTTTGACACAAGGGGAGAAAAACTGACCGCACTCACACTCTCCTTGAAGAAGCATGCAACGGAATCCCAATTGGCTCTTCTCAAGGTACTCGAATCCGATTTCCCTGAAGTGGACTTCCAAAGCTTTTGGATCTCCAATCAAGTTTACATCAAGGGAGCCTCACTCGGATTGGTTCAAAGGATTTCCCAAGTCCCGTCCGTATCCACCATTGAAGAAGAGGAAGAGACGGAGCTGATGATGCCAGTGGTGGAGACGCTGGATGTCTTTGGACATGCGCCGAATGCCGAAGAGTGGGGAGTGAGTCTCATCCAGGCACCGGAAGCATGGGGACTGGACGGAGGAAACAACGGAGAAAACGTCGTCATTGCCACCATCGACACGGGAGTGA
>Ga0194135_10003189_pt1 | contig 10010 bp, 7 predicted proteins | sample LitLau_LLRF_2013_FD_134024 | JGI IMG/M metagenome (GOLD analysis project Ga0194135, IMG submission 134024) | Freshwater sediment microbial communities in response to fracking from North America - Little Laurel Run_MetaG_LLRF_2013 (version 2) | ecosystem: Environmental > Aquatic > Freshwater >... | reverse complement strand
CTGTAAATGCTTCTCAGCTCTTGAGCGTTGTTTTCTGTGACAAGAAGAACTGTAGAAGAAGTGAATTGTCTGGAAGTCCGGACCATTCGGAAGAAATCTCGAGAGACAAGGCTGGCCGCTTTCATATCCCCGAAACTCAAGTACGACAAAATATTATCGCTTATCTGAAGTCAAAAGACACGCATTCCTTATCAATATTAAGTGAAAGAGTTAATTTATTAATAAATAATTGTGCAATACTTACGAGGCTATTTGAGGTGATTGAACGAAGGAGGAATTGTTTTGTTTCTTCATTGACCACACCCTCTCCTCCTGCAACAGGCAAACCGGGACACTCCATGGAATCCATAATCTCGCTTTAGCTTTAACTTCCGACGTTACCATTAATGGTTACGAATATGCAAGTAAATTAAGTGTAGGAAATACAGAACGAAAAATCGACATGTGAGGAACTCGAGTCAAAAGTCAACAAGAACATTTTCGCGGTTACATTTTCAACTTCATGTCTCACATTACCCTCATTGATAGTAGCAGGTTACAATTTACTATATCATCTTCAGAATACTTCATGAATTTTTATTGGGTTCATGTCATTGTCGGATGTACCACAATAACAGAAAACCGTTATTTAGCATGGACAATTAGATGACTTGAAACCACATCAAACTTATTCATCGCACATCCATACGAAGTATTATTATTGGACAATACGGTTTTCTGTACATTATAACTTGATTTGCCTCGTGAATGAGCTGATTCTTTTCAAAGATCATAATTGTCTAATTTTGGATTTCAAACAAAAGAAGGAATTATTATTATAACTTAACAGAATGATAACTGCATGAACTTTATTACAAACTTTCTTTTCTGCGAATGGTTTGTCAGCTGCTCCTTTGTGGAAACTGCTTCTCTATCTCTTTAACTGAATCTCTCATTGACCTTGCAGCATGGTTTCATACCTGCTTTAAAGTCTACTGTTGATGCAAGGTTAATACACATAGCAATTAATGCATCACGTCTTAATACAAAAAGGCACTGTGTGAGAAGTGTATGAGAAGTTACCATTGTTCAAAGATCACAAGTTTTATTAATGTGCTTCCACTTATAGACGACATAATATTAAATATAATAATTGTATCATACACACAGTTCAATGATAATAGCTACTTTAAAATAATAATGCACTACAGAATTCTTCATGTCCACTACTATAGGAAATGAACAAATGATTCATTCCTCTGAAGTATCATAACTCGTTTATTGCATGTCTCACATAAGTTGGTAAAAGGATTTATTTAATAACACAACGTAATCTCGTTCCCCGTACGTAAAACTAAAACTGCTGCCGTAAAAGTCCAGAGACAATTGCATGCATTCCATTTGGACTTAAGATTTGAGGAAGATTAATTACTAATAACCCAAGCGGTTTTAGAACCGGAAGAAGCAAGAGAGTAATAACGACCCTAATAGTAGTCAAGATTCCACTGATTGTGAGACTACCACGAGGGCTGCTGGTGTTTAAACTTGTAATGAAGTCGTTTCTTGATTCATCATTTGTTAATGCAGAACTTTTATTGCAATTTGCAGCTCCAAAAAATCCTATCGTGACTAAAGAGACAAGTATTAGATATGTCATCTTTGGATCAGCTTAGACGTGTGTTTGTGTGTAAAATTTGTTTGGAAAAATTAAGATCTGTATTAGTAAACTGTAATTAACACTTTGTTACTTCAATTCAAATATTAAACTTCTGTGGAGAGGAATTTAAATTTAGTGTTTAATAGTGTTGAATTTCTTACTTGCTTTGACTCTCAAAGCAAAACCTCAACTGAGGATTTCCATTTAAGATGTGTTTTTTGCTCTGATTTCATTAGATTGATTTGATAGCGAAGTGTCTTCATTCACACAATCAATCTAGTAAGTCAAGAGATTTCATTTCTACGTAAGACTTTTATGCTACTGCTTCGTGGGAACAGACTTGGCACTGAGGATCCAAGTGATAAGAATAATACACAGAACCACGAAACTGCAGCTAACTACAAGTTACCTTGAATCAACCACCACCACTACCACCTACACTACATATACAGGATTTTGGCAAACACAGTTGGTAGCACAGTTTGTAACACAATGTATGAGAACGTGTTATCCACAACGTGTAGAACTAACTCAATGTAACTTCGACGGACAGTTACTGTACAGTAACTCTCCGTCGAAGTTTACATTGGGTTACATTCAACTAAAAGAGGAACTACATAGTTCCTCTTTTAGTTGAATCACACTTCATCGCAGTCTCGTATTTTGAGTACCAACTTTTTTTCCATTTTTTATTGATTTAATACGCACAAATGACTTGAATCATGAGTGGTTGCCTCTTTCGATAGACAAATGTAGAATGACTTAATCCAAGATTACATGTTGAGATAATTTAATTTAATAAAATCTACTAGAAGTACGTACATATTATTCAATTGTTTCATGCTATCAGAAGAATGTAGAGAATTTGCTTGTCGGAGAGTCAGCGGACCTTAGGAATATCACTATATAGATAAGAATTCCTTTTATGATTTAAAATGTACTGTTTAATACGTAATGTAAGATTCAGTTCAAGTGCAGTAAGACTGCAACAAGTGAGGTTTTTAGAAGATACAGATGAAGAATTGTTTCCTTTATGAGTTAAGTACATAATATTATTCTTGAATGATAATGAGAGTAATTTGAAGAGGAATGAGCAAAGATTGGAGACGAGAGATGGGGAGAGAGAATGAGATTGGACACTTGGTCCAGACAGAACAGAGAGTGCACACGCTTATAGTGAACACACACACAGAGAGAATAAAACTGAATTGAATAATTACTCGAGAATACTTACTGACTGTGATGATGATTATTGCACTCGGATCCTGAATAATCAATTAAGCCCATATAAAATCTTGGAATACTTCTAAAAGCTTCCGAGATTTTGAATCTCTTTCAGCTCAAAGGTCACGAATCCAGGGGGAACACCTCCGTCAAGAACTAATATAAACACAAGTATTTAAATCAGAGTAGTTGTATCAATTTTATTTATTTTATTTCATTTATCTACCATGTGACCTAATACTGAAAATAATTGTACCACGATTAGTATAACCGTCACTGAAATAAAGTAGGCTAAAACTAATACTTCCCACGCTTATTATAATTTAAATATCTAATATCTTTATGAAATGCATTATTAATTGTTATATTAAGGGTGTTTGTATGATTGTAAAGGCTGGCAGCCACATCAATCGAAATAAACCAAACCTACTACTACTACTACTACTACTAAGGAAGTCTTCCACCCTGCCTAATTAATTCCAGAATTTTTAATTTTTCCACTATTTCTTCTTTCATTATCACTTCCAACACCCTCCTTCAAATGCTTTCCTCTCTCTTCCTCAAGTCAACGATCTCAATAATTTTTATTTTGACGGTTTTAAACCTCCCTATCAATCTATCTATCTGCATTCGCATTGCAACACTTTCCTCTTTCTCCAAGCACAGCTATGGCACAGCTATCAATCATAATACTGATTCAGCGTAACAATTGTTAGTGTCTCATCTTCCCCTAGATTCATCTTTGATTCATCTTCAGCATGCATCAATTGCCTTGTCTTGCTAAAACCAACTCCAAATAAAAAAATAGCAATCCACTCAAGAAAGAAAGTACAGGGAAAGAAGGGAAAAATTGATTTCAATATTTTCAATAAATCATCAAGAGCTTTCATGGCTTTTTCTAGATAATAAAAAAACCTGGTCATTTCAGTTAACGTCCCATCTCGAGGCGAAAAATGCACTGAAATGCATTGCGAAATTACAAAAGTTCAGTTGAACGCCAAATTATGAGACGCAATTTTGAAAATAAAAATAAAGGCTTTGGAATCTCACACACAAATTGTCAAAGAGAAAAAGTCCTCTTCCTTTTTGCTGGAGCGATATTCTTCCTCATTTTTGTTTGGTCATTTTCACCATGCATAGCTCATGAAACATTAACTTGTGTTAATATAATCTCTCTTTAAATTTATACTTTTTTCGCTGTGCCTTAATTAGTAGCAAACACAAATTGGTTTATAATAAATTAGCTTTACGTAAATGAGCTTCACAAATGACCTGGAAAGATGAATCCATTCCTCTTGAACACTCAATGACACAATCAAAGAAATTCTAGCGGTGAAGTTTCTCTCAGGAGACCAGGTACTTCCTACTGATCCAAATGCCATCGACGTGGTTCCTCCAGAAAATCATTGCTCATAATGGTAAATAGTAGCACAATTCGTCCTTCGCCAACTCCATTACATCATCTACACGTCTACATCGTTCCCTTCTTCGTCTTCCTCATCAGTTTTTCAGGATTCTAAGCAAGAAATGGATGAGTGAGAATATGTATTTGTACTATGCATCGCATCTGCTCCTGGAAAGATTTGAAATTAAATTCTTGCGATCTTATGACTTTTGATTATCTGCAAACTTAATAATATTAACTAGTAAGTATTCATTCCAAATTATAACTATACATAATGTATAGTTTGCTTCTCATCCGAGTAATTAATTAACTGCACTAAACTTCTTTATAGCATGGGCGTGTATTTGAATGCCCCTTTTCCAATTTTTATTTTCTAGAAATGACGCAACTCCAGTTTATATGAAACGAGGTCAAAAAATATAATTCGAAAGGGGAGTTTTATCTAGATTGGTATTAATTTCAAATGTACTAGAATGACAATAATTATTGTCCTTGTTCATGACAACTAAAACACACACAAAAATTAAGCCAAAACGGTAATATTATGAGATTTATTTACTGCAGCCATAATTCTACCTTTTAATCTATTTATTGCTCACATACAAATTTTAACAGAGGAACGATGGGTTAAAGTTCAATATCGTAGATTTCAGGTGGTGACATTAATTTATTTGTCGTAAAATGTGTATAATGAGGAGAAGAGATAAATGCCACGTATGATTGTAATTAGTGATTATCTTTGTTGGGAGGACTCACAAATAAATCCAGTTGCAAATTATTGCCCATAAAACTGAATTAACTCTCTAAACTCTTACTACTCATAAACCAAATAAGCTATTGAACTGGATACTTATAGTACGTGTACTACCTGAGGATTTTAACACTTTGTTCCACATCTCTACTGATATAAAAGAAGAAGCACTTTGCATTGGAAGCTCATTCATAGTCTGCTCTTTGTCTGCCTGCATATGTTTCAACTGAATTCATTAACTCAAGTCTCACTCTGAAAATATGAAAATTTTTTTTAAATATTCCATTTTTTTTCTCTCCTTATAACAGCGAATTTTATTTGCTCTTCGGCATCCTCATCGCTGAAAACGGCTGTTCCACCCAAGAAGCCAACTTTACAAGAAGGTACGCAGAGGAAACATAATTTTCGTGTTGAATAGAATGTATTGAATTATGTCTAGTAGTTAATTAGTCTCACGTTGTTTATTTCAGAGCTGATGATTCAATCCAGGGAAGCTTCAGCTGTAGGGATAAGCTACGAGTGTACAGCACTCAACGAAGATTCGCGAGTCATTCCTTACCTATTCCTGGCTATTACCAAAGGACAAATATCGTGGTTTCGATTAATCCGAAATAAATCACTTCATTAAGCACAAAGTATCAGGAATTTTAAATCTTATCTGAAGCTACTAAATCAAATCACAACCATTGCACGAGAGTCCAACAATCACATTTGCTATTTCATAACTTTTAAAATAAATAATAAGGTTCTGTAAATAATACTTAATCTTAAGTGAAAAACTTCAGCACCAGTTAACAATACATTTACAATACAATGCACGTCCCCTGTTTGGAATCCACACTGCAAGAGACAATTTCCAACCTTTTAAACTAATGAATATACTTAAGGCTGGTTTACAATGCGTCGTTGTATTCCACGTATGGGAATATGTAGCCTTGCTGGATCGGGTCTCCCGAAAAGATAACCTTCCATAGGATCGTCAGCGTCGCTGTCAGAATCTGGGTCATTGGAAGATCTTCGGTCAAAGAAGATGGTATGACTTGATTGTCTACGGGATTGAAAGTTATGAATCTCGACGAAGTTGATAAGCGTTCTGAGACGAGGATGGGAAATCCCAAGGAGAAACTCTTTCGTACAAAGCAGGGAAGCTTCAGCTGTAGGGATGAGCTACGAGTGTACAGCACTCAACGAAGATTCTAATCATACCGATAGTGACTCCCAAGAGAAAAGCCGATGGCGAAAAGGATTTCATGTTCAACTGGATTCCACTTTCTGTAAGTAATAGTAATTCCTATGTTGGTGCTTTTAATTTATTCCACTCACAATAAGTGTCTGTCTGTGCACTTGAATAATGAATATTACATGTTTAATTCACAGCTTATGAAGAAGCAGCGGTGATCAATAGTGCTCTGTATGACTTAGACAACATACTGTGCGTTGGCGTTTTCGTTTGGCCCGAAGACTCGAAACCAACTGGAGACTTCGCTTTCATACAAAAAGATACTGCATCTTCCTCATGCTTGTCAAAGGTTGGAAAACAAGGAGGGATTCAGGTGATCATTTCCTAAAACAGTCACTGCACTATTACTGTTAAGTAATAAGTATTAAATGCATGATTTAACCTGTGTTCATATTTGGTATTGTTTCAGATAATCAACTTGGGTGTCAGATGCATCGAGAAGCATATGGTAATCCATGAATGCATCCATGCATTAAGATTCGATCACGAACAGACTCGCACAGACAGGAACAATTTTGTATCAGTTTATTGGGACCGCATAAAAACTGGTCAGATTTTTGTTGTACATTTTATATGCGGTTAAATTCGAGTACTTGACCGTTTAATTTTTTTAACACGGTTGTCTTTCTTCTTAACAGGTCACGAACACAATTTTCAGATGTCTGAAATCCCGACAGTCGGTGTCCCCTACGACTACATTTCCATTATGCACTATTCTTCATATGCCTTTTCAATGGACGATCGTCCAACAATCCTTGAGAAGGTAATTTATGTTCATGATCTATTAACCAGTTGTCATTCCTTGTATAATCTTATGTTGATGGATACATATTATCTATTCAACTGCTCATCTTAATTTATGTCTTTGTGATTGCAGGACGGAGGAATCATTGAGTACAACTCAAAGGTGACTGCTTCGGGCATATTGAAGGTTCGACCACTCCCATTTCCTCCGAATTGGGAATACACCAAGGTGACCCCCTTGGACCTGCCTTCTTCGCCCTGGTTCTTCAGCCCATCGTCGGCGCCATAACGACGGAGCTGAACCTGTGGTACCTCGATGACGGTACAGTGAGGGGGGGGGGCATGGAGAAGGTCGTGGAGGCCCTCACCACCATCATCGCAATGGCGAAGGAAGTTGGCCTCACCCTCAATTTCAGGAAGTGTGAAGTAGCCATTTTGGGGGTGGGGTCGGAGGAGGCCGAAGAATTTTTCGGCAAGTTTGAGGAGGTCGTGCCAGGGATAGCGCGAAACCCCGACAACGCGGCGACGTTACTGGGAAGCCCCCTGACAGAGAGAGCCATCGAGGGAGTCATCAAGGGGAAGACGTCAAAACTCGCCGACACCGCGGAGCGACTTGCGACTCTGACCGCTCACAGCGCGTTCTTCCTCCTCCGCGCATCCGTCTCACTGCCCCGTCTTATTTATTTTTTAAGGTGCGCCCCTTGTTAGAGAGGGACGGAGCACCTTACAACAAGGTCCTGAAGTCAGCGCTGGAGCGCATCCTTAATTGGGCACTTTCGGACCGTGGGTGGCTCCAGTCGTCTCTTCCAGTCCGTATGGGGGACCTGGGGATCAGGCATGCTGTGGATGCGGCGATTCCGTGTTTCATCGCGTCGCTCCCTAGTGTGCTTCCCCTCGTCGAGGCCCTCCTCCCAGCAGGCATTTTGGGAGCGGACTCAACTCTGGAGGAGGCTATTGACCTCTGGAAAGAGCGGGGTGTATTTGTTGAGCCCCCAGAGGACAAGCGAGGAGTCCAAGAAGAATGGGAGGCTCCTCTCCACGACCGCGAACGACGTCTTCGTTCGCACCCTGAGGTCAGGGGGTGTGCCTTCTATCAAGGAGCCGTCGGGGTGCTCCCGTGCGGATGGAAAGCGGCCAGATGGTCTCACCCTGGTCGCTTGGTCCCACGGGAGGCCCCTAGTGTGGGACTTCACCTGCAGCGGCTGCAGCGCCACCTTCGCCCCATCGTAAGTCGTATCAATGGCGACGCACCGTGGGTCGGCAGAGGAAGGAGCTGCAAGCGCCAAGAACAAGAAGTACGAGTTTTTGGGGGGCGCGTACACCTTTGCTCTACTCTGCTGTAACAGAAATCGGGGGAAGGATCGGAAATTCTCCAAATATCTGACTTCTCTTACAATTTACTACTTTTATTCAAGTCAAATGAAACTTTACAAAGGCATTTGTATCACGAAGAACCATTGATTTTGAAAGTGTTCCCAATTGATCCTCATGATGAATCTCTTGGAAGTACAAATGAACAATATTTTCAATTAAAAGTAAATAAAAAAACCAATCCCATCGTTTTGTTTCTTCGTGACAAGAAAAATTAAGAGGCAGGTGATAATATAAATTACCAAGTGGCAATTGTGGAGAAGAAGTACAGTGTATTGAAAAACATTTCTGAATTACGAATGATTCTCAATTTCACTTCACCTTTTGAGTCACGTGAAATATTTCTAGCGGACATAACCGACAACCAGACATTTTATTTAGGACAAGTCAAATCTCATAAGAAAGTCGAGAAAATTACAATACTTGGAAATCTTGACTACCCTTCGACAATTTCGAATTCAACTAGTTCGAAGGTCAACGGGAGTTTTGATGAGAGTTTCAAAATCACCCCAGAAACATATTCTTACAAAACAAGCAGTCCTCAAACAAACGAAAACACTACAAACTCTGTAATCATCGAAGTGTCGACACAATTATTGTCTTTCTCGGAACGAAACTTAACAGTAACGGTATCATTACGAGACATGAAGGATAGGACTAATGTTGGACATGCTTGCTTACCAGAAAAACTCTTGACTGGAGTCTTTCATAAAAGAAAACCTGAATCGTTAAATTTCTTCTTGGAGAAAAAAACTGGTGTAGCAAAATTCGAAATTGATTTAAGTAACGAGATTATCATCCTCTCTAAGGATTCAGAGTTAGGATTTGAAGAATATGAACCCACAGAAGGGGATGCTAGAATAATATGAAGTTGTTCATGCGTGGATGGAGTAACAAAGAAGACCACCGACAAAACTTTAATATCCATATATGTTATAAAAAGCTTTTATACAGTTAAATTGCGTTGGAATGAGATTTCCATTCCCGGAACAAACGGACTTGCTAGGGTTACTTTGTGGTTTGCTCTATTCAGGGTGGACTCTCAAGAAATTGACGAAGAGATAATTCAAAAAGAATTCCAAGCGGATTTGAGCTTAAGAGGGAATATCAATATAATGCTTCACCTGAAAAGGATACTCAAGACAGTAAGTATTCAGTACGCTCACCATCCAGCTAAAGCCGTGAAAATGGAATATTTCGTGAGAAGATTTACGCAATTTGATTCTCAAGATCGTGCAATAATTAACTTTATGGGGTATGAAGATGAATTAAAATTTTATGGAGAGTATAAAGCCCATTATAACTATAGTTATGATCCGCGGTTCAAAGTTAGTCTGTTGAATGCTGCTGGATTTGCTGCCATTTTTCTTGGCAGTAAATTTTTGCCGGACCAGAAGACTCATGAGTCACAAGGGGCGGCCTCCGCTAGTGGCGGTCTGGTCAGCTTTTCTCAGAGAGGAGGAGGAGCTGATCCTTGAGGTCAGCGACTTCATAAGGGGGAGGAGTTGATTTCTTCGATCAACGACTTCAAAAGGGGGAGGAGTCTCCTGACTCTTTTGACATTCTGCACACAGGCTGATATCAATTGTCAGCCCTGTGCGTGGATAAGTCATACATCAATATTAGTAAGATGGACCTG
>Ga0194135_10003188_pt1 | contig 10012 bp, 11 predicted proteins | sample LitLau_LLRF_2013_FD_134024 | JGI IMG/M metagenome (GOLD analysis project Ga0194135, IMG submission 134024) | Freshwater sediment microbial communities in response to fracking from North America - Little Laurel Run_MetaG_LLRF_2013 (version 2) | ecosystem: Environmental > Aquatic > Freshwater >... | reverse complement strand
ATCAAGTATATTCTAAATATCAAAAAATTAATTATGAAGTTTGTTTATATTATTCATTAGAAAAAGCAGGACTTTCAGAAGCTGATTTAAATTCTTTAAAATTTATGATTTGTGAAAAAGATATTTTATTACGTGATATTAATAATATTTCTAAATCATTTGATTTTAAAATTATTATTACTTATAATGATAATCGTAATAAAGCAACAAAACGAATTTATAATAAAGAAGGAGTTTTTGAAATTAATTTAGGATTAGTAGATGAACATTATTTTATTAATGAAGAGACTGAATATACATCAGAAATTTTTACAGGTAAACGTGACTCACGTAATCGTAAATTATCATCTTATGATATTATTCGTCGATTATATGTAGAATCAGAAAAATATTTAACCCCTATTACTATTGAAAATATTAATAATCAAGAACACTTTTTAAAATTTGATTCAAATTATAAATTACGTGAATTAAAAAATTGTTGTAATTGTAAAGATAATTCATTATATAATGAAGAATTAGGTAAAAAATTATTTAGAGGATGTATGGAAATTGGTGATAAATGTAAATTTTCAGAATATAAAAATTATAATAATCCATCTTCTAAAACTATTTTTAAAGGTAAATTTAAACCTGAAAATAATCCTAATTTAAATTATCAATTATGTTTTGTAGATTTAGAAACTTACAATGAAAATGGTCACAAACCTTATTGTTTAGGTTATTCATTTGAAAATCAAGATTCTAGACAATGTATTTATGGATTAGATTGTATAACTAAATTTTTAGACTTATTAACAACTAATACAGTTATTATTACTCATAACTTAGCTTTTGATTTTCGTGGTTTTATTCACAACTTAACTAAATTTAAAGATCCAATTGAAACAGGAACTAAATTAAAACATATTCAATGTCGTTATAAATATAATTATTTAGTTTTTAAAGATAACTGTGCATTTTTACCTTTTAAATTATCAGATCTACCACAAATGTTTAATTTAAAATCTGGTGATAAAGGTATTTATCCTTATGATTTAATTACTAAAGATAATATTGAAGATAAAATGTTATTTAAAGATGTTTTAAAATCAAAACATATTAAAGAATGTGATTATAAAGAATTTGAAGAAAATTGTTTAAATAGTGGAAGTATCTTTACAAAAAATAAACATCGTTATATTGATATTAAAAAATATACAATTCATTATTGTAATCAAGATGTAAATATTTTAAAACAATCATATATGACTTTTAGAAATCAAATTAAAGAAATTACAAATTTAGATATTATTACTTTAATTTCATTACCTCAATTAGCTGATGAATATTTTAAATCTCAAGGTGTATATAATGATTGTTATAAAATTTCAGGAGTAGCACAAGATTTTATTCGTAAAGCAGCTCATGGTGGACGTGTCATGACTCGCAAGAATAAAAAATATCATGTAACTAATAAAATTTTATCTGATTTTGATGCAGTCTCATTATATCCCTCTGCAATGTTTCGATTACTTGGTTATTTAAAAGGCATTCCTAAACTCATCACTAATTCTTATTTAGATAAAGACTATTATTTCATTGAAATTGAAATTACTAATATTAAAACTCTTCGAGCATTTCCACTATCTTCTATTAAAGATAATAATGGAATTAAAAATTATACTAATGATATTATTGGCGAAACCATTGTAGTTGATAAAATTACATTAGAGGATTTAATTAAATTTCAAGGTATTGAATATAAATTTATTCGTGGATATTATTTCAATGATGGTTTTAATCCTAAAATTAAAGAAGTTATTGACTTTATGTTTAATGAGCGAATTAAACTTAAACAACAAAAGAATCCTTTACAAAATGCTTATAAATTAATTCTTAATGCATCATATGGAAAATTAATTCAAAAGCCAATTAAAACTAAAAAGAAATTTTATGAAGGACCTTATCATCATTATGTAATTCGTAATGCTAAAAATATTGAATCATATAGTAAAATTAATGATAATTTAATTGTAATTACTCAAAAGAAATCAATTATTAATCATTATACAGGTGTTCATATGGCATGTCAAGTTCTTAGTATGTCAAAACGTATTATGAATGAAGTAATGTGTTTAGCTGAAAATAATGATTTAAAAATCTATTATCAAGATACTGATAGTATGCATATTGAGCAACAACATATTAAAATTTTATCAAAGAAATTTAAAGAAAAATATAATAAAGAGTTAATTGGAGAAAAGATGGGTCAATTTCACTCAGATTTTGAAGTAAAAGGTGCTGATAAAGACTATGAAATTAATGCAGTTGAGTCAATTTTTCTAGGTAAAAAAGCTTATATTGATAAACTTGAATATAAAAAAAATGGTAAGATTAATTATGATTATCACATTCGCATGAAAGGTATGCCATCTCAAATTATTAAAGATTATAATGAAAACTATTTACAAACTTATTTAGATTTATATAATCGTAAAAGAATTAAACTTGATATGGTTAGCTGCTGTCCTTTAGAATTAACTAAAAATTATAAAGCAATCAATCGCACTTCATTTATTCGTGAATTATATTTCGATTAAGATATAAGAATTATCACAAAAATTAAAATTTTATATTTATTTATTATTTTTTTGTAAAATAATATTTATATAGATATACATATAGCACATATACATAATGGTAAATTTATCTGAAAATTTAGTAAATGAAAATTATATTATCCAATGGGGTAAATTTAAAGGTAAAAATATTTTAGATGAGTGGGAAAAGAACAAGCCATATTTTTGCTGGTGCTTTAATCAACCATTTATTAAAAAATATGAAGATATTTATAAATTTCTAGAAAATGAAATTAAAGATCCAAACGAAATTTATATGACGTTTGGCAAACATAAGAATAAAAGTTTAAGCTGGATTAAAGCAAATGATGAAAAATATATTTTATATTTAAAAACCAATGATTTTGTAAAAGAGAAAATGATTAATCTTTGGATGAAACTATAACCATTCAAGTCCAAAGAATCCGGGAGGCAAACCATCCACTTGAATATTTATTTAATCTATCTAATCCATGTCTTAAATTATATAATTTTTTTCTTTTTTTATCATAATGATTAAGATATGAATAATATCCTAATCTATCATAATATTGTTCAAAATTTTTATCACCAAATGGGATATGTTTTATTGAATTATTGGTTTTATTTTTTAATATTGCATCATATTTTTTAGTTGGAGTCTTACTGATTCTATATCCAAGTAATACATAATTATTTGGATTTAATAAAATCATATTTACTATATCATATATAATATATTATAATGGATTCAAATTTAAAAATTAACAAAGATATATTAAAATTAATGAGTAATGATGAATTAATTAGATATTTAGCTATGATTAGTAATCATAAAGATTTATTCAATAGAAAATTTTATACTGAACTTGAATTAAGAAGATTTATAAATTTTATAAATAATAAATACATAATCAATTAAAATGTTTAGTAAAATCATTTAAATTTAATCCATGTTGCATATGCCATAAAAAGGCTAAACACCATTCACCACAGTATTCAGTGTTATAGCCTTGTAATTGCTTAGTATTATATTCTATAGTACGATTACCACAGAATGTTTTTACTATTTCTGGATATATAATCCCAAAGCTATCAAAATAAACAGCTTTATTTCCATTTATATATAATGCTATCCAATGGCCAGTTGATGTATCATTAGAATCATGTAAATCTAATATATATGAGCCATTTTTATTAGAATTAAATTTCATTAATTCATCTTTATATATGATAGCTGTGATGTTTATATCTATCTTTTTAGCTAATTTCATTAAATCAAAATTTGATGTTATACCTTTCATAATTAATTTTTTTTTTATTTATAATATATATGATATTATATATTTTATATAAATTCATTAATTTACAATGGCTTCTGTTGCAACCCAATTATCTGACAAATATCTAGTTGAAGATGAAATGCATTTCGACAATTATAATAAGATTTCAACTGATAAATCAATGATTTATTGTATTGATCAGAATACTGGATCCTATACAAATGGTATTGTAGTGATTGATACTACTAATCAGCTCGGAGGTAATAATGGGTTTTCTTCACCACAGGAGGGCTATACTATTGCTCCTTATATTGTTTCAGTAAAAAATACAGGTGCTACAGCATTAGATGGATTCTTAAATGCTGCTAGTGTTTGTTTAAAAGCGAATGTTGGGAATGTACTAGATCGCGCAGATATTTCAATTAATGGTAAACCAGTTGTTTCTAGTCAACCATATACTAATATGTGGAATAATATTCGTATTCAGTATGAATCAGCAACTACATATACTGCTCAGATGGCAGGCACTAATTTAGTATATCCTGATGATGTGTTTGCTTCTTGGTCAAGTGCTGCCAATACCAATGGTGATGGTTTTTCTAATAATCAGGTTAATCCTGCGGCTACATTTAATTATGCTACAAATACTTCTTCACCTTATACATTTAATTCTGGTGCATTTAAACGTATTCAGGAAAATATCTCAGCAGCTACAGTAAATACTTTTGGCTGGCCTTCTCAACTTAGTACGCATTCACAGACAAATTTTACTAATAATGCTAAAAGTTATTTTATTCCTGGTGTTAAAACAGCAAATGCTATTGCTGGTACTTGGGTATTTTTCATTAAATTACAATTAATTGATATTCATCCTGTATTTCAAACATTAGATTTAGTTAAAAATCCTCAGTTCCGACTAACTCTTTATTTTAATGTTGGATATTGTAGTATTACTGCAACTGCTTCATCTGGTGCTACTAATTTATCATTAACATCTGCTCCTATTTTAAATGGAGGTAATACTACGCCTGTAATGTTTATGAGTGCAACAGCCTCAAATCCTAATGCTGCTATCGTTTCAACTGGTACTAATACAACAACTCTTCGTTTAGCTTGGGGTGTTGTAAATAATTATGACGTAACTAATAGTAGTTATCTTCCTTTTAATTCTACTCGATTATATCTTCCTTTTTATACTCTTATTCCTGAAATTGAACGTAAATTTTTAGAAAATCCAGTACAAAAGAAAGTATATAATGATTGCTTTATTCAACAATTTATTAATGCTGGTACCGGTTATGGTGCGACTGGTACATTAACTATACAGTCGACTCTTCCTAATTTACAATATATTTCAGTTCTTCCTTTTGCTTCTTCTACTATTGCTGCGGGAAGTAATTACCTTAGTGTTTCAGGGGTCAATCAATTTGCAAGTCCTTTTGATTCAGCCCCATTTACAACTGCATTTGGTGCTGGTTTATATAATATGCAAGTACAAGTTGGTTCTCAAAATGTATATAAAAATTTAATATCATATGACTACCAAAATTTTATTGATGAGCTACAAAATATTTATTCAATTAATGGTGGTGATACTCGCGATATTGGTAATGGTTTAATTGACCAGATTAAATGGACAAATGGTTATAAACTATGGCTCTTTGATGTTTCTCGTGTATCATCTGATGTACGTCAAAATGTAAATATACAATTTCAAATGCAATCTGATCAGCCTTTAGATATGTATGTAATTTGTGTATATCGCCGAAGTTTTGACTTAAATCGTATTACATGTGAAGTAACTAATATTTTAAATTAAATATTAAGTATTTAAATATAACTTCACACATATTATATAATAAATATGATTGGATATATTTATAAAATTATTCATAATCAAAGTGATATTAAATATATTGGTTCTACAACCCAAAAAATATGTCAAAGATGGCAAAATCATAAAACCTCTTATAATTTATATTTGAATAATAAATCTAAAAAGAATATTTCAATTTATAAATATTTTGAACAATATGATATTAAGAATTTTTCTATTATTTTAATTAAAGAATATGAAATTTGCGATAAAAGACATCTAGAAGCATATGAACAATTATGGATTAATAAATTTAAATGTATTAATATCAATTCATCTTTTAGTCCTTTAAGATTCAATAAAAATCTCATAAATTCTAAAAGAAATGAAAATAAAGATATTTATAATAAACAAAAAAAACAATATTATATTAATAATAAAGAACAATTTAAACAATATAAAATTGATAATAAAAAACATATTAAAGAATATAATAAAAATTATAATATTCGAGTATTATGTGAATGTGGTATAGAATATTCTAAATCACATGCTGCTTTACATAAAAAAAGTAAAAAACATTTATCTTTCTTTAACTAAGAGATTCATCCTTTATATATTAATTATTTTATTTTTATATTTTATATATTTTCTTTATATATTGTAAATAGATTTATAATAAAAACTCTAAAAAAAATGAAACATCAGACTCATCATGAGGTTCACATGAATATTCCCCATCACAAGCTAAAAAAGCTAGCACATGGACATCGTATTCAATTAGAACATCATGAATTAAGTCATGGTCCCCATCATTTAATGCTACACCATGAAACAGCTAAAAAACTACATACTGCTCGTGCTAGTCATAAAGGTATGCGAATTGGTCCGCTTACGCATGAAGAAATTCATGCAAGTGGAAGTCTATGGGATTCTATAAAATCAGGTTTCAATAAATATATTAAGCCAGTTCTTAGCGGAGTTGGTGATGCGATTGCTTATGCAAATCCTGAATTAGCACCTTTACGTGAGGGAGTAAGAAGTATTACTGGAGTTGGCATTAAACATAAAAAACATAAAAAACACGTAGTTCACCACTCCGAAGGACTACGCCACGGAGTAGGAGGTAGTGAAATGCATCCCCATCATGAAATGCATCCTCATGCAATGCATCATTCTAAACATTCTAAAGTATCTCATGCTGGAAGTGCTGAAATGAAAGCTCGTATGGCAAAGGTACGAGCTGCAAAAAAAGGAACTAAACATACAAAACATGCTGAACATGCTGCTGGTTCTTTTTTGCTTTATTAAGAGTAATTTAATATAAAAATATAAAAATATATTTCTTTTGATATAGTAAAATATAAAATGGCTAAACTACTAATTGGAAAAACACACCACCGTGAACATTTGCAACATGGTCATAAACACCATTCTGGACATGGAACTAATCTAGAACATCTTAAACATATGCTTAAGGGAATGGAAATTAAAAGTGGTAGTGTACGAACTATTAAAAAAAAAAAAGTTATAATTTAAATAAAGCATTCATTTTAGAACACCTTAAAGTTATTTATTTTTTTTCTTTTATGTTTTATTTACTTTCCATCGAATGAATAAAGCAATAGTTGTAGTTGAATCATTGAGATAAACTGTATTATTATTCTGGTCAGTAAAATAGACTGTAATTTGACTAACTGTTTGATCAGGGATACTAATCCATTCATAAGTAGATGGCTGATATGAATATAAAGCCCCAAATTGCACTTGATTAGGATTAAAATTACCAATATAATCAGGTGGTATAGTAAGCGGAGAATTTGTTAAACTACAATGAACATTTAAACTTTGAACTGGTGAAATAGTCGGTGTATAAACACTACTAATACTATATGTTGTTAATTGTTGAGCTGGAGGATATGTTGCAGCATTTAGGCCAATGATTGATTGAAATCCATTATTAGCAATTACAGTCTGTGGAGTGTAAGCATTAGTTGTAGGTAAACTTGTACCAATTCCTGACCACTTTCCAGTAGAAGGCAGAGTATAACCAGCGGCCACATAAGTGCTTAATGTTGGCACACTAAATTCATTAATTTGCCCAGCATAAAGTGTAGGATTACTTTGAATATTCCAGAAATAAACATTAGAACCACCTTTAATTAGGAATAGTCCCTGACTGATACATTGCTGCTGCACGTACGAGCTGATGTCTGAATATGCCATATATGAATTTGGCAAATTTATTACTAATGTATAAGTTGCATCTACACCACCAACAGAAATTGGAAAAATAATAGAAAAAGAATTATTATTATATACCTGTTGATTAATATTAAAAATACTATTATACATATTAATTTGAGCTATTGATACTTCTGCATTTTTAAATGTAGATACAGTACCAGGAAATTTAAATGAAAATGTTGCATTTGTTGCAGTATTTGTTAAATTACTTTGATTTAAAACAATAGGATATGTTTTATAATTTCCTTCAGACATTTTATTTTTTACTATATATTATAATATATATATATAAATATATTTTATTTATAAATGTTTATTTAATAACCCCATTTGATATAATTTTTTTGATAAATGTTTAATTTCTGATATTATTTTTGGATTATCATTTCCACTTTCAATTTCTCCTCTAAGAATATTAAAACGATTTACTATTGCATTTTTAGATTTTGGAATTTTAATACCAGCTGATGCAAATTCTGAAAATAATTCTTCATTTACATTTGGATGTAATTGAATATTTCTTTTAGTTGGTTTTGTATAATCTTCTAAAAATGTTTCTAATACATGTTTGGAAGCTGGAGTTTTAGTATTACTATTAGATGGTTTAAATGTTACAGTTTTACCAGTATCACTAAAATAAAGTTCATATTCACCACTTTTTAATGGTTTGGAACCTCTTGATTTATATATTTCAAATAATTCATTTTTTGTTTGTTCTAAAGTTTTATTTTTAATATGTTGTTTAAATTCTTTTTCTGACATACTTGGAATATGTTCTTCTGTGATAGTAGTACCTGCCATTGAAGTTTGAACATGAGTAGATGCTGAAGATGATTGTGTTGAATATTCAGATTGTTCTTCTTCTTCAATATTAGAAGCTCTAACACCATTTGGAGCAATATAAGCTGCTTTTTGTTCTAATTCTTCAGATTGTGCTAAATTATCTAAATCTATTTTTTGTTTAGCTTCTTTTTCAGCTTCTCTCATTCGTTTATTATTTAATGCACTCATTGAATTTTCATGTTCTATTAATAAATTATTTTTATATTCATCCGTTGCTCTTTTATTTGCTTCTTCAATTTCAAAATTATAACTTTCTATATTATTTTTAATTTTATCAGAAATACTTTGATTAATTACTCCTCTTTCTAAATCTTTTAAAGTTTGTTTTACTACAGTTTCAATTTCATTTTTAGAATATTTATTTTTTGTATATGTATCTTTAAAAAAACCTTGTAATCCATTTTCTATATCTTTAACAACTAAATCAAATTGAGTTTTAGATAAATTAGGAGGAATACCCTCTTTTTGAATATATGATTGAGCATATGCATATATTTTTTCTTTATTTATTAATTTATGTTCAGTAGCTTTTTTAGTTAATTCTTTTTCAGCAACTAAAGATGCTATAGTTGGTATTCCTGGACTTTTAATTGGAAAATATCTATTATTAAAATCTAAATTTGCATCTTTAGTCATTTTTAAATTAATTAATCTAGAATCAACATTAGTAGCATAATTTTTTAATTTTAATTCTTTATGAATTTTATTATCCCAACATGGATATGTATCAACATTGCCAGTTAATTTAGACATTTCTATATTCATCATATTTGTTATTACGAAGTAATATCTTGCTGGTATTATTTTATTTATATAATAATATATTATATATTATATATTCCTAGAAATATAAAATAAAAAATGCCAGTAAAACGTAAAGCTACAACTACAAAAAAAACAACAAAACATAAGCCTGCACACATGGTGAAAGGTAGTTTAGCTGCCAAAGAACATATGAAAAAAATTCGTTCTATGAAGCGTTAATATGATCAATAATATTATTAATTTGTTCTTGCAAATCTTCTTCTAATGATTCTAATTTAGATTCTAAAATTTTTATTTTTTTTGCTTGTAGTTTTAATGCTTTTGTTAAAATTGGCACTATATCCAATACTGATACTGATAAATGAACATTTGATGGTACATGAAATATTTGTCCATTTATACATTCTATATCTTGTTCTTCTAGATTTGAATCTTCTTCCCCATCCACTACTCCAACTAATATATCAAATCCATTTTTT
>Ga0194135_10003187_pt1 | contig 10013 bp, 6 predicted proteins | sample LitLau_LLRF_2013_FD_134024 | JGI IMG/M metagenome (GOLD analysis project Ga0194135, IMG submission 134024) | Freshwater sediment microbial communities in response to fracking from North America - Little Laurel Run_MetaG_LLRF_2013 (version 2) | ecosystem: Environmental > Aquatic > Freshwater >... | reverse complement strand
GGATCACTTTTAATCAACGCAGGCTTCCTTGCTCCCTCCCGCCCGCACTTCATTCCTAAAGATTACACCCGGTGTGCGTGTTACCGCCATCGAAACTGATCACTAGGAGTTTAATCATCTCTCATTCTAAGATCTGGGGATTCTACACAAGATAAGATAGCCCACTCAAAAATGACATTGTATCACAATGTCACTGTTTTCAAATTGCACGAGAATGGGGATACCCGGAAACACTTCCAGGATCCAGTTTCTCTCCGAACTGAATATGACCCTCAAGGGGTTTCCATCTCATTTCTACCAAGTAAGGAAGAATTACTTTATCCATTATCACTACACACTAGGCCATCGGTAAAATGCTAATCCATTGTGAAGTTAGGAGTTTATTCGGTGGATTCCTTTATTTCTCTTTTCTTCTAGAAGGTGACGCAAGTGGAAATGTCACGCTATTGGAGACGTTACTGGAAAGGGGAAACCCACTGATGCGACTAGGACGATGTGGATTTATTATTTCGATTGAGACTACCTGCATACTCTTCAGGTTTAGCAATGAACAGGGTAAGTATGGGTTATGGATTAATAGCTGTGGGCTAAAGAACAATAATAAACTAATTCTTTTGAATTGCAGATGCGAGTTCGTTTCAAGTTTTAACTTCAAAAGCCCTTAAAGGGAATGATACTTCCGTATTTGCCGAGAGAACCGAAGATTCTTCCGCTCTCCAATACTTTCAGGTTTGAAGACATTGAAAATAGAAATAGGATGCGGGAAAGGCAAATTATTAAATAGCGTCTTGATTTTTTCGGCACAGTTTTACGGTTACTTATCACAACAGCAAAACATGATGCAGGACTACATCAGAACAGCCACCTATCAGAAAGCAATTCATGCCAATCTCTATGACTTTACCGATAAAGTGGTACTGGATGTCGGAGCAGGGTCCGGGATTCTGTCATTCTTTGCAATTCAAGCAGGGGCGAAGAAAGTATATGCAGTGGAGGCCTCCAGTATGGCACAGCACGCGGAGGCAAGGAGGAAATAATTCCCTTCCTTCTTTAACTTTGTTGATCATAATGAACAAATGGCCACTTACCTACTATTCTTCCTTTTTAGGCTCTTGCTTCCCACAATGGTTTGAAAGGAAAGTTAATTGTGTTGGCCGGTAAAATTGAAGAGATTGAGCTTCCAGAGAAGGTGGACGCAATTGTGTCTGAGCCAATGGTAGGTTTTCAAGTTCCTTTTCTAATCTCTAATTCCATAGAGCTATTTGCACTCACAAGCTTTCAGCTGACTTAACATGATTTGGATTAAAACCCTTAAATTTGTTTCTTGCAGGGTTACATGCTCTACAACGAACGAATGCTGGAGACTTACTTGCATGCTAAGAAATGGTTAAAGACTGGAGGTAATAAATATTCCCCCGAATTTGCTTGTCGTCAGCGATAAAGCATACAGATTTTGTTGCCATATTGGATCTAACAATTCTTCTTTGTGATAGGTAAAATGTTTCCAACCACTGGAGACCTCCATGTTGCCCCCTTCACGGACGAAGCTCTCTTCCTCGAGCAGTGCAACAAAGCAAACTTTTGGCAACAAACATCCTTTCACGGAGTTGATCTCAGTTGTCTGAAGAATGCAGCTATGAAGGAATACTTTCGTCAGCCCATTGTAGACACTTTTGATGTCCGAATTTGTTTAGCGAAGTCTACGAAGCACACAGGTTCACAAGAAGAAGAATTCCCAATCGAGTTGCAACAATTTCAAATTCCGGGATTTATCTTTTTCTAGTGAACTTCTTGGAGGCCTCCGAATTTGATTTGCATGAAATCAATATCCCCTTTGAATTTGAAATGCTGGAAACTGGGACGGTCCATGGTTTGGCATTTTGGTTTGACGTAGCGTTTGAGGGGTCTCAGAGTACCGTTTGGCTCTCCACGGCGCCCACAGAAGCTCTCACTCATTGGTATCAGGTACGCAACTCCAATGTTGGATTCACCGTTGGTATTTCACGTGGAATTTTACTTTTAGCCAATTCTGATTAATCCAGGTACGCTGTTTGATTGAAACCCCCAGAGTTATGATGAGGGGTCAAATTCTCAAAGGGAAAACGATCCTTTCCGCAAACAAAAGGTGAAATTGTCATGTCAAGCCTTGTCGTCAATCGTTTCCACCCACCATCTAACCCTTTCACTTTGTGAATCCATATTTGTTTTTAGGCAAAGTTACGACGTGTATATGGAATTGGAGATTGATGGGGTTGTAATAACCAACACGTTAGATCTAAAGAATCCGTACTTCAGATACACCGGTCAAGCCCCACCACCGCCACCAGGTCATCACACCGGTGCCCCATCCGACGCCATATGGACTACAACAGCCGGTACACCAGCGACGGAGAATGGTGGGGGTCACGTCGTGAAGGGACTTACCACAACAGTTGTTGACTCCATGGGGAATCTTATAGAAGTGCCTGCAGCACATCAAGTGATGAGTGTCTTGCCCAGCGGAGTTGGAAACATGGTAAGAAGCATTTAAATATTGTCAAGCTGGTTTCTGAACCCTTCTCAGCTTTCAACTCTAAAGGTTCCCTTCGAATTCTCTTTAGGCTGCTCATCAGTTTCAACAGGCCCAGGCTCTCACGCACTATACAACCGTACCAATTTTGGGGGACTACACGGCTGCGGCTGGTGGTCAGCATCAAGGCCTCTTGCTCAATAACGCTAACGTCTCCGTTCTTCCGGCCTCCCACGGCGTTCACTGGTCCCATTGATTGGCTCTGGAACAACCGAAGCTCTTCTCTGGTCCAAGCAAGGATTTTAATTCAATTCTCTCTTATTCAGCAAAAGACTTCAGAAAGTAATGTTCCAGACGAGACGTTGCTCCATATCCCTCATATCCCTATCCCTTTCCTAACCTTGCTGTGTACTGAGGTTCAGACAGTTTTACATACTTTTCTCCCCCTTTTACTCCTTTTGGGCTACATTGTTGTCAACAATCATTAAAACTATCAAGTTACAAAGTTTACAGGCAGTTACAGGCATGAGTTTACCGCTCTACGATACAATTCATAGGAAACAGCCTCGGAATTATTTCTTCTGTACGTAACTTGACCAAAAGTGTGTTATAGTGCCTGACCCTCAGTATTTAATTTGTACGTTGCAGTATGCAGTTTTTTTTTCGTTTCGTGGTAAAACAATTTGATTTCTCCTTGAAAATGCATTTTTATGATGCAATAGTTAAAATTTTTTTTTAGTTTAAGGAAATTGTTGTAAAACTTTTAAATCACACAAGGTGGAATGGGTCGATTGTTTATTAGAGGAGGGGTATACAGAAGTGAAATAATGATTTTGGATAAGTTTCAATTAAGATGATGATATTGTTTCCCATTTCATAAAAATGACACTAAATGAATTAAAACTGACTTTACTCCTCCTTTCATGACCTTTGCATAACTTTTTCAAACAGCCGACGTTAATGATGAATTCGTTGTGTTTGTGTACCCCTGGGGAGTTTGAGGTCTGTGAGAACCTTGAAATTAAAAGGAATGATAAGGAATGGGATGTAACGAATCTTGATTTTAGGGCCTTAAATGTTTGACTAATTTTCATAATTCAACAAAGAACAAAATGGTTGTGACTACTGGTGGGTATTGTTGCGTCACTTGCTACTTGAAATTCGTCATCAAATGCTAGCGGAAGACCACAAGCAAGCGTCCTCCGTCCGTCCGTCCATCAAACAACGCGTGGCTTGTCTATTGTTTGGCGACCGGACAATGGATTCCGATGCGTGACTGTTGTCACTCCCGTTTAATGCACCCTACACGTAATAGTCCTTAATGTCCCCCTCATTAATTAATTTCATACTCCTACTGTCGCCGTTTCAATTGCAAGAATTGCAATTTATAAAAAAAAAACTTGGCGATAAGAACCTTGTAGTAATTTAATGAATGGGAGAAAAGTTAAGAAATCGTGATTTTCTTAATTTTTCTTGAAACACTACTCCTTTAAAATTAATTATTCCAAATCATTTAATTTAGGGACGCGGAGTCTTAGCTTCTGTTGAGGTTATACTGACTGAACTATGCTGGAATTTTCCAATTCTGTGCATCACATTGTGCAAAACTCCAATTCAGAAGCAAAAGAGACTTGGGAAATGCAGCAGTAATTGGGAGAATTTATCGCACTTTCGCATCACTTTTTTTTTTGTATAACCAAAGAAAAAAAATGAGATCAAAACGTTGGGATCATAATATGGCCGAGACTCGAGAGGGAATTGAAATTGATAATCTTTGAGGTGCAACTTTCGTAACATTTTGGTCCAGAGAGGATGTTGGATGACCAATCAATGGCAAATGACAATTTAGTCTTCATCCGAGAAGGAATTTAACAAATATACAAATTCTTATGCCATCTCACTAATCTTTGAGTCATTTCTCATTTCTCATTATTGTTAGGATAGGATTTTAATTTTGTGAGCAGTTCTCAATTCCCAGATGTCATGCTCATTAGTTGTGGGTTTTTGCGACATTTGGACGCTGACAAATTCCGAGATGGCGTGTGACAGGGCAGGACAAGTGACGCCAGATTAAAAGGCTGTGGAGTTTAAAACCTCCATTATAATGTTAAGATTGGGGAAACACATGTGAAAAGTTGCTGATGACACGCATAACAATGAACCCATGCCTGCGTTTAGGTTGTGACGCAACAGCCTTTTTCCGCTGCAAAATAAATCGCTTACGATGGGAATTTGGAAGGGATGATCTGAAAACTTTCTCCTCGTGTGACTCGTGACAGCTCTCTCAGTTCACAGGTTGCAAAATTGTCTATTGAGGCTCTCATTCAAAATTCAAAATGCAATCAGAAAATTAGGGAGTGTGCTGGTTGTCATCGATGTTTCCATTTGTCATCCTTGTTCCTAATTTTAGAATGATTTGGTGACAGGCTCCCTCACTTTTTGTATGAAGGTTAACATTTGCATTTTTAAATGATTGGAAGCTCCATTGTCTTTCCGCGACAGCCCTCACTCTACATTTATGGAAGTAGAGTCGACAGTCCTTATAGAAATTGGCTAAATTTATTCAAATTTTCTTTTTATTTGTCCTTAACAGGGTACAGGGTTCTGACATTTAGTATTCTACTTTCTACTGCTCTATGTTCTGTTCCGTCGTGCCGTACTCTTGACTTGAAAAGGAGATTCATTGTCATCGATTCCCTTCATTCACTCGTCAAAATTGGCAAGAGAGTCGTTGAACTGGAATTAGTTCTGTCAACTCTCAGTCTAACCGGGTTGAGGGATTCATTTCTTTGCAAATTTAACTTTTGGCAAACTTGTGAATTGGGGGCATTGGCACAATTGACAATTATTTGCAGCGACCAACTTGAGCATATTATTTTGCATTTGATTATTGACTGACAAAGGACAAGTAAGGGGTGAAAGAGTACCAAGAACGGAGGAGAAATTACGACCAATTACAATTACTGGCTGATAACAACGTGCATGCTTCGACAAAGGGAAAGATTAGATTTTTCTCAAATTAATTGTATAGGGGAAATTAATGCAAAATAGGAAAGGTAATCACTTTCATTTTCTATCTGCAACAAAAGTCCTGCTGCCAGACAACTTTTTGCTACTGTCTTTTGTCTGACGACCTCAAGTTTTAAGTAAACTTGATATTATTGCACTGGTTTTTGTGGAATGCGGATCATTTTAACATTCTTGGATTCGATTCAACAATGCTTTAAAACAATCTGTAGAATTCTTACGATAAAAACAGGAGCATCTTTCGTTATGATCTTTGGCAGAGTGAGGCTAGAGAATTAAACAAAGGAGAAATATTTTAAAAATTGGGAAATCCATACACGATTTAAATTACCTTCATTCATGACAGGAATTTCAGTTACGAATTACGATTACAAAGTCCCGTGTCCGTCAGTATATTAGACAATGCAATCATGCAATTCAGACGTGATGACAGATTATCCTCCCAGTCCCAGTATGCACGTCCACCGGATGGGAGATGTTACTTTAGTTACGTCAGCTTTAGTTGCGGCGCGGCGGGGTCATTAAGAGATCATCATTGTTTTCGTTTCGTGAATTGGATCATACTCGCTCGAACGTTTATTCCATTAGGTACTGCTTGACTTCCGGCTCCCCGCATCTGTTTCTGATAATAATTCCTCTGTCTCCTACGAAATGTGACTCAATTCCATTTCAGATTTCTCTTGTAATGAGGGGATCCACTTCAATCAGTTTCAGCAATTAAATTCTTATCACACACAAGATGCTGCGCCATTCAGGGTGCGCGGGTGCATCGGATGTCGTTGTTGGTGACTGATTCACTCATAAGTACTCTATTATCTATCCTAATTAAAAACAAGTCATTCCATTTGAGAATTTAACTGGTTGGTTTTTTTTTCTTGACGATTCTTGCATCCATTGGCTGAAAATATCGTTTCTGTTCTTATTTGAAGAGTTTGTTGGAGATTGCACTTGGTTTCTGCTTCTTATTCCTTCCTTCCGGACATCCTTGAGATGAAGACGTAATTAGGAAGTTTAATTTGTTTCTCCACATCCGGAGGATCAACGGAGCATGACTTTTTTACATGATTTAATTTGAATCCTTAATTTATGATTTCTCTACTCCTTTGTTTTCCTTAATCTCAACGTTGAGGGAATATGAATGAAATACCTTGCATCCGTGAATGATGTGTAGAATGGCTTTATTAGAGAAAACAAAAGTGTTATTTTCTTAAGAGCATTAAGTGCTAAGAGGTTTAAATACTGCGGTAGTCCTTCTTAAGTGAGTTTCCTTACTTTACTTGTGTATAAGTTAAAACAAAGAAGGCAAATAACTTTTCCTTTCAGTTAACTTACGTTTGGGAAGTTTGATGTGCTTGAGGAGACTCATGTCGGGCGTCCACCTCCTTTGTAAATAATTAAAGCATTATTCGCAGAGATTAAGTATCTTATAGGAACCTCAAGCTTAAGCCATAAGCTGTGATTGTTCCTCCAATTGCATCCCTTCATCCCTTCTCAAGTGGATGGAATTGACCTAATGCCTGTTACGCCAAAACCTAAGCCACTCAAGGCATCCTCCTCCATCGTCGGTATCTGCTGACTGTTCCCCCTCCCATGACCACAAATACAAGTGAAAACTTGGGATACTTCTTAATTGTGTCCTAACCAAAACGCAGAGAAGGTGAACAAGGAATAATCCTACTAGTCTCTCTCCCGAGTCAACAACAATAAGACGAGAAAATAGGATTGTGCATCCAGACTGAAAGTCACAAATGATCAATTAATTTGCATGTGAAAATAAATTGAAGATTAAGTTCCTCCGAGAGGGTGAGAGTTTCACGCTTGAAAAGCTCCAGAAATCCAAGATGCGAAGGAGAAAAACTTTTTTCTTACTTCTGAGAGAGCAATAGAAGATAAAAACAAGAGAAAGTCGAGTACCAATTCAATCAAAGTGCTGGTGTAATCTTTTAACTTTTGTGACTCCTGAATAGTGCGTGTCGTTATAATTTATTCCGAAATTAGTCAATCATCCTGGATTCGATGAAACCCGTAAGAAAAAACCGCAATTCATTAAAGAAATGTGGCCTTATTATTAACAAAAGTTAACCAAACCTCACAAAAAAAAAGTCAAAATCTCAAAGTATCTCAATCTCACCGGCTCTTCTGATGGGGTTTTACGGTCCAGTGTGAAGGTCGTGGTCAAATCAAATCAAAATTTTCAAACTTTTACCGATGGAGATTGTAGGAAGGAAGAATATGGAAATGAGATGCGGAATGAAAGCGTTTCAGAATTTAATATTGTTCTGATAAATAAATGAAAGTGAACAGGCAATCACAGCGTCAGTTTAGGCTTAGGAGCAGTCAATCGTTATCTATCATCATCGAAATAAAATAATCTAAAAGTGAAATTGGTCCCACCAATTTCAACAGCAGCCACATGGCAGGAAAACGTTTCTTGACGATCATCTTTGATTACAGTCCCCTCTAACTACTCTGATGATTCCAATATTTTACTTGACGAATTTCAAAAAGCTTCGGGGAAGGTCAGAATAGCATTTAATTGCCATTGAGAGCGACTCAAAATCAAAGCGAAAGTTTTTTTTTTTTAGTTTTATCTCTATTAACGATCTCATTCCGATTGCGAGGATGAAACTGACCTTCAGAAAACGATAATTGGAGGAGATCGGCCGGATTTTTTAATTACAAGGCTTGAGAACGAGGCCAGGCTCATCATTTAATTCAACCATTTACCTTAATTAACTCATTGAGTAGGTTCTCATTCTCCTTTTGCAGAGTCAGAGCAAGAGGATTGGAAAGGTGATCCAAATCTGCACCCCGCTGCTCATTCTCACCTTAAATCTGAGTCTGACCAATGGGAAGCCCCTAAATGGAACCAGCAGCCCTCATCCAAAGGAGGATCAATCACAATCAGCCTCATCCTTGCCTTCATTTCCGCATGAAGGCTCAGCTGAACGAATAAAGCGTCAGCTCTTCCGAGATCAGATCCCACACCACCGGTAATTGCTGAGACGAATTGCCAAAATTGAAGCAGATTTGGGTTGATAGGGGGATGATGATTACACACAGTATGAATTTTCTCCCCTTCTAGTCCACTCTCGGGGAATTTATATGCGGATCATCACGGATTCCCGCACCCTGGTCGATGGTATCCGAATCAACAGCAAATCGTCCGACCAAATTATAACTCTGGTCACCATTTTGACAATCCGAATGTCATTCTGACTGATGAGGACTTTAATCGATATGGCTCCACTCTCCAGCATATTGACAATCACCGTATCCATACCAATCCGCAGCCAATCCTCCACGAGTATCCCACAGAATACGGAAAGGTAGTTCAGTTGGACCAAAGTCAGAACACATGGCATTCTGGACAATCCGGGCAGGGACACCCCCTTCCAGTTCCCCTGGTTGCCACCCATCATCACATACACCACCAAGTGAACTCAGAGCAACCGCACGTACAGCAGCAGCACTACGACAACGTTGAGCACGGGCATGCCGTGATCCATCCCGTTGGAAATGACTATGGCCAAGGTCACCCGGGTCACCAGCAGGGCCAGTACCCGATCCAAAGCCCAGTCAAGTCCAGTAAACCCTTCTTTGGATTCAAAATCCCTCAATTCTTGAGTCAGAAAATGAATTTTGCGGCTCATCCGATTCTAAAAGGGATTTGGCCTGGTTCTGGAAGGTACGGAGGGGGGTGGGGGTCAGGCTCCTACAAGCGGCGGAGCGGAGCCATTTCCTGGTCATCAGTCGAACAGCATCACTAGCCGAAATTTCCACGAAAACCATCCAATAGTCAACGAATGACGCGTGCGAATTTCTCTTTATTAAAGCCTTTGATAATTTGGAGGAGGTGCGGTGTCTGAAGTAATCTTATTAGGCATCACCTCCTGTAATCTCGTTTTTCCTTTGGATGGAATAACTAACTATTCTAAACGCGTGTCCTTTACCTTATTTTTTTTACTGTTCATAAAATAAAAGGTGCATTCTCGCTTTTTTTTTTTCGTTATAGTTTATCTCACTCGCTAGAGTGAGATTTTGTTGTTCTCATATTATTATATTATGAATTTCCGGTCAAACTACTACTCGAAACTCTCACGTTGGGGTATTGGGGATCAAGGGATCAATGTAACTTCACCATTAATGGTGATGATGACGATTGTTTGTTACATATTTTGAAAGTGGTCAAAGTGAAAACATGACGTGAAACAGGATTGACTCCTGGAAGGGAATGTGAATGGGATCTTGATCTGATCTGTGAGAGCAGTTTGACTTGACCAATCCAATCATAAGAGAAATTAATGAAATTCTACAACATCTCTGGGACTCTTCCACTCTTCGCATGCGACGCTGCGATTCTTATTGGACAAGCCAAACGTTTTGCTTAAAATTAAATTATTTGCTCTTCATTTTTTGATTGAGATAACGCTGATTGAGACTGAAGTGTAGAGAAACAATAGCAATTGATTTATCG
>Ga0194135_10003186_pt1 | contig 10015 bp, 21 predicted proteins | sample LitLau_LLRF_2013_FD_134024 | JGI IMG/M metagenome (GOLD analysis project Ga0194135, IMG submission 134024) | Freshwater sediment microbial communities in response to fracking from North America - Little Laurel Run_MetaG_LLRF_2013 (version 2) | ecosystem: Environmental > Aquatic > Freshwater >... | reverse complement strand
TTTGGAATTTGTATCGTTTGCAAATTAAGTGGATGAAAGACATAAATAGGTTAAATTTTGAAGGCAATATTCAAGAAAGGTCCGTAAAAAAGAAGCGTACTTAAGTTTAAGTACTTAAAACATAGTCTTGTTTTTGGCTGTAGAGTTAATTGTTGATTTTTATGTTGGTTTTTGAAATTATCTTATAATGGTTTGGGATATGTGTTTTGGTTTTCAGGGTGGATCTGATAAACCTCAGATTGTTTTTGAGGAGCAATGGCCAAAAATGCAACCGTCGATTGTTAAGCTACTTCGGCAAGAGTCGATAAATCGGTCGGAATGGCAAGACTTGTTTTATTCAATCCATCAAGTTTGCTCGTGGGATGAAAAAGCTGCGGCAAAAATATACAAAGCGCTCCAGGACAATATTCTTGAATTTATTAGGCAAGCTCAGCAGGTAAGAAAGTCTTCGAAACCTATGAATTTAATTGCTTCTGAATTTAGCTAATTTATTTTAATCATTTACTGTTACAGAGGGTTTTGAGCCATTCCGAAGACCAGGCACTACTTAAAGCTTATATTAATGAATGGGGAAAGTTTTTCGACCAGTGTAGCTATCTTCCGAAGCCTTTTACTCAAGTTGAAATCTCTTTAAATACTCAAGCCTCTAATAATGCTGTTCACAAGAAGCACAAAAATGACGATAGTGATGTTCGAAAGGTTAGAGCTTGTTGTGCCTGAAATTAATGGTTTTGTTTGTATAAGTGCCTAACATTTATGCATTTTGTCATTAGCTGATGTTGGATAGCTGGAATAATCAGATCTTCATGAGTATTAAAGGGCGTTTGCAGTCTTCCGCTATGAAATTAGTACGAGCTGAAAGAAATGGAGAGGCGTTTGACTCGCAGCTTGTGATCGGAGTTAGGGAGTCTTATGGTAAGATAATTGTATCTGTTTTTGTGGTTTTTTAAACTTTTTTTGAATTCTTGTGTAATCCATTTAATTAAATGTCTTCAATTTTTAGTTAATCTTTCATCAGATCCCGAAGACAAGTTAAAAATATACAGGGAAAATTTCGAAAAAGCTTATATAGAGGCAACAGAATCGTTTTACCAAGTTAAAGCAACTCAATACTTGCAAGAAAATGGAGTCCAAAATTATATGAAGTACGCATTTTCTAAACTGAAGGAGGAGGAACTCAGAGCAAGAAAGTATTTGGAACCTACTAGTGGATCGATTCAAGCGGTACATGACAAGTCTTGATTTTCCTTTTGTGTATATTTAAGTGAATTACAATTTGTTACGTGTATTTACAGCTAATGGATTGCTGTGTTGGCGTTTTGGTCACAGCATTTAAGGATACCATATTGGCAGAGTGTCCAGGGATGATTAAAAACAACGAAACCGAAAGTAAGAATCTCGAATCATTGTTTCTTATGATTTTTTTATCATTGCAAAAACTTTTAGTTTCCCTGTTACTCTATTTACAGAACTACAATTAATGTACAAACTCATGGACCGGGTACCTGACGGAATAAATTCCATGCTCAAGGACTTAGAGGAACACATAAAAACTGCCGGCCTCGATGATATGAAGCAGTGGGCTGATGTTATCACTCAGGTAAGTCGACAGTGAATGGTTATGATTTTCAAAAAATTCAAGATTTTCTTTACAAGTTAATAATATTGAGTTTGATGGTAGGACTCCGAGAAATATGTTGAAAGACTGCTCGAGTTGTTCCGGACGTTTAGCAAACTTGTCTCTCTTGCATTCGTGGATGACCCAAGATTTCTAACCGCTCGAGATAAAGCTTACAAGTTAGTCGTGAATGATACATCAGTGTTTAGGCTTGAACTTCCGACCAATAGACAGGTAAGGACGAAGGCCACTAGAGTTTTGTGAACTGGACATTTTTCTTTATCTAGTATATTTCATTGTATTGTATAGGGACCAGCCCTGAAGACGTTACCCGAGTCCCGCTGCCCTGAACTTCTGGCTAACTACTGTGATCTACTTTTACGAAAAACTCCACTAAGTAAACGACTAACATCAGATGAAATCGAAATGCGACTTCGTGACGTCGTAAGTCTTATTGTTAATATTTTTGGATTAAATGTTCAATGACATGCCCTTAATGCTCTTTAATATGAATATTTTTTACAGCTTCTAGTCTTAAAATATGTCCAGAATAAGGATGTGTTTATGCGCTATCACAAGGCACATCTAACGCGGCGTCTTATTTTGGATGCTTCGGCTGATTCAGAGAAGGAAGAAAACATGGTTGAGTGGCTGAGAGAAGTTGGAATGCCGGCAGATTACGTAAATAAACTTGCTAGAATGTTCCAAGACGTTAAAGTCTCAGAAGATCTCAATGCCCAATTCAAAGAGCAATATCGTGTGTGTCGGGGTCCAATCGCAGGTACTTAATATTCTAGAATTTTTCAATCTTTGACGTAGATAATTTGTGTACACAAACTATTTATTTTTTACAGATTCTATCAACATCAAAATTCTTAATGCGGGAGCTTGGGCGAGAGGAAGTGAGCGAATATCAGTCTCTCTTCCGTTGGAATTAGAAGATTATATTCCAGAAGTTGAAGAATTCTATAGGAAAAAGCACAATGGCCGTAAACTGCAATGGTATCATCACATGGCCAACGGAACAGTAAGCTTCATTTGACATTTCATGCATTGGATAAGCAACCAATAGTATACCTTACACCGGTTTATCATTTGCAGATCACATTCGCAAACGCTGTTGGGAAGTTCGATCTTGATGTAACTACTTTCCAAATGGCTGTTTTATTCGCTTGGAATCAACGTCCGAAAGATAAAATTTCCTATGAGAATCTAAGACTGGCAACTGAACTACCTGATCCAGAGCTTAGAAAAACATTATGGGTAAGTTAATGAGTTAGAATACTCTTCAAATCTCGAGAAGTGGTTTGTATCTATGTATGCGGTTTTTGTATTCGTAATGCATAGTCTCTCGTGGCGTTTCCAAAAGTTAAAAAACAGCTCCTATTGTACTCTCCTGAAGTAACAAGTCCTAAAGATTTTGTCGAAAATACTATGTTTTGGGTGAACCAGGAATTTTCTATAATGTAAGTATTCTTGACTATATGTCTTCATTAGTAAGAATTCTAAGCCTCGCCATTTTAATGATTTTGTAACTAACATTGTCTTGTCTAGAAAAAATGGTCGAATCCAAAAACGGGGGAAAATAAGTTTGATAGGAAGGCTACAATTATCTACAGAAAGGTCTCGAGAAGAAGATAACGTGGGAATCGTCCAGCTTCGTATTCTTCGGGTACAGGAAGCCATTATCAAGATCTTAAAGATGAGAAAGAAAATTTCGAATGCCCAACTACAAGTGGAATTGGTTGATATTTTGAAAAACATGTTTCTGCCCTCCAAGAAAATGATCAAAGAGCAAATTGAGTGGCTGATTGAAAACAAATACATGAAACGGGACGAAGCAGATATAAATAGTTTTATTTATATGGCATAACGAATATTAGTTAAATGTAATTATTCCGGATTTTTACTTTATCATCAGACTTTTGAGAGTAAATAGAGTAAGTAGTGAATAAGCGCCGGCTAGAATTACGTACAGAAGGATGATGTACTTTCATATTAAGTGAGCTTCAAATATCATTTACTACAATAATTATGAGTAAAGTCTCCTTCGAATTATATAAGTACAGTTTTTTGCAAGGAAACTTTTTAAACTATCTTAACGTGTAGTAATATTTCTCTTATCATGTCATGTTATTATACCGTCATATGCCAAGATATCCTGTATCTTCGTATTGTAAAGTCATCATTCTCATCATGATTTCAAATCCAAAGCAAACAAGAGAAGAGTTCCTTCACGATATCATTTTACTGAAATAATAATTTAATTATCAACATACTTTGAAACTTGAGTGATAACGGATATTTCTGAGATTCTTCACATACGCAAAGTTTTGCAGATGGCAATTTATATTATGAAGAGTTCGTTGTTCAGTTTAATGTTCATGCATTTTGTCTCGGAGGTTGTGAATAAAATGATTTATGTGAAATATAAAATTGTAAATTGTAAAATTTTTACTATGCACTAACGTTTGATGATGAGTCAATTAGAACGAATCAATATCTCGTTTAAGGTTTATTGCTTACTTTTTTTATTGAAACTTACACGCAAGTCAAACTAGATGTTAAATATGATCATATCATTGGTCATGGCAGACAGTTTGGAAGGTCTTCTTGTTATTAGTATTTCGGCAATAGTTTACAGCATTCGAGACTCCAAGTGGATTTCAAAAGTGATCACTTGTTGGTGAACACAATGATCGCTTCAGCACAGAACTGCCCTGGTGCCAAAGAATAGTACGTTTCCATTTACAATTTCCATACTAAAAAGTTTCTCATACAGGCTAGTTTTAAATTAAAAATTAATCGTTTTACAATTCTTTAAAGTTACGCTGCATTGTCAAGTGCAATTGACAAGGGCATTATTGAAGAAGTATTATCGCAAACAATTCAAACTCCTGGGGTTAAACGGTCGTCAATATTTCAGCAAACTCAAAATCCAAGAAGAGATACAGCTTATTCTGTTTAGTAAGTACAATATCAATGTTTAGACTGAATTCTGATGTTTATTTCTGAATTTTGACTTATTTGCAATTAGTTTCGAAGCGGAAGACGGTGACATGGAAAATGGCAAGGATGGTCCATTATCACTGCAATCGATTTACAGTAAATGTTCCGATTCTTTAACTTTTAATCGTGTTTTAATTAGTACTCATCAAGTGGATAATGCAATTGATTTCAGAGGAGCCAATGGGAGGATATCAAAGGGCAGCTGTTTCAGTACAAAATGCTTGTAAAGAGTACACATCGAAGCGTGGGACAACCTCGGTCCTCAAGAACTTCAGTATGACTGCGAAGCAAGGGACAATGTTGGTACCATTAAATTCATCGAATGTTGTGGGCTAATCTTTAGAAAGCTTTTTTGTCGGTCATTTTAACAGATATAGCTTGCTTGGTGCAAGTGGGTGCGGAAAAACGACTCTCTTATCTTGCGTCGTTGGGCTGAAACAACTTGACTCCGGAGACATTCATGTGCTAGGAGCTAGACCAGGACAAAAGCAATCCGGTGTCCCAGGAAAACGTGTGGGATATATGCCTCAGGTTAAAAGCCATGAACATTTCAAAAACTGCACTGTCTGGTATTTACTTGGCAGCTTGTGTAATGCAGGAAATAGCCTTGTTCAGGGAGTTTTCCATTGAAGAATCCCTGAGATATTACGGTAGGATGTACAGCATGACGTCGGCTCAAATTGAGGAAAATATTATCTTCTTAATCGACTTCCTTAATCTTCCCCCAAGACACCGACGCATCTGTAGTCTAAGGTTGAAAGAAAAATTCTAATTTAAACTTCAAGGTCAAGTTTATTCTTCTATTTCTATAATGCAAACCTTTGATTTTGCATGGCATTTAAGTGGAGGTCAGCAGCGTCGGGTCAGCTTTGCTTGCTCGATGATTCATAACCCGGAACTGCTAATCTTGGATGAGCCGACAGTTGGAGTTGATGCTTTGTTGAGACAAAGGTCTATTTCAGTATTTTATTACGTTATTTTGAGGCTTTATAGTTTATTCAGACTTTCAGACTGAACATTGAACTGTTTTAGCATTTGGAATCATCTTGTAAAATTGGTTTCCACTGGAAAGACTACAGTCATCATTACAACTCATTATATTGAAGAAGCTCGTCTATCAAATACTGTACAGATTTTATGCATACAAATTTTCCAATGATGTATCTAGCTGACTTCCTAAGTTGGTGGGCTTTTAACTATTATTTTGTCGCATAAATGTAGATAGGATTGATGAGAAACGGGAAACTTCTTGTGGAAGAAAATCCTGATAAACTTCTTAAAAAGTTCAAGACTAATCTACTGGAGGAAATCGTAATGAAGTTATGTTTGAAAGACAGTGGAGATGCAACAGACGGCATTGATTATGGTGACAATGAGGAGGATGACGATAAGAACACGCTCAAACAAGTAGAAGTTGTGCAGAAATCCAACTTAAAATGGAAAGCAGGTTCGTCAGGAAATGAAGAAGAAGCAGCAGGGGATCGAGTTGTAGGAATAAAAGCAAGGAAAGTGTCAATTATGGAAAATGTTGATCATGATAATGCGGTAGATTCTCTTGATAAGATTGAAACTGGACCTGACGAACCTCCCAACAATTGGAGAAAGCTTCACAGAGCGTCGGTAGTTGCAGAACTTCGTCTAAAACCCAAACGTCTGGAAGAATTGCAAGATTCATACAATCGATTTAGTACGATGTGTTACAAAAACTTCATCACTCTCTTGAGGAATATCGTGTAAGTTAAGAATTTAAGACAGTTTTAATAAGCAATAGTAAATGATTTAACATAAAATATATATTTGACCCAATCAGATTCTTGACTTTCGTTCTCCTATGTCCGGCTCTGCAAGTTGTAACTGTTGGTGTGTCTATTGGAAATGACCCGAAAGGGTTGCATTTTGCAGTGGTGAATAATGAAGTACCAGTTAACTCGACGTGCTTCGGTGAAACGGGCGGATGTCCTTTAAATGACAATTATACGGATTTACTTAGCTGCCATTTTCTGAGATTAATCAACGAGGAATCCATTCACATGGTAAGATTTCAAAGTTTAGCTTGGGAGTATGACTTGTATGGTATTATGCAATTCTGAAGAACTTCATGTTTTCAAACAGATTCCATTTGAAAATCAAGAGAGTGCCTTGACAGCTATTAAAGAAACAGCAGTATGGGGAGTTGTTACATTTCCAGACAATTATACTCAAAGTTTAAAGGATCGAATGCTATTTGGATCTACTGCCGAATTGGACTCAGTTTTTGGGTCCAGAATTGGTCTTAAAATCGACACATCTAGTAAAAAAGCATTCAATTACATGAAGCATGTTCTCAGATACATTCAAAATCTTTCTTTCTCATTGAAATTCAGACGCACAAATCGCAGCTGAGGTTTCAAAAGTTTTTTATGAAACAACCCAAGAACTGCTACTTACGCTAAGTTTAGCATGCGGAATTGAGCCGGTTAGATCTGAACTACCGCTATATGTAAGTTACAACTGCATGCAATTTACCATCCTTTGAATTATTTCTGGCGTGACTAATGAGTCTTTTCTTTTGATCAGTTTGATAAGCCTGTGTATGGCCATGATAAGATGAACTTCAGGGAATACATTGCTCCCAGTGTACTTTTAGGGTAACGGCATTACATGTTTTAGTGATATATATTTCTGTCCTGCGAACGCGAAGCATAATAGTTATTGATAATCTAGCAATTGAAAAGTGTTTATGTATTTTAGGATTCTCTTTTTCTTCCCCGTTGCCTCAAGCGGATTAAATGTCATTGCTGAGAAAAGGCTCGGAACGCTGGACAGGTCGAAAGTTGCTGGAGTCACAACTGTTGAGTTTATGGCAGCCTATACTACGGTTCAATTTTTTGTCTTATCTATTCAAGCCATCATCGCGTTTGGAGTATTAATCTTGGGATTCGGCATAGAAATTCAAGGGTCATACATTCTATCTTCAGCAATGGCCTTACTAATTGGTGTTGCAGGGATTTCAATCGGTACATAAAATACTTATGCTATCAACTGTTATACACGAAACGCTTAAATGAATGTTGTAATTATTACAGGGTTCATTCTGTCCCTGGTCTGTTCAGAAGAAGTCCAAGCAGTCCTTCTAGCCATGGGTATGTTCGTCCCAAATCTACTGCTTGCAGGAATGATCTGGCCATTGGAAGGGATGAATCAGTTCCTGCAGTACTTTGCCTTAATTTTCCCCTGTACCTTGGCCTGCGAAGCCATGAGATCCATCATAAGTCGGGGCGTAGGATTCTTCCACATAGCAGTTTGGCCTGGATTTATCACTACAATTATGTGGATAATCATTTACTGGGTCATTTTTGGAGTTATTCATACTATCAAATCTAGAAAGTAACTTCCCATCTGTACAATACTATTTAATTAGAATAAAAATTAATAAAAAATGTTAGAGCGATAAAAAGCCGAAAGCTCTGTCTGTCAGCCTGTCTTGGTATTACCTATTAACGTTCAATGATTCATCATGAGTGATTTCTGAAATTCATATTTGACATGTAATGGGTAAGCTGAGACAGGGAATAAGTGGGGCAACGTGAGAATCCAGCGGGAGATTTTGATTGGACATTGAGAAGTCTGTTTCGCCTGCTGCGCACTCGTTCATTGGATGGCGCAGAGGGCTGAACTCTCTCTCGTCCCTAAATCAATTCCACTTCACAGTTAACTTCGATTAATGATTAATTTAATTGACTTCAGTTAGTGGAAACGCGTCGTTCATCCTTTCTAGTGTAAACATATTCACACTGCCTTATCACACTGCGAGACAGAGTCATCAGGATTATTGCGAGCTGCTCAAGGCTGAATCCTGGACGAATTCACCTAATATTAATAATAAAAAGGACAAGGATATCATTCATTCATTTCATTCAGCAATCGCTAATAAACTGAGTCAAGGTGAGTTTAATTTTAATATTTAATTGCTTAATAATACAATTTTAAAATTAATACAATGGGGGACATAATAAATGAGATGCGTATTTTGACGATTTGTTAGATGCCACCGAAACAGCGTCGTATAGCAATTTTGGGCTTCCGGAGCGTAGGGAAGAGTTCTCTGACGATTCAATTTGTGGAAGGCCAATTTGTAGACTCGTACGAGCCAACGATAGAAAATACATTTACAAAGAACACTAAAGTAAGAGGACAAGAGTACCAGCTGACTTTGGTGGATACGGCAGGACAAGACGAATACTCTATATTTCCGACGCAGTACTCAATGGACATTCACGGATATGTTTTAGTGTATTCTATAACTGACCCAAGGTCTTTGGAGGTTATTCAGATTATCTATGATAAGTTGGTGGATATGACGGGGAAAGTTGATTTGCCGATAGTACTTGTGGGGAATAAGAAGGATCTTCAAGCTGATAGAAGGATTTCAAGTGAACAAGGGAAGAAACTAGCTGACTCGTGGAAAGCACTATTCCTTGAAGCATCTGCGAAACATAATGATTCAGTTACAGACATCTTTACATCGACGTTGGCACAAATTGAGAAATTAGATGCGATGAGTAACAATGGAACGTCGGGGACCAAAGAGAATGGGTGTGTTATCTCGTGATGAGATGAAAAGTCTTAAGCTGAAGATAACTGGTGAAGAAAAGACGAATGAACATCGGGCTATTGTCTCTAAATCCAAATTGTAAATTGTAACCAAACCTAATACACGTTCCGGAATTATAAACTTCTCGCGTTTGACTCTGCAAGATTAAATTCATGATTTTGAAAACACGACTTCGGAGATGTGACGGACACGAACCACTACTCAATTTTCGATATATGCGCCTTAAGTTTGATTATGTTATATAATTGTCTCGACACACAGTGTAATTTCAATCGTCCAGAGGTTTATTTAGGATCTAATAATATGTTTAAACTTTAGTGATAAGTCTTGACGATTAATTTTCTATTTACGCAGAGATTTATCGCTTAAGGATAATTATTATTACTACAGATTTATTGCCAGACTATTAACTAGAGGAAAGTGATGTCTATTAAAAAATACCTAAAGGCTTATAATTTTTGTCTTGGAATATTTGAGTGTAAAATGAAAGGCAATCAAATACAACGGAAGGTCAAACACTGTCAAAGTTCATTAGTATTACTTAATAAATAATTGCTAAGTAGACTACAAAAACTAATGTCTGGAGTGTTGGGTGGTATGATGGCTTTTAAAATAGCTTATAAGGACGAATGTTTACTAATCATGAGTACAAAATGTGTAATTCTAAAGCGTAGCTTATTATTGTTATTATTGTTATCTGTCAGTAAGTCTGTGGTAATGATAATTCCTTCCTACTTAATATAAGTTCTGCATTTAGCACACACATGTAGAGTTCTACGGTTTTTAATCTGCTT
>Ga0194135_10003185_pt1 | contig 10017 bp, 7 predicted proteins | sample LitLau_LLRF_2013_FD_134024 | JGI IMG/M metagenome (GOLD analysis project Ga0194135, IMG submission 134024) | Freshwater sediment microbial communities in response to fracking from North America - Little Laurel Run_MetaG_LLRF_2013 (version 2) | ecosystem: Environmental > Aquatic > Freshwater >... | reverse complement strand
GCCGAGTGGAGCTCCTTCCGGGGGGCTCCAGGAGATGAGAATACTTTTATTGAGCTGGCGTTCAAGGGTCAGTTGATGCGGTGGAGGTACTAGCACCGAGAAGAGAAGGTCTATATAGTGTTACATAAAGGCAAGGCGTCTAATAGAGATGCCAAACTACTTCCGACACTCACAGGCTCCAAGTGGACAAAGAATACTTGTCTGATCAAAAAACTATGAAAAGGATATTAGGAATATTGCGATTCCGTCAATTTGACAACACAACACTCTTTGTTATTCCTGGTCCACCTTCCGCCTTACTACCAACTAAAATGTTCTATTTTGTTGAAACTTACCAAATCGATCTCCATCATCTTCAGTTACGTCCTCCAAATTCAAGTAACTGTATTCTGACTCCTGTCGCCGATTCATGAGTTCTTCTAAAAAATAGAAGGAAACGTCTAAACTCCAACTTTCTTTTTAATTCTATTGGAAATTTCCAGGTAACGCACGAAAGAAAGTATGGTGCGGAAGAGATAGGAGGACGACGAAAATGAAAACAAATTTAATTGAAAATAAACTTGGAAAAGGAACAGTGGGACTGAGAGTGAAGACAAGAAGGAACTCATGCGTGGGTGTAAGTAAACTAAAAAAAATAATCTCCGAGAAGGCGGGAATCTCCATGGTCTCCAACGTCGCTGTCCAGGGGATGAAGACATGACGAATGAGAACTTACCAATGATGAGTCGTTGTGACTCATCCTGCGTCACTTCATGAAAGTTGTGATGGTGATGGTGATGGTGGTGGGAGGCGGGGACTCCGTCGTCGGGCTCTCTCACTCCGAGCACCACTTGTTGATGGAATTCCAGCAAATCCTCACCCACCAACCGCTCGACGTAGTTTGAAGGCACAAGCCCACGGCGACCATCATCCAGAAGTTCCCCATCCAAAAACCCATCCTATCCGATAATTTGTTTTTTCTCAATTAGGCATAGAAATGCAATGAGGCTTATAGTCAACTAAAGTTTAGCCGGCTATCAAACTCACCTCGTCCATTGAGCCCCAGACGAGTAAGTAGTCTCCTGCATTGAGGTACAATTCTGCTTCTGGATTCTCATTGGGTGACTGCTGAAAGGGGTCATAGGAGTAGCGAGCAATGTACACAAAGCACCGCCCCTTTCCAGGAATATCCAAGACGTCCACATTCGACTGCTCCATCACAGGAATCGTTTTTCCTAACACAATGTGACTACCGTTGAGAAGGCGGTTGGCGATTCTCTCTGTTTCGGAAACCAGACGGAAAGTCAACCACAATGAGCATACCGTTTTCTACAAATTTCTTACCCTGCTGCCTCTGCTCCACGTGTGCCGTGGTGATGATGGTGGGGATGGACAGAGCTCCCCCACTAAACAAGTTGGCTGCATTGGATGCAGACGGGAATTGTCCAGTTGGTCCCGAAGTCGTCGTGCCCTGAAGGAACGCTGTCCCTGCAGGCACGAAGACGTTGCTGGGAAGAACGGTGGTAAAGGAGGGTTGGAGGAAGGAGTTCTGAGAGCCCATTGGTCCGTGCTGCACCATCCCTCGGTCTTGCGTCAGTTCCCTGCTCGACGTCTGTCCTGAGACTAAATACAAAGGACGGAAATAGAAAATGAGGCCTTGGCTCCTCTGACACTTAAATTTTGTGGAGGTAAGTGAGGAGTTGCGACTGAGTGGCATGACTAAATTTAGAAAGGTATGCAGAAGCATGCGAGTAGCAGGATTAATTGAAGAAGCGATTACTGGAGAAGGACGAGCTCTGTCTGATGTTCATGTGGTGTTGAGGAACTAAAGGAAGCCTGCTGTGTACTAAGTGAGGCTGTCGGTCGAGAGGAGACCGTGAGAACAAGGGGAGGATGGAGGAGGATCGAGCGAGCGATGAGCGGTGCGCGTGGGTTCATGCCGTGTCTATGACAACACCAGCATCAGTACCAGCCCCGAAAAATGATGAAGGAAAGACGGAGGCGGAAGTTCTGCTGGTCAAAAGAATACGAAAGGACATGCATGAGTGATTGTGAGACTCGTCTATGTGGCTTATTCTTTTCTAAGAATTCAAAGGTCAGCGTTAGCCAGATTTCTCGTTATGATCTCTCAGAAGCCTGCTGCTCATTCGTGCCTACAGTAAACTAAGTAAACAAGACCTACGATTTCTAAGAAAACATTCCATAAAATCTGCACTATATCCATAAAAACAAACTTTAAACTTTGTTTTTCCGAATTAAATTCCTTACTTTCTGACTCAACCCTTATTTTGGGTATTTGGAATCTTTTCCCAGTCGTAGTTGTCGGTTTTTTGGGTAAAGTTCGTCTACGAGAGCTTGCGGACGTTGAATGTTGTTGTCGATGACTGTTGTTGTGGTGGTGGTGGTGGTGTGATTGTTGAGAATCAATTGCACTAATAATCCCACCCGCTGCGAAGAAAAGAAGCAGAATAAGAGAAAGAAGAAAGGAAGAAGAGGACGACGGCGGGGGACAAATGAGAGCACATAAATGACAGAATTTATAATGGACACCTCCGAATTGGATGATGCGCCCTTTCGCCGCGTGTAGGGGACAAAGAGCGAGAGAAGGGAGGAGGAAGCTTAAGGAGAATGAGGCTAGCGCTGCTGCTTGGGTCAAAACTCCCGAAATCTCTTTCATTTGGTAGCCTTTTTTTTAATGGATGTTAGTTAGGGGTGCGGGACTCGGGGACTCACCTCCAGTGCGTTTCTCCAAATCTGCCAGGATTTTATTATCTTGTTGGATTTTGGCAATGATTCTGTCAATCTCATTGTTGGCGGTGGTCATGGTTCCGTGCCGGGATGAGTGAGCCTCTCCCCTCCGCCCGGCGGCATCCCTTGTCGCGGGGAAGTGGGACAGGTCAGTGACTGACGTGCTTCTGCGAATCCTCTTCCGTCCAGGCCTTGCTGGTGGTGAGGAAGAGATTTTGTGGTGGTGGGTGGAGCTGCTGCTGGCTGGTCTTGGGAGAGAGTGGGAAATCCCAGTTGGCATGTAGGAAGGTGCACGAGAGTAGGCAGAGTCATGCAAAAGCAGTGAGTGCTCGTGCTTAGAACTGTTTGTGACCTCAGGGGCGCTCCATTGACCTGCAGATCCAATATACAGGTTAGTCTAAGGACAGTCACTCTCCTCTCTCCGATTTTGCCTCAATCCTGGAAGGACATTACAAGAGAGGGCGGGGCAAACCCAGCAGGAGTTGGAGGGGAGAAGCAGAAGAAGGCGGGAACTTACCGCGTGAGGAGGAGAAGAACCGGGCATAGAGTCCATCTTGATTTATTTCTCCAGCCGACGAACCGAGCCCAGGTACCAAGGTGGGGGTAGAGATACATTCGGTCCTACTCAGAGCAGAATCTGCAACAGACAAGCATTATTATGATTTAAGCTTTTAGGCTTGGCTCATTTTGAATTGAAATTAACTAAAGAGAATGCGGGGGTGAATAAATACCTGGGGTTGAGCAGAGCGGTGAGTCTGGGAGGGACTCATTGTGTCCGAGAGAGGAATGGCGGGAGTGTGAGGAAGAGGCACGTTGAACAGCTCCAGGAACCGGGGCGGTGGAGGAAGGGCCCTGCTGAGTCCTCTTGAGGGCAGCCATCTCCAGCATCAACTCCTCATGCCGAACATTCTGGAGCTCCGTCTTCTTGTCCAACTCACGGATTTTGGACTAGTGAACAGAAAATCAATTGTATACGGTCCCCAACGCCCATCTTTCCACCAGTTTTCAACTTTCAAGAAAAATTTAAATCAGCACTGGAATTCGGATAACCTTTCTACTTCTCGTCAAGAACTTACAAATTTTATCATTAGGTTTAGGTACTTATTGGTAATGAGAATAAGAGTTCCATTTCAAAATTTAAAGCTTCCTGCGACGTACTCGAGGACCTTCAATTGAAACAATCCTTTTTCAAATGACTCACCTGGAGAGCCTCGATCGTTTCCGTCCGTTTCCTCTGAGGATCAATTCGATATCTGAAAGATAGAGCAAGAAAGGAATTTGAATCTTTCCAGAGGATGAGGTCTCGGTGGATCCCAACAGAAGGGAATTGACTCACTCTCCAGCAGTAGTGGCGGCGGTGTTGGGTCTCCTCTTTTCGCTTTGGCTATTGGGGCGTGCGAGGCGAGCGAAGTCATCCTTGTGGTCACGCAGTGCAGCCAAGGCTTCTCCATGCTGTCTCTCGAGGTCTTTCCGCTCTTCAGTCGCTTCACGGAGCTTTTGCTGCAAATACAACAAGACTCAGAATAAAACTCATTAAGGGCAAATTAAGTGAGTAATGAAAAAATTGGAATAATGTCTTTCTCCATTTGAAGCATTGGGTTTGGCAAATTAGGATGAGCATGTGAGAGTTCTCCCATTCTCCCGTGTGGGTCCTTACCTTCAGAAGAGACTCCAGCGTTGTGAAGGGCGGTGGGGCTGGGGAGTGACTCTGATCAGTTGACTGGTCCTTCGGAAGAGAGCATGGAGCCTTGATGTGTCCGCCTCACGTCGTCTAGGGTCTCTGATTCCTCTGTTCCATTTCCTTAAGGAGGGTCCTCCTCAGTTTACTCTGGGCAAGAGACAAGGAGGCAGGAGAAAGTGAGATTGGGGATCGATAGAGAAAAGTTCCTTTCTCCGGAGAAAAGTCAGGGCATGCTCCTCTGGCCCGATTTTCACCGACTCCACGCACCCAGTTTAGCAGTCGGCAGTCCTGACACTTTCCTGACTCACTCACCGCACCCCCTGCCCTGCTTCCTCACCATCTAGACCATACGGATTGCCCCCTTTCCCCACATACACCCCGACTCTCCTTTCTCCTCCTTTCACTTGCCGCCAATTGGATACAAACAAGGGCTTTCTCCCTGCCGTATGTTCTCCAAACACTCAACAAATGCAAAACAGATGTTAATTGAAAACTGGAAGGCGGCGCTCCGAGTCGGAGCCCGCTCGCCGCAAGCAGACAAAAGGCGTGGAATTATACGAGAAACCGTTTCCCCCCATCATCATCTGTTTCCAGGACTGACGGCCTCAATAATGAGACCCTTTCCTTATGACGCAAGGAAAATCGTTGCCACTAAGCAGCCTCAACATTCCCACGCCCATCCTCCTCCGCCGTCTTCATCCGTAGGTTTAATTAGAAGTAAATTTCCTCTAGGAGGCAAGTCTGAAATGAGGAAATTGGAAACGTAATATCCAATTAGTGGAAAAGGTCTCCAGGGAAGCATTTCCCTCCTTCCAAACCCTGTGCCCTAAAATTTAGCAACGTTATGCCTTTGATGAAAATAATTTTTCGAAGGAAAAGCACTGCCGGTCCATTAAGGTCAAGACAAAAGTATTCTGCATTTTAATTTGAGCCGATTCGAATTGATTGCTGGAAAAGTAGATATCAAGAAATATTTCCTAAAGCCTTTGACTAAACATGCTAAATCCGAATAACGCATTACATTATTGTACATGCGTTAAACTAATGAACAATGTTTAAAATTAAAGGCGGATTAAACTAAATATGAAACCTATTTAATGTAAGGTCTTGGAATTTATGGGGAGTCTCTTCCGCCTCGGCGTCCTCTCCCGCCGCGTCTTTTCCCTCGTCCCCTTCCCCTGCCCCTTCCGCGGCCGCGTCCACCGCCGCGAGAATTGACGACCAATCGTTTTTCAACAAATGGGAGGTACTCGGGAGAGCAGTAGATGCAACCCCGCTTCTCCCCTTCTTCTCCTTTCTTTGGTAAATCAGCCTTTACCAACTGTGCGCTACAAGTCTCACATTCCTCATCTGCCAAAACTCGGACATGCCGGGAGCCTTCGAATACGGAAAAGAAGACATTGCACCTAATAAAATAAACGTAAATTATTATTATTCGGATGAAATATATAATGAAACACAACATAATCCATTTAGCAAAGTATACTTGGGATTATTGCAAGAAATTTTCCATTTTGGTCCCGAGGCGAGATCCAAAACAAGAAGGCCATCATCACACTCTCCGCCTGAATTCAGTAATTAATTGAAATATAATGAGGATGACGGAATGAACATTACTACTGATTAATGAAAACTTACAGTAAGAAATTCCATTACGAGCAAATCCATTAGGACAGGTTGGATGTGAACCTGAACAAAAAAAAAGCACTTAGATTTAAGTTTTTTCCGAGATCATAAAATAAACGTATAAACTGAAATCCAACAGTCATAACTTGATTAGTGAATTCAATCAACTTACATTTGCTGCAACTGCTCCCTTTTTTCATATCCCTGTTCAAAATGAGACGGTATTGAGATAATGAATAAAAAGATTATAACTTCTATTTGGTAACTCGGTCTTGTGCTAACTCGAATGGCGGATTGTTGATGCAGTAGGGACAGAAAGTGTAGCTTTTAGCTCGTGCTCCTCCATTCCATTCTATGAGCTCAAAATCATCCAAGGGACATCGAATATCATTGTAGGCCCGGAGTGCTCCATTCTGAGGCACGTTGTACGTCTCATTGCAGATAGGACAGTGAAGTCGACTCGTGTTGAAAGAGACAAGTTTCATGTAGCGTTTGCATTTTCCACATCTAGAGCAAACACAGACCAAACAACCATACATCAACCATACATACATCTTTACAAATTATAGGTAGCATTGGTTTTACACAAGTATAATATACGGATCAAATTATCTGAGTACCTGGAAAATGGCTTTCCTCCGCCGGCGGATTTTGAAAAGGAAGCTTCAAATAGTTCATCCATCCCGGTAATATTTTGTACAAAATACAAAAATTTGGATTTGAAGATATCCAGTGTATGTTTTACAACAGTGCTCAACGTCTGATCACCTAATAAACAAAGAAGTGAGAACGTAAAACAGATACAACATTAATAGTCTGAAAACTGAAAATTATGGTCAAGTAACGTACCCTTTGCAATCAAGTCCAATTGCTTTTCGATTGCAGATCTCATGGTGGGAAGGACCAGCTCTGGATCAATCTGGAAGCCAAGGAACAGAAGGTTAACGGATTCAAGTGTATTCTTAGATCAAGTACTTTTTGTTGGATTGGGGTTCCTTGGATCCTACCTTGAGATAGCCGTGTACTAAAATGATTCCAAGCTCAGTCGGAGCGAGTTTTCTGCCAGGTAGTAGTGAGACATAGTTCCTTTGGCAAATATTGTTGATGTGAACAGGAATCGATGCATCAGTCCCAATCCCATGTTTTTCCATCAAAGAAATTAGCTCGGATTCAGTCAAATAGTCGGGTGGTTTTGTCTCTGATTCATGTAACTTTTTCTGGAAAACCATAAAGGCAGACAAGATTCAGTATTTGCTGATATAAGTACGGAGCGGAAGAAAATAAGACTTACCTCTGTAATAGGGTAACTTCTATTTACAACTACTTGAGGAATCACTTCTGAACTCGAAATAACATTGAAAGGGTAGACTCGCGTAAATCCAGGTTTCAGAATTTCTTTGCCTTGAAAACTAAAGGACTCTTCTCGTATTTTGAACTCAATGGTCGTCTCCAAGTAGATGCAATCAGCTGAAACCTAAAAATGTAAAAATATGTCAAGGGCTATGGGCACGTTGGATAATTCTTTAATAATTTGAGTTTACCGTGGATATGAAATATTGCACAATGAAGCTGTAGAGACGAGTTGCATCCGAGTCATGAAAAGAACTGGAATTTGTTGCTACCAGAGGGGTGATGGGGCTATGATCCCCAGCGTCATGACCTTTAAGTGGTGACACTACCTCGTCCCATACTACAAAGTTCCCCCACTCATTGTGCTTTGCAAACTGTGCTAAGAGTCCCCTGCGAACACGAAATAGACACGGGATTCGTTAAACAACGTTAGAGCAAGTAACATTTAGTAGCTAGTTCTGATGGACTGGGTCAGCACTTGTAATCAAAAGTGGGTGGGTAGTTCGTGGTTTCCGTCCTTGGATAACTGATGAACCCTTGGGTGTAGAGTCGCTCTGCAATTATCATCGTATGGGACGGTGAGAAACCAAGTCTTGAGGATGCCAGTCGTAGCATTTCTACAGTGTTTAATCCCAAGGGTCGCTTCTTGCTACATTCCTTCTTCTTGCAGTCAGTAACACTGAAAATAGCATGTGCTTAGAATTAGAAAATAAATTAAAGTTCGAGAAAACTCTTGTTTTGGTTACGTTGTAGCCATACGTGGCAGTTTTGGAGTCTTTCATTGTACTCAGGAAATACTCCCCGACTTGTTTGTCAAAGACCCGACCTCTCCCCCATTCCAAATCCACATCTTTCTCATCATCCAACTTCACACTTACCTGTATAGTAGAAGAACAATAACAATTAGGATAGGCTTGCGGTCAAACTTTCCTGAGAAAAATATACATTTTGAACACATTACTCGAATAGTCCAAAACTTCTCTGGTACGAACTGCTGGATCATATCGTGCCGCTTAACACAGAACCCAAGTGTAGGTGTTTGACAAGGTCCGTAGGAAACTAGAGAAGAATCGAAGCTTCCGTATTTCCCCTAAAAGTAAAAATTAAATAAATTTCGCAATTTTCAACCGTGAGCGTTTTATCTCACGGCAATAGAAAGCGGAGATTGAGATCGAAAAACCCTTAAGCATTTAAACTGCTTAAGGTCTGGCCTCAAGGGGCGCATGGATTGGGTTTCAATTCCCATGAGATAAAACGCTATAAGATTTGATTTGACGAGTAAGAGGATTACGAACGTGGAACACTTTTGTTTGGAACCGCGTAAAGCAACATCCGATCCTTAAATCCAATTCCTGTCGGGCATCCACACTTTTAGACTCATTTTCATTTGGGACGGTGAGGGAGTCGATTGCCTTCTTCAAATCCGGAGTAGTGAGAGCCGAAAATCTGGCTCGGAATAACGTCTGAAAACACGATGATAAATTATTTAACTTTGTAGAACAATCTGTTGATTGATTGATTGATTTGTTTTATTCTAGAACAATCTAGGATTTGATTGTTTAGAAATATATAATGTGGGAAAAGGACAAATGTCTTACCTTACCCGGAATCAAGTGCATCGTCTCTTGAAGAATGTCCGTAACTTCGAAGCAAATATTTTCTCCTTCCTTATCGCAATCCAGCCAGAGGATGAGGTACTGAGCACTCCTTGCTTCTGCACGGAGCATAATTGGTACCCTCTGCTTATCGTTGCACTCATTTTTTATTGTTTGACACTCAAACAGATCTGCCTGAATATACAATTAGAAAAAAAAGTGGGATGAGGAGAGGATTCACAGTGCCAGGCAGTGGGCGGAAGCTCAATTGAAAATAAAGTGTGCCTTACAGGGTCAACTTTATCCCAGGAATTATACTGGGCAGGAAAGTCCAGTCCATAAACATGTCCTGTCACTGCTGTCATCCGAAACAGTACGTTTTGTCCAAATAAATTTCCACCCCATTCATGAACTGGAATTCCGTTCAGTGCTAAAACGAGAAATCAAATTTTTCGAACCATTCTTTATTGAATTGTTTAACTTAATTCGACTCGATTAATACTAATAAAAATCTTCGTTCCTCACCTTTCCTGCTACTGATCCCACGGGAATTCAGTTTTTGAGCGATTGTTTCTGCAACGGACGGCTTCTCAGCGACCATAAGGACAACAGGTCCCATTTTCAGGTTCTCTCTCTCTCTCTCTCTGGAAAAATAGATTACAAATTTATTTCCAAAAAAGGAAGCATGCAATGCAATCGATCCCTGTTGGAACTGAAAGTAGCCGAGTTTATTGAGAACTGCTAATCTACAACTTAAGCAAACCCACCTCTGGTTCGGGTTTGGTCTTATGATCTTATATCATAAAAAAAAACCTATGATTAATCAATCAGCGGAGAATTAGTATAACTTAATGTACGTAGTAAACGAATGACAAGATGCAATTAATTATAGACACATTTCTTACATCGTGAATAATGATGACGACAACGGCAGTTGATTGGATCAGCTGTGACGGTAAGGAAATTAAGCGTTTTTGTTTTCGCTTGCTCGCTCCCGTACTATAATTAAATTTAATTTGCTTTTGGTTTGTTTTGGGG
>Ga0194135_10003184_pt1 | contig 10020 bp, 6 predicted proteins | sample LitLau_LLRF_2013_FD_134024 | JGI IMG/M metagenome (GOLD analysis project Ga0194135, IMG submission 134024) | Freshwater sediment microbial communities in response to fracking from North America - Little Laurel Run_MetaG_LLRF_2013 (version 2) | ecosystem: Environmental > Aquatic > Freshwater >... | reverse complement strand
CACTCCACCCGGATATATAGCCAGTAATGCCCCATTGTTCAAAATATTACAGCATTCTTTTAAAGTTCCAGGAATCACGTTCAGAGTCATGGCCAACAAATGGAAACCTGATTATACAAAAGAACTAGAAATGCAGTCATTAGCGCTCCATTTAATTGGAGGCAATTTGAATCTGTATCAGAAAATCTCCAAAACCCAAAAGGGCCAATAGTTTCACGTCGCAATATTTGAATTCAAACATTGCAGACAGTGTCTGTCTACCGTTGTCTCTTATGGGCTTTGGAGTGTTTCAGATTCTAATTAAAATTGCCACGAATTAAATGAGGACCCCTATAGTTATAAAACGCAAAGAGGTTAATAATAATTTATATAGAAAATGGAATGTTCTAAGCGTGGTACGTACCTGGAATCTTGAATAGAAAGTTGTCCCCAATGATAAACAAAGTTCTTGAAATTCTCTGGTAGATTGTTGAATTTAAATAGTACAGGTCAATAGGGATGGCTCCGTGGTAGATCACAAGCAGCGCAGGCCCATCCGTCGGTATTTTCTCAAATCCAACCACCTCATAACCTAAATCAAATTCAAAAACTTTGTTAATAGGAGTACTTAACCTAACCAACACAAGAAACACAAGGCGAGTTAAGTATTATTCCCAGGAGTATGTAGGTATTAAAGGGATTCATGATAAGTCTATGAATCTGATTATGTTAATAACTCATACCAGTGGAGAAGTACATCGTGTGTTGCACATTTGGCCCTCAAAGATTTTACTCTCTGTGACCCTACTCACCATGCCAAATGCGTGAATGAACAACCCATACTGCAGCCATAAGTTCGAATGCGGCGTTCCTGATGCTGACCCCGTACGCAGCTCTCACTTGTCCTCCATGCAGTGAATAAATCAGCACAACCACAATGTTCATGTAGAAAATAAAAAGAAATACAAATGGAAGAACTACCGTGAAGAAAAATGGCGCAATTATCCATCCCAGAAAATAATCATCTGAGGGCAAAAACAAACATAAAATTTTTTTAAATGACAATCTATAGGGGCAACCTGTGAGTAGCTTGACAGACATTCCTTACCAAGTTGTTCATCTCCAAAAAGAAACTAATGGGAGTAAGGAGCCACTGCATGTTCAAATGAAAAATAAAGTAATGCAGACTTGGAAAACTTACCGTAAAAATGTGACGCCCAGTCGGGGACAAATTTGCTACAAGAGACTACCTCCTCCCAGACCATAACTTGAGCTAGGTACCTCTAGCTCTAGTACACGACATGTAATACTCGCAACATAAAAGCTGCTGTCATTAAATTGAAATGGTCATGAAAGATGGTATTAAATAACCTGCAAGTCAGGTCATACATTTGAAATGAATGAATAACGAATAAAAGATAATTAGTAGAACGTAAATATAGCGATGTTTCACCTATCGGATTCACAACAAGCCGGCAGCATGCCTTCAGGAAATAACAAAACATTTGTTTGCACAAATAATAACACATGTTTGTCATATGAATAAAAATACTAAATTGATTTACATAATATTTCTTACGTATCACGGCATTTGAACTGTCTCACAGACCCCAAAACACAGGGTCGACGAAGTCAGCAATCTACAATAGTGGTATAAAATCTTAATATCCAATATTTTCATATTTTTTGAATGTCTTACGCCTAAAAATGACCGATGCATAAAAAGAAAGTCAAACAAACCTAACATCTCTTTAGAAAAGAAAATGGAAAAGTGGCATTTGAGACAGTCAGCAAAAACGGTATCAATTTTCTAAAGTACAACAAACAGCGTATTTTTGTTCTTCGATCGAAGTGGCGTGGTGAAGTCGACGGCTGTCTCGACTTTGCAAAGATCTAGCTATTGAAAAAAAGACGCCAAATTTGTAATTTATCGACCTTTCTACATCGATTAATTTGAGCCCTCTTTTTGATGACATCAGAATTCAGAACGTCACTTTTCATTTTCATTTCCGGAAAAGATGGATGGTTTGAATGATTTTCTTTTTTGTACATAGCTTATTTTTAGGCATACGACCTTCAAAAAACATTAATCGGATAGTAAAATTTTAGTTTACACCCCCATTTACTTTCAAATTCTCGTCTAATTGCTTAAAATAGCACCAAAACAGACAAAATGAATACCTGCTATGTTATTACAGAGAACAGCAAGAAACATAAAATAGTTTAAACATAACAATAGGAATGGAAAATACATTTTTGGAAATTACTGGTGAGATCTTACACAGGTGCGTAGGTATGTTTTGATCGATCGTTTTCTGCATACAAACCTTCCCTTGTTTCATTTTCATACATTTTTTAGTCGCATAAATTACAACAGTCTCAAGGGTTATGCTCTTTTGAGGACCTAAATCTATCCAACATTGCCTGGAAGACGCTTCCAGGCAGGCGCTGGTGTTTTAAAATCAAATCATCCATTGCAGTTGCTATCTGCAAGAAACAAAAATGTCTCTCTTAGGTACTTACATTGCAAAGAAAACCGCTAGAATCTTTAGGGGTATACGAGACGCAATAATTGTTTTTTTTTTTCATATAGAATAGGTAATCGAAAACAAAACCCATAAACCAAACAAAGTTGTCATTTTGTACTAGTGGTTTGAGTTAATTACATAATTGGGTTCACCAAAAGACTAATGCATGAAAGTCAAAACAGTTTTACTGTCGTGTCGGCCGTAGTTTGAAAGGTGCCCAAAATCACAGTTGAATTTGGTGACGTCGAGCGCCCTGTAGAAATCACCATAAGATCTATGACGTCATAAAACTCAGTCTGCTTTCAACACAAATTACGGCGAATTGAGGCCCCACAATGTAGAAGGGGTTGAACTTGTCTATCTTAGTTATCATGCTGAACCTAATTATATAATTACATAACTCAAACCAGTGGAAAGGTTTTTTAAAATGGACTTCTGGCTTAAACTGAAATTAAAATTATCAGAAGGGATGCAAATCTTACCTTGACTTTTAATTGTTCGGGGGTGAGAGGCTCGTATGGAATGGGATCTCCGACAAAGGTGCGAAGTTTAACAGGGAACTCTCCCAGAACGGGCACCAGAGGTAGTTTGGTCCACGAGTACAACTTCAACCAAAAGGACCGCCACAAGGGCATTGCGACAAATGCTTCTCGCACATTCTGTGTGAAAATCGGTATCACTGTCTGAAACATCAAGTTTACGTAAAATTAGCAGTGCGGGTTATTCATATTTTAATTATTATTAATATTACCCATGGGGAGTACGGGTCCATTCTGAGAATTATAAATATTAATCCCAATACAATGGTTTAGGTTTTTGAGAATTCGTGGCCATATTATGGTACCTTACTAAGAATAGACGACAACTTCAACAAGTCAATGTGTTGTCTCAGTAAAAAATGGCGTGGATTTTGTCATAAAACAATTTGTAACCAATGATAACCACGTTTTGTAAATAACCTAAACTGATAAAACTTGATCGTACCGCTTTCGCTTCCAGAGCAACTTTGGCGAATCCTAGTCTATTCCTCCACAAGAGTTTGTAGTTTGCATCTCCAAATTGACTTTCATAAACTCCACCCGGGTAAATGGCTAATAAGCCACCATTTTTTAAAATATTGCTGCAATCTTGCACTGATCCGGGAATTATGTTCAATGATCTGGCCAACAGAGGAAACCCTGAAACAAATACGATAATATGAAGATATTCAAATCGATTGGACTGCTTTTTGCCATTGCGATAACTCGCAATTCCCAGTCACACCATTTTGAGTCTAATCAAAAATTATTTAATTACTTTACTAATCTCTGGTCTAATACCTATAATAACCATATTCGATCAAAATTAAGACGCCCTTCTTCAATCCAAAATGGATAGTTACTATATACGTATCTCCCGTAAGGCAAACAGTGATGAGATACCGTGCAGAAAAAACTTCCAACGAATGCAATACATTAGAGCCAAATCGTCGTCTTACCAGTCAAATGACTATAGAAAATTCGATCGAAAAAAATAGTAGCATGAACTACAATATTCAATAGTATAAAAATTTCTATTAGAATTTAGCATAAAAGGTGTCTCTTTTACAAAAGTTTAACGACATTACAATTAAGGTACCCAGTTTCATTTAGATACATACCAGGAATTTTGAAAAGAAAATTGTCAGCTATGATGAATATAAGTCTCGACTTCGTCAGATAGGTTTTAGAATTCAAATAGTAAAGGTCGATGGGTATAGCCCCATGGTATACGACAAGAAGGGCCGGTCCATCGCTTGGAATTTTTTCTATTCCAACCACTTCGTAACCTGCAAAACGTATAATATAGTAGGTCAGATGATATTTCAAAAATCGACTGATTCAGGTTGAAATTAATAGGAACTTTGAGCAAAAAACACAGCCAATTAATAATGTAGTGCTGGTACACAATTCGATCCACAGAACTGTGGCGACAGGGTGGCAACTATCTGCGCGGGCCCCGAATACTCAATTTTAACATTTTTCATTTTTTAATAAGAAATCTGCAAATTGTGAATCTAAACTCACTGGATCCTTCTCCATTATTCCTTCATTTTTCATCCAATTTTTAGCTTATGACATTTTTAATCACGAACATTCTAGATTTTTCTATGCATGTACGTATATACTCACCGTGCCCACCCTTAGTTAGTTAGTTACCCAGTGATCTTTGTACAGTGACCTTATCATATAGTGCAGTGGTTTTAATAATGTAACGTGCAAATAATATTTACTGAATAAAGTGCACAATTATTTAAGCTTAATTAATTAATTCATACTTTCAATAGATAACTAAAGTTGGTTTATAATTAAGGAGAACCAGCATTGATCAAGAAGTTCATCTGAAACAGTAGTAGCTGAATGGGCCTTTGGAATATCCCTGAATGAAGAGGTTCCGGCTCATGTTTTTTCTTTTCATTGAAGCTAAATTTAAGCCCATAGGCCCACAACCTACCATGCCAAATTCTTGAGTGGACGTCCCACGAAGCAGCCATAAGATGCAATGCACCATTTTTAAGACTTATGCCATACGCAGCCTTCACTTGCCCCCAATGAAGTGTGTATATCAGAATAATAACAATGTTCACATAAAACATGAAAAGAAAAAAGAAAGGAAGAACCACCGTGAAAAATAGTGGGGCAACCACCCATCCAAGGTAGTAATCATCTGCAAAGAAAAACTTAATCAGAGTCATAGGCCGTGTATGCGTCAAGGATAACAGCTTTTAGTAGATAAAATCAGCATAATATAATTTAAACAGTAACGTTTTTTTGCTTATTATGTTTTAGTTGTGATTATGAAGGTTGGTGAGGTTTGGGGCCTTGACTGAGATACTCACTATAGAAGCTTGGTTCCCCAACGTTATTAGGATGTTATTTTATTCCCAGTTTAATGCCTCATCTGCCATACATAGCCGGAGGATTGGGTGTTTACCTATTGTTCTACAACCATCATAATTAAGTCAAACTCGATTATTATCAATTCAAAATGATAGTCAATGGTTGACATAATGAATATTAATAATAATAACGAGGTTCTTTTTCAAGTGAACCTTTTCTTAAATAGGGGATGTAAGACAGCCCCTGGGCTTCCTACATAGCAGGGCCGGTGTTTTACTGCCCAAAAATGAAATGTATCTACACCAAGAGAACGAATAGACGGAATTTACCGGAAGGTGAAAAGCCATTGACATTATTTATTACGTTTACTTCCGTGGGTTTAGGTACATGCCTATCTACTTGCCCTAGAAATTATTGTCTATAACTATTGACCCGCAAAGAAAGTATTATTTGTATAAAATATTAAACCACAATACACGCTGCTCACCACGAGTAAAACTTACCATAAACATGAGATGCAGAGTTTAAAAAACCTGAAATATAGGACAAAGCTTGTTCCCAAAACATTGTAGGTACTGTTTATGACAAACAAGTATGATAGTTTACATCACAATAGCCTTCAATTAGTCGCATACAGACTGGTTAACAATATATCGCGTTATTTTCATCTCATCAATGAAATTAAATCATATTTTTTTAATAAAAAATAAAATGATTGTGCGAGAGGAGTGATTTGTTTATTGAAGTCAACAACTAGCAGACGATGTCGGATAACAAACAATCAACAGGTATGCGACAAAATTCCCTCAAGCCACAGACTAAAAAATGTATTGTTTATATTTTGATTTTGTTTTGTTGTCATTGTAGATTTCATACTTTTCTGTCAAATTTTAAGTGTAAATTTATTTAGAGGATAAATAATTATCGAAACATTGCATGGGAAAGGACTGTGTTCCATCTTCAGAGGTTTGTATTTGGAAGCGATGTTAAATCATTATGATGCTAGCAAATAAGGTTTTCTGCACAATGTATGCAGGTATGTACCTGTTGATTGAAGATTCAGGATTGTGGCACTCGGGCTCGGGTCGCCCAACCTTTTTTCAAACAATGGAATGATTGCGATATGGGGTGTCCCTTGTTGAATAGTTTTTCTGATGCTCGATGTTTGAGTTTGTCTAGTCTAGGACTAGGTTTTTATAGATTTTGCCAACTTAAGTGCTTATGTGGGCACCCATGTAGTTTATTTATGTGTGTTCGAGTAGGTACAAAGGTTTGCCATTCTACTGGCCATTGCCCGTATGTACCTACAAGAACATTTTATTTTCAATGTCTGACTGTCCTTTACTGTTTAGGACAGTACCAGCCTGCCTTCTAATTTCACAGAAAATCGGAGTTTAGATAATCTTGAAGCTGTTTATTGCATTAGGAATCTTCTTTTAACTAGGTATCCTCCTATCTACTGTTTGTACTGGTCCAATAAAATTGTTGCTAGGTTCGGGAAGAATAGGTAGGTACCTACCTGTTACCTACAGTCTTTGTTTTCTCATTCTGAGTCTGTTTGGGTTGTAAGGTATTATAAGAGCCATGAAAATAAGCAGTGAAGTACGTATTCTGTAAACACAACCTAGGTTGGAAAAGTTTTTATCTAGTCCCTTATCACTTATCATTAGTCTTATCTCTCGGGAAGCGACTTCACATACGTATACCTACCTACATAGTGGGCAACTTTCTTCCTAAACAATCGCAAATTCGATATTTTATTAAATAAAGCAGGTTAATTTAAATCCAGTTACAAAGTTTAATGTCAGAGATGTAAGTAGTAGCGGCACCAGTCCTCTTTATTTTAAGATGCACAGGTATCATAGTATTTACGTAACTATATGGCGCGATGATACGTAATCATATGATCGCGTATTTTTTAAACCATGTCTAATTAAGTGTTTAATTCAATGCCCTATTCCTAGTCAATGTTTTTTGTTGAGGTTGAGCTTTGACTTTGATCTACGTTCTAGGTACTTCCAAAGTTTAAAGAAGCTTCTTTAAGAAGTTAGTCCTGGCGAGGAAGTATACAGTTAGAAGTCGATAGACTGATGAGTAGAAGAATTATTGAGTGATCGTCACTTCTATTCCTCTAAAACAACATTCTCCGGACTCCGGGTATAATTTCTTAGGCTGCATTTTTCGTGTCATTGGCTTTTTATGGATTTAATAGTTGGTGTACTATTATTGTGTAGGTATTGTCTCTTTTCAAAAGTTTAAACAGTAGTACCTACCAGCTACTATACCCTAACTTTGAAGTAACCTGTGGCAGGTAGATAGCAAGGTTGTCCAGAGTGTGAAGTGTTATGTGGCCGTTGCTAATGGAAGATGTTTTTCGTTGCTTGTTCGATGTAAAGTGAACTTTGTTCCCGAGACAATTAACAAGCCGGCGACAAAAAGTAGGTACCACTTGTGATTGCAGTAACGCGCAGAGTGTCGCGTCGTTTGTCTCGCTCAGAGCAAGACGGGGGACCTTGGACGCTGTCAAGGTGGTTCCGCCGTCACCAACCAGCATAACTAGACTATTATAGTAGATAGACTGGATACCTGCCAAACCATCTTCAATTTCCGTCACTCAATTTGCCGTTTTGAGGATTGAAATTACCTAGAACACCGACTTACATACTAATTGGTTGGATTCATTCAATGAAATATAGCAAGGTGTGCGTCAGGGTGTACTCTAGCTACGTATTAGGCGACTTTTACTCATTGCTAATCCACTAACACCGGGTGATTTCATCAAGCACACAAAATTATAATCTGGTGTTCTAAAGACGACCATACTTATTCCCAGTCCCAATCTTATGGATATTACCTTTTGCCAATGATTATTTACCACGAATTAACTAGGGACCCCTACTGGCTGAAATATAATTTTGGTATTTTTAATGACTGGTGACTAATTTTACTAAACACTACATTTCTATTATAATTGTTTCAGATTAATCTGACGGCTAAAATGCGGTCGCTACTTGTCCTAATATTCCTTGCTTCCCCGATATGGGCGTCAGAATCAAAATGCGTCAACTCAACGTTCATGTTGCAATGCAGCAATATGACCCTAGAACAAGTATCTTCTTCTTACCTTGAGGAAGAGATCATCATCCTTTCCAACGTTACTGGAGAGACTTCCTGGAATGCCAGTCAGCTGGCCCGCGTCAACTCCTTCATGGCAGATAACATCAACCTGAAAGAAGAAGCAGTCGTTGATCTTCTAACAATCCCAAAGTTATCTTTATTACAACTTCAGTGGGGCAGAATCGAACTCGGCACCAATATTTCGACATCAATCTTTACTGCTCCTAACTTAAGAAAGCTTTATTTGACTGGAAGCTTACAAAACCCACCTACAGTATTTAATTTTAGTTATTTGACCGAGCTGGACCTGTCACATAACAAATTTCCTGAAGTACCGAAAATCCTTTCTGAAAAACTTATATTTTTGAACTTGTCTAGTGCCGAAACTAAAATATTTGAAAATCTTAAAGAGCTGAAATCTTTAGAAGAATTGGATTTAAGTAATAACAATATCCGTGTTCTGCCCAACGACACGTTTACTTATAATAAGGAACTGACGAAGCTATGGCTGCAATCCAATGGTTTGACGTCTGTTTATTTCAATGCTTCCGAGCTCATATTTTTGGACTTGAATTACAACCGAATCGGAACCGTCAAAGGAGACTTCTTCAAAGGCTTAGAAAGCCTCACCACGCTTTATCTGGTTGAAAACGAAATCGAAACAATGGTTGAACCATTCAAGCATGTAAAATTGCTGAAAATTCTAGATCTGTCCTACAACATTTTGGAGAATTTGGAGGGAAGCTGGTTCGAAAACACATTAGAGCTAGAGGTTCTGAAACTCAGCCATAACTCGTTGAATGGGCTGCCATCCTTAAACAAACCGTTAATGAACCTGCATCATCTGAATCTGTCGAGGAATGCTTTGGAAGTTTTAGACAGTCGTTTCTTTGAAAAAACGCCGGCTTTGGCTGTTTTGGATGTGACTGGAAATGAGTTGAGGACGATTGACGGAGCCATGAGCTGTTTGCAGACACTCAACAAACTTCACATTGCACACAACTTTTTGGAGATCAGCGACAACACTTTCGCTCTCGCGGAGAAGTTGAATTTCGTGAATCTGTCGTACAATTCGTTGACTGATATGACTCTGTCTGATTTCGGGAGCAATAAGTTGTTGAGGGACGTCGATGTCAGCCATAACAATTTGAAGCAATTGTGTGCTGAAGGGCTCGCTCCAAAACAAATCAAGAACCTTGACATCTCATACAATCAGGTACAGATAAAGCCTTTTTTACCCTAGAGCTACTTGTTTCCTTATCGAGTTAAGGTTCAGTTAAGGACAGGATACTTGTTGTCCACCACCCGTTGTGCTTTTCCGTGCTATTCGCATTTGGACAAATGAAGGATGCCAAACATAATTCCAACACTTGTGCTAAATTTTTCCCGGTTGGAGTGTTTGTTTGCAATGCTCCATATGGGGCGACAGTGAAAAATTCGAAAAGCACAGAAAAGAGTAGCACATTGTGTGGACCACTAACTAGAGAGAATCAGAGTCAGATTAGGACTCCGGCGAACGGTGAAATGCCCATTAACAT
>Ga0194135_10003183_pt1 | contig 10021 bp, 10 predicted proteins | sample LitLau_LLRF_2013_FD_134024 | JGI IMG/M metagenome (GOLD analysis project Ga0194135, IMG submission 134024) | Freshwater sediment microbial communities in response to fracking from North America - Little Laurel Run_MetaG_LLRF_2013 (version 2) | ecosystem: Environmental > Aquatic > Freshwater >... | reverse complement strand
TTTCATCCCGTTGTCAGTTGTCATCACCGCAGTTTTCTCTTAATAAGTTCGAGAAATTGTCAGAATTCCTTTCATAAAGCAGGCGGGTTGTTAGAATATGCAATCCATATACTCGCGGTTGCTCTCACATGAATGTAGCAATAAATCTAAAAATTCATTCCTCATCCCTTTCCAGATAGCTATTAACTTCTCGCCTCTTACTTTGATTTCAGACGAGATAGACCCGATTTTAAAGTCAGACTCTGAGGATGAGAAAATGGAAAACATTTGTACAAGGGCGTGGATTACATGAGGAATTGGCATCATACTCCACCACTGAATCCGCCGAGAGCGTAGGTTCACGACGTGACCCACCTGCATTGGATGGGGCTAAAGCAAAGGAGATTTATGAACAAATAATCAGCGAACCCCCTTCATTTTCCAAATCGACCGGCCAGACTGATCTGGAGACTTTGTATCCTCATTCTTCCACTCCCGTTCACTGCACAGAAAAACCTAAAACCTTGACTTTGGCACAGTTGATGAGATTATGTGAGGGAAACGACGTTAGGAACTTGGAAGACTACTTTGGGAATTACTCCGAAGAGACGGACATCAACGCCTGTGATCAGTATGGCTGGACGCTGTTGATGACAGCAGCCGTAACTGACTCATACGAGTGTGTGGAATTGCTCCTGAGACTTGGTTCAGACTGGACTTTGTGCGACAAGAGTGAGCTGACAGCTTTTCAATTGGCAAACAAAAATCGTAGGACCAGGATTTGTGAATTGATTAGGAATTGGGTTCAGAATCAGGAGTCAGGAGGGGAGGAGAAGAGTGGTGACAGCCTAGCCGGCGTCTGTAGGGAACACCAGCAAAGCTACTGCGAACCCTGTGGAGTACTCTGTAACGACGCCAATCAGCACGATAAATCCATTGCCCATTTAGTTTCTACACAGTCCCCAGGCTCATCGACAACCCATTACGGGATTCCGGAGAACAACAAAGGTTTTCAATTGATGTTGAAAAGTGGTTGGGAACGTGGTGGTTTGGGACAGAGTGGAGAAGGACAAAAGTTTCCAGTCAAAACGGTTTTAAAGAGGGATAGGAAAGGACTAGGAAATGACACGGTAAAAAGAGTTGCAAAAGTGACACACTTTGATTCATTTGACACAGCGGCCGTGGAATTCAACCACAAGAGGACCGAAGCTGAGAAAACTGTCCGGAAAGGTCAATCTGAGAACGAACGCTCTAGGGAGCGGAGGAAGGAAATTAATTTCAGGCGAGACTTCTACGGGGCAGAATAAAAGGAACCATCACATTTCGGATCCCTCTTCTTCCCGGTACAAGTAAGCTCGGAATGGCTGCAAACTTGGAGGACCCCCAAACTCAGCGAATGATTGCTCACTTGTCTGACATGGAAGAGAAGGCAGAGAAAATAATTTCCAGTAAGCAGGACTTGGTGGAATTAGACAAGATGCGGAACAACAATCGTGTCGCCCTACGACAGCTCAAGAAAACAAAGGATGACAAAACGTGGATTGCAATGGGAAATACATTATTCCGGCTGAAAACAGGAGAGGCCAAGCAGTTCCTAGAAGAAGGTAACATTTAATAAATTCAAACCATCTTCAACAATTATTGATACGATTCTTTTATAATAAATTTGTTCTATCTTGAATAATTTACAGAGCAGGGGAAAGTAGACAAATCTATTGAGGACATTCGGAAGGACATGAAGGTGAACGTGGAGAAGTTGAGAGACCTGGAAGGGAAGCCACCACTGAAAGGATTCAACTTGAAGCCCTTGGCACAGGACGAACTTCAGGCCGTTTACGAGACGCTCAAAAAATGAGTAAATATTTCTTACCCAAGTTTAGCTATCGCGTATTGAGTAAAGCTTCATTCACATCACATCATTCATTAAATTCGTTCTGAATTGAAGAGAATGTACTTTTATTCATTCCGGTATGGCCTCGCTGTGTAGGCCTTGAGTTTCATTGGGTTATATAGGGTTCTGATTTTGTTAAACATGTAACGAAAGAAGAATAGGAGATTGTCATATTCTCCGGAATACACTTCCGAGACAAAGACACGATGGAAGCTAAGAGTAAAATGGTAAATAGCTTCAATTGTTGCTAAATGTGTTGAGGGATTTCCGCGATGATAGCGCCAAAACATCGACTCAATTCCGCTAAGCTTCACCTTCGGGAGACCTATGGATTAAGAGGCGGGGGGATGGGTTATGGTGTGGACAAGAAAGGTGGAAACGAATATGATATTTTCTCTTATTTACTGGCAAGCCGATCATCGTGGGAAATCTTATATGTTTGATTCCATGTGGAGTCTATGAAAATCACCCTCTCGTACGGAAATGTCCCGTGATTTTCACATCTGACTCGTTCCATGAAATCTCCAGCATCTTCCGCATCCTCCGAAGGAAAGACCAAAATGCTCTAAATATAATGAAAATGGAACCAAACTCTACGCAACTGGAGGAATCATAACGATAAAAAGACTACTAACGTTGTCAGTCTCCGGAAGAGCGGGATACGTAAACATGTCAACAGAGGCGGGTGCCAGCAAAGGTCCATGCACTGCAGTACTCTTTCCATCAATTTCCTGTCGATGCTTGACAATTGACACCTTCAGCGGTAGCTGAAACAAATTACGAAGTTGTTGGAAATAGCGATAACTTAAATACTAACATTCGTAAGTATTTTACATTACCAGAACTTGGGGAATTCTGTCTTTTAACGGTTCCATTGGGACGAAACAAGTATAACAGAAAAATTTTCTGGAGCGTTCACAAAGCGTGCATTTCGTTCTTCCTTCGATTTCATCCAAGAATTCTGAAGAGTCAATGGTGAAGTCCTTGAAGGCTTCAGCAGTATCTAACTCAGTTATGCGAGCTCTTCTTGGTGGGTGTTGGTCACTCATTTGAGACGTCTAAAATTAAACAGACAGAAAGTTGTTGATATGTAAATCAATGCCTGCTTCGAGCTTAGTTCCAAATGGCAAATGGGAAATATACAAAGGCTAAACACGTTGCAATTTACCTCAAGGATTGCGTGGCGTGATGCAGCCAGGTAGAAATAGTAAAAGTGTCACTGAATTATTGGAGCTCTTGAAGATCGTTGAATGGAAATTAATTTACAATCAACCAGTGATTCGAAGTTCTGAGTTCGGCGACCTTTCTTTATTGTAACTTGCGTGTGATTTGTACAAGGTGTGAAAATGATTTTAAATTGGCTCATTCTCCACATTTTGTGATTCAAGTACTTCCCGCGGAGTCAAAACGAACAAACCGGTGTAGCGTAAAGCGTAATTAAGTTTTTAATTTAATGTATATTCAAATGTAAATCCACCAAATTCTTATCCGCACACTGAATATGCAAAAAGTTACAAGCTACACAAATCCTAAAACCGCATTCCAGCGTCCATAATTGTATAAAACGATTGTTGGTTGGAGACATAAAATTACAAGAATTACAGCAGTTTCGATTATTACACCAATTTGGCATCATGCGCCATTCCCCAAAAAATGGAACCAGTGTCTTCCAGCAAACTCTCTGGAGAATCGAATTCCTTGATCTCTCCTTTGTCCAGAACAAGAACGCTATTTAGAACAAAATAGTAAAATCATTAGGCATTATTTTTCCCACAGGAGGAAGTCCCACTGAAAATCGTGATGAACAAACCGATTCGAATCCATTATGGTATTGAGACGATGAGCAATTGTTATCACAGTACAATCGGCAAATTCCTTCCGGATTGTGGCCTGTATGAGATCATCAGTTTCCAAATCAACTGCTGCAGTCGCCTCATCCAGCACCAGTATTTTTGTTTTTCGGAGAAGTGCTCTTGCCAAACAGATGAGCTGCCTTTGTCCAACGCTATATTTTGACATTCAAACGACGTTATTTGACCATTGTCAATTACAAAATTTCAGCATGGAGAATAAAGCAATGCTGGGATTACCTAAAATTCTGCCCTTCTTCTTCCACATGGTAGTTCAGACCTTCATGTAGTGTCGCGATGTGAGATTTCAAGTGGGCCAATTCTAAACAACGCCAAACTTGTTCATCCGCGTATTGATTGAACGGGTCAAGATTTAGTCGAAGGGTGCCAGAGAAAAGTACAGGGTCCTGGAAGATGAGGAATGACATAAACCAAGACTATATTACATAATTGGATAGAATACTTTTCGTTACTCACCTGAGGTATAATTGTGATTTTCTTTCGTAAGTCATGTAGTCCTAGAGTTGAAATGTCAATTCCATCAATAACGATTTTACCTCCCGCACTTTCAACAATCCGGAACAAAGCCAGGGTCAGTGAACTCTTTCCTGCTCCGGTTCGACCAACCACGCCAATCTGATATGAAAAGGGAAAAAAAGTCAATTCAGAACTGAGTGGCAATTGACAGCCATTAAAGTTAATAAAACAAGCACAAATTTTAAATTTGGACTGTTACCTTTTCTCCAGATTCGAGTGTGCAGGATACTCCTCTTAGGACTAATTCCAATCCTTCTCTGTACCTTGTCATGTAGTTGGAGAAAACTACGTTACCATTTTCAGGCCAAGACGCTGACGGTTTTGTATCTGATTTTTCCCAAGCGGGTTCCTGAAATCAATAGAAGAATTAAAATATCACCTAGTAATCTATCTCTGAGATATAAGCGTTTCCGAACATACCTGAGGCGTTTGTGTGAGTTCACCCACTCGTTCCACGGAAACAATATTTGCTTCCAAGTCAGACAGTTGTCTGGCCAGTAAATTCAAGAAGCTTGTAACTTGGAGGGAATAGGAAATCGCAAGTCCAGCGTCACCTGGATCGATTGTCCCTCTCGAGATCAAAATGAATACACAGGTGGAAAGGATAATCAAGACGCCGATGAACTCTAACCGTATTGAAATCCAGCTACAGATTTTTTGGGAAAATTTAGCATTATTCGAAATTAAAATTAAAATTTTGCATACATCTCGAGCGCATACATGTTGGAGTAGATGAATGGGAAAGACGATTTTTGGTTCAAGTCAACACGTTTTTCCGATTCGGTAATAAAGTCCTCTTCCAGTTGAAAAGCCCTGATAATTGAAGAGCCCGAAATAGCCTCTCCGAAATGGGAGTAAATTGGAGACCTCGAGACCCCTTCTAGCCGTTTCAGTTGTCTACTCGTGGCAACGTAGAATCTCTGAAAGCGAAAAAAAAAGCATAACTTGTAAGCGATGAAAAACATCGGGATTGAAATTCAAAAGCTACTATCTATAAATTACCTGGAGGAAAAAGTAGAAAATGATCATAGGAATTATGAATCCGATGAATTCGGGAGTAGTGTACGAGATGACAACGAAAGTGAAGAAAACGTTAAGGAACATGAATAGGAAAGTTCGTAAATTCGAAGGGACAATGTTATCTAGCGTGTCCACGTCCTTTGAGAATCTGTTGATTAATCGACCCGTAGGCGTCGTGTCAAAGTAGGACATTGGAGCTCTCATAACTCGTGATATGGCTGCAGTGTGCAGGGTTCTTGCAGCTGCTATGTTGACGAGGGCAAGGGCTATTGCACTTATTAAAGTGGCTATACCCGAGGCTGTTCCAAGCAATCCATAACCCGTAAGATATTTGTCAGTAGTTGATTGTAGCGTGGTTCCTGTTTCCAGCTCGTCTTTTGTCGCTTCCGTTGACCAATTCGAGAGCCAAATGTTACTATATGCAGTGAGTCCTGCAATGCAGAAACAACACAACTTAGTAAATGAAAACTATATCCGCTAATTGACATCGAATTAATATGGACTTGCCGTTTGTTACTGCTGCAAACCCAACTGCTAGGACGGACATAAGAATCCCAGCAGATTTAAAATAGTCGACAAAAATGCTTAGCTTTATGTTTCCTTCCGCCGAGATTTCTTCCTCTATCAACTTCTTCGGGACCGGTTCCGGTTCCAATTTGTGACCTTTAACTTCTGATTTATCCTTTTTTCATAAAATTAACACCGTTAAAGTTAGAAGAAAACGGAAACCACCGGTCATAAAACAAACCACGTACCTTGGATGGGAACCTTTGCAATATTCTTGCGAGACTTTCCCTGTTTACCGAAGATCTTCGCTGCACCATTTCCGCACCTATTACTTCCTCGAGGTCCTGAATGATGGAAAGTTTATCGGGGTCAATGTCGTCATTACTTTCCACACCCAAATGCGTCAGGAGTATTTCGGCAAACTCCCCCTGCAAAAAATTATTTCGGGCAATTGAAAGCCCAATTTCTGGAGCGAATTGGAAAGTTATACAACTGATCTTACCTGTTTCAAGAGGAGTTCTTTATAGGATCCAGTTTCGCTTATTTCCCCGTTTTTCATAACAAAAATTCTATCAACACGTGGTAGAAAGCTAATCGCATGTGTAACAAGGACCCGAGTCTTATTTTTCAACAAGCCGTCTGGACCGATGAGATTGTCGAAAATGTGCTTCCCGACGTGAGAATCAACTGCGGAGAGCGGATCGTCAAAGAGGTAAATAGAGGCGTCCTTGTAAGCTGCTCGAGCAAGGGCCACACGTTGCTTCTGTCCACCACTCAAGTTGATACCCTAAAATTACAAACGGGTTATTGTGGAAACTGCTATTAAGACGGATAACCTTTTTTTTTCTTCTGCCCACCTTTTCTCCTATTTCAGTTTGATCCCCCGAAGATAGCATTTCCAAATCCTTTTCAAGAGCACAGGCATTTATAGCCTTGCTGTATTTCATCTGGTTAAACTTATCTCCGAAAAGAATATTATCCCGGACGGTAGCATTTTGAATCCAAGAGGATTGTGACACATATGCTAAATCACCCTGTATAATAAAAAGAATTCGGATTAAAAATGAAAAATTCCAAGATAGTTTCAAACTTAATGTTTCTATCTTTACTTTCGTACTTTTGTGTTTACGACTCCACTATGTTTTGTTAAATCCCCCAGCAATGATGACAGGAGACTCGTTTTTCCAGAACCTTTCCAAAATGATTCCAAAATTAACGATTCTGTGTCGGAACCAGGTAGTAAACATTTTTATTTCACAATTTACCAATTGTTCCAACTATAGCGACCAGTTCTCCGTTCTTCACTGAAAAGTTCACGTTTTTCAGTGTAACATTATCGGGAGTCCAAGATAATGTTCCATTTTGAATTACGATGGGATCCTCTATGCATTTAAAGAATAGCAATTAGTACGCATGCGAAGTGCCTAGCTTGCATGAAAAATAGAGATGTTTTGGCCTCCATACTGTAGGAATCACCGTGAGTAACGGCGTTTCTGTCCAACTCTTCCATATTCAAGAACTTGTTGAGCCTTTTAACGCTCACTGATGCCTGCATGAAAGTGGAAAACAAATGCGGAAGCCTGAGAGAACATTTGTGTATCAATTGCATTGACCTCCTGATAACTTATGAGAAAATAATTATAAGGGGGTAAGGCTTACATGGCCATGGGAAGTCTCATTATGTTGAACAAACTCATAGAGACAAACGTCTTCTCCGCATTCAGAACATTCTTTGGATCCGACAGAACGTATGTCAAGAATGATGCCAAAGAAACCTGAAGAAATCTTTAGGAAATTTAATTGCGCTCCAGCCTCGACGATACATGTCCAGGTTTTGGATTTATAAGATTGACTTACAAAAATAGGAGTGCACTGGAAGATGAATACAGAGAATATATTCAAATTTGCTATTTTCCTTAAGCAAACCATCTCCTTCTGTCGAATTGCCTCAATTTGGGCTTGGTAGGCAGGTTCCCAAGCGTATAGCTGTGAAAACAAGTATAGGTGATGGTGATGCATATTGACCTCCACGATACGACATCGCCGGAAAACCTTACTTTTAAAACTTTAATTCCATTCATAGCTTCAGACGTCAGTTTCAATCGCTCATCTTTAAGTTTCATCTGCTTCATTTGATGTTTCCTGGCCATCGTCACAAGCACCATATTCAATGGAATCAATGTAATCAATATCCCAACTCCCGCGAATATGGATGGGCCAAGCGTGTCGTAGAGGAAGACAATGGAAATTAAAATTTGGAGTGGACCTCCAATTGTGAAATTCAACACGACTAAAAACTCCATGAGCTTATTACTGTCCACACTTTGTAAGTTAACGATCTCACCAACTGAGGAATCTGAAAGCAGCGAATGAAATTTTATCTTGATAAACCGATTGCCAATGTTTTTAAAGTTGAGTGATACAAACCTTTCTTTGATGTGTTGGAAATAACAAGGGCTTTCCTGAAAACTGCATTCGAAATTGCCGTTCTCACTCGCATCCCAGTTAACTGAACTCGTTTGTTGCTATTCGCGTTAAGTATTGACTGGGTGAATGACGCAGTACAAATTATTGCCATATAAAAATATCCTTTCCAAACTGGCTCCAATTCTGGCTCCGAGACATGTGCGACGAGGAGACTGATAGAAACGAAAAGAATGTTTATATGAATAGCTTAACCATATTATGAGGAATTAGAATAGGGCAAAGTCATTTACCTGAGCATTTCCGGCTGCACGAATACCAACATGTCTGAAGTGAGCTTGAAGAAAATCCCCAGGGAATAAGTAAGACCGTAGCACTTGATAATTGGGCGGATTATTCCAGCTAATGATTCCTTTCCAGTTTTCTTTGTATTTCTGCAAGTATTTTAAAACATATTACTCAGAATTGCTAAGCAACTGATGTGTTTCCAGTTTCTAAAATTACCTAGCAGTCTTTGCTTCCTCCTGTCTCCAAGATTTTGAAAACTTTTCAATCTGGACACGAGACGTGTCGTCAGGGTTTAAGTCCCAAAGATCTTCTTTCGTTAGGGTCCGTCTATACCCGGTCCAAGCCAAATTATCATACCACAAGAACAGGAGTTTGGATATAAATGTTGATGTTTTCTCTGGGCTAGGTTTCTATACAAAGTAAATTGGAATATAATTTTCATCCCCTTTGACCTTGACCCAGCCTACTGAAGAAACTTACGCCTAATTGTACTTTTGAGCCCTTAGCTGTAAAAGAGTCTTCAGCTAACCACTCCAGGAGAAAGCGGATGAAAATGACGGGGAAGGATATTAGCCTGGTCAAGTATACAATGGCAAGTTTAGTCTAAAATTTAAAAATAAATGATTATTTTAAGTCGCCAAGCATGGCGTCCACGTCACCTAAAAGGATAGAAAATTCACCCATACCTCGTCATTCCGTTCAGCATTCGCATAGTTTTCTATGGCTGTGCGGAATAAAATTGCCTGCGTCACCACTGTTCCCAGCCAAAAGAAGAATTGGACGCCAGAGGAGCGTATCATGTGGTACTGAGTCATTAGCGACAGGCCAAGGACGACCACCTTCACAAACAATCCCAATGAAAATGGTTGACCTTTCGATACAAATCCAGCGGTTCATTAATAGCAAAAAATTCTTACATAACCCAAGGCTTGGAGAGATGGCGAAAGATAGTCAACAGTAAAGAATTCCGAACTGCCATCCACGTCAACTTGAAATCGAATTATTTCAGCCAATTGCAAACTCACCAGTGTCAGCGTCAGCAACGCTTTGAGACATGTCAAATTATTGAAACTTGAAAGAAAACTTCTGCGTTTGAATTTGGACCTCCGGACGTTTAGGATATCGATGATACCGAATATTAGCAGGAAGAAGAAAGGAGAGAGCGTCAAGGCTGTTGCTTCGAAGCAAGATGTGAAATAAGGATTGGTTGAGTTCCATGTTAGCTCGGAATCCTGTGTCGTAACAATACAAATAAATCTAAACGAAATTTATTGTTGATTGATTTAAATCTTTCACTAACCCAAAAGGCAGATCCGCAAAACGGAGCCATAATTTTAACTAGTTTAATTGAGGATGGATTTGGTACCTTTCTAGTATCGCCTCTTTATTCTAAAAATGAACCTTATGACACCTGTTCACCAATATAAACGGAAATCCACGTTGATGATAAGATTAGTCATAGTGGATAGAAGCATCTAAACCGGTCACGTTAATATTAATCAGCCATTTATCGGTATCCTTTCTC
>Ga0194135_10003182_pt1 | contig 10022 bp, 8 predicted proteins | sample LitLau_LLRF_2013_FD_134024 | JGI IMG/M metagenome (GOLD analysis project Ga0194135, IMG submission 134024) | Freshwater sediment microbial communities in response to fracking from North America - Little Laurel Run_MetaG_LLRF_2013 (version 2) | ecosystem: Environmental > Aquatic > Freshwater >... | reverse complement strand
GATTAGGAATCTCATTAATACTATTTTGCTTAATTAAAAATGTACTGACGGAGGAAGCAGTGAAGAGGAAAGTGTTAAATTCTCAAGGGATTGAAGCTTTTTTAAAGAAAATCTTCAACTCTTCTGCCACCTTCTTAGGAAATTAGTTTTGGAGAATATTATTTAATTCCTTCTTCCATCATCCACATAATGAGTGTCGATGAAATGAAAGAGGACTTAACGGTTGAATAAGACGGAGGATTAATTTCATTCTTATTTAGCACCATGATTAATTTCGTTCCGTGAAAGGGTTGGGGGATGATGACAAGATGAGCATCTCTATTAATGCACGCGCCTTTCCTGGTCTTGGTGGTGGTGGGATACATTAAACTCTCGTCACTTTTGAGTCTCTCGGGGAATTCCTTTCATCTTTTAATGAGAAAATGATATTGTGTAATAATTCTAATTGGAAGAAGAGGAATCTCATAAAAGGTATTGATGCAAGTAGGGCTTCCAGATTATAAACTCTCGCTGGGATGGGCTTAGGTCTAATTTTATTGTGTCGCTCTTGACTCGGAGCCAAATCATTCCTGGATAGAATTGTCATCAAAACGAGTTTAATCAACAGGCTCTGCTGGGAGGCTCCACTTCAATTTGGTTGTCAGGTGGCCGTCGTTGAGTGCCGAGAAAGGAATGAATGAAATTCGGAGGAGCTAGAGGGAAAGTAAATTACGTTTCTGCATATAAGAGGAGCCTCTCCCCGTGTCGTCCACTTTTTATTGATGGCCGTAAAAGTGGCTTTCTCTCTCCTCCTGAAGGATATAGTGGCGGGACTGGGAGTGGGAGTAACTTGACTTGACCAAATGGAATGATGAACAGTTGATAATAAAAGTTATGCTCGTATCATCCAACCAAGGAATAAGGAAGACATGTCGAGTGGCTTTAGCTTTTTGCATGAAAGGAGGAAGAGAGTCCGCGGGGATAGGGAAAACCAAATTCAATAACTATAAAGGGTTTATCATCTCATGAAGTGAAAAGGGAAAAGAAAATGATCAACTTCCTCTCGGAGTCTCGAATGTCTGTCCTCTCTCCTTCTCGTCTTCCTTTACTTTACTTTAACTTTTCTCTTCTTCTCCTTTCCCTGGAGAAAGCGCTAGCTTGCTCGCTTTTCCAAAAGTTCCACGAATGATACGGAGAAGCGCGTCAACGTTCTTTTTCTCTACTTGTACACCGATTCTTTCACTCACGCGAAGGATAAATCCTCCTGGGAAGGAGATAAAACTTGGGTATTTGGAAATTGCATACTGCTGCATCGGAGGAGCATTTTGCCAATTTAGTATTTTTGCGAATGGTGCGATAGTGCGCAGAATGAAAGGGTAAAGTAGTGAATTTCGGATCCCCGCTTCTCCTCCCTCCCCCATGAATACGTAATGGGAACTAATAAAGTTAATGCAGGAAGACGGAAAACTACAAACTAGAAGGGCAAATGGTCATAAAATGGAGTCTCGAGACTGAAAAGCCACAAGAGCCGCCGCTCCTCGGAGTTCAATTCAATACCTTTGCTTTCACTCGGGGAAATGGAATTCAATAAAGTTTGAAGTAGTGCGGAGTGCATGTAAATGAGGAAATCGGGACAATGGGCAACCACGGAGCTCCGTCAGTTGTCTCCAGCGCGTCTGTTGGTTACTCTGTTACTGACAATAGAAAACAGAAAATGGAACCTTGCAACCCATCAGGATTTGAAGTGATTTTGATGAACCCATTGTTTCACTCATTTAATTGAATTGCTCTTTCATTGAGGTCCTTTCAAATCCGGAGAGCTCTGCAGTGGAGCAGAATATTAAAATGTAAAGACTGAAGATCCAAATGCGTGCTAATTTAAAAGTTGGACTTGCCACAAAATCTCTCATTCCCAATCGCTATGGGCCCAGCCCTTCCATTTGAATTGGATTCAGTTTTCCCCTGTTCCCGGAAGTTGAACCATAACTGGAAACTTTTCCCAACTGTACCTAGGCGGAAGTGAGAAACTTCCTTTTCCATTTGGACTGTCCATTTCAAAGGCTACTTAAGGAGCATGATGAGGGTGGGATGAGTAAAGAACGTGTCATTTTTACATCCCGGGCCGTCGTTAGGCTCTTCCTGGATTTCTCAAATGTTTCGATTTGTAATTTCCTGCGATCGGCTCATTCGGATCATAAATGGAAGGTAACAATGGGCAAGTTTACAGGGCATTGCCGAGAGTCTCAAGAAGTAAGAAGGGGCTTGTGAATGGGTGGAAATGGATGTTAAATTGCTTTTTTATTGTACTTTGGTCATGTCATAGAGGAGACCATTAGAGATATTCAGTTTGTGTGTGGGAGAGAGAAAGGGAAAGGAGGAGACCTTTGGGCAAAGGAGACAATGGAACTTGTCAATTCATCTTTACTGTCCGCCTGCAGGAGTTCATGCTTTCTCCATTTGTTTGTCCAGGGGATCAACTAAGGACTTTCCCAGACGGAACCGCTGGAACACAGAGAAGAGGAATTGAATTGACATTAGGAGCGGCTTTGCTGCCCTGCTGGATGGAACTCTCTTTCCTCCAACTTCCGCTTCCTTTCCTTTCCAACCAACCAACCAACTCCATCTGCTCCGTCACCGTCATCAATAAATAATAAATTTTGCCTTTTGTAATTTCTCCCTCCGGTCCGCTCGCTCTTGATGCTTCAACAATAATTTGAAAATCATAAAAAAAAGTGTTCTTCCCTTTCTTCAGAAAGTTCCTAATACAAATTGCATGTCAGGCCCTGCAACGGAGCCCATGCTGTGATTTTCTTGTCCCGAATTCAAAGACCGCCTGGGCTTAACTTGTTCCTTAAAAAATTGTATCCAGTGCGGATTGCATTATGGCAGCGCCACATTGCGTCATGTTCCTTCCCTTTCAGGAACTACATAATAAGACTCGAGTGATGAATTGAGTCCGATTCCCATTGTTGAGGTTTTCAATCAATTGAAACCAGAAGGAATTGTGGGCTCGCGCACAACAATCGTAGGCGAGACAAAAGAGATTCGCGGAGTGATGGGGGTTAGCCTAAATGACCTGTTGGCTAATTCAAAATATCTTCAATTAAATTCCAACAACTCCCTTCCCCTGGAGTTTGAATTGTGAGAAAGGCATCAAGAAGTAGGAGATTTTTCTTCCTGCACGAATGTCCCAGGCAGGAAGAAAGGGATGAGCTGGAAAGGGGAAGGGGTTGGGATTCTTTTCGGCTGGAGAAGAGACTTTCTCCGCACTTTCCTCAAAAGTTTTAGGGGGTTCCCATTAATTGAATTAAATGTCCTCGTAGGAAAAATAATGGGTGTGAAAGTGAAATGAACCACCATCACCTCCCTCCCTTCCGTCCTCCTCATTTTGGGAAGGGTTGATTCCTCCGCATGCGGTTCATTTCACTGGAGAAAGTCTTTTTCTTCTATTGTTCCAGGAATCCCACTCTGGTAATTAACAGTGAATAACTCAATTACTCAATTAGCACTTCTTTTAGTGTATTAAAAAATAAGCTCTCGCAGAGCCTAGTCAAAAGGCGAGGACGCGGAGGGGCTGTCCCGTCTCTATTTTCTTTTCCGACAGATTTGAATCCCTGCTAATAATAAAGGTTTTCTGTCTCCATTGTTTTACGTCCCAGCAGCGTGTCCCTGGATTCGACACCTACTGTGGCCAGAGTAATTGTGTAAAATAATAAACTTAGGTCCATTAATTGGATTAAAAACGTCGAGTGGGGTACCATCCGTTCTCCGTCATTCCAATTGGACTTTCATCGAATCTCCACTGCCTGCGCGTCTCCGATTAGTGCTTTTTTCGGCGCCACTCTCTGCATATTTTTGAACATAGTTATTTATGGGAGTCGATTTTTAAAAACCGGCTTCCCGCTCGCTCTTGGAATGAGGAATGGCTCCCAAAGAATAATCGATTTAAAGTAAATAGAAAACCGGCGGAGTAATAACTCTCCTCCTTGTCAAGTCTGCTCCGCTTCCATTTTATTATCTATGGGGTTTTGTGACAGTTTCAATGTTTTTCTAATGAGGTTCCATAATAAACTAGGGTTGACCCCTGCATTTTTCTCCGAATCCTTGGTTACGTATGGAAGGGAGAAAAAACTTACGAGGCTCGAGGGAGCCATTAATAGAGCAGAAGAGTACACTTGCCTTTGGCTTAATACCACGAAATGACCCCAGCCACACCAACCACCCTGCTGGCGGTAAACAATCACTCGACCGTGTAACCCTTAAACATTAGCTCATAGGCACGGAAGGAGAAAAGTAAGGAAGGCCAACTTTCTATTAAATATTAATTAAGCACTTCATTCATCTCATAAAACAAGATAATTAGATGGGATTTAAAGCTGGAGGAGGAGGAGGGTGAGAGGGAAAACTTTGGCAATTCGGCAGTGCCGTTAAAAAAAATATTAGGCCCATTTCTGTGATCTTTATTAAACATTTTTATTACATTTTTCCTCTAATCATAAAAGTAAAACTCATCGGGCAAAAAGGAAATGAAAACCAATTTCACTTTCTCCATTTTCTCCTTTATTAAACCGATGAAAGAAAAAAACCGAAAGAAAGAAACTTCAGCTTTCTCCTCTCTTCCATAGATCAGTAAAACATGGCAAACAATGGCGAAGGTGAACGTGGGTTAACATAATTTACAGAAGAAAAAAAACAAGTTAAAAACCAGAGGAAAACGTGATGCATAAACAGAAGACTTACTTTTAAATTTATGGGAACAGCTTCAAAATTCCAGCAAATTAAGGTAAGCAAGCACATTAAACAAGTAAGTTGGAATTCCAATTAATAATTGCCAAATGTTGTCCTTGTCACCTCAGTTCATAAGCGTTGAATTATCACCACGGAGGAACAAAGTGGGAAAAGACGCTCTCCTCCCCTCATATTAAATTAACTTTATTCCAGAATATTATTAGCATTTTCCATTGTTGCAAGGGGTGAGACAAAAGAAGGAAGGAAATTGCTAAAGATAAAAAAAGAGGGAACAATCGTTCCGAGCCGGAGAGCAGCTGTAGAAGAATAACAAATTAGAGGCATTGGAAAAAAGGCTCAATTCCCTGGAGAAAGATATTTGAAAAAATTAGATGGAGAAAGGGGCGTTAGTTAGTACGTCGGGTGTGGAGTAATTTTTTCCAATAAGACTTGATTACCTTTACCAGCAAGAGCCAGGAAGTGAGACATGGCTGGAAGAAATGGGTTTTGTGTATCCGGATTCTTATCCTCTCAATCTTCCAGAGGAATAACTTTCTCCTCCGCATTTTTTTTTCATCCCCCTCTTACGCTTTCCTCCTTATCTCTTCTGCTACTTTCTGGCTAGGAAATATTTGAAAGGAAGAAAGAAAGGCACAGACGCTCATTCCGTTCAGAGTAGTTAAACTTTAGAGTTTTCATTTTAACTTTCACCCGTCACCCTCTAAGGGTTCCCTCCGCCGCCGCGCTACCATTGGAATGGATTAAAAGATTCCAGAGATCCTCAATTGGAATAAACATTTCTGAGAGACGGGGGGAACGGAAATGGGTTTGTCATTTCGTCATCATTGCATATTAGAATTTAGTGGAAATACTAAACTGTAATATATAAGGACAGGCTAGGATACGTCGTTTAGGGACAGGGAAAGCTAATAACATCTCGCCTTATTTCCAAGTTTTTCTATTACTCGGTGCATCTGGACATATTTGACAGAAACCTATAATATCGCTCAGGAACAAGGATTCTCCTCCGCGCACTCGAGACTTCCATCGAGTTCATAATTTTCATAAAAAATAAAGTAAGATCAAAGTGAAAGTGCGTGCGGAGGAGAGGAGAATAATTAACCTCAACAGTCCAAGTGCACTTGGAAACTCACTTGGAACAAAAGCCAAGTGTTTCCCCGATTGGTCGATGACTGTGTGTGTGTGGAGAGAAAGTCCTTTGACCAGCCTTGCATACAAACTTTACATGTTAATTGGTTAAAGGAAAATGACGTTTCGGGGAGCGTTAAGAAGTGGGCCTCATTACTATAAATAAAACGCCAAGGCCCAGGGAGTTCCCGTCTCTGAATTCCCATCCTCAGTTTCATTAGCGCTAGTTAGGAGTTAGGAGGGAAAAGTCCCGTTTCTTCCTGACTTAAAGCAGTGTTAATGACCCCATCCTCATTAATGAGCAGGGAAAGGATAAGTTGAAATCCTCATCACCCGTCACTAGACTCATAAGCACCGCCAATAAGGACACGCAGAAGAGCCCGCCTGGATAAGGGAAAGTGTGGGAATTGTTGTTTACGGGGTGATGTTTTTACCACCAGCAGAAGCCTCCCCGTATAGTTACTTTCTCCTTGTAGGTGTAGGGCTGGGATGGTTAAGAAGAGCTCTAAAACATCATGGAGCAGAAAATCAAGGTTTTCTGTCCCCATCCGGAGCGACTTTATTCTAATGAAGTGGGGGAAGGATGAGGACTCACTCGTCTTCTTGTCTTTTCCTTTATTGTCCCAGATGACAATTCCTCCCTCTGCTCCTTTCCCTTCTCTCTCTCACTTTCTCTCCTTGGGGTAATTACTTTCTACTGGGGAACTCATTGTCTTCAGCCTTGTAGAACAGAGATACTATTATTTCCAACCTCATTTGCATGGATTAGCACTCAGGAGAAGTGTCATACTGGAGACAGCAGAGAAAACTGATACAAGGAGGGAAAGTTTCTCAGTCACAGTCACAGGCTCCTAGTTATAACAGGAATAATGAGGCAGGGAAAGTGCGGAGATGATGGTGAGATTCAAGAATAATTTTAACTTAAACGAAAAGTTTCCATTTCCTAAACCTTGCTTATTCTCTCATCTCTCTGTTTCTGTGAAGGAGGAGCAAACCCCCTGACAAGATTCCAAAAGTAACATAAAAGAGGCTTTGAATTTCAAAAAACAAAAGGCGTTTCAACCAAATTGAACTTAATGGGACCCAAGGCAGGGTGAATGGACAAAGGAAAACACGGCCGAGCGTTTTAAAGGGCGGTGGGAGGGTTCAGGTCCAGTGGAGGGCATGGGAGTAATTCGGCGGAAAATAAGGGTTACCAAACGACAGCGTTTTTAAGCGTGATTTGTCTTAAAATGCAACAATGCAAACATCACAACTGAGAATCGAAGAAACGACAACGGGAGATCGCTAGTTTTCCGCCGTTTTCACCCATGCCATCCATTAGTGTCGTGGACCCACCCTATAAAACCCTGATGTGATTCCTAAACAACCACGGACGCCGTTTTAGTTTCCTTGATTTCACTTTCTCGAATTGATAATTGAAATAAAAAGAAATTTGAGAGATGCCTACGAATTTCGACTTTTCTTGGCTTGTTCATGAGTTGTATATTTTTATCAAAGAAAAATAAGAAAGATAATTAATTCTATTAGCTAAATAAGTAAGCTAAATTAGCTAAATAAGTTAATGGCTTAACTAAAGAAGTGTGGTTTAAACAATAAATCTTGTTTAAATTATGGCAAGGAAAGGGAAAACGGGAGGAGGTTAAGCTTAAATTAGTCATAAACCTTAAGGAGCTCATACTTTTCCTTATCAATTAATTTCTTGACGAAATTCCAAGGGGTGCAGTTGGCCAGATCCGTTTGGTTCATGATGAATGAGAGCAACTGCCCTGAGAACCCGGAGAGCAGGATGACCCCGTTCTCATCCTTCTGGACGGGGGTGGACGTTTTGCGGGTATTTGCCCTCAAGTTCCAAAATACCATTGTTGGAAGTTTGTACCCTTTGGCTTCAAATAACTGCTTGGCATGTTCAAAGTTGGTAGCGGTGGTTCCTGGGAAAGCCTCGTCGAACTCCATGTCAGTGAACGTGAAGAGGATTTTCGGCATGTCGTCTTGCGGAAGGTTGTTCATGACACCGAGGTCAAGGATAAGTTTCAACGTCGCCTGGAAATTAGTTGAGCCTCCCCATGGCATCTCCCTCAAAGTCTCAACTTTCCTCATCAGAGTCCAAGACGGGGTCAAGTGAAAGAGTGTCGGGTTTGTGTCAAATGTGACGCAAATTTCATTCCAGGGCGGCAAGGTTTGTTCCATTGTTAACAAAGTCAAGCCCATGGCAGCAGCCATAGGGTCACCGTTCATGGAACTACTAACATCACAAATTGCAATGGCTCCTGATAACAAACTCCCTGAAATGAGAATGAAATGAAAAATTGTTAAGATTTAAGGCCAAGGTCAAAGGTTAAGGAATGAGAAAACAAGGAAGGTTCACACCGGGATCGAATTCTTACCTTTCTTTTTGATATCCTCAACCAATGATGTCCACTGCTTCTCCAAAATGAGTCTCTCCGCCTCCTCCGTACGCGCCGAAATCTCCATGGCCCTTCGAATGAGTTCAATTGGCTTGAGCGTAGCCCCGGCGACCTTGTTGGTATCCTTTGCGAGAAATGCCGTCAACCTCTCCTTGTCATGCTTGATGAAATGACGCTTGTTCTTTTGCATACATTTGGCGGGGACTCGCTTGTAGTTTACATTTCCCCAGTCATTCTTGGACATGAAGTTCTCTGGGATGCACAAATGAACACGCAGTGGGACGTACACTTCCTTCTTGTAGAATTTCCTGGCTAGGTAGGCAGCTGTTGGGATGGATTTGGAAAGAAAGTCTTGCTCCATGATGCGGGCCAACTCGAGCGCAATGGTAGTCGAGATCATCGTGTACCGATCAAAATGACCTTCCAGGTTGGGGGCCCATTTGGAAGCCAGGGAAATATCTTTCTTCTTGTCTGGACCATTGAAGAGCGTGAGGTCATCTGCCAATTGTTGTGCAAAAATTTGTGCAATCCGGACATGGAATATGCGATACTTTTCCAAATTGTTGAACATTTCCCTTGCATAACGAAAACGGAGGGAATCCATGTCCTTGCTTGGAATCTTATCCGCTTTGAAGGAATCCAGCACCTTGTAGTGTTCAGCAATCTTGGTATTGTAAATTCGCTTCTCTGAGTCGGTCTGCTTGGCTCCCTTGTCTTTCTTCCTCTTCTGGCCACGACGACGAGGACGAGGAATAGCAGAGGCGCCAGTGGAGTCAGCATTCTTCTTATTCCCATCATCAAATGCAAAGTAAGGATGAACGAATCCATCGAACATTACCACCATCAACATCTGCAGCGCATCCTTCCAATAACCAAGTTTGAGCAACTGCGGGAGGTTGTTGTAGAGAGTAATTGGATGGTTTACATACAACCAGTAGAGAGAGTGCTGATATTGCTGCCGAATTCCTTTCCCGTCTTTGATATCACGCAGGGAGCCAACCAGCTTCAGCGTGTCCAATGCATCTCTATCCCACGACTTCTCAAGGAGTTCAATTGCCATCTCCGGGGTTGTCTGTTCCATGACATGGAAGAAGAAATCGATGCGGGGATCATCGGATGTATTGAATGTTGGTGCAAAGTTTTCAGTTCGGCAGCGTTGTGTCTCTCGAATCGCTGCAGTCACAAAGGGATTAGCCTTCTCAAACCCGCCCTTATCCTCATTCTTGTTGGTCTTGATTGGCTTGGAGAGGGGCACAAGGTCAAGGCCGTTTTCTTTGAGTTCAAAGAATAGTTGGGTAGAGGATAGGCTGAAGTCCGTGTATAATCCTGGAACGGGCACACCCAGAGCCCCAGCTTCATTAGATTTTGAAGAGGAGGAGGTCACATCACCGGATTCCGATTTCCCTTCCTCCACTTCCATTCCCGTCTCGCTATCAACCGGTGGTGGACGGGCACCCTCACCTTCCATCTTGAATTATAAAGTTTTAGTTTGGGCTTGAAGGAGGAAGATTAATCCTAAAATTGCACACACAAAATTGTTGGTTCAAAGACGCACGCAATCATACGAACGAGCACCAAGACACTAACCAAGGACACGACAGTTACAATGGAAGGTTTATAATATCTTATAAGTTAGTGTACTTACTTTGCAGATCTCAGCCGGTTTCAGTAACCAAACGTCAACGACGACGATGAGATGAGCAAAATCAAAATCCGCTGATTGTTGAAGATTATTGAAGTCTTCTGCTGAAAGACGGT
>Ga0194135_10003181_pt1 | contig 10022 bp, 10 predicted proteins | sample LitLau_LLRF_2013_FD_134024 | JGI IMG/M metagenome (GOLD analysis project Ga0194135, IMG submission 134024) | Freshwater sediment microbial communities in response to fracking from North America - Little Laurel Run_MetaG_LLRF_2013 (version 2) | ecosystem: Environmental > Aquatic > Freshwater >... | reverse complement strand
CAAATAATCATCAGGGAGTTCCTCCGCAAATCTTTCCTACAGGTTTAATTTCCAAGACGGCAATCTTTATTCATGAGGGTTTTTACTGAGATTAGTGAAACAATATTCCGTTCAGTAAAAAAAGGTAATTATGTTTGATTGGTTGGCTTTGAACCATTGATGCTGAGTGTGTTTGATTCTCATTGCACGATGATGACCTGAACAGTATGTTTAGAGGTCTCCCACCCAGAGGGCTCAGCTTTAACAGTAAAATAAAGAAGTTCAAGAAGGCTTGTTTCTAGGGCGAGGGATTCCATTCTTGTACGCTCATTTTCTGTTGTACATGTGACATTCAGAACAACAATCTTGACCTTTAAACTGAACGAGGGCTGTTGTTGCTGCTAAAATACAAATGCATTTCTAAGCGGTTTGGGCATGGTCGACTACTAAAGTGTTTTAAAAGAAAGCTTGCTACTGGGCAGACCAAACCAACACTATAATTATTAATCCCAAAATTGCCCCTCTACTTTCATAAAATCTTGTATATTTTTATAAAAATAAAAAACGAAAACCCTCCTAAATCAAAATTGTCAAAAAACCAATCCGAAAATTCGTAAATTTTTTTTTTCAGATTTCATTTATTCATGGCCTGATTTTTATAAAGATCACGCATGTGACTTAAAACAATCTACGTATAAGCTTTTACAATCACTACTTACGATTTGCTAATGTTAAATGTTATGTTTTAGTAATTGTTTTTATAATCATATTCTAAAAAAAATTGAGATTTGAATATTTTTTTTTAATTTGAATCCAAACTTACGAAATTCAAGCCAGATAAAAGTTTAAGTTTAAGTTTCAATCCGTCATTCAATCATTTTTATTCAGTTTCCGATTCCACTAAAGTCGTGTCAACAACCCCAGATTACTAAATAAATTCAATAAAACATAAATTCAATGCGGGGAAACAAGAGGAATTCAAGGATTAAATTTGTAAATGATTATAATGCATATTGGACGTTCACTCAAAGTCTAGACAATTTCAATGTCTGATATTACAATATATTAATCTAAACTAGACGACCCGATTCTAGAATCGGAAGGATACACCATCCAATTCTAGAATCAGATCGTCTAGTTTTGCTCGCTCGCTTCGCTCGCTCGCATCGTCGTTCCCCGTGTTTAATTTGAAGTATTGGATGGGTTGTGTCATCTCGTAGAGGAAAAGAGAAGAAGTTCTCGTCGTTTGCGGTAATAATTTGAGTTGGGTCCGTGAGGTGGCGGAAAGAGACTGTTCTCGTCCTCCTGAAGTTGTAAGCCAACCAACCAACCATTGCTCATTATATAGCGTGGATTTTATACTCTTCTCCATCGCACCTCTGTAAGGTTTGCGCGTGAGACAAGACATCAAACCTACTTTAGCTTACTTATTCCTTTTTTGTGCTCATAAATTCAGAATTTGACAAGGAGTTCGTTCAACCTGTCCCTGTTCTCGTTTTGCTGTTCCGTTGTGCCTTCAGTGGGGATCGGGGTCATTGTAGTGGGCTCAATTCCCGGGGTTTCGGTGGCTTCGGATTTTACCACTTCTACACAAAACATTTCAGCATTTACGGAAAATCCCTCCTGGCATAAGCACTGCCCAGCCACTTTTGATTCCACTTGAATACACTCCGCCCCAGCAACACACTTTAAGTCATCTCCTATTCGACAGCGGGATCCAACTAATCCGAGGCATCTGCGTTGGGTGATATCGTAGGACGTCAGTGTGTCTGGGCAGGAGCAGACGCCATTTCTGCACTCGAGTTCCGCTACGGTATCACACGGAATGTTATCCCGATAATCACACCCTGAACTCCACGACTTTTCACATTTTCCAATCCTATTCTCTACAAACCCTGCTGAGCAGGAGCATTGTTTTTTTCCCGTGTTTGGATTGATTGCACAGTCAGAATTGGATAGACAATCAGACTCATTATCACAGACGGAGGAAACAAGCCCGCTACATTTTTTCAATCCAGAGATGTATTGCTGGTGTTTTGTCTGAGGACAGTTGCAAATCCCTTTAGTACAAAGGAAGGAGTCGCTGCAGGGCGTTGAGAGAGAGCAGGATTCTCCATGACCTATCCCACATGTTCCAATGGATGTTGGGGAAAATCTACGCTCGCATGTGCAGACATCACTACCGTTTTCGGATAGTTTACATAATGAATCCTTGACGCAATTTGATTCCGGATTGCAAGATAAACTTGCCAACCCAACACATTGAGAAAGCACTTCTGTTACAGTTTTGTTAATTTTAGAAGTTATATAGCCGTATCCGTAGACCTCTCCTCTCACCCATGTACCGCTGACAACTTCATAGGTATTTCGACGATAGAAGGAGTTGCTGTTAGAATGATCTGGTCTTTCATTTCTTAGACCACGGACTTGTATTTCTTCCTCAACTTCAATTATTCTGTCTTTGGAAAAAGTTTGAAACATATATTTTTGAGGATCACAGTCACAGCGTCCCCCAACACATTTCAAATATACTCCTTCAAATTTGCATTCTTCATCTTTGCTGCATTCCTCTGTTATATTTTTTCTTTCATAGCAGCGACCGTCCTCCCCAGCATAGAAACTTTCCCCGGGGTCACAGGCACAGATGCTCTTGCGCAAAGTTGCCCCTTCAACGCATGAGGTAGCCCCAGAGAGGAGTTTTCCAGCTTTCCCAACACATGTCACTTCCGTATTATTGTTCGGGCGAGCATAGATGTGCTCACTTTCGTTAGAGCACTGACAGCGCCCTTCAATGCAGAACAAAAGTTTGGCTTCACTGCATTCGGCACTGGATTCACACGCCTCGCTCACGGCCTTTTGTTTCAAGCATTCTCCTTCCATTGTTTCATAGAAGCCTTTCTCACAGGTGCATGTGAATCCATTGCCACAGTTTGAATTGCTGACACAATCCGTATTCTCATACAGAGCAATTCCAATGGTTTCCGAGGTAAGATCCGAAATTTGAAATTTACATCGTTCGCCGGATTTTGAGACACATTTCAACTTTAGTTTGTCATAAATCATATCCTCCAGCATGCAGGCGCATGCTGAGGACCGACAGGTGAGCCACGCTCCCTTATCACATTTGATCGTCTCGTTACAATATTCACTCCAACCACTTCGCTTAACCGCTTGAGCAACCGATTCGTTAATGGAAAGTATTCCATAAAGAAATAGAGACAGGAGGAGTCGATGGACCTCCATTTTGAATTTACGAAGAAAAAGTGTGAAACGTGGAATGTGAATTGATTTCAGAGACTGACTGGCTGACTGGCTATGATGAGGAATAAAATTTCAAGACTGCTCATAATAAATAGCCTGCATCCAAAATAAAGCCACTTCACATCCACGTCTATTTTTTTAAAATTAATGTTTACCCTGCGTAACCTTTGATAACCTTTCCTCTCCTCTACTTACCAGACGCATATCTAAGACAAACATGATTTTTTTTATAATGTTCAAAAACTAACAGTGAACCTTGTACCCATGATTGTGATGTCTTGCGATGTAGTTTACCGACGAAGCCAAGAAATCTCACAGTTACAGCTCACATTAGATCATTGTGTTGCATTTTAATAACTTAAAATCAAAGTGGGATGGTTAACAACGACTGTTTTGCTTTATGGAATATGGCTCCTCCTTTCTTAAAACGTAAGAGATAAAAGGGAAATTAAATTAAAAATTAATCAAAAGCACTTTATCAAATTCACGGTTGGCGTGGATTCTTGAAAGATTCTCTGGTATTCTCATGGTCACAGGCCACAGGTCTCATCACAGCGTCACAACCAGGCATAAGGAAACGGATGCTTACTGACGTGTCTCTTCGCATCACCCCAACTAACCACCATTCTCTCCCGCCGTTTTTCCACACTTTTCTAATTTGTTTTTGCGGCTTAATTTCCTTTCATTCATGCAAAACATTATTTTCACAAACAAACGCCTCAATCAAACTGAAAAGTGTAGTAATAATTTTAATTTTTGCAATGTTCCTAAATACATTTGAACATTTGAGAGATGTAAAGTGTGGCCTGCTGTCTTTCCCTTCCAATACGGAAGATTCTACCGGATCAGGATCAGATGCAGATAAAGTGGATCCAATACCAGTACATCTAAAGTCGGTTGATGTTCAAGCAACAGTCGTCCATGCTGCGGCGGAAGTAATCATCACTCAAACCTACATTAACAATCAGAATGGCCCAATTGACACGTACTTCTATTTTCCATTACACATTGAAGATGCAGTTACAGGCTTTGAAGTAGAAGTCGGTGGTATCCTACTGAAGGTTAGACTTGAATAATTTCATTTTAATCATAGCGCACCCACCACCACCAGCTTCCTAATTCTTCTGGTTACAACGTTTCAACAATTTCTGGACTTTTGTATTTTCTAAATTTTATGTATATTGTTTTATTTGTACATTGTATAGAATCTCGTCGTTCGTGAGCAAGGAGGCCATAATTCTTACGATGAGGAGATAAGGGAACATCCGAACAGGTTCTGGATCAAACCCAATGATCCCACAAATGTTTATCAGGTTTAAATTAATTCCTATCGTGCCTTTCCCGTTTCACAGTGTGCTGGATCAGCTGGATAATTAATTTTTGTCTTTATTCTTAGACAAAGGTTGGACTCTTGCAGCCAAAAGCAGAGCTAACTCTGTCAATTGCTTACGTCACTGAACTGAGGCTCAACGGGGAGAAAATACAGCTCACAATACCCAATACAGTGGTTCCACGAGTCAACTGTTCCCAAGTACGCCCAGTCCCACCCCCACCCTCAGTAGGTTCAAAAGGGAAATCACAAGAAGAGGAAGATGCCGATATTATATGGTAAGAATTTATCAATTACTAAACTATAGTTATTATTCTTGCTCAACGAATTCCTTGAGAAACCAGGTCTCCTGTAGAAAGGGCATCGGCCGACCTCAAAAATACGGTCTCCCATAGAGAATCCGTTGAGCAAGAGTACTTTTAATAGATAGTTGTTTTGCCACCAAGAAACTTCGTCCACACTATAATCCACATATTCTCTATGATTCTTATAGCATCGATTCTGAAGACGAAGAGGACGAGGAGGACGTGGGACTGGATATTGCTGTTGATTCAGGAAGTGTGAAAATTCAGGTCCAGTTTCTGTTGGAAGGCGTGGGAAGTATTGGTTCCTTGGAATCTGACTCACACGTGCCGCAAGTAAGAGTCATTGATAAGCTGCCGGATAAACCAAACTGGAGTACTGCTACCATTGAGTTTGAGGGTACTTTTAGTGAGATCGACAAGGATTTCATGGTCGCCATTACTCCGACGGATGTTATGTTACCCCGAATTTATGTTGAAGTAAGGCAGTCACAACATTATTGTGACTGACTTTTTTTTATTATTGTCGGACAATAATGGGTAATCTGAACTGAACAACTCTAATTTCATGATTTCATATTTGTCATAATAAGGAGAGTGCGGATGAAACGGTGATGATGTCCACATTATGTCCATTGTTGGCTCTTCCGGATTCTTCCAGACAAGAATTTCTTTTTGGAATTGATTCACCTCCGGCAGCTGGGAAGGGGAACACAGTTAGCCTGACTCAAAGGACAGTTCGGGTAGCTTTAACTGATAACAATCTTCTGTTCTGTTATCTCCCGAACCCTTGACCTTGACGTCAATTTTTTTTATCAATAGGTATTGCTGAACTCTCTACCTTCCAGTTCAGCATTTAACGTAATTGGTGTGGGGCCAGCTCCCCGGGAGTTTTTATTCTCTGAAATTCGAACAGCCGATGAGAATGAGAGTCTCCAAGAGGCTCTGTTGCTCTTTTCTTCAGGTCGAACCCTCGAGTCATTAATCTCAAATGAGATTCAATTTAAGGAAATCTTGTTTTTGTTTTCCCTTTAGATTCAAAAGCTCAAGCTCCAACCAGGTCACAAGAATATCTTCCCACTACAACTCTCCTTGAAAAATTGTTCATTCAAGCTCAAGCGTCTGAGTTTGTCACCCAAATCATTCTAGTTCTCCAGAAAGGCATGAAGGTAATTATTTAAACTCTCAGTCAATTTGGCTCATGAGAAACGTGATTAGGATTTTATTAATCCCCTTGGATTTTAGAAAGATGAATTCCAGGGATGTACTGGAATAGTGCAGCGTCACACTCGGTCTCATAAATCTCGACTCTTTATCATCGGGATTGGGAACGACGTGGATTTGAGTATGATTCAAGAATTGGCGGCGACAGGAGAAGGAGCGGCTGCTTTAATTCCTGTTGGTGACCTCAATTGGAAATCCACCGCAACCACCGTCCTTGGTCTCTGCAATTCTCCCTCTCTCACAGGTGGATTAATTACTTTTACTCATTTTGCTCATGCGTTGTTTGAGCCTTTTTAATATTTTCATCTCGGCTTCCAGGTGTGAAACTCATTTGGAGTGACTGGGTCGTGCGTGTCAAATCGCCTCCACCCGACCCCAATATGATGGAGGATTCCGAGGTGATGATTATAGATGAAAATGCAGGAGCAGCAGATACGGCCCCATCTGTACAAATTCCAGATCCTCCATCACATATCTTTAATGCAACTCAGTTTCTGACCTATGGGATATTCGTCCACAAGTTTTTCCCGAGAACCTTGGACATTCAAGGAATCTCTTACGCGAAGGCTTCCGAGAGCTTAGAATACAATTTCAACATTCGGGTTGAGTTTTCAAAGCTTATCTAATAAGCCTGTACCTTGCAATGTGGTGCTGACGGAATGATATTTTTAGTTACATGAATCTCGAGATCGTCACATTGGATCAATTGATACAATCACCAAATTAGCATACGCGAAAGCTCTAAGGCAATTAGAAGAAAAAATGCGTCAATTCAGTGATGGAACGAGGAAGTCCCGATTGGAAGCGGCAAAAACCAAGGAACGGATTCTCCAAATTGCAACCAGGGAAGGTGAGTTGGAGCTTAAAACTTTGAATAAGCGGTTCCGCTTGGCAACCCTTAAGTGAATGATCTGACTTAAGAGAACTGAATAGGAGGGACTTTAAATTCGATTCGAATTTGAATTTGAACCCTACCTGAAATTCTGAACGTTGTTGCAGGGATCCCATCCAAGTACACTTCATTTGCAACTGTGGACGTTGAGACTGGGCTTGAGGTACAGGGGCACTGGACTCGACAGACACGCTTCCCAAGCAACATTGGGCTCATTCCTAGTGCCAATGCTTCCTCCTATACTTGGAACGCGCGGATTCCTTCCGGCTCAATCTCACGGATCAAGTTGAACTCGATTCGAAACCTCACAGCCACAGGAATGGGTTCTCCTCTGCCGAAAATCCGTAAGAGTTGACACGACTACAACATTCTACTACACCACGTTCATTCTTTAAGGTACTAAAATGGGACAAATATTCATCCAACTGTGATTTCATTTCGTTTTAGCTCGTATTCCCATGCTGAACATTCCTGCCGACGCAGTTATTGACCTCACGGACGAGAGTGACGTGGACACTCACCGAGCGGCTCGTTCCTCTGCGTCACATACATGAGTCCATTACAACAAGCGGAGACTGACATTTCATAACTTTCAGCACACAGGATACAATTAGATTTTTTATGCAAATATTTCACAAATATTTTTTTTTGTGACCAAAGGATTAAACTAATGAAGTTTGTTGGAATTATTTAAAGTAACTCCCTATTAACACTCGAGAATGGAAATTCCACAGCCATCAGTCAACAACCAACCCAATCCATTTATTATTATAACCGGACTGTATTGTAACAGCGGTTAAGACCATATTGTGATTTGCTATGATAAGCCCAATGTATTTGCAGTTTTGGTTAAAAAAAAAGGATTTTAAACTTGCACAAGAATTACTAATCGAGTACAAGAATGGCGAATACTGGTACCAGTTTCTGGGATAGGATAAAACACGCAATCTTCTACTCGTTTCAGAAAAGTAAATTGATTCCACATGCACAACTTATTTACTAAATACTAAGTATTAAAAGTTTTCGCGAATTTATTTTCTATTCGATCCGCTCAGTCCTTCTTCGTTCTTGATTTGAGGAACAGAATTTGATGGAATATTTGAGTTGCTGTAATCGAATGACCAACCGTTTTTACTAACTTCTTAGGACTCTGGCAAGAAGCATCGTGGGACAAATTTTTAAAACTTTAAATGTTGGTCAGCCTCACCAGTAGATCTGGAAGGTTCTATAGTGACTATTGAGTACGTATATGGTCATTATAAGCTACATTAATTTATAGTTTTAATTCGAACCGGATTTGATTATTTTCTCTGTTGGCACATATTCTCATAATGGTAAGTTGGATGCGCCGATTTCCGACCAATGCTTCTTGGGCAATGTTCCGCCGTATTCCAGGAGCAATTGATCTTTTGAATATATTTTCAATAGCTCTGGACCCCAGACGCCTTTGTCCACACCATAAATCCGAGATATACACGAGCCATAGGATTCGGACAGGGGTTTCAATATGTTCAATAAACTGAAATTTATAAATAAAATATTATTTGTATACGTAGTTTCCGTCTTCATTCATTATTAGCAGGTGGAAGTTTAATTTTTTTTTTGGAGGGTTTTACCTGTCGAAAGCTTTGGACACTGTTAAAACAAAAAAACGATTTAAGATTCTGCAAAAATTAAACGAGAATAATCTTGGGTATACTTGCCATTCACAGCTATAAACCGCTTGGCTAATCGTGGATAATATTTCTCAGTGAGCGTAACAAACTCAATCCAGAATGCTAAGCCTGCAAAGATAATCAGTTGTTATAAACCCCTCGGTTAAATTAGTATCATCAACTAGTAAAATTTAGTCCCTTGCATTGATAGCACATGTGGGAACGTCTGTTGAATCCAGCCATGTTGTGCAGAACATTGTGCGCATACATTTCCTTCCCAGTGGTATTCGAAGTACGAGAGAGTCCTCGGACAGATTTCTCTAGAATTGTAATGTAGTAATTCTGGAAGTCATCCCCAAGTCCGGCAAGGACGATCCGGCGGACGTCAAAGTCTATAAGGGAAATCACAATTCCAGGCCTCCCTTGAAGGTCAACATTGAAGTGGAAAGGATAACGCCTCTGCCAACGCGTGAAATCTCTTTTGACTAATTTCTCAATGTTGATATCCTTTCTCCATTTTAATGTCTAACGAAGAAGCCAAACGAGAAGATTGGCTTAGAATTGTTATAAATATAATAATCGAATACATAAAAATTATTCAAAGTCTACTACTTTCCGAATTGATGCTTCTGCCTTGGTCACATTTGAGTCTTCCGTCCGGAGGTATCGAATCAAATACTTGTTTTCAAGCATGTACGAATCCATGACACTGTCTTTCATTCTAGCGCGTAGCTGTGAACAAATTTTGAATTGTAAAAATGGTAGGTAAGAAGAACTCGGGATTAAATTTCGTGTGTGACATAAATTACCTTGGGAATTTTCTTGAATTCTTCTTCTGTGTATGAATCCAGGCCATTTGGATTGTTCTTAGAAAGTTCCTGGGAAACAGAAACGTAGTGAGAAAACGTCAATTGTGCAATAACCAAGAACGCAATTGTAGTAAAAGTTTTCATGATATAGATTTTCCAAAATGTCACAAGCTATCTATCCCTGGTACGCAATAGCTCAAAAAGAACTGACCAAAGACTAAAGAGTAACTTAATCCCTGACATTATTGTCCCCGGAAACCTGTTTATGAAAAAAAATGTTGGTGACGAACGGGCTTTATAAAATATTCCTTTATATTTCCGTATGATCTTGTCAAGGTGGAGAGTAATGTAAATTAAAAGCAGTATTAATGAATTCCTGTTGTGCAGGTTCTTTATCGCTTGCATAGGTTTCACCTTCACCGTCTATAATTAATGCACTTAGTTAGTCACAAAAGTTCTCTGGAATTATTTAGTGATTAAAGGTTATACCACAAAACGTGCACGTGTGGAGGTTTTCCAATTTCCAATGCTCCACATGAGGCATGAGTAATATTATTATTAGCTTTAAGT
>Ga0194135_10003180_pt1 | contig 10024 bp, 10 predicted proteins | sample LitLau_LLRF_2013_FD_134024 | JGI IMG/M metagenome (GOLD analysis project Ga0194135, IMG submission 134024) | Freshwater sediment microbial communities in response to fracking from North America - Little Laurel Run_MetaG_LLRF_2013 (version 2) | ecosystem: Environmental > Aquatic > Freshwater >... | reverse complement strand
TATTCAGTTCATCCAATTTGGCCTGGAGCATTTTGTGAATTACGAATTGCGATGTAATTTCAATTTTAAAATTTTTAGAAGCTATCTGGACATCAAAACAATGTTTTTACTCTCTCCCCCAATGTTATTCTTGCATCATTTTTATGGCTGCTTCTCTTTTTACGTAGTTCTAATTATCTCATCTCAGGTATCATCATAATCAAGTTTTTTGTTGGCAAACAATTTTTTTTCCGTTTTGTTCTCGAAGTCCATCCAGAGATGCGAATGGAATAATGGAATGCATCCCTTCCTCCAAACTTATAAATCCACAAACAACCAAACCCCAAAATCCACCCCATCCCCATCCATCCTCGTCCTTATCTCGCCTAGTCTTTGTTTTATAACTCTGCGAATTAATGTCCTTCCGTTTAGTTGATTCTGAGTCACCACAGAATTAAAAGCTCAAATATTTAGCTAGTTCTTGTTATTTAATAACGATCCATTTCCAGATTCTACTGCGCCAATACTTTCCTAACTTGCGCCTCTTTATATGCCTTGAAATTTAGTCGTTTTCCAGCAGTTCGTCAAGCATCATGTTCGCTGAACTGGTTTTCTTAGTTTGTGCCTTTATGGCACTCATCATTCTCTTCCAGAATCATCGTCGGAATAAGAAACTAGGGGATCTGAAACCGCTTCCAGGTTAGATTTTGCAATCGCATTCCCATTCCCTATAGGCTGGCTGCGACTATACAAGCTTTATTATCCAGTGCAGGGTGTGCCGAGTCCATTTTATGTTTATTTGTTAATAAATGCGTAGTTTAGCCGAGTTTATCAACAAATTTCGAAATCTTCCAAGCCTCTATAAATAATTTGGGGAAATTAATCAGCGTCAAGTGCATGACTGATAACACTACTACTTATTTCACTCAATAGGGCCAGTACCCCTGCCAATTATTGGCTCAGCGATTCAGATGGGAATGCTCATGCCGTTCTACTCGCTTCACTACCAGCGCATCCATGCAATCTGTGAGAAATATGGAAAGGTTATGGGAATGCAAGTAGGAGTCCAGTACTACGGTAAAGATCCTAATTGGCGATGTATTGTAATTAAAGCAATTAGTGTGCTGACATCCACCTCGTCTGTCTTTAGTATGCGTTGAAGATTTTGACACCGTGAAGGAAGTTATGAATTCCCCTGCTTGGGCTCCTCGCTTCCCCGCCATTGACCTTTATAAAGAACACACTTACGGTAAAAATTTGGGTAAGGAGTGAGTTTCCGAAGTTTTCGCCTTAATCACAAACGCTTCAATCAGAACGCTTTCAATACGCACCGTAGGATTGATGTGGAGCTCTGGAGATTCTTGGAAGGAAATGCGACGCTTCACAACTCGGACGCTGAAAAACTTTGGGTTTGGTGGATTGCAATCCGCTGATGTCTTCCTGACGGAAGAATTGGAATGCTTCGTTCAGTGCCTTGATGAAGACCGGAGGAAGAACAATGATCAGATTTTTGTGAGGCAGTACTTTAAAATACCCACGTTCAACATCCTCTGGAGGGTCATGTCAGGTCATCGTTTCCTCTACGATGATCACGATATGAAGCAGCTCGTCCATTATGTAGAAGACGTGGCAGAAATCCGTACAGAATTAATTACATTTCCCCAGTTAAGTAAAGGTCAGTAGGTCAACAGAAGGTTTTTGATTTTGCAATGCAGAGATTGGGGCTGACCTGGAGTGGAGTTTCCCGTATCTTCGAGGTATTCCTGGTGTATCCAAAAGTAAACAAAAGAAGGGCAGTTTCGACGGATGCCATGAATTTTTTGAGGTAAAGTTCACAATTTCCCTAACCTCGCTCTAATTCTTCATTTTTCATGAGAATTCTCATAATTTCAAGTCAAATTACTTTCGAGTACAAAACCAATTCATTACCAATTTGTAGAATATTATGAGGAAGCGTCGTGAATTGGGGACATTTCGAGAGGTTCAGAATGATTTCATGGATTACTTCCTCCTCAAAGTGGAAGAGGAAAAAGACAATGCGAATACACTTTACACAGGTAAGTTGCGTATTAATCTGTTTTCCCAAACATTTCCCAAACCCCCACTAATAAAAGGATATTATAATTATATTGCCGTGAATCATCATTTTACCGTATGTCCTTAGATGAGCAATTTGTAGCAACTTGTGCCGATCTTTTGTTTGGTAAGTTGTATGTTAATTTCAATTAAATTCCTCGTCTCCATTCTTCTCGTGATTTGCTCATTGCAACTTCCACAGGTGGGGTTGACACTACTGCCAATTCCCTTGAATTTGCCATTCTCTACATGGTCAAGTATCCGGAAGTGCAGGATAAAGTGCGACAAGAGATCAATGCAACTGTGGGAAAGAATCGATCCCCTTCTACGGCCGACCGAGTCCGGTATGAGTCATTCCAATTAACCTCTGACCTTGGTTCCCAAATCCACTCGAAACGTGTTCAATTTGGGCCCTCAGCCCAAATAACCGTCGAATCCCCCCCACCCCCCAAATGGATTATTACATGAATTCTGTCATAATTTCAGCATGCCGTATACCGAAGCCACAATGCTAGAAGTACTCAGGTAAGGCAATGAAATTTAGTTGTGCTCAACTGTGACCTTGCTTCAAAATTACTCAAATTTCATTGTTGCGGCTAATTTGTTCTTTCCTGTCTTTAGACATGCCAATATTGTCCCAGGTAAAGAAAACTTTCTTTTCAACTCCAACCAAACTCATTAACAATTCAAGAATCATCTCAATTATTTTAAAATTCAGTGAATGGTCGAACTGCGCTTCATGACACGACGCTGAAAGGCTGTTTCGTCCCAAAGGTTTTTTTCTCTTTTACGAAAATCAAACCAGAAAGAATTAATTAGGCATTCCAGCCTTAATCGGATTAAATTCTTTCCGACAGAATGCCATCGCTGGAATCAATCTGACCATTGTCCATATGAGTGAAGAGATCTGGGGGGATCCACTGGTTTTCCGTCCCGAACGCTTCCTGGATTCCAACATGAAAATAATCAATGATGACAAGTTGTTTGCCTTTGGCGGAGGTAATGAACCGATTTCAGCGTCAGCGTATCTATCTGACAAGTATCTATCTGAGTTGTGGGTACAACTTAAGGTGCGTCAGAAGTCATGTCGTCAATTCTTGTTTTAATTTTTAGGTAAACGAGTCTGCCTTGGACAAAGTATGGCCAAAGTGATCTGGTTAGCATTCTTCACCCAACTAATCCAGCGATACACCTTCAAACCGTCTCAGACGCATCCGAAACTCTGCACAGTTCCCAAACCCGGGATCGCAAATACTGCGAAACCCTTCTACTGCGTTGTGACTCCAGTCGATTGAAACGGAAGAGATGGGTGGACTTGTGCCGTATGTTAAGTTTTTATTAGAATCAGGAATTAAAGGCTTTTGTTATTAATTTAATAGTGATGGGGCGCTGGGTACGAGTTGTACAAAAATGATTAATTATGAATTAAAATCCCAGAAACTCATAGAGTATAGAGAGGTTCCGCATCCTCGTTCCTCGCTTCGTCGAATGCAAAGAAACAGGTTTTGGCTCACGCGGAATCCATCCCCTTGTTTCACCCCAAGGTCAGAGGATGGGAAACATTAATTAAATTATTATCGTTACGTATGCAATGTAGAGGAAGCAGAGCCACTAACTTTGTCCAAAATAAAAGTTTACGTAAACTCGTTTGGAATAATTTGTCAATTGGATGGAATTTATTTTACATTGGTCATTGGTCCCAACATGCTCCACTTCACCCAATAATAAATCCCACTAAACTCAACAATAATAACAGAACGGATCTCAACTTCCTTGGAGGAATCCTACTTGGTACTTAAGTACAAAGTCGGTTAAATTTTTAATTGACAAATAGTCAACACTAACCAACTTCCCTGACACAACAGTCTATGGACCGTGGTGAAAAAATTAACAACATCGATAATCGTTAACTTTCAACTAATCAACAACAATTTGTACAATGTAACGTTTTGTTGGGGGAACTTTTAAGGAGTGTGTTCAGAAAAGTAAAGGACTAAACTCATTAAATTCCGATGAACACGAAAAAGGAAATTCGAAGTACCTAAACTCTAATTCAACAATAACGAAATTCGACTTGAAGGTCTAGAAAAAGGACTTTCGACACTTAGCTGATCCGCAGAAACACGGTTGTTTGAGGCGTTTGTCTTCTTCGATAGGTTCCGAGGCTGTAACTGTATACTCGTAGTCAAAAGAAAGCTCCTCTCCCTATTTTAAAAAGTAAAACCAAGCACCGTTGGAAAACGTAAGGGTTTGAACGATTTTTCAGAAAAAAAAATGAAGTGAAGGAAACGAACTTACAGCTGCAATGTCCCGTGTCGCGAATAAAGCTAATTTGGGAAGGTTAGGATCCAAACAATTTACAAATACCGAGTACACAAGGAGGTTTGGATCACAACTGTGGTTGATGAAGTGCGTGATGTTTCCATACTTGGCAGCATCCACAGTGTACCGATTCGCTTCTACCCCTTCGTTGATATCCAGATCAAACAGGTAAGTGCAGCCGTTCCGATCATAATCTTTTCCACGTTTTTCTGCCTCCTCCGATGTTATAATTTCTCCCAAGTAGGGAGACACAAAAGTGGATTTCTTTATTTTCTAAAACAAAGAATTTCATTATTCTTCCAGGCAGGAGGGAAGTTAATTGAGAATGTAATTTATGGATTTTTTTTATTGACACGAACCTTCAAAGTCTTCACGCCCCATCCACGTCCATTTGAAGTACGAAAGATACAGAGACGTAGGTGGGAGGTATTGACTCGGCCATCCTGGACAACTCGGTTAGGACACTCAGGACCACACTTGCATTTACTGTTGCATTCATAGATTGGAGTCCCTGGTGGTACGTTGACCCTATAGGGAAACGAAAAGATTATCAATGAATCAGAAATGGATGATGTCCGTAAAATTGGATTCTCACTTTCTGTGCGCCGTATACGCAAACTGAGCGCCGGTTTGAGCAGCACAGCAATTTTTCTTTCTTTCCCCGAAGCAGTCACTGCAATCGCATCCAACAACTGGATCATCAGGAATTATGATACCATGAGTCGGGACGTAGTCGTTGATGTAAGTGAATTCCTTGGGAGGTCCTTCCCAGTCTACGGTGTTCTCGACCTTGACCAGTGGCTTTCCTTCGCTGATTTCATTCAGGAGGATCTCCCAGTCCTAAAAAGAAAACAATGGAAAAACATGAAGATAGTCCACTGATTAACTGATTTGATTACTCATGCAGCAATTGACTACCATAACACCTTTAATTATAATCTAATACTTTGACTTAGTCACCTTTAGTTCATCCGTCGCAAGTTCTCGCCAGTCGTCCCGCTGATGAATGAACAATTGCTTTCTGAGCTCTGCATCTGCGCCTGCAGTGAGCGGTTCGCCTTTCGAAACGTCTATCAGAGCTTGGTCTAGCTGCTCCCGACGCCAGCGATTTATGGATCCCACGTTCAGTTTTTTCAATTTACCAAGTTTCTTTTGGAGATCGGCCTTCCAAATCGCCTCAAACTTCTGGAATGAAAAATAATGACGAAGGAATGAACGCGGACGGTTAAGAATGGTAATTATTAACTGTTTAACATTTACCTTAATCTCCTCATCAGTCGGGTAGCGCGTAGTATTGTAGAATTGGTCTGCCCTTGGCTCAAGCGGTCGGGGATCTGGAGGGATCATGAGCTTGGGTTTGGATCCCTTCCTTCGCTTAGACCCATTTTCCGTCACAATATATTCCAAACTTGTTTCCCGAACTTCAGCTACTCGTTTCAAATAGAAGGCAATTTTCACCTTATCACAGTTCACAAGACTCGCGGGTGGCTCCCAAGTATTATCTGCTTCCGGATAATCTTTCCATTTGATCTGATACAACTCTCCGTTCTTATCCCGAAAGTAATCCCTGATCTCCTCAACTACATATTGACCTGCAGGGACGGTCTCATCATCGTCCTCTTCCGGCTCAACCGACTTCTCTGAGGTTGACGACATAGGGGACCCTCCTCCTTCGTACGACTCGTGACTGATCCCGATCCCAGAGTCATGTTCCTCAGGATCATCCTCCTGTTCCTTGATTCTCTTGGTTTGGTGCATGTTTAAGCTAGAAAAGGTAAACAAAATATAAAACCAAAATGAGATTTCTTCGTCTTTGTAAAGAGGACGGTCGACGGTACGGTGGTATCGGAGACGTACAACTTGTCATGTCATGTAGTAGTAGTATATAAAATTTGCTAGGTTTTTACACTAGAAATCGCCAATTTCAAAACAAAAGATTATGATAAACAAAAATGAAAAAATCTGTTTTTTACGTACCTGTTTCCTTCTTGTGTAATTAAATTGGTAAGTCCTCTTGAAGTCTACTGCACTGTGCTGCTGTTGTGTGAGGTTCCCCGCCGAATTTCATAAACGGCTCCACTTTCCCGTCAACGTCTGCTCCACAAAAATACCGAACAAAAAACCAAAAAAATGGAAATTAACTGCTGCTGCTGGCTCTACTTTTGCTTTTCTACTTTTTACCTCCCAAACTCCCTTCCCCTTATTCCCCTTGCCTTTCCTTTTCCTTTGGATGATGCTTCCGCCCTTTGTTGTTTTCCTCCAATCAGCAACCCGCCAAAGTTCAAAGTTGGACTTTAAAAATACACAACACGCAGAACGGAATCTTAAAATTGAGAACGAAAAACAGTAGGAGCGTGTTGGCTTCCTTCCCTCTTCACCACCACTGGGAAGAACAGAAGGAAATATCAATTTAGGAAACGAAAAGTAGCAAAGAAATTTAGCCAATTTCATATGATTTAAAAAAAATTTCTTTTCTATTGCATTTACGTATGCTTTTATGAGATCCGGTTTTAATTTTTTATTGTCCCAATCCAAGCTATAATTTAACAATGCAAGTAAATTCTGCCCAATGCCGAGTTAGATAAGTAGCTCCTGTACGAAAATGCTTGCCAACGAATACCACTACAGAATTAAAGAACGAAGAAAGTAAAAATTGCGAAATTCCAACGAGCAAGTAAAATAGTCACTTCCATGTACTACCCTTAATTACTTAACTTCTTTGTTAATAAGGTGAATTTTAATTGAGTTGGCCTCTTCTGTCTCTGGAGTCTACGAGTGTACGGAACGACAGCGGTCCCATATCTCTCTCGTGCTGAATCCGGTTCTCCGATTAATCATCAATCCACATCATGAACTCAAACTCAAAGACGAGCCCTCCACCCATGGAAAATTGTCCAGATCCATGGATCACGCTAAATGTCGGTGGGACAAAGTGCGTAACTCTTTTTTCTTCTTTGAAACAAATGCATATAAGTCAACTAAGGATCTACTAAATATTACTAAACTTTCAGGTTTACCACGACGCGTACCACTCTGTGTAAAGATGACAAGAGCTTTCTATTCAGATTATGTCAAGACACGGACTTAATCTCTTCAAAGGTGAATAAATTGTGACTGTGATTACTGTATTATTGCGTTATCTAGCTAAAAGTTATGGCTTATTAATTTTGATGTGACCTTATCTTATTCTTGTCATCTTGTCTGCTTTTAGGATGCCACTGGAGCATACTTGATCGACCGTGACCCTCGATACTTTACTGTGGTGCTAAACTACCTGAGACATGGAAAACTGATCATTGATGGTGGCTTGAAGGAAGAAGGTATTGGGCAATTCCAAAATTATTTACTGACCCTGCTCTCTGCATGCATGTTCCTGCTTTACCCAATATATGAATTGAATTGAATGCTCCGTAAGTAAATTTGTTTGCTATTGTTAATTCGTAGGTGTTTTAGAAGAAGCGGAATTCTACAATATAACCTCATTGATCACGCTGATCAAGTCAAAACAGTCGCCATCAACCACATCTCGTACCGTGTACCGTGTTCTACAATGCCATGAAGACGAGCTAACTCAGATGATCTCGACGCTGTCGGACGGGTGGAAGTTTGAGCAGTTGGTGAGCATTGGGAGCGGCTGGGGTGGAGGAGGAGACAGTGAGTTTCTGGCTGTGGTGAGCAGAGAAGTGGGAGGTGGGACCGTTGGGGACGGGATTAGCGGTGTCTGGAGTGAAAAGGAACGAGTCCTCCAATCTCGTGGATCCCGTATGTAAATGACCAGACCCCAGAGTACCAACAACCATTATTGCATCGCACCGTTTAGATATTTAGCCTGTATGTTTTTGTAAACGGGATGTTTTTAAGTGTGCACAAACTTTTGTATATTTCGACCATTTCAGTGATCGTAAGTTGGATACACAGAAATTGGAATGGAGTGAATTGACCTTGTGAACAAATAAGATTCCTCCAATCCAGTTGAAATAAGACCTTATATATATAATGGCTTCGTGTTCATGTGATCCCACTGTCGGAGCCATCGCTAGCTTGTTAGAATTATTGTTGTAAACCATAAGAAGATGGTTATTTAAATGTATAAATGCAAACCAATTAAGTTTAGTCTAAATGATAAGTCTTTGTTACTGCCACTGACATACACTGACCCACAACTCATGGTTACTCAGCATACCAAAACAAACAAAGCAACTTAGGAGTACGGGTTTAGGTTACACAAAGGACCATACCAATGATGGTCTCGCAGGCAGGATGGTTAGCGTTGATGGAAATTGAGAAATTGTTCAATTTTTGGGTATAGACAACAGTCACTACTGGGGATTTTTGAGTGTTTCAGTTTATTAGTTCAAACAAGAGCAATGAGCAGATCAGGCAATTCAATCCGTGTTTAAGCTCCACTATACAATGAGGTTACTGGTTACATTTCGCGATAAACTTATTAATTTGTATTTAAAACTTAAGACAATGCTAACTACTAATTTCGAGATCTAATTTAATTGTTTATTTTATGCTTATATGCTGCATGAGGAAGTAATTTAATTCGGAATCCATTTGTTTGTAATTTCTAATGATTTGTACTGTGTATCCCACAAGCCCAGCATCACCCAACAGGATGTTAATTGGTTAATTAAATATGTCCATTGTAATTGTTACGCAGTTAACTCAAGTCTCAAACTCGATCGCCTTTTCTTTTAATTTTCTTTCAGAAGAAGGATAAATAAGTTAGGGTGAAGATTGTGGTTGGATTTGGATTCAATTGGCTTACACAGTGAGGTGCTTACGAATTGGGTCGGTAATATAATAATATTACTTTCTTCAATCAATTTAATTTACTCTGGTCTGGAATCCACATTTTTAGAAGAGTTCTCTCTCATAACCTTCTCCACTATTTTCACCTGAGAAAATTGAGCCCCAGGTTTCCATTTTCTTTTCCTTTATCAGTTTTGTTTCAAAAGGGGTCAAGGGGACTTTTACCTCCCCGTCGTCGTTCTCACACGTTAGATGAAAAATGTAAATGCGAAATCAGGGATGGCGTTTCCAGGTAGAAATGTTACCTTTACCCATTGCAGTTTTCTCTTTATGACCCACGCATCCCGTTCTTCAGACATGGCTCAAACTTCACCTTTTAAATCAGACAACTGGGTTTCTGTTTCAAAATTAGGAGAGCAGCAGCAGGATCTTCAAAGTGTCAAAAATAGCTCCACCGTTACAAAGCCAAGAGCCAGGAAGGTCTAAAAGTGAAACTGTGGAAGATCAGTCGGCATTTGGACAGGGAAGAGTAGAAGAAAAGTAAGAATCTCAAAAGCTTATAAGATCATCGCCACAAACAATAGGTTAATTCCGATCTGTATCAAGTGGGATCTTCAAGGATCTTCCACATTTTCCTATGACGTAAGGTACTAATAGGGCTACGGGTTAATCAGTAATCACTCCTGTGAATTAATGAAGGCAAATTAACACAATCAAAACCAAAGTGACTGGTAATCAGGAGTCGATTAGCCTTCATCAGTGTAGTTGTCCATACGTCCAGTGTGCAATGGAATCCAATGTTAGTAAGAGTGATCCCGGAGAGGAGCATCCTTCGCCGTGCTTGGAAGAAAGTGGTAACGGATATTCCAAGGCCGCTCGTCCACCGCCG
>Ga0194135_10003179_pt1 | contig 10025 bp, 4 predicted proteins | sample LitLau_LLRF_2013_FD_134024 | JGI IMG/M metagenome (GOLD analysis project Ga0194135, IMG submission 134024) | Freshwater sediment microbial communities in response to fracking from North America - Little Laurel Run_MetaG_LLRF_2013 (version 2) | ecosystem: Environmental > Aquatic > Freshwater >... | reverse complement strand
GGATAAAGTCATTGCCAAATAGATTGCCATTTTGTTGTTCCACCCTCAATAAAAAAATTCGTTTCAAAATGTAATAACAAACCAATTTATTGTTTTCTTTGGGTTTTCGCATTATTAGCTAAATAACGTGCCGTAATCAGTTGTGCCTTGCCACCAAGCTAGTGACTGCATATATAGAGGTGAAGGTTAACGTAGTCGGAGCCTATCCTGTAGCTTAAAAACACTCACACATACCTATTCTTTTAATGTCAAGGTAAGGTGCGGCCGCCCAACCTGTCAAACGGTACTATACCTCAAATAAGCTCAACCAAGTGCGCAAGTACTGCACTACGTTATTAAGACCTGATGACATCATTGATATGGTGTATTTGAAAACAAATACAGACATGGAGACACCAACAAGGATTAAACTAAAGAAAAGTCAGGTAGTTTTCGAGTTAGCCCATTTAGACGTCAATGTCATACTACATAATATTATAGACAAACCAATGGCGACCAATATAACAACAGGGTCATTTTTACCAGTTGCTAGTCACTATTGTAAAGTAAATTATGTTTCTGGGACCACTTGGTGCTCGGGAAAAGGTTTTTGGGTCACTGTCGGGACTACAAACCCCGGCTCGTGAGAAACTAGCGTTAGTACCCTTATGTGTCTATCTTCTAAACATAAAATGATTCCATGATCCCACACAACAGTAACATGAACATGCGGGTGCTGCATTTCGCAACGAACGAGGTCGGTACAAAGTCGTAAAATGTACGTACTCTCGAATATTTGACAAGATTTTATGAGCCTACAACCATAATTACTTATTTTATCGCTTTTTGCAATAAAAAAGAACCCTTGGCTAGTGCAGGTATCATGGTGGGAACCAACTCTTGGTTGGATGTGAAATGCCACAAGAGGTCGCCGACCCCCATGTGCAATGGTAGCAATCATACCTATCTTGTGCATCTCATCTACTTTCATCCTATCCTATCCGACAATACTTATCGACCAACCCGATCCTTCAACCTTAAATCACTTCCATATAATCAAGGAAACTGACAAACTGTAACAGTGTAATATTATTATCATAAGATGGAAAATAACCTGTCCGTCGTTTATAAAAACATAATGTTGTCAGCTATTCATATCAAACGATTTAGGTATTTTGAAAAATAGGAAATTACGTGTGAAATTCGAAACCAAAATGGTTTTGGGATAGGTAAAACCGTTTGGTTTGACTTCTTTGGACTGGGAGGACCTCAATGATCATAGGAAGCACTTTACTTTACATAACTTTCTAAAACTCAGACGAACTTTACAACGGTTCAATAACTAAGGCCGGTATTCCATTGGTCATTTTTACATCAATTTAAATTGACGAAGGTTTCAATACTCTATGACTCATCATTTTTAACTCGGCCAAGTTAAAAATGATCATTTTTGATTTTATCATAGAGTATAGAAAAAACTAAACAAAAACAAACACAATCAAAATAAAATAGCTAGAACCTATCAAATTTAAATTCAAGCCAATTTAAATTTTTATTCTTAGAGTAATCAAGCACTTCGTCAATTTAAATTGATGTAAAAATGACCAATGGAATACCGGCCTAAGTTATTCTCATAAAATTTAAATATGTACATAAAAAACTGTAGAGCATGGATTTTAAAAAATTCATCCGCCAAAACAAGGAAATAAATGCAAAAGTCAATCCAAATTTCTTTGAAAAATTGCTCCAGATGCGTGATCATGATAGATGAAATGATGTGGAACAGCACGTATAAAAGTAGACTTGGCCTCGGGGACAAAAGGGGATGTGGAAGAGCAGCGTGGGAGAGCCGAGGAGCATTTAACATGGAGCATTAAGCTTTGACAGGACAAGCAGGCCGCTAGTGATAAGGACACGCTCCCCAATACAAATGCATATATGCATTAGATACATTTAAAAAATACATACAGAAGCAGACCTTCAAATGCATTCTCATCCCTCTAACGCTGGTTCCAGAGATTTCAACTGCCTCGTTCAGTGTCAGCGAAACATTTTTTTTTCTAAAAGCGCCACAATCAACTACCTCCGTTACATAAATATTCCAATAATGTTATGAGAAAGCAAAACATTACCCCTAAGCTGAAATGCACTTAACGAAAGACACTACTTCTACTACTGGTTTTCAAGGCTATATCAATTATTTTGTTCCTTTACGGTGATAAGAATTAATTAATTAAACCGTCATACAGTCCTTGTAATGAGATAAACAAAACCAGGTTTAAGCTCTATGCCAAATGTTTATTTCGGGCTGTAGGGAGTTTTATAATGTGAGGATAGAAACGATGACTAAGGCAACAAATGCATGTTTATGTGTTTCCAAATTAACAACAGTTTGGGTGGCTTCCATTACCAAAACAATCACTTTGATCCAAGAAATGAAGAGTGTACATGTGAACGATAAGATGATGATGGGCTGACAAATAATTAACTGCCGCACACAGTTAACCTCACACACGACGCTAACCCAGCATCAAGTTCAATTTTTCTAGGTTTCCATTTAATTTTTCTCCATGCCGGTGGATTTTCGGTATATCAGAGGTTCTCACGGTAGCGGGAATTCTAGTGGATTTTCCTTGTTTTCGGAATCGTTTAGAATTTTCCTTTTTTTTTAAATATGCAACCCCTCTAGAGAAGACTGGAGAAGCGAAAAATGGTTACTACTTTCCGAAATTTCGGCAATCTGCTGAGGGAGAACCGTTAGTCTTAGAGCAATGCGGGTTTTTGGCTTACTCATTAGCGAGACAGTTCCGAGTTCTTGCGACAGAACTAGATATTGTGATCTACGAATTTTCATTTAATTTGTACGTCACGTCAGGGTAGTTCAATTCCCCATGCAGAGAAACACCGAACTTACACACGGCCCTTTATTGGACCCGAAGGAATGGAAATAAAATCAACTTTGGGCACAATATAATAAGTACTTGAGTGAAGGCAAAAAGTTGTATAGCTTGGATTGAGTTCAACCACAATAAAAGAGTTTATTGAGTCCCGAGAGGAAGATGGGCCTAAGGACGCAATCAAGGAACTTGGCCGCGATAAACAAATTAATCTCAATGAGAACATCACAGTCCACAGGACAGGACAACTGACTGACGAAGTGGCCATGCAGCTTCTTAGCTGCTGTCTTTTGCCCCGCGCGACTATAATATATGCTTCATCATGCATGCAAGAGCACTGTTGTACAGCCGTCTGCAATCTAATGACACACGTCTAGTGAGCGGAATCCCGGTCCAACTGAGATAGCGCAGAGCCGAGACAGCAAATACAACTGCCAATACTCCAATTACAACGTCATTCTAGTCTCCTTTCAAACCGCAGCGACAACGACAGACGTTCTTCTGGAATACCCAATACGTCTAACATGATACGTATTATCAATAACATCCGTCTTGATCTTTTATAGATAAAACAATATCAACTTCACTTTTATTACAAAAAAGTAGCATGTAGATTTAGGGCAAGTAAGACCTAAGCCCCAAAACGGGTAACCAGGTTGGAGATGCATATTTCTGACAGGAAAGTATTCCTCTGACCCACTCTACAGTCTGCATCTATACTCCGTCTGCTTTGTTTTGCCCTTATTTTTAGGCCGTGAGAGGAGTGGCCACAAGTCCATTATTTTATTAATTAATTATTTGTGAAAAAGGCGGTGAATAGAGGGGGGGTTGGAGCCCACAAAAACACTTAAGGCAGAGCCACTTTCCCCAAATGACCCACATGAGTACAGAACTAGTAGCGATGCTATGGGGAGCTGGAGGAGGACTGCAGCCAAAGAGAAGGATATAATTGGCTGGGTTGAGAAAAGGGGAAATTGAAGTATTTTATGCTCGAAATCGACGAGTAGATAGCAAGTGACTTGCTAGTTGTGGGAACCTGGGAACTAGGGACTAGCAAGAATTGGGCCATTGCTCAGCGCCTTGGTATCGGTATGTACCTGGTAACGGTACAAGCCGGTGCGGCACGGCCACAACACCATTCACTATTCCAAGCCTAGACCAAAGTCTACAGTACACAGGTGGTGACCACCACAGATCTCACCAAACACGCCAACATTACATTAACTGTAATCCCATAGCGCTGGATGACGGCAGACGACGCCAACGCCACGGACGACAGGTCGCACAACGCCATCCTGCAGGATGTGCAACGCACCCAACCAAAACCCATCATCAACGCCAAAAGAATTTCGTCATTATTTTACTAGTAGCAAAACCAAAAATTAATTGCGACTGATTTTGAGGATAATCATATTATACGAGATAGGAGAATATGTCTTTCAAGTCACGACTATGCTTATCAGGAACCTTAAAACATTGGTAACCAACTAAAGTAACTAGTGACCCATAGTATTTTCTTGTTCGTTGTGAAGGGGCCCGACAGCAGTAAAAACCAACCGTTCTCCTTAACGCTAGTTACACACAGGCCTGATTTTGTAGCTAGAGACCCGACAATACGTTTTTACTGTAGCCTTGTGAGTCGAGAACTAGCAACAGGTAGAAAAATGAAGCTTCTGGAAACTAGCGTAACTAGCGTCAGCTAGACAGTAGATCTACACTAGGCGACAAGCCGGCAGGGCCCCATCTCAACACCCTAGCCAATACTGGGGAAGTTACTGTAGATGACAACATTTATTAAACAAGAACGGTATCTACATTTTTATTTTGTTACAGAATTAAATTATCAACGTTTCAAACGAAGTTCATCTAGTCTTCAAAGAAATGGAAATCTTTAAATTCCCGCATTCCAAGCAAGATAGTATGTATTCAAAACTAGGACTGTGTACTTTCACATTCAGGTTTTCTGGTAGGGAAAGCATACCAAGTACAATGCAGCGGCGCAGCGACATCTCCAGCACTAGGACTAGGCCAATCAATAAAACTGAAGAAAAAACCACGACTTGTTTACACTGCCTGCAAGAGACTGTAAATCATTGACCTCAAGCTGACGAACATTTGGTAGTGAAATGTGCTTTAAAGGAAGGAGCCAAACAATTGTCAAATATAAGGACTAGGGCCGATTTTGAAGGGAAAATATGCATTTCCAAAGGACTGTTCTTTGTCGGGTCACCACCGGATTGAGTTCACGGACTCGACACTGACATAGAACAGCAATTGGATTAGCGTTCTTTTGATGCGGTTGAGTCATCTCAGTTCCACAGACAAATTCGACAAAGTGACCAAGAGCAGGCCTTAAGATTAAAATTATTGTTGAGAGTCCAGGAGCCTACCTATCTTTTCCAGGCCCCACTAATAATAAGGTAAATCAAATCCCACACATCACTTGGCTGGTTACCCCTTTAAATTCACGATCCACCCACAGCCCTCCATAAATGGGTATTGCACTACAAAAGAGCTATCGCATTCAAGAGTTTAATGGGCCCTCTTGAATCTGGAGTTAGATAGTTACTTGATGGCGTGTTGCAATCAACAATGAACATTCCGTTGTTGTGCCTGAGACCAGTGCCGTAGCAGGCATTGAACTTTTTACAATTACATAATCGGGATTTTCCAAAGGTCTCAGAAGTATGAACAAAGAGTGGCACCGGCGCCACGCATGACAGTACCTACTGCACTACTGTTTTTATACAAGACCAGTTTCATCTCATAACTTCATCTGGCGTCGGCAACAACTTTTTCATTGGCATTTTTTTGAAACAGTGGAAGGTTTCTACTTCATGAAGGGGGGAAAAAACCAACATAAAATTAAGTAACCCTCATTAATGTTGCCGCAGAAATTCAGTTTTATAAAATTTTACGTTTCATAATGATTTTGGAAAGGACATAAATAGATTTCAGATATTTCGTTCTAAGCCTTCCAAGTTCCAACTCTACGGGGTAAGGGAAAACGTTGCGTTACCACAATCCCAATTATGAGATGGACATTGGGACATCATGGCCCCTTAATGTGTTTGTTTTTGTGGGGGGCACTAGGTAATGTCCCTTCAGGTATCATTGTTGTCTCTAGAAAAAAAACACCATGCTTGAAGAAACCGGCAGGGATATATTTGTCCTAGATTATGAAATATCTGATGGGAAAATTCAGCGCGTCCTGTTGGGACTTTACCAGAAGTATATTAAGAGAATCTAAAGACCAGCTATGCACAATTTAAATGCGATATAAGCCAATGGTATCTCTCCAAAATTGTGAGTACATAGTTGGATAACATTCTCCTAAGAGTCCAAAGGCTTGAAATTTGTAATGGACACGACCGTCAGTCACAACCATTGGACTCCAAACTTAAACAGAACATGAAATAGAAATGTTTATTACCTGAGAAACATGGAAAAAGTCAACGTACACAAACACAATTAAAACAACCTAACTGGTGTGATACCAATCATTTCTGATTCTAAAGGCCCGTGAAGAGGAAGCTTAATGCAAGGCTCCAGTACTGACAAGGACTTCTGAATCAAGAAAGATAAGGGAACAGAAGACGGAGATAAGAAAGGTTTTAGTTCATTATAAACCCAACATTCTTGAATACAAGGCGCTAGGTAAACTCGCCTTTATCATATTATTATCCACCGCTCGGTTCCATAGCGCATTTTTGTGAAATAAAAGAGACTGCAGTGAAACATCTAGAAAAAACTTCAGCGCCTTGCAATTAAGGGGTTTTCTGAATAATAATGTAAAATATGAGCATCATACAGCATCTTCAAAGCTGAGGAAAAACGCCTGAGGAAGGCGAACAATATATATGCAGTCGCAGTCGCAGCCCTTGTCAAGGACAGATAATGCACTTGCAAAACGTAGAGACGTGTCATTGAATGAATAAGTAATATGTTTTCAAGAACAAACAACAACTGAAAAATTTATACATAACAACAGAGGTTTTAGTTTTTTTCGTCTATACTTCTTTATTTAATGCACCTCTTGGGTGAAGCGGTTTTCACTAAAGCGGGCATTGACAATAATTAAGGGGTCATTACAACTTCCCGTGCTTTTTGAAAATTTCACTGGGGCCCATGTGTAGCATACCAGATTTCGAACAGGGAAAAAATTACCACAAGCCTTGAAATTTTTCCGGTTAGTTAGTTGGCGCGTTTGCACGCGTGACGAAATGCACAACTAAATTCCCGGAGCCGTAGACCCCTCTAAAATAAAAATTGTATCTAAAAAAGGCATATCCTATGTGGGAAAGAGAGGATAATATATAAAAATGAGCGAATTTTTTTCGTGAACGAAAATTATAAAACTGAATAACTTAAAAAGCGATAGGGATTACATGCATCTTTTTAACTATTTTATCCGCTCACTTCTAGGCTCATCGGACATAACAAAAATGGACTGCCTAATCTCTGGAGATGGTCACTAATTCGTTATTCACCTTCCTGTGTTTCAGGTTTCGTGCCTTAAGCCATCCCAAATCAAACATGTTTGACAATCAGAGGAATGCGGGATATGCCAGGGATTTGAAGTGTTGGCATTCCGCCTCTGACTCACGCCAAGTAGGTAGCCGAGGTACTTTTAGTACATTATAGCCTTTAGTTCCCTGTAGCACGATACCTAAGACTATAGCGCCCGTATATCCGCTTCATGTACACTACGTAGACCTTTGAGCCGGGGTCTTCCCCAAGGTCAAAGCTTAATCCGACTTTTCTCACCTCCTCTACTTCCATTAGATCAGATGTAAAGCTCGACCCTTACATACCCTTCTAGCACGAGAAGATATGAGACTGAATGGGTGATCAAAGAACCAGTGACAGGCTGGGTTCAACGAGAGAATAGAGTACTAAGATATAAATACCTATAATAATTAACCACTCTCTCTAGGTAAACACAGCACTTTGCACCGCTTTATGGATAGTCACAGTTAAAAAACAACAGCACTACACTCAACACAGATTTAACAGCCTACACGCAGCCAGGACAATGTACGTAGACTAGAGTACAGTAAGGACGGACCCCCATGGCACGGGAGTGGGAGCCACTTTACCAGCCCGATGAATCCCGACGTCATACGGCTAGACCCGAGTTTGCCCGATCGTAGAGGTCACTAACAGACTACGGCAAGTCAATGAACGAGCAGCGGCTCGGCACTCACAGCTCCATAATGATAAAGGCCTACATCCAATCTTAATTTTGCATATTTTTAGACCACTCTCAGAGAGATGCTCAGTACAAGCCCCAGTCTGCACATAAAGCACACACCACCACACACTTTCCGGTCAAACCAAGCTACCCCTAATCCAAAAAATGCTAGGATATTTAAACATTATCAACTTCAGAGATGAAGTCTACAAAAATGGGTAAAATAAAAAGGAAGAATTCCTATACGTATCGCAGAATAGAAAGTAAATTTTAAACAAGTACCTATAGCACAGGTCATCGATGTAGCCTCACTTCATTCTACCTCATTCGCAAATGTACCTACTGGTTAAAGTGTGGGTAATTTTGGTGGAGGTACCTCCCCACCCATCGCAATTCGCAATGTCCTACATCCTACATCACACACCGCCAAGTAATACAGGCATTGCTACAAAAACTAGAGCTATATTATGTCTTCCTAACTTTAAAGATATTTCTTTCCATCCTATATTTTGTTGACAGTAAAATACCAAACTGTTGAATTTCTACATATATGCACAATAATTTGTAGCTGCAACGGGGCATGTAAACGTGCGCCCCGCACAAATGCATCCCCAACAATTTCTAGGTAGGCACGGGAACTACCCTATTTTGGCAAAATATATACGAGTAAGTAAGCAGGTTTCAAGTTTCTGCCCTCATAGACTGCCTAGCCCTACCCTCAGTAAGAAAAAGACCAGCCAAACAAATTACTATAAACAAAAGCAAGGATTATTCAGTCAGTATTATATAAAACCTTCTCAAGCAGGTGAACGGAAGTTTTTGAACAATATAGTCCTTTTATTTGTGGGTGCAGGACTTGGAAGGAGGCTACCCGATAAGAAACCATCACAAAATTTAGGTACCTAGACCCTAGACTAAAAGAATCTATTCTACGGCTACCCAGAGTTAAAACTGGTCTTAATACCAACCATTTTTGAAGAAACTAAGAAGTAAGAACGGAAAATGACTGTAACTTCAATTTAGGCAAAATCATTATTTCAATTTTAGAAAATAGAAAAATTGATACTTGCGAGAACTGAAATTAACGGCATCTAATATCCCCCGTTAAAGCCTCAATACGACTAACAATAAGGTAGCCTAGGTAATTCTATGCTTAGCTTTATTCTTTATTTAACATCACAATTCAATTACCTTAATTAGGCCCATACGACGACCTCCAAATGAAGCATTTATTGTGAACTTGCAATACATTGTGGGTATTTTCCAATGTTAATCGCCTATCGGGAGCTTCATTGGCGGCCGTAGTTTAGGGCCACAGTTGTAGTAAATAATAAAACCCAAAAATACTAACAAAAACTCATACAATAAGCCAGTGCCCGCCGGTAAAATCTATCAGGGCATTAGGTAAATTGTTTTTGAATTTCCTTCTGGCGTGGGTGGATAATGAAAGGCTGGTTGCCCAAAACAGGTTCACTCTCTTCAAGCCTAAGCCTTCGGACACTTGATTTGAAATGATTATGATTGCATCTCTCGCTGTTGCCTCCATAACATGTGGTAGGCAGTGACGGACAGGGCCCAAACGTCACGCAGAAATGAGAAGCTGATGCAACCAGCTAATAGGTAATAGCATCTTTAATCAGCCGGGTCTGGTAACCCGAAGAAGTCTGGAGGTACCTTTCAATGGTGAAGGCGTACCTACTCCCTTGCAACATGGGCAGCTCGCGTGAAAGACCCGACACGTAACAGCCCTAAATCATTAGAATGCAATTCTTTACCACAATGGTCCAGTCTCAATAAATCCAGATTCTAGATGAGATGGGCTGCATGCAGGATGCACAACTCAATCTACGTATTTGACTGAGCGAGCGAAGCGAGCGAAGTCTCCGATTCGACAAGATAGGAAATTTTTTCTTTCGTCGGATGTCAGTCAGTCAGTCAGTCAGTCAGTATGTATG
>Ga0194135_10003178_pt1 | contig 10026 bp, 5 predicted proteins | sample LitLau_LLRF_2013_FD_134024 | JGI IMG/M metagenome (GOLD analysis project Ga0194135, IMG submission 134024) | Freshwater sediment microbial communities in response to fracking from North America - Little Laurel Run_MetaG_LLRF_2013 (version 2) | ecosystem: Environmental > Aquatic > Freshwater >... | reverse complement strand
TCTCAGTGTCAACACATACAACAAGATCTTTTAACCTTTCATCCATTCATTAGGTGAAGATTGAATACAATGAACATGCAAGTTATAATAGTAACACTGTTTTGATTCCATTAATAACACACGTGAAGCTTTCATTATATGCGTGACATGTTATATCTCTGACCTTTGAAAACATCTTTAGAACAATGACCACTAAAAGATTTTCGTCTTAAGAAACTCTTTCTTTCTTTAGATGGAAATGACAAGGAATGACTTTAATGGAAAGATGGACGACAAGGAAAAGAATGTGTAGAATAAATGGCTGAGACATTCTTGTATATGATTTGATCTCGAACAAAAGTAAGCAAACATTTTAGACGAAATATTGGAAATATGAAACCAAAACTTAAGCGAAAAGTAAGTGAAAGTACGTAAGAAAGTTTCTACACTAATTTCACAGACTACCGTACAGATTGAGGGCAAGCTTTAGGTGGAGTAGGCAACAGTGTGCTGGGAGTAATTATTCCAAGAGATTCCGGATCTGTGGGAAACTCTTCTTGACTCTCTTGACTTGAATCTTGACACGATTCTATTTTAATGTGATTTTGATACTTGTCACTTCTTCGTAGGTGAATGAGTTTCGGCGGAAATGGTTTGATTCTTGTGCTTCCGAGCAGTTTGATTACTGATGACGATTGGTCGGAAATTGTCTTTTGCTGGGACATTGTGAATAAAGTACGTTTGGCTGGGACTGGTCCTGGCGATGGTGATGATGAGGATCGTCGCTTAGAGGGTTGAATAGGAGTGGTGCCTTCGAGGAGTTTTCTTTGGGGCCTTTGACTTTGCTAGATAGATGTCAATTAACGGAGAAGATAAGTCATTTTAGTCAACTAAAAATGTAAGTTAAATAGGCAAATAATGAACAGAAACAGGCGGATTAAAACCAAGCACATATACAGATTTGAAACATTTTAAAGTCAAAGGGTATGAGAGAACAGAACAAACCGCAAAAGTGGAAAGATTTAACACGGAATAACAGAGTAGCAAGCAAACCATATTGAACGTTTCCTTTTCTGGTTATACGGTGTAACTTGGTAAATCAATCCCACGGTATTTAATTACCAGTTCATCGATGAAGTTGTAACGAGAATAATGGTATTATTATACTCTGAATTGAACTTTCTCATTGACAAATTATTGTACTGACTATGAATCCAGTGTGAACAGTTTCTACTTAAAGTAAAAGTATGTGAAAGTACACTTACAGTGAATGGAGAGACTCTAGTGCTGGCATGAGCAAGATTCGATGCTCCTTCGCCTTCGGAAGCTCCACCACTGTTATTATTCGAGCCAGGAACCAAATAGACACCTCCATCCTTAAAATTTTAAATCATTACACATGTTTGCATAAATTGTTCAATTAAGGGAAGAAGGGGGAAAGGTGTCCAGTGATTAAGTTCAATAAGAGAGGTTTCTACTCTACCAATTAACTGCTGAAGTGTAATTAAGTGTAGAGCATGTGTTGCGACATTTGTGAGGTGAGTGGAGCACAGAGTGAAAGTCACTTGTAATGATTAAGTGATTGAATGAGAATTGTAATATACAGTTCACTGGGGAAAGTAGGGAAGGGATAGGGTATGAATGTGTAAGTGGCGGATTGTGTACAATTTGTACGAACATGCAACATAATATATGTGGCAGTGCTACATTCATCAAACGCATTATAAGGTAAATAGAAAGGAAACGGAAATAACACATAATAAAAATGCAGTAATGTAACATTGACCTAGGAATCTCTATAAAAATGAACACGTATCAATTAAGAGGAGTAAATCAGACTGTGAGAGTAGTTATATCATAAAACAATAAATTAACCAACTATTAAAGCAGGTGGCGGTGGTGGTTGTGGCTGTTGCGGTTGATGTTGGTGCTGATGGTGCATCAATTCGGTCTCGGGAGAGGAAGAAGAAGAAAGCAAAGACGACTCTCCACTTCCACATGACAAAATGTTATTTAAATCTGCAGTAGTTAAGCCACCGTTTGATGGGCCATCATCCTCCTCATGGTCCACTTCCTCCTAAACAAGTGTTCGTTTTGTTTCTCATCATTCACTTTGTCACATTGCTATATAAGTGTGATTTTTATATTGCTACTGTCAAAGGCTCATTCACAATACTCTCACATACAATAAAGGTTTCGGAACTTAAGAAAGGATGATCTCTGATAAGTATTTAAGTATAGGAATTAAGACGTATGTATACAAAACTACAGGTGTGCGTTATTATGCATCTCTCAGTTAATATTAATTGCCAAATACCAATTGATTATTTCTTTTTGTTACAACTAATTAGATTACACAGATTGAGTGTCTACTGTGCAGTGATGCCAAGGCAGTGTAGAATAATGTCGATATGAAACTATCGTACAGAATGGGGCAACATTGAATAAGCACCGAGACACGATAGAAAGCAAGCTTGAGAAGGGTGAAATAGATTTGGGGTAGCATGAGAAAGTCCCAAACAAAATGTACACTAAAAAGCCCAATAAGACATGCGTTGATTTGAGTGTGTGAAAGTTGTTGTTAGTCTATTCCCGAACAAGGCACACATACACATTCAGATTAAGACGTAAAATTAGGCAGCATATATTCACAGATCACAATGGATGCATCGTGCTGTTATTTATCAAAGCTGTAATGAGTTTAAACGTTATTTTTACTGACCTGGCCGAAGGGGACAGCACCTGATGAAGAATTACTGTTGTAATATTGTCCAGAACCTGAACTAGAGTACATAGGTCCAGACTCTCCTACAGTATATCCTGGATATGCCCTGTGTTCCATACATCAAATATAATCATGATTATTATATCGTGGTGCCTTTTACTTTAATTAAAACACTCGCACTTTCTCCCCTTCGCTCACACAAAGAACAAAAAGAGTGTATAAAGGAAAAGAGAGAAAAAAGGGAGAGAAATTAATTATTAAGAAAGCAACACAACAAAACTTTTTTTATGAACAGGCAATGAATTAATACTTTCGAGGTTCTCCAGTTCCAATAATAAGAAACCAATGTAAAGCCATGAGAAGAAGATTCAAGGGAACCGAACAAAAGTCAGCAGTCTGTCTGCTAATTACGGATTAAGCCATTTTTGTATTAAAACTACACTATTGGAATGGTTTCACCAATGAATGAAATAGATTAGCGTTATTTCGCATCTGTATCTGTACAGGTATGCCTATTTCCAGGAATATTTTTTTTGTCCGAGTGTATCATAGCAAAACTTAATCAGGTTTTGTTTTTGGCTTCATTTAAGACGGAAAATTCAGTGAAAAGTTTTCTGGTCTGAGAGATAACTTGTAGTACTTCTTCCATTCTGACTCTATTGGACTGACTTTCTGGAACTCAAACTTACGTACGTGTATTAATCAAATTATACAAGAAATATTAGATGAAAAAAATATTCTGAGAAGCTGAGAAGTAATTTGAACTGAAATTGACTAAAATGACGATATAGCACTGATTACGGAACGGAACAAATGACTGGAAAATGAATTATAGATAAGTTTACATGAACTTGGGATGGGAAATGTTCAAATGAAAGTTGAGTTCGAAAATGATACTAAAAGGCATATTTTGGGCTATTTCGGGATTTGAATTTTGCTTTTGTACATTGTCTGTCCATTTGTAGCAGCGTAAATAGAGGAATGCTCAGTAGCAGAAGTGGAAGGAGAGCCATCAGCGTAAGTATGAGTTACGTACGTGGAACTTCCTCCACCCACACCGACTCCTCCGTCATTGACCACACTGCTTTCACCATCCACTGCAAAAATCAAAGAGATAATTATTATCACACAGATCTGTAGTCAATTAGATGTAATTTTAGATTTCCATATGTGCATGCGGTTATTTAAGACCTGGAAATGAATGTGCATTTGCGATTGCACTGTCTTTAGCTTTCACTTTCACTATTGCTAGCTACTCGTTTAGGACGAAATTAATGAATTGGCATAGCCGGAAAGATACGACACAAATAAGATTATATAATATTGCTTCGCATATTTAACAGGCGAGTGAAATAACGAACGTACCACTTCAAAGGAGCTTATTGAGAAAAGTTCATCATAATATCCTATCTTAATCATCAAATAATCCTATTACCGTATATTAAAACAATATGGGGCTGCTTCGTTCTCTTTGAAACGTACTCACTCTGCCGCAAACATTTTGTCTTGATGTCTCTTTGAACAAATGTCAGATAGATAGGTCTACGCACTCAAGTTCGTGTTTACAATTACAAGGAATACTTATTTACCATATACTCTTCAAGTTGTAAGTTAAGGGCTTGAAAAGATTTTCTTCTTTCCGTCTCTCACAATTGACTTGTCAAAGTAATAATAAAACCAGAAAAAGCAAAATACTAGATAGCGCATAGAACAGAAGTTGAGGACAAAACTCGAGTTGAGCTGAAACTTTGTTGAAGAAGGAAAGTAGCTAAGCCTAACCATGCAGGAATTTCACTTTTTTAAGAGCAAGAAAGTAGTCAATTACAACAAGTACACACTAATAATGAGACTAGAACCCTAAAAGGAATATATATCAACAAACGAGAGATTATATAATTTTTATTTAAAAATGAGTTTGAATCTAGAGAAGGCGTGTTTTTTAACTAGTTCTACTTTGTTTTTCTTTTTACAAATTCACAACTTTCCATAAAACCAATTACAAATCCTGTACGATTTACGACTTTTTATTTCCTATTCTAAACAAAAGTTACAATTAGCGAAAAAGTAAACATGATTTGTGTCATCATTTACTTTGCTGTTTCGTCTTTTCATGACACTTCCAAGTAAATGGGAAACAAAATGCCCTCAGGTTGTGATTACTGAACTCCTGCGAGAGATATTTTGTTTTCTCTCGACAAAAATAGTCATTTCTAAGAAGAATGAAGGAGAGGTGTGCTGGTTAAAATAGTTTTCTAAGCATTGTAACTACAATAATATCGTCTATTAATTACTTACCACTAATAGTGACATATGGGTGAGGTGAGTCAACCATACTCGATCCATTTCCAGGAGTTGATGGATTAGTTGTATTATTGCCTCCGTGATCGGAAGGAGTACCAGGAGTTCGTGGTCCATGATTTCCACTTGAAGTTACCTTAAAACAATTCATAATAAACGATGGTTGTAATTTAATGGAGATTAAAAGTAAAAAAAAATGCAAGTACGTCATCAGAGCATTAAAGACACTACACACAACAATCGATATGAAATGGCTTATCTTGAAAGACAAGATTTTGTAAATTGTGTTTCATTGCATCCGAAATCTTAACAAGTTTGCCAATCTTATATTATATGTAGCAATTCATGGAAATTGTTAAAACATGTTAAGCATTGCCTAAAGCATAAACACACATTGCAAAAACAAAGATTCTTCGTAGTAAGATGAGAGTAAGAAGAGTCAAGAGTAGGACATAGTTTGCAAAAATGTTTCATACATGCTTTCACCTTTTATTACTTCTGTCGTTCATAAGCTCACTTGGTTTACAAATCTCTAGTAGTTTCAGCGTTAAACTCATCCCCCTGGCTTATGTGTAGTTTTAATATTCATTTTTATTATTAGTTATATGCACTGCTACAGATTCTAAGAAATCTACAATGCTAAAATGTTCATGGAATCATTAGTTCTGCGTATTTTTAGAAGTCTCTCGTCCTTGTAATGAAACCACGTGCGTAATATTCATTGTACCTCCGTGGTAATTGCATTCAAAGTTAGAGTAAAACTTAATAATGATTTGAATGAGAGCGAAGGTGATCTGTAGAGAGATGATACATAGTACATAAGCGGATTAAGTGTATTTGGTTGCAGCGTGTGCAACAGGCTTTACACTTTATATGTATCCGTGTGGAGCCCTAAGCTTTGATATCGATTCCAACCCCAAGTCCCACTCCGGATAATCCTTCGACCAGTCAGACACCACTTTGTTGGTCTTTCGGTCTCCTCCAATACATTCCGTGGGTGCAAACGCCAGTAGACATGTCCCATTTCCTACCAATCCTAGTTTAGCTAACACACGTACACCTTATTGAATTTGTCCTGGACAAAAAAGTGTTTGTCTACGAGCCCTGGTTGATTGTCACCTACCTGTTCGTTCATGCACGTTCGTGGGAGATTATAATTCTAATTACACCTGTATATCATTTGGTATTGTAATATCCTTAATGATAAGCTTACAATGTATCATTACATGCTACCTCCTTGTAAAGAGTAGACTATTCAACCGTAGTATATTTCATTGATAAAATAAATCAAAGCATCTTTTCAAAGTAGATATATATCATGTATACGTTGCGTGAGTATTTTTTCAATCAAATGTCTGGACAAATATTCTTTTTGATTTGGTCTCTGTCTTCTTGGAACTAGAGATTGCAAACGGACGGACGGTAATCCCTTGTCTCTGGGCATAATACAAAAAACTCGATGTTGAATTGCAATAAAATATAGTTGATTCGCAAGATGATCCCTTTCATATATTTATCTACAAAAGAGACCTGTGGACAATGCTACAGCTCTATATTAGGTTACACTCGGATGCAATTGATAAAAATCTGCACATTTCATTGACTCATTTGATACATACATAGATACAATTTGGAAGTGTTCAGTGTCCGAACAAAAACTAGAAGGAATCGAAGAGTATAGGATTACTCATCCCTTTTTCTTATGTCATAAGTGAAAGAGAAAGTTTCTTGTGGCTGTCCAAAGTGGACTTTCAGCAGCCCAAGATTATGTTCTAAACTTTATGCTGTCACTAAACTAATAACTGTCGTGCATTGTGTATAATATGTTTAAATGTCTTCCTGCGGATAAATAATATTAATATCAACTTTGTCTTCTTTGCAACAAGTGGAGAAAGAACCTTTCATTCTATACACACAACATATATGTTATATGAATATATATATGGTTGGAGTGAAACCTAAGATTTTTTTAGTCTGATATTTCTGATACATAATATGGCCTTCCTTCACTGAAGACAATCATTATTCCAGCTCAAGCTTTCGGTAAAAGGAACTTATTCCACCTTTTCAAATTCGTTCTCCCCATATTTTTGGGGAGAAGGAAAGTAACAATTTCACATGTTCAGGAGAGAGAGAAGGGAAAGAAATCTCGGATGGTCGGAGATCTCTTCCACACTTGTGCCTCTATTATATTTCCTAAGCTCAAAAGAACTCACAAATCTTCAGAAGAAGAAGATTCAGATCAGCGGAACAAAACAGAATAAAACTGACCCTCTGGAAAGGACACACAACAAGAAAGGTATATAAGCTGATTGGCCTTCAATAGATGGCAAAATATTTTCTCTTACATAAATCTAATCATCCAACTGCATAAATCTCCCTTCAGTCCAACTCTCATATTTTTATGCAACTCCAACTTTGAATATAATGCGTATAGGATGAGATGAGTTCTATATTCCTTTATGATGTAGTGTCACAATGTGACAAAGGTATAGATTGTATTCATTGTTTAGCATGAGATGATCAATAAGAATATTCCAGCGTGTATAAATATAACTTCTGATGTAAATGTATACAGAAATATATAGTGTATGTAATCATCCAGACGAAAACAAAAGAATTGAATACAATAATAATGACATGCATACACCGATAACGTTACAAGTTGAAGAGACAAACCTGTTGGGGTGCCCACCACACAGAAGGAATTGACGGTAATGCTGATGAACAATGTTGATATCTCGATATGTTGTGCATGATACGCTAAATTCGTCGAGTTGTTCCGCAACTTTCTCCAGTTTTGATCTACATGTACCGTTAGCTTTTAATGGACGAGTAGTACAATAATGAATCAGAGTACTCGAGAGAAGTTTTAAAGTTGCGTTAAAAACTCTAACTCGCTATCGTTCAACCTTTTAAAACGACGGGTGAAAGTAAGTTATGATCGAAACCTTGTAATATTGGCAGTTCAATTGTTATTTTTCCACAAAGAGCAGAGCGATATACATGTTTGTGAAAGGAAAGTTGTAAGAAAGAAAAAAGCGGTGAACCGGAAGACATAGATTCTTCTACGCGTTCACAATACATGTTTGAATGGATGTTAACAAAGTGCTCCAGAAAGTGCCTGGTTTTTCAAGTAAACTCAAAGGTAACTTGAAAAGAAAAACAAGTATGTATAGTATAATATACATACACAGACATATAAGCAACAGGTTCGAGTTTCTCAGTTAGTTTGACTTGAGAGGAAGAGATATATAAGTTCAGGAAGACGCTGTGAGCCCATTACTCGCTTGTATGCATTTCCTGTCACATCTTAACACGATCTGCCTACTTCTTTTACATAACAAAAGTTAGGTCAGGGCAATTCGGAGAACCACAAATATTGTTTACTACTGACCGAAACATACGGTATAATAAATCGTGTAACAATTACTCATGAATTGTTTTGTTGGACACACATACTAGACTCACATCCAGAGAGACTGGATACACAAGCCTTTGTATGTGAAGTGTTTTACAATTACATTATTATATCGTATCACATCGCCCCGAATGAAAAATTTACGTCTAGTTTAGTTTACGACTATCGTGGTCTTGACCTCTTGATGCTCATAATAAAATGCTCTAATCTGGGGTCGTTTGATTGTATCATTAAATTGCAATGGGGACAATATTGAGAAGTATTTATTAATGGAATTTATGGAAAGTTATTCTGTGTTTCAGTGAGGGAAAGTGAGTAGCGATATTTTAGGAATATGATACACGATGAGAAGGCAGAGATAGGAAGTGAGGGAATTCTCTGGAGTAATCAAACTAATCAAACTTTGAGTAATCTAACTTCTACTTCATCAAATAACTCCTCTTGATCTAAAGATTACATTACACACGGAGAGACAAACTGGCGCAACAAGTTACCTATGTACTGTCAACTCTCATCATTCAACTTGAAAAAGTATCAATTTAATAGGCAATAATAATCACGGTGAACACAGTCACATTTCATACTGTTAGAGATTTATTATTATACCATGCGTTTATGCTTTCTGCTATCGGGAGTACCAAATGCATTCTGTCTCAGATTATCTCATTAAGTCGCTTGCGGAATAAGAGACAAGTAACTAAATGACCAAGATACAATTTCTTATTCGGATACTATTACATAATAAGTAATCAAACTATATACCATGCCGTTTTAATTGATATGTAAATATTTACTTTCTACTTGAGGTCAAAATCAGTACCTAAGAAGCCAAGATGAGAATACATGTAACCAGATGTGGTTTATGTAGTGTGTATGATTGAGAATTGAGACACATACCTGCGTTTTTCTTTAGCCAGAGAAACCGTCAATTGAATTGGAATATGCTTATGTAAAAGTGAATGAGATGATGATTTTAATGCCGCAGCTGCTGAGTGGAAAAACAAAGGTTGAACTGCAACAGATGATATTTTCCAAGATTAGAACAAGTACTTATTTACTACTCTCTTGTTTTCAGAGACTAGTCACAACGGAAGTGAGTGTGAGTAAAAGGTTGAGTAGTTCAGGAAGTAGATAATGAATAGGACAAGACCTAATCCTCCACGATGACTGCCAACCTTTCACTTGCCATTTCACTCTTTCAATCTCTGCTTTTTGTCTCTCCGGTCTCTCTCCAGAGAAAGAGCGTATGAGAAATGAACTTCGACGCAAACACCGACCATCATCAGACGATCTTTACTTTCCCCGTGTGGTGAGGCGTGTAAGATTTACAGGTAACAAACTCCCGGAGTACTCCTCTCACTTTTGTAGTATGTGTGTTCTGTGATCATATCTACCCCGTACATTATATTCATTTCTGAATTCTCATCTCGCTCTCTCTTTGTATACTTCATCATTACTTATTTCACTCGATGAAGGCAGGGGCAGGAGGTTCATACTATTAGTTTTTGACACCTTACAAAGTACATTCCTTTAGTAATTGCCGCCGATTAAAAGACATTATGTGAGGCATATCGTGGTAAGGCTAACAAGAGACTCCAGAGAT